>ERZ1026776.1-NODE-1-length-358706-cov-17.900906_pt1 | contig 358706 bp, 328 predicted proteins | sample MGYA00380125_ERZ1026776 | MGnify/ENA primary metagenome ERZ1026776 (study PRJEB33269, sample SAMEA4719761) | human gut metagenome | biome: human-associated habitat; feature: organic feature; material: feces | place: Cameroon | collected 2013-10 ...
AAGAGCGCGAGACGGGGATCGAACCCGCGACCCCCTCCTTGGCAAGGAGGTGCTCCACCGCTGAGCCACTCGCGCATTTTCCATTGTTGTGATTTGTTTGCCTCACAACAATGGATATGTTATCATAAGACGTTGTTCCTGTCAACAACTTTTTTCAACTTTTTTAAATATTTTTTTCACGCAATGAATTACCGCATTGAACCTAGTTATTTTCATCCTCTGAAGGCGCCTGAACGGACTCATTTTCAACGGTCTGCAACTGCCCTTTTGCTCTGCGAACATAGCCAACGATGAGCACAACTGCACCAACTAAAAAGCATGCAAATCCAAGAAGCTGTGATACACGGATACCGGAATTGCCGATCATTAAGGAATCTGTACGAAGTCCTTCAATGATACATCTTCCAAGTCCATAGCCTGCTACATAGATAAATGCGAATTCACCCGTAAACTTCTGATGCTTTCTATATATAAGAAGAAAGATCAGCAACATCAGATTCCAGAGTGACTCATACAGGAACGTAGGATGTACTGTTATACATTCCACACCATGAAGCATCTGTGTATTTGCAAGCATAGTATCTGAGATCACGCCACTGTTGATCAGACTGTTTAGTGTTCCTTCATGTCTGTAGTAATCAAGAGGGATTCCCATCGCAAATACAGAATCTGTATACGCACCAAACGCCTCCCTGTTGAAGAAATTGCCCCAGCGTCCAAGGATCTGTCCGATCAGCAGACCAAACGCTGCTGTGTCGGCAAGCCGAAGTACATTTACCTTCCGCTTCTTCGCAAAGATGCATCCGGTAATAATACCAGCAATTACACCACCATAGATTGCGAGTCCGCCACCTCTGATATTTAACATACCAAGGATGGTTTCTTTTACATTTCCCGCCACTATATACTGATCCAGCCGGAACAATATATAATAAATTCTTGCGCCTAAGATTACCGGAATGATCAGGATCAGGATAAAGTCCAGATACATTTCCGGATCCTGCCCTGTTCGTTTCGCTTCATTTGTCACAAGGAAGTAGGCAAGGATAAATCCACACATAATGATGATACCATAAAACCGGATCTCAAAGCTGCCAATGGATATATGATCACCTACATGCTTCAGGAAGATTCCCAAATGCGGAAAGATAATACTGTTAAAATATTCTGAAATTGTTTCCATTTTCTTGTTATCTCCTAAAGGAAGCTGTTTTATACGTTGAACTTAAAGAGGATGACATCTCCGTCCTCTACCACATATTCTTTACCTTCCTGTCTTACCAGACCTTTTTCTTTGGCAGCTACCATATTGCCACATTCCATAAGATCTTTATAGCTTACAACCTCTGCCTTGATAAATCCACGCTCAAAATCAGAATGGATCTTGCCGGCTGCTCCCGGCGCTTTTGTTCCCTTCTTGATCGTCCATGCCCTGGATTCTGTCTCACCGGCTGTCAGATAACTGATCAGTCCAAGCAGTGAATAGCTTGCCTTTATCAGCTTATCAAGACCGGATTCTTTTACTCCAAGGTCTTCCAAAAACATTTTCTTTTCTTCGTCATCCAGTTCTGCCAGCTCCTGCTCGATCTGTGCACAGACAACAAATACTTCTGAATCAAATTCTTTTGCATATGCTTTTACTTTCTGAACATACTCATTTGATGCTCCATCATCTGCTACATCGTCTTCGCTTACATTTGCTGCGAATATAACCGGCTTCCATGTAAGAAGGTTGTATTCCTCGATCCAGCCCTGTTCGTCCTCATCTGTTACTTCAAGAGTCTTTGCAAGCTTGCCTTCCTCCAGATGCGCTTTGATACGCTGCTGGAAATCCAGCTCTTTTGCAAGCATCTTATCATTTCTTGCACCTCGGATCGTCTTTGCTATTCTACGATCCAAAACTTCGATATCGGAAAAGATCAGCTCCAGATTGATTGTTTCAATATCACGGATCGGATCAACCGAACCATCTACATGAATAACATTTGTATCTTCAAAGCATCTGACAACATGAACGATCGCATCTACCTCTCTGATATTTGCAAGGAACTGGTTTCCCAGACCTTCGCCTTTGGATGCACCTTTTACAAGTCCTGCGATATCTACGAATTCAATAACTGCAGGAGTGGTCTTTGCTGAGTGATACATCTCTGTCAGCTTGTCTAATCTCTCATCCGGTACTGCAACGACACCTACATTTGGGTCGATGGTACAGAATGGATAGTTTGCTGATTCTGCACCTGCTTTTGTCAGAGAGTTAAATAATGTACTTTTTCCAACATTGGGAAGTCCAACTATGCCGAGCTTCATGGTTATAATTCCTCCTTAAAACCTTGATTTATAAGGTCATACAACTCATACCATTTAGCCATATTACGTTATGTCAGATGGCCGTTCAAAGTTGATGCCACAAGGTAATTTTTCTCTGTATTCTTGTTCTTTACCTGTATAATGGCGCAAAAAAGCCCCAAAATAGCACGATGATTATACTACATTGGGGCATAAAATTCAATGATTATCAGCCGGTTGCTGTCAAATTGCTGTTAAATTCCAAGACACATTCTCAGAATTCCCAATATCAGAAGATGCACCGGATAAAACAAATAGTTCACAAGCTTATTCTGCTTTCCACGCTTTCCATTATAAGTAAGCATTAGGCCAAAACCCAGAAGTGCCCATGGTTCCTTATACATCGATGCAAAATTAAACGGAATAGCAATAATCGGTCTGTCATGAAAAAGATACAGAAAATAACCGATCAACACCGCATGGGAATCATAATCCAGACTCAGATTCATGGCTATCAGACAAGTTACTGCTACAATTATAAAAGATACAAGATACCACAAGAACTGGGGCAGCGTCTGCATCTTCTTTTTCAGGGCATCAATAATCCAGATCATCGCCAACACCAGCGCAAGCGTAAACATGATATTATTCCAGTTTGGTTCAATAAATACATTAGATGTACACATATCAAACGGAACCTCTGATATAATTCCAAATACCAGGAGTGTTCCCAAATATCTCCATCGATTTCTCGTTTTAAAATATCCCTCCACCAACAGGGAAATAAAGATAGGAAATGCGATCCTGCCTAATATATCAAACAGTTCACTCATAACTATTAAAGCCTTACTGTTAAAATATATGAAAAATGTTTTATTAACATGATCGATCAACATTGAAGCAAATGCTATATATTTCAGTTGTGCACCGGATAACAATTTTATCTTTTCTTTCATCTTTAATACCTTTCTTCTCCTATTTAAAAATAACTCTGTCTCTCGTCAATAGCGTAACAACCTCTGTATGCTCAGTAAATGGGAAGAGATCAAATGGTGTGATCTTCAACACCTGATAGCCATGTGTGGTCAGATACTTCAGATCTCTCGCAAGGGTATCCGGTCCACAGGAAATATAAACTACCTTACGCGGAGACAGCGTTACAACGGAAGAAAGAAATTCTTCCGTGCTTCCTGAACGAGGCGGATCCATAAACACAACATCAATCTGCTCATCTGCTTCTGCCAGTTCTACCATAAACCTGCCTGCATCATTTGCATAGAACTCGATATTTTCTATCTTGTTCATCCGGCTATTAATCTTCGCATCACGGATTGCTTCTGCATTCAGTTCCACACCGATCACTCGTTTTGCCCGATCGCTTGCAATGATACCGATCGTTCCGATTCCGCAGTATGCATCTATCACCGTCTCTTTCTTTTTCAGATCCGCATATTTGATCGCCTTGTTATATAATTTCTCTGTCTGAACAGAATTGATCTGGTAAAAGCTTCCCGGCGACAGACGAAACCGTTTGCCACAGAGAACATCTTCTATATAGCCTTTGCCATAGATGACCTGATTTCGGTCACCTAACACCATATTCGTATCCTTTGTATTTATATTCTGAACGATCGTTGTGATCTCCGGATGAATCTTCAAAAGCGCATTTGCAAAATTCTTCTTCGACGGAAATACCGGGGATGCCGTCACAATGATCACCATGATCTGTCCGGTCTGATGTGCGGTTCGGATCAGCACATGACGGATCAGACCATATCCGCTGTCTTCATTATAGATCATCATTTTAAATGACTGGAACAGCCCTGTGATATCCTGAATGATCGCATCCGCCCGCTGATCTTCGATCTTGCAGCCTTTTGTCTCTATGACATTATGAGTACCCTCCTGATATCGGCCGGAGATGATCGTACCGTTCTTCAGCTTTCTGAATTCTGCACAAACTTTATTTCTGTAATAATACGGATCTTCCATTCCCACAATCGGATCGACCGGTGCAAATCCTGAAAGCAGCTTTTCCATCTCATCCTGCTTCTTTGCAAGTAATCTCCGGTATTCTTCGTCTGTATATTCGTATTCCACAGCTTTAGGCTTTTTCTGATCCTGCGGTTTTTTATTGTCTGTTTTTTTATTCTGTGGATAATTCTTTCTGCTGTCTGTCTTTCTGTTTTGTGACTGCGTTCTTTCATTATCTGATTTTCTATTTGGGAACCGGACTTTTCTGCCATCCGGTTTTCTATTTTCCGGCTGTCCCTTTATATTTTCTTTCATATTTTATTTCCTTTCAAATCTCTCATCTAAACATAGCAAAAACCAAACTCATGGTCAACAACATTTCCCTGAATGTATATGACTTATGGTCTGGTTTTTTCTTTGCTCTATGCTTCGCCTGTCAGGACGACTTTTGTCATATCGTGTCCGACTGCATCCAGATACGATCCGAATACATCTGCCGTACGCATCCGCAGACTGGATGTATTCACACATGGGTGGCAGCCAAGATACTCGCCTTTTAATATATCTTCATCCACCAGCAGCCGTACATGATGCTCCGTATCATTCATCAGTCCCATGACACTGACAGCCCCCGGTTCGATATCCAGATATTTCTCCATGTCCTCAGCCGATGCAAATGACAGTCTTGCGCTCCCGATCTGTGAAGTGATCTCCTTCGTTTTAAACGGCTTGTCTCCCGGCATCATCAACAGATAAAACTGTGTTTTCTGACGATTGCACAGGAAAAGATTCTTACAGATTGTCGCCTGCAACATCTTATCAATCTCCTCACATACTTCCATCGTAAATGCCGGTTCATGGTCGACTCTCTTATATTCTATTCCAAGATTGTCAAGAAAATCATATACCCGAATCTCCTTCTCCAGTCTTCCTTCCGTATTCTCCGGTTTTCCATCCAAAAGTTCCAACAGTACTTTGTCCTCCCGTTCCTTATATCTATCTCTGCTGCTCTGTCTGCTGTTCATCCAGCATATGCTCAAACTCCGGAATCGGAACAGGCTTGGAAAAATAAAATCCCTGAGATACACTACATCCATTATCATAAAGGAAATCTGCCGTTCCTCGATTCTCTACACCTTCTGCTATAATGCTTAAGCCCAAATCATTTGACATGGATATCACATGAGAAATGATCGTCTTACCCTGTGTGCTGTCCAAACATTCATCCAAAAACTGCCGATCCATCTTCAATACATCAAATGGTGTATTCTTCAACATACAAAGGGAAGAATAACCGGATCCGAAATCATCCATTAACAATGTAAATCCCGCCTGTTTCAAACTATTGATATAAGACAATGATTCTGCATTCTCTGTTGTCTCCGTGATCTCTAACTGAAACAGCTCCATCGGAATCTGATATTTGTCGATCAGATTCTTAATATATCCTGCTACATCTTCTTTCTGAAGATAGGTTCTCGACACATTTACCGAGATTGGAAGTGGCTGCCTTCCGGTATCCAACCATCTTCTGATAACTTTACATACCATCTCCCACATGAAACAATCTAATTTGTATATAAATCCATTTGCCTCAAATACCGGAATAAATTCCATCGGCGACTTGCATTTTCCATTTGCATCAATCCAGCGCACAAGCGCCTCTGCTCCGACGATCTTCGCATGGCTTCTGTCATATCGGTACTTCGGCTGAAGATAAACCTGAAATTCCTCCCGTCTCAGAGCCTCCTCCTCAACTTCCTCGATCGCTCCCGTCTGTTTCACATGATTCATCAGCGTATCCTCATAGAATACAACCTTATTCAAAATCGTCCGCTTACCCTCTGCACGGGCAAGTCCTGCTTCATCTCCATGCTTGCGATATGCCGTTGAGCTGCCCGGTACGATATTCACTCCATATGTAATGCTTAACTTGATATCTCCATATCTCCGAATCTTTTCATCAAGTTTATCAATAAATTCCATGATTTCTTCTCTGGAATTATAATAGGTCACGATCTGGAATACATCCGCTGACAATCTACAATGCAGATGTTCCTTATCACACATCACATCCAGCGTGTCATATATATACCGAAGAATAGCATCTCCTGTATCACTGCCATACTTCTCATTGATATACTTAAATCTACGAACATCAAACTGAATATATGCATACTCCCGCTCCGGATGCTCTGCCTGAAAACGCGCAATCTTCTTGAGAAAGAATGCCGGATTCTTATCATTGCTAAACGATGTCACAATCTCCCGATTCTCTAATTCCTGTTTGCGCATGATCCGTATCATGCCCACATACTCCCGAATCAGTCCTTTCTCATCTTTCTCAAGGTAACAAAGGACTGCCATCAGAACTCTCTTCCCGGATCTGGTCTCAAGATGCACCCATGTCTCCAAATCATCCATCTTGATCGGCTCTTTTGTTCCCTGCTCAATCTGTCTATACAAATTGCACATTTTATTCTTCTCTGTTTCTTCTATACATGTACAGTCGCAAAATGCTTTTAGTAAATTTTTATCATCCGGATCCAACTCATCAGGCAGAATATCATTTTCCTCGATCGTGTAAAACCGCTCTTGCAGATTCGCGTAAAAATATATGGCGTCGCGGTGATTTTTCCTTATTCTGTTAATCTCTCTCCATGATTCAAATGCCATAATAACATCTTCTCCCAACATTGAATACTTACCTAATTTTACATGTTCTGTTCCCACAGGAACTTGCTATTATATATATATTAACATGTTCTTTAGTAAAAAGGAAGTTCGCATCCAACTTAATTATTCGGAAATTAAGTGAAATTTCGATTAATCAATCACTTAATTTCTTATTAATTGTCAACCAGTCAAGAAACGCCTGACAGCCTTCTACAACATCTTCATAAGTCTCCCGAAAATTCCCACTGTACCACGGATCTCTGACATCTGCATCCCGCCCGGCAAACTCCAGCATCTTATAGATCTTATCTCCACGTCTGTGCCCGGTCATACGCTCGATATTCCTCATATTCATGGAATCCATGCCGATCAGATAATCGTAATGATCATAATCTGAAGCTGTAAGCTGCACCGCCCGTTTGCCTTTGCAGCTTATCCCATGTCTGGCAAGCTCTTCTCTTGCCGGCGGATACACCGGATTCCCAACACCATTCCAAATCTCTTCTGTGCTGGTGGCTGCCGATGCAATCTCAAACTGATCGGCAATGCCACGTTTTGTTACTATATCTTTGAATATGAATTCTGCCATGGGGGAACGGCAGATGTTGCCGTGGCAGATGAAGAGCACGCGAATACTCATGTTTTTTCCTCCTAAAAAGCCTTATTTTGCCGTAATTTGCCGTGTTTTGCCACTTTCAAAAATGTACAAGGTATTGTTACAATGCCAAGCGACATTGATTTTTCGTACATATCTTGACATATCGTGGCAATATAAGGCAAATCGATACACTCATTCGTAGTAGAAACGTAGTCAAAATAAAGTGTGTTACTACTCTGATTTTGGTGGGTGCATTTGAAACCATTGAGCCATTTTAAGGGGTTCATTTTTGCACCCAGGGGATCAAATCTAACGAAAGGGTGTGCAGGACACACCCTTGTTGGATAACTATTTTATTAATTGGTCGCAAAATGGTAAGAGTTCTTCTATCTTTGCTACGATACGTTTTTGTTCCTCAAGTGGTGGCAACGGCATCAAATAATTCTTTAACATATCAATTGTTAACGCATTATTTGCTGTACCACCCACATCAATTTTTACTTGATTAATAAATGAAAATGAATTTAACCAATAATATAGGAATTTAGTATAAATAAAGTTGTTCTTATCAAACGCAACAACATTACCATCTTTGTAATAAAACTTGCTCTCATCTACAATCCAAGACCATCCAATACTACCACCTATACAAGTGATAAGTAAGTCATCTTTAATGTCTTCTTCTGACATTTGCTTTTTACTTAATACTGCCATATCTATTTACCCCCTTTACAGGTACTTTTTCTCGGATCCGTTGGTTTCTTGGCATCTTCTGGAACAAGCCACATATTTCCCTTATGTACAGCACCTTCTATACGCCCCTCTATACATAAGGTTGTTACTCTTCTTCTCGAAACATTCCATTTTTCTGCAATTTCTGAAGTTGATAATAATTCCATATAATACCTCCAATATTACAAATACCTTAAGTTAATCTACCTTTAATTAAAAAATGATGAAACAATAGCAGAAACTATTCCTGCTACAATGATGCACCAGAATATATTACTTTTAGTTTTCGACTTCTTTTCAACACTTTTTATATTTTCACCTAAGTAAAAAACGATAGCAGGAAAATATTGCTTTATTATCCATGACAGAGCCGCACTAATCAACAGCATAATCACTACTCCAACTGTGACGGCAGCTACTATAGTTGAATTAGACATCGTTCCATCATCTGTTTTATGTGTAATTAATACGTTCAAATTCGAAATAAAACTTAATCCCCACAACAAAATACAGATGTGCATTAAAGTGAATTTAGATGCTGCCGTGTACATAAATGATTGTTTATGCTTATCACAAAGGTCATTTACTTTTCTTTTTATTTCCTCTGATTTGTCATTATTTTCAGCTTCAAAACCCATTTCTAACGTAGATTTATATCCATTAATGAGTGCCATTGATGGTTCAATCCTAATATAGTTTCCTATTCCAAATCCAATTCTCATTGTCTTTATAGCACGGTTAGAAAAATTGTCATATGATATTAATTCTGAAACAGATTCAAACTCAACCTCATCACCATTTATAAGTTGTGCAGAATATTTAGGTTTTTCAAAATATTCTCTTAATAATTCATCTATGTCCTTAAAAAATACATCATTCACAATAATTGCAGATTTATATGATAACTTTCCACTTACTTTCATATACCAACACCTCTTTTCATTTGCATGAATATCTCATTTTTATTATATTCCCACGGAGGAATAGTTTCAACAAAAAGATACCTTTTAACGATTACTTCAATCTTTTAACGATTGCCCTAACAATTTAACGATATATCACAACATTTTAACGATTACTCCTAACAATTTAACGATTTCACCAATGCCTAGAAATGCACTGATTTGCCATGTTTTGCTACCTATCTTGTATCTATATCAGAGAACCTTTTAACGATAAGAAGCTCCGGCAAAATGCCAGAGCTCATAACTATTTAACGAAACATACTACAGATATACTATTTGCATTCCGTCATTCGTAGTAAAACAGTAGTCACGTGTTATTGGAAAAAGCAAGATATGCCGCGTTTTGCCGCGATGTGCAACGTATTATTCAAATGTCATAGGACATTGCCATGGCAGATGAATAATACTTTTATCATAGTTTTGGTTCTCCTTGTTTTGCCCCGAAATGCCCTGTTTTGCAAGGGTTTCTGGGATTCGTGAAATGTGCACTTAGTCTGCCATCTTAACAAAATAAGGCAAAATGATGCAAGTTATTACTACCTGTTAGTAGTAAATTTAGTAGTAAAAGGGAAAGGTCTACTACTAAGGATTTTCGCCGATTTGATTTCTCTTTTTTTTCAAAAAACACATAATAGCTTGACCATCAACACCACTATTATACATATTCCAATATTTTGCCAACATATCGTAAGCCAACTTCGCTTCTGCATACAATGGTTTAGCAATCTCAACCATATTCAAAATATTATCATTATCATTCTCAAAATTGCACAAACCTAAATATTCATCTACATTTAATAAACATATCCGAAAATGGACATATTCTTCCTTCATTTTGCTATAAGAATATTTCCGACGCTCGTTAATATCTCTAGCATAATCTGAATTAATCTCATAGATGCCTTCATAAAATGTAGAAGATTTGCTAATCTTTTTATTCATAGGTATTCTTGATACCATTTTTGAATAGTCGTAAGAAAGCATAAAATTTACATCTTCAGAAATTTCAGCCAGAATATTATTCTTGGTTTGTGCAACTTGCAAGCATTCCCAGTCCAATTTGTCATTACTTCCAACGAGAAACCATACTCTATTTTGTTCAATTACAAGTTGGTTAATTTTTAATAGTATACATTGGTAATCATCAACTGCATCAAATTCCAAAATAATTTCAAAATAACTTTTCAATTCATCATATGTTTTTTTCTTCACTTCCGAATATCTACTATAAATCATCATTTTCACCTCTGCAATTTTTATACTGTCAATAACTCCACCTTATTCAGAAACGCTTCTGTACGACTGATACAATCAAGAGCATCCGCCTGTTTAAAAACATATAATGAATAATCGCACTTCATTCGTTCATTAAGCACAAATGTAAAATCTGTGGCATCATCTGCCAACAACACTCCATTGCGCACCAAATCATTCATGGCTCGTTCCAATGACTTGTGTGTTTCTGTTTCCTTTAATTGATTCTCCTTCCACTGTGCTAACAAGCCTTTAAACTCTAATAAACTCTTGAGTGCATCCATCATTGCATAATAACATCGATTTGCACAATCAACATACAATCCACTTTTCTCAAGTGTTTTTGCTGCCTCAAGAGTATTCTTTGCCTTATCACGAAGCATAACAAAATTCACAGCTGGTTTGATAAGGTTATGTTCAAGCGAAATATCACTCGATGAAATATTAGTATGAAATGCCCCAGCACTAACTATCAGCTGATTTTTTAGCATCTTCTTATCATCCAAATCAATATTAGGATTATCTAAAACTGCTTTAAGAATATCAATAAGGTCTGTTTTACTTAAGCCCCGCAAATTATGAAAACTGTCATATAATGGAACATATTCAATTTGTGATTTATCTTCAAGGCTTGTCCAAATACCAAATATAAGTGATACTCGCTTATAATACTTGTCTTCAAAATATCTTTCAAAACTTGAATATTGGTTCTTTCTATCTCCACAATAATACCCAACAAGTGTATACATACAAGCCACTCTTAACGCATTACTTAGTTGTTGCTCTGCCTCATCTGAAGAAAATTTCCATGCACCTAAATAGATTTTTAATTCTTCTTTATTCATTGAATTAGCATTTTTTCTTTCAAAAGAATTTGCAAATTCAAAAAGACTTATCACTGTCATCGCTGATTCACGCAAGATGTCTAATATAATCCCCTCCCACGCTTCAGCCCGGAGAGTTTCCTTGGCATCTTCTATTATATTTACTCTACGCTTTCCATCCTCAGCTGTTTCTATACAAAGTCCGAATGGAGCAAGAATATCTCCATTTAAATTACCAGAAGTCCAATTTCTTGTAGTTGGTGTCATAATTAAAGATATCAAATCATAATATTCTGCATCTGTTAACTTAACACCATATGCATACTTTTCAAGCAATTCCATTTCTTTAGTATTCTTTTCGTCAGCAGCACTTTGCAAATATATAAGGTATGCATCTCTCGGTAAATTAAGTGCTATTTCCGGTTCAAAGTCCTGTTGTATCTTAACTCCATCTTTTGTTGCATCCTCTTTTTTCCCAAGGTAAAATGACATTACACTAGGATATATTGCAGCATTTATTTCTATCTTCTTTTTATCAACCATGCACGAACCTCCAATACATACTTATTCAAGTCACATTATATCAAACAGGCTCTTTCTTTTCCACGAAAATAACGCCCCAGCCAAGCCGGAACGTTATCCATCTTCTGTATCAAATTACCTTGAACATTTTCTGTGACATCGTTTTCTCTTTCTTCTGCTCAACCTCCGCCTGTGCTTTCCTAAACTCTTCCATCCGTTTCAATTCTTCCTCAGCATCATCGAATCCTATATGCATGTACACATTCATTGTAACCGATATATCCGAATGCCCCATGAGGTACTGCAGCGTCTTTGGATTCATTCCCGATTTTGCCATATTCGAGCAATACGTGTGTCGGCATACATGAGGTGTAATGTTTGGCATCTGCACCCGGTAGATATCATTATATCTGCCTACCATATGATTGAATCGGTGCTGCCAGTGCATTGCAACAAGTGGCATTCCATTATCATCGTAAAATAGGAATCCGCTATATCCATCTATAGATTTCTCCACTTTTGGTGCATTTCTGTCCTCGATGATTGGGCTGAATTTTCATTTTCAAAAAATCTTGACAAACATTACATCTCAATTTAATAACATCGTACATTCTATTTTTTATTTCCATACTTATCCCTCCAAAAGTACAGCTCATATTTTATTACTAGCATTACCACAATGCATAAAACAACTAGCGGTCGCTGTTTCCAGCGATCGCATGCTCCCTGCAAGCATCAACCACATGGTTTGATACTCTTTCAACAGCACCAGCATCCATCTTCACAGCAAAAATGGTACCACGGGCAACAACAAACTTCCAGTCAATTTATAACATCCAAGTTCATAGTGTGTGTGACCTTCCTGAACAATGCTCAAAAATAATATTTGAAATTCGATAGCGCCCCTTCCAATTAAAATTGGAATATTTCAAAATAATACAATAGTTTCATTTGTCAATTTCTTTCAATTTTATCATATACATACAAATTGAAATTTTAACTACTTATCCCGCAGTTTTCTTTCAAATATAAGTACATCTTCACAAGCCGTAGAATTTACCCCTAATCCCAATACTTTTAATGCATTTTTGCCTAACTCATTTGAATAAACAGTATGTAACTTCCAACCTGCTCTGGCACGCATGTTTATCAATTCAGTCATTTTCTTTATATCAACGCGCCCATGATCTTCATTCAATATTGTTACAACTTCATATTCATATAAGCCAAATAACGACCGCGCATATTCTTGTTTTTCAACTTCCACTTCTTGCAACTGCTTTCTTTCAAGAATTATTTCCTCAGTACTTCTATGAGTCTTTTCAATGTCTGTTGCCACTTCATTAATATATTCTTTCGCTTTTTGAGAAAATTTAGAAACGTTCTCAGGATTTCTAAAAAAAAGTAAATCATCCTCATTTCCATTTCTTAATCCCTGAAGTTTAGTAAAGCAACTATTACAAATACTCATTCCTGCAATTATTCTATCTCCTTTTTTTACATTGCATAACTCACATATACCCATTATTTTTCTCCTTCTTTCCCTCAGATTCCAATTTTTCATAAAATCGCATCTTCTATTTATATAAACCTCTTAAACGCCTTCTTCATCTTCATGCAGACATCCATAATATACTCAAACTGCTGTGGCCAGGCATTCTGATCATCAAACTTCACATCTTTTTCCACGATAATACGGCTTGCCTTCCTCTCCGGCAATTCTCTCCAATCAAGTGCCAAGCCCATAGCAGACTCCACATCGTCTTTATGTGAATAAAGACCTTTAAAGAGTTCTTTATCATCATTTATGTATAATTCAACTCCAACTTTATTTCTCTTCTGAATTTGTGTAACACTGATGTGGCAAGCTGATGAGCCAATACTGAAATCCATCCAATGGTCTGTATTAGGTTTTCTCTTATTAAATGATTTTGCGAATTCAGTATTCTGAAAGGCATAATCATTGAATGCATTCCAATATTCAAGTCTCTGTTGCTGCGTTGGGTTTGTAAGCGTAGTTTTCTTAATCTCTTTTGTCCAATCATTCGGTCTTTCCACTACAGTGAATGATGGAGCAATATCAGAATCACCTATCTGGAAAAGCTTTATCTCACATAAGAAAAAACCAATCTTATCATCTGTATGATTATTAAGCCACTCAACTGCTGCCTTATGTTCTTCACGTGCGTGTTTCACAACCCATATAACCACATCTGCATCTTTACCAGATGCATAAGTAATTAATTTCCCAAGGTGGTCATGATCTGTATCTTCTAATTGATTCTCAATGATAATCTTTCTATCTGTTCCTGTTTCAGATGCATAGATATCAACATTAAAGTCTCCAACAGCGGACTCTGTCTCATCAACCGTAATATCAAGACCAACAGCATCTGCAAGTAATTCAACATTCTCTGCCACCCAAGGAGTAAAATTCAAAGCTTCATGTGGCCATATACTTCTCAAATCAGTAATTTCTTTTAATGTACCAAGGTTAATCATAGCCTTTTATCCCTCCACTCAAAAAGCACCCAGAACTCGCCCGGATGCTAACAATAGTCTATAATATCAATACGGGATGAATTCTCTGTTTTACAATGCTTTACCTTTCAAAAATAAATATTAAATGATTAAATTTTATTATAGCATCCAAGTTCTTCTTTTACCAGCCAAAAAGACACCCAAGCCGTATAGCCTGAGTGTCCTCAAAATCTCTTCCTTATTATATATTATATTATCATACCACCTTGAACATATTCTGTTTCAAAGGTTTATCATCCGTATCCGAAATTCCCATCTCTTTTCTGGCATTTTCCAATCTCTGCATCTTCTGAAGTTCCTTCTCAGCATCCTCAAGTCCTACATGGGTATAAACATTGAGCGTCACAGCTATATCCGAATGTCCCATCAAATACTGCAGTGTTTTAGGATTCATGCCGGACTTTGCCATATTGGAACAATATGTATGTCTGCAAACATGAGGGGTAATATTGGGCATCTGAACCTTATAGATTTCATTGTACCTGCTAACCATATGATTGAACCTGTGTTCCCAATGCATGGCTACAAGTGGCATTCCATCCTTGTCCAGAAAAAGGAATCCCGTGTAACCATCTACCACTTTTTCAACCTTATCATCTGGTCTATCCTCAATAATTGCTCGAAACATCTCCGGCACTTCATTTGTCATTGGAATAACCCTTGTTCCGGCTTTGGTTTTTGTTGGCTCAATTACATACTCTCTTTTAGAAGTTCTTTGCAGCTGATCTGGTTCTTTTATTGCTCCTTTAACCTGGGAACTAGTATCTGTACTCTCTAGCAAAAAACAATCTACTTTACAGTTATTTTGTCTGCGCCCTCCACTCAACTATTTATTTGTCACAAGTTTCAAATCCATAAAATCTCTCCTTAACGTAAAAAAGCTGAGCAAAAGTCTCAGCTTGGTCCCCAATGCCAAAAGGCTTCGGGCAACTCTGTTACATATAATATATTCAAAAAACAAAAAATTGCAATAGTTTTATTATTTTCATCGATAAAAATCTATCACATTGAGTCTAAGTAGTCCATTACTACTAAGGATTTCTCCCAACACCTTTGCCTTTATCCCCATTCCGTCCATGAGCCTTAGTAATCGAAACCGTAGTATTTTCAAGACCTTCCGCCATATATTGCCCTGTGTTGCCCCAGTCTGCAAAGTACTTCTGAAATGTATCTAATCCTTCCCACGATATGCTAACGGAAACTTTTTATATACCTCTTTATTCTCCATCATTATTACATTTTGCCGTAATATTTTTCCAAAAATTCTTTCACATTAATCACCTTTTTATAAACGTGACTCTTTTTATGTCACATTTATCATTTATCATATGTTATTTGATTTTTCAAGCATCACATAATTACACAATCTAAGAAAAAAGGCGTAAGATTCATCTCACGCCTTCCCGGCTCCTTAACAATTTTACTATTCCTATAACCGATTCGATTAATACTACGGTCACAAATGGTATTCCCGCAAGTGTCATGGCGAACATCATATATTCTATCCCATTCAGCAGATGTTCCCATCCTCCTGTAGCCTGTGACACTATCCACATTTGATTGGTAACCAAAGCACCTATCAGAAATCCCAGTATCAGTCCACAGATCAGCCACGTCCCGCAGATTATGACGACATCTTTCAGCCGCACCATCTGATTGTCATATATCCATCTCCTGAATATAATATACAGAACCACACACATCAGGGGGACCGCAAATACAACGATCAGATTGAAACTGTCGTTATATGTTTCTTCCATATAATCTGACATCGTCATAATACCCCAACATATGAGCTGTGCTATCAGACACAGTAATATTTTCTTCTTCATAATCCCTCTTTTCTTATACATTATCGTATACACTCCTGTTCCAAACTCCAGAAGAAGCTTTATGCCATCCGAACCAGTGTCTGCTCAATGTCTCGTTCAAGCATATCTTCCCGGAAAGGAATAAAATCAAAGACATATCATAATAAAGAACTAGCATATCTGCATTCAAAGGAACTGTCGCTCGATATTGTGCCGCAGTATTTTCACTTTTAATATGCAATTCTAAAATAATCCAGGTATGCTTTATATCGATCTTGTGCTGTCAGGCAAGTATCAGTCAGATAGCCTTTTTCATTGTCCCATTCTTTCAATCCTCGATAATAAAACATTTTCAAATTATCCTCGATAATAAATGGAACAATATTGTATTTCAGGCATTCCTTGAACATAATCAAACGTCCCACACGACCATTTCCATCCTGAAATGGATGGATACGTTCAAACTTCACATGAAAATCCAGAATATCGTCAAAGGTCTTTTCTTCCTTGTTATTGTACTCTGACAGCAATTTCTTCATCCTGTCTGCAACTTCTTCCGGAAGTGCGGTTTCCATACCGCCGACTTCATTTGGCATTTTCTTGTAATCACCGACAGCAAACCAATCCTTTCTGGAATCACTGGTTCCATTTTTCAGAATCAGATGCAGCTCCTTAATAAACTTTTCCGTCAATGCGAATTTTGCATGATCAATAATCATATCAATACACCGGAAATGGTTTGCTGTTTCAATCACATCATCTACATTAAGCACTTCTTTTTCTATACCAATGGTATTCGTCTCGAAGATATATCGGGTCTGATCGTGGGTCAGCCGACTGCCTTCCATATGGTTTGAATTATATGTTAAATCAATCTGTGTCTTATGATAAATGCCTCCAGCATATTTATTCGCCTTCTCATCCTGCAAAATATCCAGTAAGGTCGTTGGTTTTTCTTTCTTCTTGTTAATTCGCTCCGGCTTTTCTGCATTTTCCGGAATATTCCATGTCTTTCCGGTAAGAAATGCTCCCGGCACACGACCATGGGCACAATAATTTCTTACACTACGTTCAGATACATCCCATTTTTTTGTCATTTCAGCAACTGAAAGATATCGCATCTGCCGTCCTCCTTTCACACGATAAAAAGTATATTCTGTGAGCCTTTTATTATCATGATTTCAAAAATCACGTTTACTATAGTTAGTATACCACATTATCGGCAATAAATCCATATTTTACACTCATTCTTCCGTCGTTTTTTGCCGACATAGAAAACTCTAATTAACAAAATGGATGCCACTTCCTTACCCAGATCATTGAACTGCACTTGATTATCCCTGCTCTAAATAATAACTCACTATTCCCTGCTCCAGTTTCACATTACATTCCTTCATATAACTTAACACTTCATTGTACAAATCTTCTTCCGTTAATACCTCGAGCCTACTCATATCATGAATTTTTTGTTTTACCTTCCATAAATAAATATCAAATATTTAAATTTTATTATATCTGGTATTCTTAAGTATTTATATATAACTTTATTTCTTTACGTTCTACTGAAATCACCTTAATTTTCTTACAAAGAATTTTATAATAGTCAATATCAAATTGAAACACATCTTTACTCTGAAATACCGGATAACAATAGAAGTCATCTATCCAGTTCGTAGTTGGATCTCCTTGAACCTCAATATCAATAAGTCCTTCAAATAGAAAAGTTACAAGTACCCCTTCAAAATATAATTTCAATGTCGCCTTTTCAGATGTATGTTCAAATGATATTGGCTTACTATCATGGAACTGAAAATCCTGTACATTCTCCAATCCCTCAATCAGCTTGCAAGCTTCAATTTCCTGTTCTTCTGCATTTTCAGTTTTTTTCAGAATATACTGTAAATTCTCATAATAAAAGTTAACCGTTTCCATTTCTTTATCCGTAGGCTTTTCCCCTTCATTTTGAATTGCTCTATCATAGGCTTGTTTTGCCGGAGCAACGTATTTGTGAAAACGGTCATAGTCCCATATACTATGCTGTTCGTCATTCATCAGCATAAGAATACGAGCATAAAGCAGGTCTTCCTTTTTTGCTGCCTGAACAGCCTCAAAATATGCTTTCCATAAATGATACATTCCTTTGTCTTCTTCTCGATGCCAGATTCTACCTTGTTTAGGGCCACGCAGACATTGTTTCGCTTCTGCATAATCAACAGCTATATTATTCCAAATATTATCCATATATTTCACTCTCCATTCTAAAGCAAACAGTATTACCTTCTATTATTACTCTTCCACCTAGACATGTGACTGACTTCATCCTTTTCCCTATGCCGCTGCATTAGCGTTTATTGTGTCTATAATGTCAAGAACACAGTTATAAAAAATTGTAATCTTTACTCTGATAAGAATGGAGTTAAACATATTCGTATCCAAGCAAGACCTAATAAATGGCACGAGAACGACTGCCCATTCTGCCATAAATCATGCCCTGTTTATGATAAACATTCCAGTAGTATAATGCCGAGATATTACGAAGATAACTCGTAGAAAATGCAAAGTCCAGTCGCAAGTTTAGACACGATATTGCTCTTAACAGTCGTATAAAATCAACATTTGCAGGGATTTATCAAATTCCGACATACCGTCTTAGAAAATGAATAATCCCTCGCAATTCATTATGAACTACGAGGGACTGCTTACTGACTGTTAAAGCGGTAGCCGATCTCACGAACACTATCTATGGAAAAGTGAGAGTTTGTATCACAAAGTTTTTTACGAAGATTCCGAATGTGAAAGCCTACGGTATCCTTTTCATTGCCTGCTGATATTTCGCCCCACACCTTATCATAAATCTGCTCGTATGTAAGAACACGACCTTTATTGGCTGCGAGCAAGCAGAGTATATCGTACTCTTTGACGGTCAGTTCAATTTCCTGACCGTTATTGATAACTCTGCGCCGGCTCAAATTGATTTCTAAGCCGGAAAGGGATAATGTCGGCTCATATGAAATCTCTAATTTTTCAAAATCAGGGTGCTGTTTTACAAAAGCCAGCATATCGTCAAAGGCTGTTGAGTCTTGTGCTTTGAACTCCATTATTACGATTCGTCCGATATTATCACCCCCCTTGGTTAGTTTTTTTGTCTTGGACAACATAAGATTTATTGCGTGAGATAATACGATTCATCAATCGTTTTCAGAATAAAATTCACATCGTCATAACGAGAGGAATCGGACTGAGAGCCTAAACTGCATATCAAAAACTCTTTTCCGTGCTGCTGATAAAGCACAATCAAGTTATAGTCGTCAGACAGAGAGCCAGTCTTAATTCCGCATACATTTTCGTTGTAATATTCGGATGTCGGATCAAGGAAGGCGTTTGTATTCTGCCATATTTGTGTACTGCCATCAGGCAGTGTTGCCGTATAAGTGTTTTGAGATACAATTTCTCTAAACCACGAGTATTCCAACAACCGATATACTACTTCTTTCAAATCTAAAGTGGTGGTAAGTGCCTCCATATCAAAACCACTCGGATCATATAAAACTGTGTCTAAGTACCCCTGCTGTTGCAAATGCAGGTTTAAGTTCTCCATGAAAATCCTCACACGCTCTTGACAGCTTTCTGCTTGCGGCGAAAGTAATCCTCCACAATAATCAGCAACCACATAAGCTGCGTCATTCCCTGACGGTACTAACATTGCCGCAAATAGATTGTGTAAAAAGTATTCTTTTTCCTTGATTTGAGCAACAGACGAGCCAGGTTTCGTGAGTGAAATAGCACCATAGTCTGCAACAACGATACTATCAAGGTCTGCTAAAGTTGACGCATACTCAATAACAAACAGCTTGGCTAAACTTGCAGGAATTTGTGGCTCGTTCTCGTTTTTTGAAACAAATATTTCATCATCAGAACAATCCACCAAAATCAGCGATTTTGCATTATAAGAGTCAGGAAAATCTTCTTTGTAGAGAAAACCATTTATTTTATTCTTTACCTCTCTGAAATTTTCCGGCTGCATTGCCCACGGCACAAACATTATACCTATGCCGATACAAACTACAAGCAAAAACAAAAATACTCCAAATCGTTTTTTCTTACGGCGTTTTCTCTGCATATATGTGCTCACCTCCCAACACCAAAACTCCTATGTGCCATTTTTAATCGGCATAATTTGCCTGAATACACTCTGTAAATCCAGACGGATCTCCCAACTTAGCTTTATCAATATTATCACGAAGATATTTGCGTGTGGCGTCATCACAGCGATCTGTTCCCATATAAGGCATATCAAAGGCTTTTTCGAGTTCAGCTAAGGCTTTTGCCGCCCTTTCCGAATCCGTATTGTAAGTATCAAGCCATTCCTGCATCCAAGAATATTCCCAAAGGTTAGATGCTCTTGTATCGCCATATCCTATCTGAAAAGACGCTCCCGTATCTTCGCCTTCCAAAGCATCAGGCGGCGTAAAGCCCTCCGGCCAATTCAAACTCTCAATGGTCGTTAGGTATTCTTCTTCAATGGTAGCAAAGTCCGTGAAACCTCTTGTGTTTGTGTCGGAGTCCGAAGAAGTGGAGCAGCCTGCCAGCATAATCACCAGCAAAGAAATCATAACACACAATAACAGTCTGTACGGTCTTTCGGATTTTGAGATTGTTCGTTTCATTTTGTTTCCTCCTTGAATTGAGTTTTATTATCTAAGAGCCAATGCAGGCTCTAATTTTGCTGCTTTCAATGCTGGTAATAATCCGCCCAATAATGCTGTAAGCACAGACACAGCAACTGCAACAACAGCAACGCTGATTGGATAACTCGGTGTTCCCACCGGGGAATCCACAGGGAGCAACGCTCCAATACAATGCACCAAAATCAGCGAAATCAAAATAGCTGCAAAGCAAACGAATATTGATAAAATCAACTGTGAGCCTAAAACCAATGCCACAATATTTGTTCGTGAAGCACCTATCGCTCTGCGGATCAGCAACTCATGTGTGCGCTGTTCCAATGAAGATAGTCCGATATTGATCTGCCCTAATACGGAAACAAACAGCAACAAAAGCGAAGTAACCAAAAGCCCTAATTGCAGTATGGACAATACCGAATCATAGGTATCTCCAATATCACTCCGCCCAGCACTTTCCCAGTAACCGCCAATGGTATCAGTCAAAATGTCGCCAAGGGCAGAATGTATCTGTTCGATTGTCAGTCCTGTTGTGGGATGCCAATACACATTTGCATTTTGTACTTGCCACATTGCTGGTGCGAAATTGAGGATCGCCGCAGAATCCGCATAGATAGTCGGAAAATCCCTGCCATCGTTTACTACTCCGACAATATTGAATGGGGTTAACGAAAGTGTGCTTTTTACATTTCCTGCAGCATAGGGCGAATCATTAAAATAGTTTTTAGCTTCTTTGTTTATGACCACTTCAAGCGATCCGCCCTCACTCGAAGGCTCTAACCATCTACCGGATGTCATTGGAAGATTATAGACTTGACTATATGCCTCCGTGGTGCAAACTAAATCAAAAGCCATCAGGTTTTGGTAAACATCATTCGGCGGTATTGGCGTTAAATCTTTCATTGGTGCAAATCGAATATCTTCTCCCATAGAAAAAGTAACAGCGGCTACATCATCAATGGCTTCAAATCTCTGGAATAATTGTTCCATTTTATTTCTATCGTGAAAATCGGATTCCGTTATCACGAATGAGTAAGTAGGTGACCAGCCATATACCTGTGCGTTTACGGAAATCAAATACTCCCGTCCAAGCGTACCAACTAATACCGATCCAAGCATTGCGATAATGCCTACAAGCATTGAAACACTTGTCAGAATACTTCTAAGTGGAGACAGACGAAGGTCTTTAAGTATCATTTTTAGCACAAGTTATCCTCCCTCCATCCATTTCAAAAATCGTATCACAGGTATCTGCAATATCAGGATCGTGCGTAACCAACAGCAGCATAATTCCATTTTCTTTTACGACGCTGTGCAACAGTTCCATAATCTGCGTTCCCGTCTTTTTATCCAACGCTCCCGTAGGCTCATCACATAAAATGGCTTCCGGAGATACTGCAAGCGCCCTTGCGATTGCAACTCTTTGTTGTTCACCGCCGGACAAATTGATTGGGTAATCATTTTCCTTGCTTTCTAAGCCGACACTTTTTAGCAAGCCTGTAATTATCTCGTGACGCTGTTTGGCGGTAAACGACTTTTTGGCATAGAGTAGGGGTAATTCGATATTTTCCCATACCCGCAAGTGCTTAATCAGAGAGTAGTTCTGAAATACAAATCCGATATTATTGGCTCGCAGTATAGACAGATCACGGTCTTTCAAAGCAGAAATAGATATACCATCATAAAGGTACTCGCCCTCATATTCCCGATTTAACAAGCCAATAATGGATATAAGGCTTGTTTTGCCTGAGCCGGACTTTCCGACAATGGCATAACTGCGCCCTCGTTGCAATTCCATATTAGCGTTGGTTACTGTTGTCAGCATATCGCCATTATTCAATTTGACGCTTGCTTTCAAATCCTTTATTTTGATTAAAGTCTTTTCGGAAATTCCTTTCATTTTATCAAATCCCCCTCGGATCAAGGTTTGGCGGAGTAGCAGAAACTACATCGCCCTCCTCTAAGCCGGACAGTATTTCTATATTGGCTCCGTCTGTCACACCCAATGTCACTTTTGTTTCCACTCTTTCTCCATTCGGAGTAATTACAGTAACCAATCCCGTCCCTTGTCTACCCGCTATTACCGACAGCGGCAATATAAGGACATCATTTCTCGTTGTCGCCGTTATGACTACCGTTGCACTTTGCCCCGATTTCACATCGACTGTTTGACTGATCAAGCATTGCAGAATGCCCTCTTGCGGCACGATTCCCGTAAACGCATTTTCATCTGCGGCAGGCGACACCACGGCAATCATATCGGTTGGTCCTACACCATCATATACTTGAAATTTTGCTTTCAACTCTGCATACTCCGGTAAGGTACTCAAAAAATTATCTGCCTCTACATTGAGGGCAAATCCTGTATAATGCACTATCGCTACGGGATAATTACTCGGTACGCTTTCATTGGATGGGGCAATAGAGGTAATTGTACCATCCACCGGAGATTTCAATTCTTTGCCGTTCACAGTTCCAATAATTTGCCCGGCAGTGATTTTTTCTTCTAATTCTACCGCTGTATTAAATATGCCATTTTCGGGTGAGAAAATAATAAACGGTACTGCCGGAACAATAGTCGTTTGCGTTGAAACGGTTGGAGTAATTGTCCCTCGTACAACTGATACCGTTTTTTCTGCGGATGTTGCGCTATCTGTAAGATTGTTTTCGTCTGTCTGCCCAATTGCAGAGCAGGCAGATAGCGTAAATACAAGAAACAAAATAGAACATAGCAGCATTTGTTTTCTTAGCAACTTCATCATTCCTCCTTATGCTGTATCACAAAAAATACGAGCCTCTATCTTGATACTTTTATTGTACCAAAACAGAAGCCCGTATTTTCTTGATTGCTCGTAAGATATTCCTCTTTTTTTCTATGCAAATTCTTACAATTTTCCTACGCCAACGGCAAAGTAATTGAAAACTTGTTTTGATCCTCTTGGCTCTCTGCAACGATTGTACCATTGTGTAGTTCAACAATCTGCTTTGCAATCGCCAAACCTAATCCAGCTCCTCCACTGCTTGTACTTCTCGCTGCGTCAAGCCGATAAAACTGCTCGAAAATCCTGTTTAACTTTTCTTCCGGCAGAGTATCGCCGTGGTTACAAAAAATAATGCTGACCGTATCTTCCTGACATTGTGCGCTGATCGTGATATCCGTATTTTCAAAACTGTAGATAACCGCATTTCTCAAAAGGTTATCAAAAACACGCTGAATTTTGTCTGCGTCACATCGAAGCATTATATCATCATCAACACAAAGATTACATTGCAAATTCTTTGATTTGAGCATAGGCTTAAATTCATATACAAGTTGCTCCAGCAGGCGAGTTAAATTGATTTTCGTGTATTGTAATGTAATATCGTATATATTGAATCGTGTTATCTCGAAAAACTCGTTAATCAGATCCTCTAACCGTTCTGCCTTACCAAGAGTGATTGAAAGGTACTTTTCTCGAAGTTCCTTTGAGATTTGCGACTCATCACGCAGTAAAGTAAGATACCCGATTACAGAAGAAAGCGGTGTTTTCAAATCGTGTGCAAGATACATAATCAGGTCATTTTTTCGCTGCTCATTTTCTTTTGCAAGCCTTGCATTACTTTCAGCCTCTTGTTTTAACTGATTGATGTTAGCGGCGATTTCACTCAACTCCGGGGACATTTCAATGTAACTGACATTCTGATCGAACATTTTTCCTGTCGCAGCCTGTACCTCGTACACATAGGCGACTACTTTTTTCAAAAGTAGGTATGTCATGTATATAATACAGCCACCCCACACGATTACAGCCACTATATAAAGATATACTGTTCTGTAATACAAGTAATAATACAAAACATACTTGCGGAGAATTTCCTCTGCCATAATTCCTAAAAGAAAAGTACCGCCAAAAATAAGCACAGAGCAAATCGCACATTGAATTACATACCCTTTGAACAAGGTAGAGAGCAGATAGTTTTTTTCTTTTTTATTCAATTTCATACCCTACCCCCCAAACAGTTTTAATGAACTTCGGATTTTTTGAAGGTTCATTCAATTTTTCCCGAAGCCGCCCAATGTGCGCCATTACCGTATTGTTACTGTTGCGAAGATACTTTTCTTTCCACACGGCTTCAAATAATTCCTCCGAGGCGACAACTTTACCCTGATGTTCGCACAGATACCACAGAATAGAAAACTCCAACGGAGTCAAGGCTATTTCTTTGCCATACAAGTAGCACTTGTGGCTGACTCTGTTTATCAGTAGACCTCTGATGTCATACTCGTCTTTTTCTTCGGATTGGCTCAAATTAGGACTGTTATAGCTCTGATAACGCCTTAATTGCGTCTTTACTCTTGCCACAACCTCTAAAGGATTAAACGGTTTCGTTATATAATCATCCGCACCAATCGTAAGCCCCATAATCTTGTCGCTATCCTCAATTTTGGCGGTAAGCATAATAATAGGGAAGTAAAACTTTTCCCGAATTTTTTGGCAAAGTCGAAAACCATCAATATCCGGCAGCATAATATCAAGTATCGCTAAATCAATCTGCGACTGTTTGATACATTTCATCGCCTCTAACCCATTATAACATTTATATACTGAATAACCATCGTTACTCAAATACACTTCAAGCAGATCAACGATTTCTTTTTCGTCATCCACAATTAAAATCTTCTTGTTCATTGATCCTACACCTCATTTTCGGGTACGGCTTCCATTATGTCGCCAAAATCACACTCTAAGTATTCGCATATATTCAACAGCACGGGAAGGGTAACATTTTCATTTTTTCCGAGTTTCGCAAATGTACTTTTGCTTGCCCCGACCGCTTCTCGTAATTGACTCTTTTTCATTCCCTTGTCAATCAGAAGTTTCCAAAGTTTGTTGTACCGTACTTTCATTTCCGCACCTCCACCCAAATATAGTTTGTATTATAGCACTTTGAGAGTGAAATCGCAATTATTAAGTCTGTATTTTGAGACTTTTAGTTTTCAAACCGGCACAATATCTTTCTGATATGTAATCCAACCGCCTGCAAAATGCAGGCGGCTTGTGTATTTTAATAGGCAGGTGCGCCGTAGCCAAGAATCTCGTAATAACCGATAGAATACTCATTGACTCGGCAACTGTCGCCGGAGTTGCCCTCGACCGTATAAACCTTGCCGTTTTCGACCTTTTGAACAATACCCGTATGGTCGGATAATCCATCCTGACCACTTTCGTCTGCCCAATCGAAGAAAATAATCATTCCGGGGGCAGGCTCGGCGCTGCCATCCAGCCATTGTCCACGATCCTTAAACCATTGTACTCCGTTGACACAGCCTGCATATTTGGGGATAACTCCAGCGTCGATATAGCCGCACTCGTTGGCACACCAAGATACAAAGCAAGCACACCATTCTACACGGGAGTTAAAACCGTACCACGACCAATACGGCTGACCGCCCACATTGCCAACCAGAGAGAGTGCAACGGTCACGATCTGTCCGTCGCCGCCTGTAATGCCGTAAAGCACCTGTGACCAAAGGTAATTGTTTTCATCTGCAAGCAGTTCAGCGAGGTAGCCTTTCTGTTCTTCGTTAAAACCATATTGCGCCGCCATTTCCTCGGCAGTCTTGTGGCTGACGGTAATATACAGATAGGTTTGTGTGACCGTGCTTTCAGTTTCCACGATATTACCGTGTCCGTCATCGGTTTCGGTAATAACTGTTTCGGTCTTGCTCTCTGTTCGGGAAGATATTTGATTCATCTCCCAAAAGATGTCTTTTAAGAGTTGCTTTTTGCCATCGTCCATTGTGGCAACCTCTTGGGGGTTATCTTGATCCGTATTCGTTTTTACAGAGTAAACGGCAAGCACCTCTTTCCAAACGGCTCTGCTGCCACTCATTTCAAGAACATCATAGGATACCGAGTTCTTTTCCTCTTGCAGCTTGGTATCGTATTCGGTATTGATTTCCTGCACAACGGTCTGCATACTCATTCCAGTGCCGGAATCTTCGTCTGAGAAGAAAATGCCAAATACTGAGCCGAGGATCATACCAATCAGGCAAATCACGATAATAACCAAAACCGCCACCCAGCCGCCTGCGGCGATAGCGGCAATCAAGGCTTTCGTTCCGGCAATAATCGCTTTAATGGCAAGTGCGGTCGCTTTGGCAATCGCCTTTACCGTAACCACGGCGGCTTTTGCCGCAGCCCTTGCCGCTTGTGCTGCTCTCTGTGCAGTTTTAACCGTAATGATTGAATCCACCTAAAAATCCTGGATTGCTATGCCCCCGCTTATGCCCCTTGTCATCATAATGGTTTAAACCGCCAAAGAATCCTGGTCGACTCTCACCTACTTTATGCCCGTTATTGTCATAATGATTCATACCACCAAAAAAGGAAGGCGAACTATGTCCGATTTTCTTTCCATTTGCATCATAGTCGTTCATACCACCAAAGAATCCTGGTCTGCTCTCGCCTACTTTTTTCCGTTTGCATCATAATGGTTTATGGATCCAAAGAATCCTAGTCTGCTATATCCTTTTTTACTCATAATGTCATCCTCCTGACTCTATTAGCCTCTTGTTTGATCTCAGAATAACACACTTTTCTCATTTGGAAGTCGCATAACAGGCGACATTCTTTTATCGCATTTACATTCATTATACCATTTATAATTCTTCCGACAATACGCAATAAAGCCGGAAGCCACGTTATCATCCATGACCTCCGACTCGTTCTGCTTATTCTACACTGTCCTTACACCCAAATCAACTCCTCTCTCCGTTTTATCTTTTCCCTGCTTTTCTTGAATAATCCTCTTATTGATCTCAAGCCGTTCATGAATGGATAATTTCTTATCTTTTCCATCTACCGCCTGCTTCTGCTGTGCCGGTTTTCTATCTGTTTTTCCTACATCCTTAACAACTTCATTCGCTTCGGTACTTGTTACCCTCTCATCTGCTCTTCCTTCATATCTTTCTGCTATCTGCTGTTCTCGTCTCTCCTTCACACCTTTTTCCTCCAGATTGCAAAAACTCTGCAGATACGGAAGCACATGATTCTGCATGTCTGTCAGATCTTCCATATACTTTTGGAACTCTTCACTTCCTTTGCCTTTCTGGTAATTGATCCAATACTCATCTGTAAGCTTCATTTCATTATCATACTTCAACTGACTCACAATACCGCCATGTCCATTTCCAATATCCATTGACTTCTTAAAATGATGCAGCATCTGTTCACCTTTTTCCTCATAATATACAGTCACATATATCTTTGCAATTTTTGTAGGTTCCTCTGTCTTCGGATCACGTTTTGCATACCATTCTTTATCCATTTCTGCTGTTTTTGCATCCAGCTCAGACAGCTTCTGACATCTTGGATTCATGAGATCACTTTCTTCACAATAGTTTACATACACCATTGGTTCCATATCCTTTGGAAGTTCAGGTTCATAGGCTTTCAGTCTTTCAATCAATACTCCTGCACGAACAGACAGATCGCATTCTTCGTCTACAATATCCTTCAGATACGAAATATAGGAATGAATATTACCGCTTTGTAAATCCAACATTACTTCCTGTACCGTATTTTCTCCCATCTCAACATTATCCCGATACTCATACGAATCAAAAGCTTCTGCAATCTCATCCATTGCCTCTGCCAGCTGTTCTGTAGTCATCTTCTCTGGATACATCGCTTCCCGAACATCCCGCATCGGTACATACTTATAATCCGGCAATGCTTCATGAATTTTTTCAATTCCTTCCCGTACCAGTGCAAGTTCTCCATAAAATCGAACATCATCCATCAGATTTCCAAGTACGGTATTTCCTTTAACGATTGCAAATTCAGCTTCATCATAGTAACTTTCTTCCGGATCACGATAGATAATTCCCATTGAGCATCCCAGATAAGCTGTTTCTGGATTCTCCCTATATTTTTCATAGACTGCAGCTATCTGATTAACATCGGTACTTTTTTCATAAGCTCCCATATCATGGAACTCATCACATTCTGTGGCGAAATATTCCAGATAAGGCTCTTTCTTCGGTGGCATATTATTAAGGACGTTATCAATCATGTTATAATTCGCTTCTTCCAGTTCCTCCACCTTTGCCAAAGGCTTATATTCGCCCTGGCTTTTCTGAATCTCTGCCATTACAACTTCATCCATTTCTTCTACTTTCTCCATCAACTGATCATAATCTCCACGGATGCGTTCTCCAGTCCAGCCTTCGTCTTCCAGAAGTTCCTCTGACGCTTCTTCAATAGAAATTTCATCATTTTCATAGACGCCACCATCCATCAGACGGAAATCTTCATCGTAAAACGAATAATCATATCCTTCTTCTGTTCTCTGAATAGCAAAGTAACGTTCTCCTACCTCATATGCCAGTTCACTAAGAACCTGTTCTTCCAGATTCAGGAAAGAATCCAGCTGTTCAAAACTGATACTGTCTACAAAATGAGCGGTTACTTTTTCCCCGTCATTCAGAACTACGATATCACTGACAGACAGGGAATGCCCACGGAAATCTTCCGGTCTATCAATGTTGAACCTTTCAAAAATATCATCCAGTGACATATTTCCCGATAATTCACCAACATAGACCAGCTTATAATCTTCTTTTTTTATCTGCATACCATGACTTTCAATAAAGCGCATATTCATAAATACATAGTTTTCGCCCGGTGAATCGTCCTTGATCTGATAAATACCAAAGGTTCGCCTTGTTCCTAACAACAGGTTTGCCTCTTTCAAAGACTGAATCTGTGGATATTTCTGCATTTCCCATTCCAGATTACGGAATCGTTCCAGTTCTTCCGTAGACATCTGATAATGCTCCGGACCTCGTTCGATCTCCATTCGCTCTGTAACATAGATTGGTGATGAAAAATTAGTAATCAAATAAATATCTGCTCCGGCATCATATAATTTCAGTGCTTCTTCCTGGTCGATTACACTCATCGGTTCCTGAAATGCTCCAAAATCTTCGTCTGCATAATCTAGATCCTGATCCCTTATCCGTTCCCACATCTGTAATTCCATGCCAAACAGACCTTCATGTGCCTGTATCATTTCTTTACTTGCATACTCTCCCTTGCCGCCATCGCTGCCCAGGCAATAAATCTTAGAACCCATTCTGTGATAATCCAAAGCTGCTTCTTTTCTAAGCGGCACCATGTCTTCTGCTGTATATCCATAATCACGTAATTCCAGCTTACCTATGGTTGGATCTGGTAGATCCTGAATATCCATTCTGGCATCATCCAGTAGATCCTCTACCCCTTCTTCATCTGCCTGGATCACTGCATCTGCTAGATTTCTTACCAGAGTCCTAACTTTCTCTTCCTCACCGATCAGATTCGCATATTCAAAAATCTGTTCTTTTACATCTGTTGGAAATTCTATGCCTCTACGCTCTGCCTGACTGATCTGTTCCTGCGTATATTCCTGCATTTTCTGTGTTTCTCTACCCGTTATCCTGTTTCTTGCCATATAAATTCCTCCTGTGTTCTAAAAAATGGCATAACCGACAGAACCTTCTTCTACCAAATTATGCCATCTTTCTATTTATTCCAGACCGAAGTCCCGTTTTCTGGTTTCCTTGCCAGTTTCACTTTCCCGCTGACTCTTTTCTTTATAAATCTGCAGTTTCTCATGGATAGAACCTCGTGCCGGTCTTTCTTCTTTCTCTTTTGATTCCGACTGCTCTGTTTCTGTATCTTCCCGTTCATCCATATTGAGAAGTGCATTTAACTCTGACAGCCGCTCCAGTTTTTGGTTCAGCTCCTCTTTTTTGGAAATGGCTTCCCGACTTCCTCTTTGGCGTTTGTCATCTGCTCCTGTACCGTTTCCAGCCGTTGTTCTGCTTCTGCCAGTTTCTTCGGATAACTTTCTAAAAGATTATTGATACGAGTGATATTTCCTAGAGCATCGGCTCCCAATCGAACTTTAGCTACCGATTCATGCTTTACAGACAGGATAAACTCTTTGCTCCAGCTGTCGAATTGGATTCTCATGTTAAATCCCTGATAGCTTCCAATGTCCATAGCTGCATCTACAGACTTAATGTCTTTGCAGACCGCCAGAAGTGCCATACCTGCCTCTTTCTTTTCTGTGAACACTTTGCCACTGATTTCCATAGAAAACAGCTCTGGATCTATGATTTTATGCTCAGAATAATGAGCGATATCTACCTTGTAGCTGTCTATGATCTCCGTCAGTTTTGCAATCTGTTGTGGAAAATTCCTTGCAATATCATCCTCCAGGCGGTACTGGTTATTCATGTGGTTCGCTTTTAAAAGTTTCAACTTTGCTACGTCCACATCCAATGCCATCTTTTCTTTTACTGCCGGATTTCCAGTTGCAAGGGCCTTGACTTCCGCATAAGAAAGTGCCGCTTCATCCACATCTTCACAGCTTCGCACAGGTGCTTTACTGGTCATAATCTGAGAAATGAATTTCTGCTTATTCTCAATCAGCTGCCACATATAACTGTCGAATGTGGATTCTGTTACATACCGGAAGATATGAACCTTTTTATTATGGTTTCCCTGACGGATAATACGTCCTTCCCTCTGTTCCAAGTCAGATGGTTTCCAGCCAATATCCAGATGATGCAACGCAATCAGACGATCCTGCACATTGGTTCCTGCACCCATCTTTGCTGTAGAACCAATCAAAAAACGAACCTGTCCGGATTTCACTTTTCCAAACAGCTCCGTCTTCTTAGCTTCTGTATTTGCATCATGAATAAAAGCAATCTCTTTTTCCGGTACACCTTTCCCAATCAGTTTCTGCTTCAAGTCATCATAAACATTGAAACTGCCATCGCCTTTCGGTGTACTCAAATCACAGAAAATCAACTGTGCTGATTTCTGTGCTGCTGTGTCTTTCCAGATTTCATAGCTTTTCTCTGCACAGACTGATATCTTGCTTTCCGGATTGTCTGGCAATAATTCGTTCACTAAACGCTGATCCAGTGCTAACTTTCTTCCATCATTGGTGATTTTCAGCATATTATCAACGGAGGCATCTACCCCACCATTTCTGACAACTTCTGCACGTTCTCCAAGGCTTTCTACGATTTCTTTCTGCTGTTCCGTTGGTTTCAGCACCACTGTTTCATATTCCGCTTCCGGCACAGGAAGTTTTAACTGATCGGAAGTCTTTATATCTGCAATCTCCTTGAACATATTCATCAGTTCCGGGATATTATAGAATCTGGCGAATCTTGATTTTGCTCGATATCCTGTTCCTTCGGGAACGAGTTTGTCAAGATGATTTTTGCAAGTTTTCTAAATTCAAATATTTATCCGCTGAAAAATCTCCCAACATCTCGTGTCTGCATATTTCTTGAAACACCGTATTCAAAGGCTTCTTCGCACTTTCCGATTGCTTCACATTGACAATAAAAGTTGTTTTGCCTATTCGTGTTGTATAAGATAAAGTGTTTTCTTTCATATAGTCCGTTTCTCCTTTTCATAAATTGACTGGTGGGGCATTCCGTTTGGAACACCCCACAAATACAGCCTGTTTCATCGGAACATATCAAGAAGTCATTAAGTCGTGAGTATAATGGAAATGGTTATCTCTCCATATCCCGCTTGTTTCTTCGTGCCTTGGTACGCTCTTGTCTTTCTTTTTCCCTTGCTTCTTTTTCGGCTCGTTCCTGTGCTTCCTTAAAAGAAAAAAGTTGCTTCACTTTTTCGGTAAAAAGTTTAGCAACTTCGGGGAAATGCTCCAACGCTTCAAGAAAAGGTCTGCACTTTTCTTTCAGTTCGTTGTATTTGGTTTTCATTCTTTCCAGTGCGTTTGCACTGTCCATATATTTCTGTCGGTAATAACTTGCACTCTGCTCCAAGTTCTTAATTTTCCCACGACTGGTAATACCCTCTTTTGCAAGGGCAGTCAGTTGAGAATAATCCTCTTTGGAGATTGCCATTTTACCTGTGATTGTTTTCTGCCCCATACTGTCAATCTCGTTTAAGGTTTTGGAGATATGACGGGCAGGCTCATACTTGACCTGTTCCTTTTGAATACGCTTCTGCAACTTCTCCAATCGCTCTTTGTCCTGCTTGATTTGATATTGCAGTGAAGTCAAATGCTCGGCTGTACTTCCGTATTCGCCACGCTGAAAGCCTTTGAACCCTTGCTCCGTCATATAGTTAAACAATTCATCTTGCAGTATGCTGTACGAAGCACGAAACATCGGCTTGCCGTTCTTTCTTAGCAACGGATTTCCTTTTTCATCGGTCAGCGGAATATCTGATTTCCATTTCTTTGAATGGCTAATCTGATTAACCACTTCCTTGACTGTTCCTCGCAATTCGGGGTCTTTACAGCGCTTACTCCATAGAATTTCTTTCTCCACTACTGGCAGAACCATAGCGTGAAGATGATAATGGTAAACCTCTTTTCCCAGTTCTTCGCTTGCTGCCACATTGATTTCATCGGCGTGCATTACTGCCGATATAACATTGTCAGCACCGAATTTTTCCACGATGAAACGATAGGCTTCTTCATAAAACTGCTTTGCGTATTCATAGCCACCGTTACGCTCGAAGTACATCGTGTTCACATCAATCACAATCTCATTAAACAGCGTTGCGTCTTTCCTTAACCCACGAAGAGACACCTGACCGTCTGTTTCCATCTGCTTTAACTGTTCCATATAGGTCGGGGCGGTCGGCTTTTTGAAATGCACATTATAGGGTATTCGTTCCTCAATCACATTCATATTTTCGTAGGTTTCATTCTTGCGTTCGTTGTGCCTTTCTGCCTTGCTCACATCAGAAGCGGTGTACTGTTTTACCCTTGCACAACTCATATCCGCCTTGTCGGTTTTTGCCATTTTGCTCTCCTTTCTCGGCAGGGGCGAAGCCATTACACAACATTCTTTGAATGTGTGTAACCCACTATGACACTTTCAGACTTCGTCTGCAAAGATGTCGTGGGCAAGGGCTTTCCTCCCTTGACCTCCCTTTAATGCCTCAAACAAAAAACAGGCTGTCTATTCATCAGACAACCTGTTTTTATGCTCTCGGCATATCACCCATCGGCAAAGACCAGTACCACAGAAAGCCTTGTTTTCGGGAGATAACTCCTGCTTTCTTCTTTGCCTTTTTGATGGTCGATTTCTTGAACCCTGCGGCTTCCAGTTTTTCTTCGCAATCCGAAGAAAGCATTTCTCCGTCTTTCAGCATTTCTAAAAGAAATTCTTTCGCCTTGAGTTCCTTTTCGTTCGGTCTGCCCATTTTGGGTGCGAGGGATTGGAACGCTTCTTCTGCGGTCATTTCCATTTCAGAAATAAAGTCCACTCCCTTTTCTGCCACCTCAAAAAGAATTGCCGAGCCTGTCGGGGCAAGGTTAGATTTCACTTGCACCATATATCTTTCTGCTGGTGCTTCTTTGTTCGGTGAGCGTGTGATTGCAAGAATACTTCTTGCAGCACCCGCAATATCAATAGAACCGTTGGTATGATAAAGAGGGTTGGTATCTCTCATCTTGTTCATATGAGCGATAATCACGATTGCACAGCCAGTATTCTTTGCAACCGCTATCAGATGATTAAACTCTGCTCTTGTTTCGTTGGCATTGTTCATTGAACAGTTCTCTCCGATATAGGAGCTCATCGGGTCAAGAATTAAAAGTTTTGCGTGATACTTTTCGATTGCTTCAGCAATGCGGTTATCCCCAAAGGATAAAGACTTTTCATCTTCCTTGATAAAGATAAGATTTTCCCCATTACCGCCAGCCGAATTAAATCGGGGTACTACCGTATCATCTGCGTCATCTTCCGTTGTCTGATAGATGATAGTCATAGGCTCTGTTTCTTCATCGGTAAAGGGGAGAGGCTCTCCCTTAGAGAGCAGGGCGGCAATGGAAAGCATTAACTTGCTTTTTCCATCGCCGGGATCGCCCTGCAACAGCGTAACCTTGCCGAATGGAATATACGGATACCACAGCCATTTCACTTCTCTCGGTTCGATTTCACTTGCCTTGACAACTTCAAGAGGTACACTTACAATCATTTCATTTTCCATCTGCTTCATTTTTCTTCGTTCTCCTTTTTGATAAATATTTGGGGCAATACACCACGATACAACGGAAACTCTGCTTGCAGTCATTACTGCATTTTCTGCAAAGTCCGTTGTAGGTAATGCGATTTCTTACGTTCAGAAACAATGCCCACTCTTGTTTCCGTTTCTTGCTCATTCTCGGCATATCAATCCTCCTTTCCGTCTGAAAATAAAAAAACCACAGGAAAGATACTTCAAGCCTTGTTTCTGTCATTTTTCGGGGCGAAAATCGGGCAAAATTGCCTTTCTAAGCCTTTCAAAAAAATCACGCAAGGTATTTGTACTAACCTGTGGTTATGTATGAAATTGTAGGGTTTGGGGCAACAAAAAACACCGTATTTCTACGATGTTTTCTGTCATTCAAGTAGCAAAAAACGTGACCACTAAAATTATAATCATAAGAACAGGCAAAAAGCGAAGATACCGTTCTAATAGAGCTTTTTAGACTTGTTTTTTGGGGCTTTATATTACTTTCCCTATTTTTTAAGGGTATAGGGTGTTACATCAAGTTCTTAGTATATGAAATTTGCAGATTATTCTTGGATTTGGCTCAAATCAAATGCACCGTTCTCAATCAACTTCAAAATTGTGTCTGCCAAGTTGTTTTTTACAGTTTCACTTTCATTTTCAACGCCAGAATACTCTACATAAATAGTGTTCTCTCCCATATCAAAGGTTGCATAATATATTACGGTTTTGACACCTTGACTATTTGACTTTGTTACGAAATATCCTGCGTTGATATCAACGCCGTCTACACTTGAAGTGATTGTATTTCCATCAATGATAGTATCTAATAGATTTACACCCTGTTTAGAAACTACCATTCTTGTATCATCAATTTTTCCCTCAAAACCCAGAATATTATGATTGTCAGCATCAAAATAAGCATCTGCGGTAACAGGCAAGTCTGCAAAAAGCATTTCAATTTCAGCATCGCTCAAAGGTCTTGTTGTTACATTTAAGTTAATTGAAGATTGTGATAAGTCATTTTTAACAAAAGTAATTGTTTCTCCATCATTCAGCGTGGCAATATCGTTTTTTGTACCAAACAGATTGCTTTGAAAAACTCCCACTCCAATCACAGCAACGAGTACGAAGCAAGCTGCAACAGACACCCATTTTTGCCGATTAGTTATTTTACTTGTTTTTTTCATAGGTTCAGCCTCCTTAATATACTGATTATCGACATTTCCCAATGCCCTTAAAAGTTTCTTTTCTTTCATACAGAGATACCTTCTTTCTCTAACAATTTTTTGAGTTCGTTCCTTGAACGAAATAATGACATCTTGATTTTGCTCTCGCTCATACCATATTCCGTTGCAATTTCTTTAATGGGCGATAAATACCAATATCTTCTCATAAAGATTTTTCGCTGTTCTAATGACAGGGAAGAAAGAAAGCGGTTGAGAATATCCGTTAGAGCGATTTCTTCAACAATGTTTTCTGTACTATCCAACGATGGTATGCACTCTTGTATTTCATCAAAAACCAATGGCATTTGCCCACCATTACGTTTCTTTGCATTAAGCAGTTCGTACCTGTCCAAAGATAGGTTGCGAGTAATCTTCCCTAAAAAAGTTTTTAGGACAGATGGACGGTTAGGCGGTATGCTGTTCCAAGTTCTTAAATAAGTATCATTTACACATTCCTCGCTATCTTCGTCATTGTGAAGAATATTAAAGGCTATGTATCTGCAATACTTTCCGTATTTTTTTGAAGTTTCGGATATAGCAGCTTCGGAGCGCTCCCAATATAAATCTAATATCTGCTTATCATCCATAGGCTTCTCCTCCTTTCCCTTGTATTAAGGCCTTTCACCCTAATAAACGGGAAAAATGTGTCAAGCGTCACTTAAATTCAAAAAATATTTATTCAAAGATTAGCTTTCATTTTTTGAAAGAATATAATAAAACAGCAAAAGGCTTACACCTACAAGTCTCTTAATATTCAATGCGGAAAATTACAATTCATCACTCTCATTTTAACACATCATACCATCTTTATGAACTTTCAATTTAACCACTTCCATTACACTCACGACTTAATGACTTCTTGAATACTTCCCGAAAAAGAAAACTGCCATCAGTAAAGACAGCAGTTCCTTTTCGGCTGGTATGCTATTAGGAATACACAATATCGTTCAATACAATCTCATCTGCACAGGCTCGGATATTATTCATCAATCCGACCCATCTCATCATATTCTCCGCTTTCAGTTGTTCTGTTACCCCTTGCTTTCTTGCCATTTCCTTTATCAGATACTCCGCCATATTACACGCCGAAGTATCAATATCGGCAAGGTGTTCATATAACTTTCCGCTTGTAAGCAGATTGATATACAAGATTTTCCTGTGTTCCCTTAAATATCTTTCCCTCATTCTTCCGTATTTTGTGAGAGTGGGCAGTTCTTCGTTTTCTATCGTCAAGCAGGGATAGTAATAATCTCCGATGAGTTCGTACTGGATACCGGTTCTTTCGTCTGTAATAAATCTTTGCATTCTGATTTCTCCTTTTGCTTCTTGTGGTAAAATTCCAAAGATTTCTCGTTGTGGTTCTGCTTTTGACATTCCTCGGAACAAAGTTTCTGCTGACTGTGTGTAGGCCAGTAGGTACTGCCACACACAGCACATACACGCTGACGATAATAATGATTTCCTTTTTCTGCTTCTCTGTCGGCTTTTGTCTTATCCTGCCTTGCCTGATAGCAACAATCCTTTGAACAGAAAATCTGTCGGTTACTTGTAGGCACAAACTCTTTTTGACAATGAGGACATACCTTTGTTTTGACGATTTCTCCACCATTTTCAGCGAGTTTTTTCGCCTTCCGCTTCTCACGGTAGGCTTTTTCACGCTCACGCTGTTTCTCCAATCGCTTCTTTTCCTCTTGTTCTTCCTGTGCCTTAATTTCTGCAAGTTCTTCTTCCGTATAGGCAATATCGACCTGCCCAACATAGTTGAAGTAAATATCAACCTTTTGTGTCCTTGCTTTTCCCACACCCTCTGCTTCATAAACCACAATCTTGTCAATGAGTTCGGCAAACATCAAATCGGAAACTTCTGTCGGCTCTTTGCACTTGCGAATTAAAGAAATGAAATGCTTAATATCAACAGCATTTACTTTTTCTTCGGCAAGTTCCTTTTGCATTTCCTCAATCTTCGTTTCCAGTTCAGCCTGCTCATCATCATACTGCTTCATCAGTTGTTTGTACTGTCTTTCGGGCAGTAACCCCGAAACAAGATTTTCATACAAACCACGAATAAGTTTGGATAGTTCATCGTATCGCTTTTGAAAACGGTGCAATTCCGATTTATTCTGCTTCGGCTTTTCTGTCTGCTTTTCATTCCACAACGCTTGAAGTTCCTTTGCAAAGGCTTCCTCATCATTCAGAACAAATCTTGATAATCGTTTTACAGCCGATAATATCAAGGCTTCAACATTATCAGCACTAATCGAATGGGCAGTACAAGAGTTTACTTTGCTTGCATATCCACCGCAACGGTAAGAATACTGCACCGAACGGTCTTTTTTACTGTAATGCGTTTGCAAGGTCATTCTTCTGCCACAATCCGCACAGTACAGATAACCACTCAAAAAGCCTCCCATATTCAGACAAAATCTGAGTTTATTTTACTATTTTTGAGGCAGTATGGCAACACCTATGCGTATCACAAGCGCCGGCAGTTTAGTTGAAATGTAAAAATTCTTGTCGGCTATCACTTTTCGCCACCTGTCGCAAATGGCAAAAACTTTTCCAGTTTCCCATTTGTTTCTTTTAAGATTATCAGATCCTTATACTGCACCTCATTTGCACTATCTTCTATATTTAATGTATAAGAAATATAAGTCTTATCTGCTATCTGATAGGTAGATGCATACTCTGAAAGAGAGTGGTCTGCCGATACATCCGGCATCGTATCTGATGCCTTCTGCATTTCATCATATGTTGCTACTTCTTTAAATTCATCCTTATTTACATCATAAAGATATCTTTTACTGTTATCTGACATATAAAATTCGACAAATTTTCCATTTTCCACAGCTTTCACACAAACATATGGATATCCCTGAATCTGTGTCATATCAAGCGGACGAAAATCACAATATCCAACCAAGTTATTTTTTGAAAAATCATATACCCATATTCCTATGTAGTCATACATAATTATTTTCTTGTCATTACAATATATGATCTGTGGCATCGTTGCCCCGAGCTGCATATATTCTTTTCCCACTTCAGATGCGATCACCTTATACTCATTTTCTTTTCGATTGCTTGTCAATATAAAGCATCCGGCAAAAATAAATATAACTATTACTGCCGCAACCGATAACCACTTAATCCAGCCATGTTTTTTCTTTCTATCTATTTCAGTTATATATCGGTCATCCAAATCCTGCAACAGCTCAAACATATCTTCTCTGTTCATAATTCGAACCCCCTTTCTGACAAATATATGCGTAATTCTGCCCGCATTCGATTTAATATCACCGATACATAATTCTCCGTCATATTATACCTGTCAGCAATATTTCTAATGCTATCCGCATACCAGTATCTGCATACAAATAATTGCCTCTTTCTTTGGGATACATTTGCCAGATACTCATTTATAGTTCTAATTAATTCTTTCCGTTCTACTTCATCCACAGGAGTATTTCTCTCTGAAATGATATCTTCTAATTCATCTAAGATCAATTTCGTTTGTCCTCCACCCCTTTTGGTCGCCGTGTTTTTCTTATATCTGTCAAATGAAAGATTTCTTACAATTTTCCCTAGATAAGTTGACAACCTAACCGGTTTTTGCGGTGGTATTGAATTCCATACCCGTAAATAAGTATCATTTACACATTCCTGTGCATCCTCATAATTTCCCAGAATATTATTTGATATTGCATAACAGTACGCCTCATATTTTTCCTTTGTTTTCAAAATCGCATTTTCATCTCTATCCAGATACATCTGAACAATCACCTTGTCATCCATTCAAATACCTCCTTCTATCTATATACACGACTTTTCAACAAAAATCTTACAATATTCTTTATCTCTCCCCCACCGAATTTTCCAGCACTCCATAAATGCAATCAAAGCAGCCGGTTCCGCTTCGTATTGCGATTAAACCGGCTGCTCCATCCATTCATCGATTACAACAAGGTCCCGGCAACAACATCAAAGTCTTACCGATCTCAAGCCCTTTTTCGTCAAATCTCATAACTGCCTTCTGTCTTTTTATTTAAAAAAAGAGAGATGTCTCGCTTTTTTCAAAAATACATCAACAAAAAAGATATTGTCAAGTTTTTTCCAAACTCCTATTGTTTATAATTTATCGTTTATTCAATACTAAAATCTTGTTTGAAAAATTCCTTACAGCCGGAATCTTTCCAAGCACTTTATATATAGGAACGAATTCTTTCATCCCTTCTACCAGACTGATATCTCTTTCGCTCCGGAAAGAAGGTGCAACACTCTGAAATGCTTTTCCACTTTTCACACCCCAGATGAATTTCGCCTGACTTCCCTCTATGGACTTCTCTTTCATATGCTTCACAACAAATGGTGCCATTACCTCAACCAGAACCTTTGCCTGTGTAAATGTCTGATCAATGATCTCAAACATCTTCCGCACATCCTTCTCCGTTAAATACATCGTAAGACCTTCGATCACCACCAGAACCGGTTCTCCATGATACTCGATATCCACCATATAAGATGAATCAGTTGCAGACTTTGCGATCTGGTAAACCGGACCATTCTCCTCAAGGAAACGGCTTCGGATATCCATGGTCTCCGGAAGATCGATATTGTACCAACGCTGATATTTTCCCTTCATCCGGTAGCAACGGGTATCCAGTCCGCAGGCAATATTTACAACAATGGCATCCGGGTGTTTGGTCAGATAATCATTTACCAGACGATCCAGCACAATCGTTCTCGCAATCACACCGCTGCTCATCAGCTTATCGGATTCTGCTTTTGAGAAATCATAATCTAACTGTGATACGATCTCGATCGCTTTCTTATCATAGATATGGTGATTCTCTTTTTCGGATTCTGCCGCTCTTGCAAATAAAGTCTGCAGCATCGTCTCCGGTACTCCCTGTACTCCTACCTTTGTTTTAGCCTGTTCTCCTGTTGTTCCTATCTGCATTACTTTTCCTTCACTCATAGCTAATTCTCCTTTTCTGTGTTTGCATAACAAATGTTATTTTTTGTTATGTTGTAAAAAAAGAACCCCACAGCTATATGCTGTGAGGCTCTCTTAGATTCTGTATTAATTTGTCTGTTCCACCCATTGAGTAGATCCCGATCTTCTCAACCAGATACAAACTATCTTCCATACTATAATTTCCTTTAATAATCTCCAGACATCCATCCAAACGGATCTTTGCCAGTATCTTTACAAGCTTCTCATCCGGCTCACAATCCATCCGGCTTTTATAAAATGTATATATGGACTGCTCCATCAGTTGTTCTACCTTGGAGCGATACATCTCATAACAGCTTCCCTGCGCCTTTTCCAGAATGATCACCGCTTCCTTCCGATGTTCCAGAATAAACTGCATCATCTGGACATCCAACTGTGTGCCAAGCTCCGGTTCTGCAAGCTCTAACTTCATATATCTGACAAGCAATTCTTCATATTGAACGACCAATGGTTCAAATATCTCCCGAAACAATGCTTCTTTATTCTTAAAATAAAAATACATTGCACCGGTCGTAACTCCTGCCCGACTGCAGATCGTTCGAAGACTTGCTTTGTTATAGCCATGCATGAAGAATTCGTCTAATGCTGTCTGTTTAATTTTCTCTATTGTGTTTTCCTGATCATTCATCATAACACATGTTATGTTAGATACTTCTAACCAAAATGTCAAGTATTATTTTCCGGTCACGCCCTTTACCTTATAATTTCTGACACCCGAAGCCTTCTTCTCTTTTATTTTTCTGTCACCCGACATATTTTCCTGCAAAATCTGTGTCCTCTATCCCACATGATCTTACATTAGCAACAGTAAAACAATATACATTTATTTTACTTACATAATCTTTCCATCTGTTGAAATTGTAACTACATTCCACGGAAGGAATTTTCCGCTGTTCTGAAGCGCATTCTTTACAGCCATCTCAATACCACCACAACACGGAACCTCCATTCTTACAACCGTAATGCTCCGGATATTATTATTCCGGATGATCTCTGTCAGCTTTGCAGAATAATCTATCATGTCAAGCTTCGGGCAGCCCACCAAAGTGATATGTCCCTTAATAAAATCCCGGTGGAAATTCGCATATGCATACGCTGTACAATCCGCCGCAACAAGCAGCTTTGCTCCATCAAACCAAGGGGCTGTCACCGGAACAAGCTTAATCTGTACCGGCCACTGGCGCAGCTCTGACTCCTGCTGTCCCATCATCGATGCTAACTGCTGTGCAAGCTCAGGTGATATTGCACCATTCTGCGCAGTCTTACTCCCAGCTTCAACAGCTCTTGTCTTTTTGTCATACTGGTCTCTGTTAAATGTTTTCATAGCCGTACCCGGACAACCACATGGCAGAGGTTCTCCTGACGGACTGCCTGCTTCATTTGCTATCTTCTTAGTTTTTGCCGCCAGCACCGCTGCCTCATCATAGTCTGCTGCTTCACGTTCAACAAATGTAATGGCTCCGGTCGGACAGGTAGGAAGACAGTCTCCCAATCCATCACAATAATCATCCCGAAGCAGCTTTGCCTTGCCATTCACCATCCCGATCGCGCCCTCATGGCATGCCGATGCACATGCCCCACAGCCGTTACACTTTTCTTCATTAATTTCTATAATCCTGCGAATCATCATTTTTCCTCCTGAATACCCGATACCTGATCATTCTATGATATTTGCTGTTATATCTGCCGTTTCATTGATCGACAATATACATCATAGCTTTCTTTCATTACTTAACTGTCAATCAGGTTCTTGATTTTATGTGCTTATTCTAATATACTTATTTCAAAATGTATGTTGGATTTCCAACAAAATAACATTTAAGGAAATGGAAATTTTATGAAGAAACACGATCTTACATCCTATATTGATACCCTGTCAGCCTGTCGCCTGTTTACCGGCATCGATGAACAGGATCTGCCGGCTATGCTTACATGTCTGGACGGAAACCATGTTCATGTAAAAAAAGGGAACCCCATATTCGTAGAGGGCGATCCGGCACGCTTTATCGGAATCATTCTTACCGGAACAGCGCAGGTGATCCGGGAAGATTATTATGGGCACCGAAGCGTCATGACAGATCTACAACCCGGTGATCTGTTTGCAGAAGCCTTCTCCTGCGCAGGTCTTTTTACTGTACCAGTCAGCGTCTTTGCCATGACTGACAGTGATATTCTGCTTCTGGACTGCCACCACCTTCTGACCTCCTGTTCGAATTCCTGTGATTTTCACAACACCCTGATCCAAAATCTGCTGCATGAAATTGCCCGGAAAAACCTTGCGTTAAATCAAAAAATACGCTATATGTCAGAGAAAACAACCCGTGATAAATTAATGGCATACCTCTCCGATCAGGCAAAACAGAATCATTCGGATACCTTCACGATTCCTTTCAATCGTCAGGCACTCGCAGACTATCTCGGTGTAGAACGCTCCGCCATGTCCGCTGAAATCAGCAAACTAAAAAAAGACGGAATCATTGACACTCAAAAGTCAACCTTCCGCCTACTCTAAAAACATGCTTGCAAAGAGCATACCTTACTATATAAGTTTATGGCTTAAAACATCACACGGACGGTATATATATTTTATGAAGCAGACCTGTCCACTCTGTGTAACTTCGATCTAACCTCGGCAAAGCCTCGCTAAGGTCTTAGTTACTCATGTCGGTCCTTAGCGATCCGCTATTAAGCGGGAGCTTAGTACCGTTATATGAGGATAGAACGAAAGTGTTCTGCGTAATAAAGATATATATACCGTCCGTGTGATGTTTTTGTTCATTCCCTAATTTTCAAGAATGCTCTTTGCCAGCTTCTGCTGTTCTTCCGTTGGAGGATCGATTCCTTCTAATTTATAAGGAATTCCAAGTCTCTCCCACTCCTGAATACCCAGCTTATGATATGGAAGTACCTCTACTTTATCCACTGTTTTAAGAGTATCTATAAATTCTTTTGTCTTCTTCAGATCATCCTCATCTGTCGTAATTCCCGGAACAAGTACATGTCTGATCCACATATGCTTGCCCTGATCGGACAGATACTGTGCAAGCTCCAGAATATTCTGATTTGAGAACCCTGTTAATTCACGGTGCTTATCATCATGGATCTGCTTGATATCAAGCAGAAAAAGATCTGTAAGGCTCATCAGTTCATTGAACTTTGAGAAGAACGGTTCTTCTCTGGTAAATGGATTTCCGGCCGTATCGATCGTAGTATGGATACCCTGCGCCTTCGCCAGCTTAAAAAATTCGATCAGGAAATCCATCTGAAGTAAAGCTTCACCACCGCTTACAGTGATACCACCCTGACCTTTCCAGTATGGCTTATAACGAAGTGCCTGCTTTAACAGATCTTCCGGAGTTCTGGCCTCGATCTTAACGCCTTTATCTTTGAGCAGTTTTGTATTCTCTTCAATTTTTTTCTCAAGTGCTTCTCTTTCATCATCACTGACATCGTCAGCATACAGTCTGCTGTAATCTGTTACAAGATTCCATGTCTCAGGGTTATGACAATATTTACATCTCATCTTGCATCCCTGTAAAAATACAACAAATCGAATTCCCGGACCATCGACTGCTCCAAAGCTTTCTGTTGAATGAATATATCCTAAAATCTGTTTCTTTTCCGGCATGTTCCACCTCTAAGTTCTTTCTATTATTTTACACAAATACACATTAAACAACCACGACTATTCATCTGCTTCCACCACGCACAGCTTCATAGCCTCTTTCTATTTTCTCTCTGATACACAATTTTTATACATGATATAATGAACGCAAAATTATTTGCTTGCAAGAATGCTGATTTTGCGAAATGCATAGAATGTGCGAAGCACATGATATAATGAACGCAAAATTATTTGCTCGCAAGGATGCTGATTTTGCGAAATGCATAGAATGTGCGAAGCACATGATATACGGATAAAAATCCGTCTGCCTTATGCTGTAAAAAAGTCCCGGAGATAGACTCCCCGGGACTCCAATCTTTTACTTATCTGTTAAAACATTCAGACTGTGTAAGATTTACAGTGAGTCATGGAATGTTCTGTTGATAACGTCGAGCTGCTGCTCACGTGTAAGTGAGATAAACTTAACAGCATATCCTGATACACGGATTGTGAAGTTAGCGTACTCTGGCTTATCCGGATTCTCCATTGCATCAAGGAGCTTATCCTTACCGAATACGTTTACATTTAAGTGGTGAGCACCCTGATCGAAGTATCCGTCCATAGCGCTTACAAGCTTTTCAGCTCTTTCTTCCTCATCATGTCCGAGTGCTGATGGGTTCATTGTCTGAGTATTTGAGATACCATCTAATGACCACTCATAAGGAATCTTAGCTACTGAGTTCAGTGAAGCAAGAAGTCCTGATGTCTCTGCACCGTAACTTGGGTTAGCACCTGGTGCGAATGGTGTCCAAGCACGTCTTCCATCTGGAAGGTTACCTGTGTACTTACCATATACTACGTTTGATGTAATTGTCAGGATAGATGTTGTAGGCTCTGAATTACGATATGTGTGTCTCTTCTTGATGTCTGTAAGGAACTCATGAAGAAGCCATACACCGATGTTATCAGCTCTGTCATCATCATTACCATATTTAGGGAATTCTCCCTCGATCTCAAAGTCTTCTGCAAGACCTGTTTCTGCGTTACGAATAACCTTAACCTTAGCATACTTGATAGCTGACAGCGAGTCGATTACGTGTGAGAATCCGGCAATACCTGTTGCGAATGTACGACGTACATCTGTATCGATAAGTGCCATCTCTGCTGACTCATAGTAATACTTATCATGCATGTACTGAATCAGGTTCAGGATATTTACATAAAGTCCTGCTAACCAGTCAAGCATCTTCTTGTACTTAGCAAGAACTTCATCATAGTCAAGATACTCTGAAGTAATTGGAGCATACTCAGGACCAACCTGCATTGGCTTGCCTGTCTTCTTGTCTAAGAACTTCTCATCTTTACCACCGTTGATAGCGTAAAGGAGACACTTAGCAAGGTTTGCACGAGCTCCGAAGAACTGCATCTCTTTACCTGTCTGTGTAGCTGATACACAGCAGCAGATTGAATAGTCATCACCCCAGATAGGCTTCATAACATCATCATTCTCGTACTGGATTGAGCTTGTTCTTACTGAGATCTTAGCAGCATACTTCTTGAATGTATCCTGAAGAGCTGAAGAATAAAGAACTGTAAGGTTTGGTTCTGGAGCTGGTCCCATGTTCTCAAGAGTATGAAGGAATCTGTAGTCGTTCTTTGTAACCATTGAACGTCCGTCAACACCGATACCACCAACTTCAAGTGTAGCCCATACAGGGTCACCTGAGAACAGTTCGTTGTATGACTTAATTCTTGCGAACTTAACCATACGAAGCTTCATTGTGAAATGATCGATAAGCTCCTGAGCCTCAGCCTCTGTAAGCTTACCAGCCTTAATATCCCTCTCAATATAAATATCAAGGAATGTTGATACACGTCCAACTGACATAGCAGCACCATTCTGAGTCTTGATAGCAGCAAGGTAACCGAAGTATAACCACTGAACAGCTTCCTTAGCGTTTGAAGCTGGCTTAGAAATATCATAACCATATGACTGAGCCATAACCTTCATTTCCTGCAGACGTCTGATCTGTTCTGCAAGCTCTTCTCTCTGACGGATAACTTCATCGAACATGTTACCATCGCCACAGTTAGCCTTATCTTCCTCTTTCCAAGCGATCAGCTGATCGATACCGTAAAGAGCAACTCTTCTGTAGTCACCTACGATACGTCCACGTCCATAAGTATCAGGAAGACCTGTTACGATATGTGTATGACGTGCAGCTTTCATCTCTGGTGTATAGGCATCAAATACTGCCTGGTTATGTGTCTTGTGATAATCTGTGAAGATCTTGTGGAAGTTCTCGTTTGGCTTGTAACCATACATTTCCAGAGCTTCCTCAGCCATCTTAATACCACCATAAGGCATGAATGCTCTCTTAAGTGGTTCATCTGTCTGAAGACCAACAACCTGCTCAAGGTCCTTTGTCTCAGGATCAATATATCCAGGGCCGTATGATGTGATGCTTGATACAACATCAGCATCCTCCTTTAATACACCGCCGTTATCTCTTTCTGCTTTCTGAAGAGCCTGAAGCTTGTCCCAGAGCTTGTTAGTAGCATCTGTAGGAGCAGCAAGGAAGCTCTCGTCTCCGTTGTACATTGTGTAGTTGTTCTGGATGAAGTCTCTGACATTACATTCTTCTTTCCAGAGTCTACCTGTGAATGATTCCCATTCCTGGTTCTGTAACATAATAAATTTTTCTCCTTTCAATTTTATATTATGTGAATATATAATACACTCTAAGGGTATTATACAGAATCTTTTTTTATAATTCAACAATCCTTATCATTTTTATTGTATTTCTTTTCGTACATTCGACTGTTTTTACATAAAATATACAGAAATATTTTGAATATTTATAATATGATCTGTTTTAATTTTTTCAGATCCGTCTCCGGAAGCAGGAATGTACTTTTAATCGTCTCAAGATCCACACCCTTCGGTGAAATATTGGAATGTATATAACAGGTGTCAAAGCCCACAGCAGCCGCACCCTCGATATCACATTTCGGATCATTTCCTATCATGAGTGTCTCTTTCGGATTCAGTCCCTGATCTCTGATCAGAATACGGTAAAACTTCTCATCCGGTTTCTTGCAGGAATAGTCAGAAGATATATATACGGAGTCAAAACAATCGTAAATATGAAGTGCTCGCATCTCGTATTCTGTAAAGATCCGTTGTGCATTGGATAACAAATATAAGCATGCCCCCCGCCGTTTTAATTCATCAAGTAATTCTCCGACTCCATCATACAGCCTTATGTATTCCGTTGTCAGCACACGGAAAAACTGACCGGCGTAGATTGCCAGCATATGGTCCGGCTTTATATTTTTCCGGAGGAACAATTTACGAAATACATTCTCAATCTGTATCTCCGGATACATCTCATGTTTGTCTCCCTGCAGCACACCTTCCATCTCATTTATGATTGCATCGTATGCAATTCTTAGCTCTTCCCCGGTATAATCCGCTCCGTAATAATTATAAAAATATGCCAATCGCTCCCATACCGCCGGAGCTTCTTCATCTGTATGAATATCGACTAAGGTTCCATACAGATCAAATACATAATTTTTATATTTCATAACTTCATACCTCTGTTTTCATGCATCCTACATCTGCTTACTATTATTTCAGGTTTAAATATATTTCTTATACTGATAATCTGCTTAATTTTTTTACTGCTTAATTCTTTTGCTGCTTAATCCTTTTGATGCTCATCCTTAACAGCTTTTTTCTTTATCTGTTCTGCTATTTCCCGAACGGCCGCCTCTTCTTCCTCTTTTGCAATCTTTTTTGCATAAGAGATCGTATGGATCAGATTCACCAGCAGCATGACCGCAAGCGGAATAATGATGATCGGTATAAATATCAACGGATTCGATACCAGTCGAACAAGCTTTTTTGTCGATTTTTAAGTATATGTGTCAAATATTTTAACATACTGTAAACAGAAAATCCAGTATTTTATATCAGGAATGCGTTAATTACGACAAATACCGCATACATGAAAAAAACTGCCGAAATCCATCATATACCTCCCTTTTCACCTGCATTATATCAGGCAAAACCGGTTAATATATATGACCAATTCCGACAGCTTTTTGTCTCAGCTATTGTTTCTTATAATATTCCATATAATAGCTATACTGCTTATGATTCTCTGCTGTTCTTCTCTGCATCTGCAGATATCTTATCGCTATCCGATTCTTTTTTAATAAATGTCTCATTAATGAAAAAGAATCCTCCGAGACCGATTGCAACAACGCCAAAAACAATAGCAAATATATCCATACCCATTTTATTATTCTCCTTTTCTTCTTACATATTCGGTATTCAAATGTAAGAAGTCAGGAGTTTCTTTCCGTCCTTTTTATGTATATACTCAAGCCTTCGATACCATTGAGATGCATGCACCAGTGTGCCGATCTTCACCCACCATTTTCTGGTATCACAAACGAACCCGGATAAGGTAAACAGAAACGGTAAAACCAGAATCCACAGATCAACTGTTTTCTCCGATTGAAACGATTTCAGGCTTTGCGTTTCAAACACTGTACGAAGAACGCTTCCTGTCGGAAGTATCCCTATTTCATTAATTGATGTCGTCCGGACTTCACGAAGCACAGATTTATTCTGTTCAAGCCCCCGCTCCATTCTGGAACTTTCTATATCACCTATGCCAAAAACGGTGGCAGCTAATATCAATATGATACAATATATCACACATATTTGTTTCTTCTGTTGTTGAAGCATATCTGCCACCTCACTTTCTGTAGATTTCTTTCTGCATATCCTGTACTTACTGCATGCCGCATAATCAGCACACTTGAGAACGAATAATTTCACGTTCATTATCTCATAAATATAACAAAATGAATATTCTTTATTTTATTCTTATCTATTTCTTAATTTCTTCGCGGAGTTGTGTTCCAAGTTTCTGAATATCTTCTTCCAGGTCATCCTCCAGCTCATGCACATCTTTTGCAAGACGATCCTTAAACATCAGAAGGAAGCTGATAAGAAGCAGTCCACTGGATACCCAGATAGCATGGAAGCCCAGATGTACTGACAGAATGCCTCCGATTCCGGCTCCAATTGCAAAGAACAAGATCACACCGAAATAATACAGTGACATTTCTAACTGCTCCGGTTTCTTTTCTCTTAAATATACAGATAAGGCCGCTGTACCGCTTCTGAGATTTCCGATACACATCGTACTCGCATAAGAATGTCCGTTGACTTTCCGGAATGTCTGAACCTGCATCGCACAGGAGAAAGATACCAATACCGTTGCAAGCATGTTCCATCCTTCTGTTAAAAATCCAACAAAGAACAAAATAAAGATCTCCAGCAACAAAATGGATTGTCTCCAATGAAGCTTCTTTGCATATTTGAACCGTCCCTGTACCTGTTCTGCAAAGAACACCCCAAATGCAAATGCAAACAACGGATACAGATAACGAAGTCCTGCCTGCCATTCACCCATCATAAAATGCTGACTCATCAGCACTACATTTCCTGTCTGCGCATTCGAAAACACTTCATCTCTTGTAAAATATGTATAGGCATCCTGAAATCCACCGGATAACGCCAGAAACACACTGGTAATAAACGCTTCCGACATCTGTCGTTCCGCCTGTCTGTTCTGCCCAACTTTCATCTCAATCAACTCTCCGTTCTTCTTCAAATAATATCAGGCACAATATAGTTAGCAAGAACAATATACCCCGCTACAAAGAAAAACCGGATGTGAAACCCACACCCGGTTCTTCTTTGTCCGAAGTATATCCTGACGTTATAGTGTCTCAGGTGTATCTCACGAACATATATTGTATTCTGATCGTTCAGATATTATTTCTGAGGACCTGCTGCAACTAATGCCTTACCAGCTTCGTTGCTCTCGTACTTAGCAAAGTTCTTGATGAATCTGTCAGCAAGATCTAATGCCTTTGTCTCCCATGCAGAAGCATCTGCATATGTGTCACGAGGATCAAGGATTGCCGGATCAACACCCGGAAGCTCTGTAGGTACTTCAAAGTTGAAGTAAGGGATCTTCTTTGTAGGAGCTGAAAGGATAGCACCGCTGAGGATAGCATCGATGATACCTCTTGTATCCTTGATTGAGATACGCTTGCCTGTTCCGTTCCATCCTGTATTTACAAGATAAGCCTTAGCTCCACTCTTCTCCATCTTCTTAACAAGCTCTTCAGCATACTTAGTAGGATGTAACTCAAGGAATGCCTGTCCGAAACATGCTGAGAATGTAGGTGTTGGCTCTGTGATTCCACGCTCTGTACCGGCAAGCTTAGCTGTGAAGCCTGACAGGAAGTAGTACTGTGTCTGCTCTGGTGTCAGAATAGATACCGGAGGAAGTACTCCGAATGCATCTGCTGAAAGGAAGATAACATTCTTTGCTGCAGGAGCTGATGAAATAGGACGAACGATGTTCTTAATATGATCGATCGGATAAGATACACGAGTATTCTCTGTAACGCTCTTATCTGTGAAATCGATCTTACCGTTTGCATCTACTGTTACGTTCTCAAGAAGAGCATCTCTTCTGATCGCATTATAGATATCCGGCTCTGAATCCTTATCAAGGTCGATAACCTTTGCATAGCAGCCACCTTCGAAGTTGAATACGCCGTTGTCATCCCAGCCGTGCTCATCATCACCGATCAGGAGACGCTTAGGATCTGTTGAAAGTGTTGTCTTACCTGTTCCTGAAAGACCGAAGAAGATAGCTGTGTTCTCACCGTTCATATCTGTGTTTGCTGAACAGTGCATAGCTGCCATTCCCTTAAGTGGAAGGTAGTAGTTCATCATTGAGAACATACCCTTCTTCATCTCTCCGCCGTACCATGTATTGATGATAACCTGCTCATGGCTTGTGATGTTGAATGCTACACATGTCTCTGAGTTAAGACCAAGTTCTTTATAGTTTTCTACTTTAGCCTTTGATGCGTTGTAAACAACGAAATCCGGCTCGAAGTTCTCAAGTTCTTCAGCAGTTGGCTTGATGAACATATTTGTTACGAAATGTGCCTGCCAAGCTACTTCTACGATAAAACGGATAGCCATACGAGTATCAGCATTTGCTCCACAGAAAGCATCAACTACAAATAATTTCTTATTTGAAAGTTCCTTCTTTGCAATATCCTTAACGGATGCCCATGTCTCTTCTGTCATTGGATGATTGTCGTTCTTGTAACCATCTGTTGTCCACCATACAGTATTCTTTGAATTCTCATCAACAACAATATACTTATCTTTAGGTGAACGTCCTGTATAAATACCTGTCATTACATTAACAGCGCCAAGCTCTGTTTCCTGTCCTTTTTCATATCCTTCAAGAGTAGATTTAGTCTCTTCCTCGAAAAGTGTTTCATATGAAGGGTTGTAAACGATCTCTGTAGTTCCAGTAATGCCATACTTGCTTAAATCAATATTTTTCATTGTACACAAATCCTCTTTTCTTTCTAAGTATTATTCTATGGAGGTTAGTTTGTACTACCAACTTCCACAGTCAATTTGTATTATAGCCATCCCTAATCAAAAAGTAAAGAAAATCTTTACCGGATATGACTTTTTTACATTTTTTTTAGAATCACCATGCCTGTATTTTATAATTTATATTTGTTTTAGAAACACAGACAGACCGCATATACAAGTGCCGCCATGATCCATGCAACAACACACTGTCCGACCACAACTGCCAGTGCCCATTTGCTGCCAAGCTCCCGTTTCACGGAAGAAATGGCGGCTACACATGGAGTATACAGCAGACAGAATATCAGTAATGACAGAGCTGATGCCGGTGTCAGGATCTTATGGATAACATCCATGCTTCCGGTCAACACAGACAATGTTGATACTACGCTCTCCTTGGCCATAAATCCGGATATCAGTGCCGTCGATATCCGCCAGTCTCCGAAACCAAGCGGTGCAAATACCGGTGCGATGAAGCCTGCGACAACTGCAAGGATACTGTTCTGCGAATCTGTCGTCAGGTTAAAGTGCAGATCAAAGCTCTGTAAGAACCAGATCACGATCGTTGCTACAAAGATAACCGTAAATGCCCGCTGTAAGAAATCCTTTGCCTTTTCCCATAATAACTGCAATACATTTTTCAATGCCGGCATTCTGTAGTTCGGAAGCTCCATAACAAACGGAACCGCTTCGCCCTTGAATAATGTCTTTCTGATAATAAGCGCCACAAGGATTCCTGTCAGTATTCCCACAACATACAACCCGACCATAACAAGTGCTTTATACTTTGGAAAAAACGCTGTCGCAAAGAATGCATAGATCGGAAGCTTTGCAGAACAGCTCATAAACGGGGTCAACAGGATCGTCATCTTACGATCACGCTCCGACGGAAGGGTACGGCTCGCCATAATGCCGGGAACCGTACAGCCGAAGCCAACCAGCATCGGCACAATACTTCTTCCGGATAACCCAATCTTTCTGAGTGGTTTGTCCATGACGAAAGCAACACGCGCCATATATCCACTGTCTTCCAATAACGAAAGAAATAAGAACAGCACCACTATGATCGGTAGAAAACTCAGCACACTTCCAACGCCCTTAAAGATACCATCGATCACAAGTGAATGAAGCACCGGGTTCACCGACCATGCAGTCAGAAGCTGATCCACCTGCGCTGTCAGATAATCAATTCCTTTCTCCAGCAGATTCTGAAGTACCGCTCCGATCACATTAAAGGTCAGAAAGAAGACCGCTCCCATGATCAATATAAAAGTCGGTATCGCGGTATACTTTCCCGTAAGAACCGCATCGATCTTCCGGCTTCTGATACGTTCCTTGCTCTCTGCCGGTTTGACAACCGTCTGTCTGCAGATCCGCTGTATGAAATCAAACCGCATGTCTGCAATTGCTGCTGCACGATCAATTCCACGTTCTTCTTCCATCTGGCTTACAATGTGTTCTATCATCTCTGTCTCATTCTGTTCAAGATGCAGAGATTTTTCCATCTCTGTATCCCCTTCCGCTACCTTCGCCGCAGCAAAACGAACCGGGATTCCCGCATTCTCTGCATGGTCTTCGATCAGATGCATGATCCCATGCAGGCACCGGTGCACCGAACCACCATGATCTTCCGGATCACAGAAATCCTGTCTGCCCGGTCTCTCCTGATATCTGGCGACATGAACTGCATGTTCGATCAATTCATCTACACCCTGATTCTTGATCGCAGAGATTGGAATAACCGGAATTCCAAGCATACTTTCCAGCTGGTTAATACGGATTGATCCTCCGTTCTCACGGACTTCATCCATCATATTCAGTGCCAGCACCATCGGTATATCAAGCTCCATCAGTTGCATCGTCAGATAGAGATTTCTCTCAATATTGGTTGCATCCACGATATTGATTATACCCTTTGGCTTTTCATCGAATACAAACTGTCTGGTTACAATTTCTTCGCTGCTGTACGGCGAGAGAGAATATACACCCGGAAGGTCGGTTACTCTTGTGTCCGGATATCCTTTGATCATTCCCTCTTTCCGATCAACCGTTACTCCTGGGAAATTACCTACATGCTGATTCGAGCCTGTCAACTGGTTAAATAATGTCGTCTTGCCGCAGTTCTGGTTACCAACCAAAGCAAAGGTCAGGATCTCATCCTTCGGCAGCGGATGTTCATCTGCTTTCACATGATATTTTCCGCCTTCGCCAAGTCCCGGATGCTCTGCTAACGCTTTATCCTTTTTGTTATCTTTCCTATGTTCGTCTTCATCTGATTTTTTATCTGATACCTCGATCTGCTCAGCATCCGCCAGTCGGAGTGTCAGTTCATAATCATGAATACGGATTTCAAGAGGATCGCCCATTGGTGCATATTTGATCAGCTTAACCTCAATACCGGGTATCACGCCCATGTCAAGGAAATGCTGTCTCAGTGCTCCGTCACCGCCAACTGTACAGATGGTTGCAGACTGTCCCTCTTTCAAATCTTTGATCGTCATTTGTATCGCCTCTTAATTCTTTATAATAAATATTTATCAATTGCTTCTGCACATCCATCATGGTCGCAGTCATTGACAACAACCGCAGCAACTGCTTTTACATGTTCATTTGCATTTCCGACCGCAATCGCTAATCCTGCAGTTTCCAATATATTCAGATCGTTATCTGCATCACCGACCGCGATCGTCTCTTCAGGTTCAATACCCAGGTGCTCACACAACCGGAGCAGCCCGGTTCCTTTGGTAACTCCTGTCGCCGAACATTCTAAAGCGGTCTTCTCTGCATCCGCAAGAACAAGATCCAGTCCGGCAAGTCTCTTTCTGGTTCTCTCCCTGCCTTCTGCTGTCGCATGATACAGATTCAGCTTCGGAACCTCAAATGGATGTTCCTTATAATATTCATAGATATCATCGACCTGTGTTGTAACCTTCTCATACATTGGCCGATAGACGCCCATCCCAAAGCGTTCCATCTGGGGTATGTCCTTTTTCTGCACTATGGATTCGATTGCCAGCAGATGCACCATCAGATCTTCTTTTTTACTTTCTGTCAGAATCTTTTCTGCCAGTTCAGTAGAGATTGAATTCGAATACAGGATCTTCTCCTCTTTCACATCATACAGGATCGCGCCGCTGGAGCAGACAACATAACGCAGTCCCGGTATCCGCTTAAAATATTCCCGAAGCTCTGCCACACATCTTCCGGTTGAAAGGATCACTTCCTTCCCTGCATCAAATGCGCGGTCCACAGCTTCCAGTGTCCGCTCTGATATCCGTTTTTCGGAATTTAATAAGGTTCCATCCATATCAAAAGCAATCAACTTGTATTTACTCATATCCATGTCCGCCTTTCTGTTTTTATATTCACATCTGTTTCATTCCGATACTGTTATTCTCTTTCATTTATATTTGTTTTGTGTTTATTTTTTTCTTATTGCTTTAATCTCTTCCGTAATCTTTTTCCGGTTCTTTATCAATCCACGCCCCCAACGGAAAACAGTATAAAACGGCAACAAGATCTTATGACGATATACCACCGGTACATACTCTTTATAAAATCCCATATCCGGGAAAAGTCTCCGCCACATGTACCGCCATTTTGTTCCGGTTGTGATCGTGCCTCCATCTGCCTGAAGTTCTTTCAGTGACCGTTCCACCATGCCGGCGACCGTTCCGTATGTGCCGGAATACATCAGTTCGGTAAGAAGCTCCCGCTCCTGTTCTGTAAGCCGGTTCTTCTGCCCCATATCCTCCGATGCAAATATCTTATGTGCAAGACTCCGCAGTGTCTGCTCAAATTCCGATGCTCCGAACACAGCTAACTCCTGCCCGATATATTCATAATCAAAACGATCGACATATGCTTCATTCAGAATATAGCAATCTGTAAGTGTCCGTATTCCGGTTCCTGAACCTTTATGATGCTTATACGCATGGGCAATCACATAAATATACAGATCATTTTCTTCCAAATGATAACCAAAGGAATTACTTTCATCTTTTATCAGTCTGTCCTTCACATCCTGATAATATTGATTCCATTCTGCTCCCGGCTTCTCTGAAAACAGTACCCGGTGCATCTCGAAATTATAGACCGGTTCTTTCAGATAAGTATCATGTGCTCCAACGCCATATGATTCCGTCTGATATCCATGTTCTTCCATATAGGACCGGATCTTCCGGCTGTATGCCGGATCAAACAAGATATCATTATCTGACATTTCCCTCATTCCGGGCTTCTTATACAGATCCTTTATGATGCTCCCCTTTAATGGCATATACCAGATACCTTCGGCTTCCATATATCCAAATAACTGCTTTCTGGCAGCATCTAACAGCATATTCTTGCGTAACGCCTTATCTCTTTTCTCCCGCCATGCCGTAAGAAGCTGTGGATACGCTTCCGCAAATGTCTGGTCTACCTTTAACGTAGGTTCAATGGCATCATAAACCAGAGCACCTAACATATGATATTTGCTCCACTTCCGGACAGCCTGCAGATCCATCTGATGCAGCCGTTCCGTTGATACCGGTTTCATATGAAGCCCACACGTCACTAACTCCAGAAAATCCCATTCATTTTTTCCAAGTGTCCTGATGTTATACTGAATCATATTATCTCATTCCTCATTCTTCCCTGTTCGTCACCATTGCTATCGTACGGTCACACACCTGCAAAGCTGCCGGCCGATGTGTAACGATCAGGACAGTCCGATCTGTCATTGCACGGAGATTGGAAAGCAGTCGTTTCTCTGTCTGTTCATCCAGTGCACTTGTCGCTTCATCAAGGATCAGAACCGGATGTCCGGAATAAACCGCCCTTGCAACTGCCAGACGCTGGATCTGCCCCTCCGATAATCCATGTCCCTGTTCTCCAAGTGGAGTTTCCATTTGTTCCGGAAGCTGATAAACAAATTCTGCACAGGCAGCTTTGAGTGCCTGTGTCAGCTTCTCCGTGTCGATATGCTCACCAAATGCCACCGCTTCTTTTATTGTTCCACTCATCAGATGATTTCCCTGCGGCACATAAGCAAACAAAGACCGGAAGCCTGCATGCATCTTATACCTTTCACTGCCAAATATTACGTCACAGTCTCCGGAATCCAGTGCATACAGACTCATTAATATTTTAAGCACTGTACTCTTTCCACACCCGGAGGGTCCGGTCAGTGCCAGGAATTCTCCTCTTGCGATATGCATATTAAAATGCTCCAGAACCTTTCTTTCACAGTGATCTGAATCTGTCTGTGCCTGAACTCCCAGCAGATCCGTATCTCTCCGATAAGCAAAGGAGCCGTCTGTGATCTCAAGTGCCGTAAATGATTCCTGAAACCCGGAAGGGCTCATCTCTGATCCGGTTCTGTCCGGTTCAAAGGTTTCTGCCTGCATCAGCCGTTCTGCACTGGCAAGGCAGGCGAAATATTTTGGAAAATACCCGGACAGATTCGCAAACGGTGTCTGGATCTGTGCGACAAGCTGAAGCACTGCTATAAAGGTTCCATAGGAAACCTGTCCTTTCAATATTCCATATCCACAATATATGGCTCCCAGAATATAGGCTCCATTCATTGCTGCACCGAACCCGATATTACAGATATTGGAAAATCTGTTTTTCTTCATCCGGCTGTCCTGATGTGCATTCATATACCGGTCTGCTTCATCTGCCGTTTCCTGTTCTTTTACGAATGTGTGAAGGATCACCAGACCGGATAACCGTTCCGATAAAAAAATCCGTAATCTGCCATCTGCCTCCTGCACTTTTTTATGCAGACGTTTCAACACCCGTCGAAAAATCCAGGTCAGAAAGACAAGCAGAATACCTCCCGGTATCAATACATAAGCAAGTTCCGGCATAATACCGATCAGCAGAACAACCGCGATCAGGATCCGTGTCAGCATCCCGCATACACCGGGAACGATCTGCGCCAGTCCATCCGCCACGATCACGGTATCTGAAGTCAGGCGGTTCATCCACTCTCCGGAATGGATCTGTGTGACTTCGCGGTAACTTCTTCCCATAAGTTCCGAAAACAATCGTTTCTTCCAGATATTTTCATAAGTTGACCGTGTTTTTTCTTCCAGATAACGGTCAACCGCCCGGAACGTGATCTGCAGGATCACAAGCAGTACAAGTCCTGTTCCGGCTGCCACAAAACCGGAATGTTCTCCTTCCACCGCATGATCGATCAGATTCCGGAGCAACAATGCGAGCAGGCCGCCGGACATACCAAGAAGGACAGATATTATAAGCAGGAAAACGATATAATACCGCTTTCCTGCTATACCCTGCCACATCCATACAAATGTTTTCCTGTTTTGTTCGTCCTGCATCATCCTGCTTTGTTTCTTCATCTGCTCTTACCCATTTTTCTTCGCAGCCGGGCAGCTCTTGCCTTTACAAATAAAATACCTGCCCGGATATAAAAAAGATCACACCATATATGCACATACCATCTGTATCGCTTATCCGTAACCGGAATCTCTTTTCCATCCCGTATCACCCCGGTAAGCACTCCGATAATATCCGGATCCGTAATATCATATTCTCTCCTGTAATTGTGATCCCCACAGATCACATAACCATCATTTCTTACAGAAAGAATCCTGTGCAGGATATAATGCTCTCCCCTTTTATAAAGCACCGCATCATACTTTTTAAGCCGCCCTTCCGGTCTGGCCTTTATGATCATAATATCACGGTGTTCCCGAAGAAGAGGCATCATACTGCGTCCTACATTGGTATATATAATGGTTCCATATTTGTTTAACTGTTCCTCATAAGTAGAACAGCTATCATATCCCTGTTTCTCCGTTTTCATTTTCTCTCTTTTTGCTGTTCCGGCTTCTTAATATTCGATCGCACCAATAGAATCCAGCTTCTTCAATATTCCCTTCACATCCCTGCGGACAACAGCCTCCGGTGCATCATATGCGGCTGTCATTGCATGAACGATATCATCCTCTGTCACAGTTTTTTTCAGACATTCTACGATAAAACCCGCTGTCTCATTGCTTCTGACCAAACCGGAAAAGCTGTCGGTTCCGGCAGCTACCATGATCTGTTCTCCATCTGTTTCATATGTAATAAATTCATCTTTTAATCTCATTTACCGCTCCATTATTTCTGTATATTTTCGTTTTGTTGTTTTATATGTTTTTAATCTGCATAATCTATGTCTGTATTCATTCCATTGTAGGAAGTCTCCACTGCCTGCATGGACATATTGCAGCCCAGCCGGTACAGCTTTGTTTTATCCATGATCTGCTCCGCCAAACGGATTGTCGATGATAATACCGCCGGCTGATCTGAACGATAACTCTGCTGTAATATCATCTTCCATGCATCCCGCTTCCTGATCAGTTCAATATGATTGACCGTATCCCGTTCCAGAATACATACTGCCTTTAATGGAACCATGATGTTGTTCTGCAGATGGTCCTTGCCCGCCCATGGTGTTCCGCATGCCAGCACGCCTTTGCCGGTTACTTTCAACAATGGCTTATCGTCATTTACCATCACAGCACGATTTCCAAAATATTTGCGCCACAGCTTGGTATGTGTAGATTTTCCGGTTCCACTCTTCGCCGTGAACAGATACGCTTCTCCATCCACCGCTATCACCGAACCATGAAATAACAAGGTATTGTATGCGATCATCTGATCTGCGATCTTCCGGTATAACGCCAGCGTTTCCAGATATGCATCACTGTAGTATCCAAACCACGGTCTTCCCGGTCCTTTCCTTCCACCGGCCTGTTCCTGCTTTTCCGACCGATCCCGTTCCGCTGCGATATCCCTCTGTGTGATCATCACCGAAAATGCCTCCGGTCCCGTTGTCAGGTAGTCCCGGCAATATTCTCTTGTGCTTCTGTAATTCGCATAGATCTTTATCGTTACATCCGCAAGCCGAATCCAGAATATAAATTTTTCATTTCCAAATCCCATCTTTTCATTTTTCATGTTCCACATACCACCCTCATTTAAAATACTGCCTTAGTTTACCACACAGTAAGGACAGCGTGCAACATGAAAAAAGACACCCTCGTGGCCAGGGTGCCTTCAACGCTATAGCAATTTAATGTATTGTGTTAAATATTATTTAACTTTGATCTTGATTGTCTTTGTTGTTGCTTTGTAGTTCTTTGTTGCAGCAACCTTAACAGTTACTCTGTAAGTACCTTTCTTGATACCCTTAGCCAGAGTGATCTTGCCATTCTTTACAACAATCTTCTTTGAGCTTCTCTGATAAGTTACTTTAGCCTTATCCTTTACACCAGAAACCTTGAATGTATAAGATTTAGCTTTCTTCTTAAATGTTGAAGCTTTCTTGGTCTTATAACCGTTTTTAACTGTCAGCTTCTTCTGAGTTGCCTTCTTAATTGTATATGAAGATGACACTTTTCCGGCATACTTGCCCTTACCAGTGATCTTTACTGAGTAAGTACCAGCATTCTTGCCGCTTGTAACCTTAACAGTATAGTCTGTACCGGCCTTTAATGTTACTTTCTTGCCGCTCTTGGTTTTATACTGAACCTTGATTGTCTTAGGAGTCTGTTTCTTACCTGTATAAGTAAGTGTAGAACATGTAATTGTTGTGTTCTTCTTTGTTAACTCCTGTGAAGTAACTGACTCTGTTGCAGCCATTGCTGTACATGGAATCATAAGAGCGATAACCATGATAATAGCAATCAGCTTCTTTAAATTCTTCATATTGAGTTTTCTCCTTCCTAGCACATTTTCGGATAAAAATCATTCTGATCATTTTGAAAACCGAAGTTCTCTCACCACTTTAACCAGAACATATATGATAAAACAGCCGTCTGCCACGTATCGGCCGAATCATCCAATCTGTGTCCATCTGCCAGATCCTGTTGAACGGATCTGCTATCTATCTGGATCTGTTCTATTTTCCGCTTTTCTGGTCTTTTCCATAGCCGTATCCATAGCCATAGGATTTATATTTTCCATAATAACTCTTGTATGCACGTCCGGATACTTCTACCCGGTTCAGGATCACCCCTAGCAGTTTACAGCGAACCTGTTCCAACTGCTGCATGGATTGTTTTATCACGTTCCTGGACGTTTCGCCACTACGGACAACAAGTACTGCGCCATCACATAAGGAAGCAACCTGTGCAGCATCTGCAACACTGCCAAGTGGCGGCGAATCTATGATCACATATCTATACTGCTCTGCCAGTTTATTAAGCAGTTCTGCAAAACGATCATCCTCCAATAATGCAGATGGATTCTCTAACAGATTGCAACATGGCACGATATAACCATTTGGGATATTTGTTTCATATACAACATCCTCATATTCTGCCTGCCCGGATAGATAATAGCCCAGATCCTTGATCTCGCCTTCTGTCTGGATATTATGTCTGCTCTTGATCACTGATTTTCTCAAATCCACATCAAGAAATACAGTCGGAAATCCGGCTTCTGCCATCATCTTCCACAGATTCATGGAAATGGTACTTTTGCCTTCATTTGGCAGACTACTTGTGATCAATAACTTCTTTGTATTTTTTCCACAAAACTTGATATTTATACGAAGCCTGTTCATTGCTTCTTCGACAGCATATGGCATTTCTTTAAAATCAATATTTATCTTTTTCATTTGCTTCGTCTCCCTTTCAATCCAGATTTTGTTTCTCCATATTCAGCGCCATCCTCATTCTGTCCCAGTGACTCACTGTCAGGAATTGAAGTAAGCGGAACAATTCCAAAGTATTTTTCCATATCGGATGCTGTATGGATCGTATCATCCAGGAGATATCGTATGATCAGGATCAGACAGTAAATAAATGCGCCCGCCAATGCTCCGATCAGTGTATATTTCAGATAACTTGGTCCTGCCTTCTGATCCGGTATTCTTGCAACCTGAGCAATATTCGGTGCATTGGTACTCATTGTATCCGGAAGATATTCTACCGCAATCTCAGCCAATGTGTTTGCTATGTCTTTTGCCTGCTCCGGATCTGTGCTTGTAACTGTTATCTTCAGTACTCTTGTATCCGCCGGATTCTCAAGTGCGATCATCTGTGCAAGCTCTGCCGAATCCATTGACAAATTCAATTTGGAGATTACCTGATCCAATACAGGATAACTGAGCATTAATTCCTCATAATCCTTTGTCAGCGACATACCAATATTCAGATCGGACAGATTTACAACGGAATCCTCCGATGCAGATACGACATACAGTTTTGCGGTCGACTGGTACGTCGGTTTGATCATAAAATATGCATATGCATTTAACAGGACTGCACCAAGCAAAAATGCAAGTATGATAAAATGTAACTTATCCATCAGTGCATATCCCAGATCGACCAGATCGATCTCTTTATCGTCATCGTCAACGGTCACCATCGTCACCTTATTGATCTTTTCTTCTTTTCCATTGTCCGACATCGGTACTTTTTTATTTTCTGCGCTCATGTTCTCCTCCATCCAAAGTATCTCTATTCTGTATATTCTTTATAAAACAGCTCTGCGATCGCTGCATTCAGACTTTCCTCATCTGCCTCAAAGGTAGCGAAATCAAGTTCATCCAGCCCTTCTGTTCCGGAAATAGATACCTCGCCCTCATCCTTCTCTTTCACAACAAGAAGTGCCAGCTTGCTGAATTTATTTGCCGATATATTCGTCACCATATAATCTCCCAGTGCATTGTACAGATCCAACGGATAGGTACTGTCTGTCTGACATTTCTCTTTTATATTTTTCTTAAGTCCTTCCATATATACGGACTGACGTTTCATTCTGTTTTCATTTGTTTCATCAGCGACATCCCAGCGGTCATGTACATAATGAACCGCCTGCTCATCACTGAGCTGAACCGTATCTCCAATCTTAAGGGATGGATCCACTTTGGAAAAATCATCCTCAATCGTAACTGTTACTCCTCCTGCCATATGATTGATGATGGAAATTGCTCCCATATTTACAGCAGCATATCCGTCAATCTTCTGACCACCAAGCAGCTCTGATACAGCATCCACGGTATTCTGGCAACTGGCTTCCAGTCCATCTCCGCTTGCATGTGCAAGTGCGATCTGTACGACAGAATCTCCCAGATAAGAATTATCGAGATCCAGGGATTTTACATTTGTCAGTGTATTTCTGTTGATCGCCAGAGTCTTAAATGTTCCTTCACTGATATCTCTGACCATCAGCATAAGCACATCACTCTGCCCGGATTCTCCATAGTCCTCTGCTTTTTTTACTTTATCCAGTGAATCGATACCCATGAACAGATAGGTCTCTATATTCTTCTTCGGAAGATATTTCTTGCCATTTATACGGACAACTCCCTGCTCTGCCTCATATGCCTCCTGCTCCCGGAGCTTCTGCCGGTCAATTGCCCGGAACACAATAACTGCCGCTAAACAAAATATAATAACTGCTGCAATAGTAATTGTCAGTTTTTTATATAATTTCAGTTTTTCCTGTCTGGAATGTATCCTGTGTGCCATCTTTCTTTCTCTGATCAGAACAGGTTCCCTATCAGATCAGCTCCTCCTGTCGGCCATGTTTTTTCACATATGATAAGTGCTGTCAATATAATAAACAGTATAATACTGATTATGATCGCTACTTTTTTTGACATCTGTCTATCCTCCAACCTTTTATCTCAAACCAAGAAGCTGACATCCATATGCATCAATCTCTGCAAGAATGTCTGCGCCTGCTTTCTTTTCCAGTCTCTGTCGTCCCTCCATCAGATTCGGAGGGCGATGATGAACTCCATGACAGTCACTTCCCAGAATATGTGCCTGCCTCTTTTGAAACATGCGGATCAACATCCCGCCCTGTTTCCAGTCTGACAAACTTTCTGCATTGATCTGTATGGTAACCGGAAGCTCCATCAGCTTTTTTATGTACGGCTTATTCCCTGAAATCTTCATAAAGCGTTCCAGATGTGCGATAATGATCCGGAGCTGTCGCTCATGGATCAGCTTTTTTACCTGTAACAGATCTTCATCCGTCCACGTCCGGAACGGCATCTCAAGCAGCAGAAGCTCTGTTCCCTGGATTGTCAGTCGGTCAACCTTATCTGCATCTCCGATCCCATCAAAAAAAGCAACTTCCGCTCCAAGCAGAAGCTGTGGGGTATCCAATATGTTTTCAGTCGTTACTGCCTCTATCAGGCTTTGATATGCATGTTCCCGTTTTTCAAGAAAATGTTCGATCCGATCCTCGTCCGCATAAAAGTGCGGTGTCGCGATCATTTTGTCTACACCGGCATTCCGACTGAGCCGAAGCATCTCTATGGATGTTTCTATATTTCTGCTTCCATCGTCAATTCCCGGAAGAACATGGGAATGGAAATCGATTACTTCCATATTTTACTGTAACCTTTCTTTTTAAGCCATTGAAATTATATTCCAGAAGCGAACAGATATCACAGCCACTCTTTTTGCACTGTGAATGTAGAAATTGCTTTCATTTCTATTTTATTCTACCCTGTCTCCCCTGTTACCCGCACCAAGTGCGTTCAATAATTTCACATGAAATTATGCCACATCCGTCTTTTAATGTAAAGGTATAAGGATTATTTTCTACATTTTTACATCAATATAGCACGCATGTGGCTTTTTCATTGTCATATTTTTATATCTTATTTTTCTCTTTTTAATTCTTTTAATGCTCTGGATAACCTGATCGGATTGCCATACCGAAGTGTTGAATTACGGAAGATCTTACCTCCCAGAACACCCATACCGATCACCGATATATATAAAATTATTGCTGATATAACAACTTCCCATGTTGCTACATCTCCCATCGCAACTCTTGCAAACATTGCACTGTAAGAACTGATCGGTAGATAAGAACAGATCCTGATGACCAGTCCGTCTACATTTGTCAGGTTCATAAGTACAACGAAATATACGATCATTACGATCATCTGCGCCGTACCGGCCGATTTGTTCAGATCCTCGATCTTAGATACCAGTGCCCCAAGTGCTCCATACATGAATGCATAGAACAGGAATCCACCAAGGCCGAATACCGCAAATGCGATCAGAACATCAGATGGGATATTTAATACAGAACCCATAAAGCCGCCCCAGTAATCTTTATTAAAGTTGTAGGAGATCAACAGGGCTGCCATGATCAATCCGACCTGAAAGAACGTAGCAACTGTTCCGGCAAATACCTTTCCAAATAAGATATCTCTGGAGTTCGTTGTTGTTACCAGAATCTCGATCGAGCGGTTGCTCTTTTCATTTGCCACACCGGTTGCGATCGACATTCCATACATAACGATCAGCATGAAGATCACGATAACCAGAATATAACAATACCAGTAATTGCTTGTGCTGTCCTTACCAAGAACGACTTCTTTTGCCTGGATATCTGCATAGTCAAGACTCATAAGTTCATCAAAATCCAGATCATGTGCTTCACTGTACTGTTTCTTGGACAGCATGGACAGATAACTGTCAAAGGTACTGGTGTAATCATCAAACATGCCTTTATTATAAACATAATAGGTATATTCTGACGTACTATAAACTACATAACCAAGTTCCGCATCTTCACTTTTAACCAGCGACTCTACTTCTGCTGCATCCTTACATTTCTGTAGCTTAACATCCGGATATACCTGCGCCAGCAATCCTTCATCCACAATACCGGATGCATCATAATATGCATATACGGATTCATTCTCCTGATCCGATTCATCCTCTGCATCTGTCTCTTTATCAGACGAAGGACTTCCACTTGTAAACGATTCCTTAATTCTCGGTGCGAACATGATACCTACGCAAAGAAGTGCCAGTAAGATCGTTGAAATCAGATAGGATTTACTGCCAAAATAATTACCCAGTTCAAACTTTAATATTGTACCAATCTTTTTCATATATCTTAACCTCTCTTTCCAAACAGACCCTTTTTCTGCTTTGGTTCAAATTCAGAAAAAGAAGTTCCGATATTATTTTTTTCTTTTATATCTTCCGGTGTCTCCTCATCTCCGACTGCCGATACAAATATATCATTCAGGGAAGGCTCATAAACTCCATAGCTCCTAAGCCTGATTCCCAACTCTTTAAAACGGGAAAGCACCTGCCATTCATCCTGTTCCGGCAGGATCTGTGTCACAACATGATGCTTGTTATGGCTGATCACCTGCACCTGATCTGCAAACTTATCACGAAGAATCTGTTCCAGTTCTTCCGACTCCATTCCGACAGCCGCAACTGCTTTATGTCCTTTTCCGTATTCTTCCTTAATCTTGTCAAGGTTTCCTGCCAGTGCCACTTCACCATGATTGATCACTACGATATCTTCACAGAATTCTTCCACATAGCTCATCTGGTGGCTGGAGAAGATAACGATCTTTCCGTCTGCGATCAGTTCATTTATAACGTCCTTTAAGATCTGGGAATTCACAGGATCCAGACCGGAAAACGGCTCATCTAAGATCACGATGTCAGGATCTGCTACTAATGTTGCTGCAAGCTGTACCTTCTGCTGATTCCCTTTCGATAACGTATCCAGCTTCCGATTCTCGTACTGGATCACATCCAGGCGGGTCAGCCACTTCCGCATATTCTCTTCCGCCTGCTTCTTATTCATCCCACGAAGTTTTGCCAGATATACTAACTGCTCACTGATCAGACGTTTCGGATATAAGCCACGTTCCTCCGGCAGGTATCCGACCTGCCCCGGCTGATAGACAAAGGGGGCTCCATCTAATAAGACCTGACCTTCATCTGCATGGAAAACATCCATGATGATCCGGATCGTTGTGGTCTTTCCTGCGCCATTTCTTCCCAGCAGTCCGAGTGCGCTTCCACCCTCTACCGAGAAATTGATCCCGTGCAGGATCTCTGTGCCATCAAAGCTCTTTTTGATGCCCTGTAATTCTAATTTCATATCTCTCTCCTTTTTATGAACCGACATTTATATCTCTATTATGAATGTACGATCAGTTTCAGGTTGCAATTTCCATCTACTATATCACAATTCAACTCTGAAACAATCTTTAATTATCTTAATTATCGTTTGTAACGGTTCATATTTCCCTCTATTCCGGTTCTATTCAAAAGCAAGAAAATCCTCAAATTCGATCTCGGACGGCAGTCTCAGGTCGCCTCTTGGGCTTACCGATACCGTACCGACCTTTACACCATCCGGCATACAGTTACGCTTGAACTGCTGACGGAAAAATCTGGTATAGAATACCTTCTGCCATTTCTTTATCTCTTCATCTGTAAATGTATATGCTTCTGTTTCCCCATCTTCCGAAGCTTCTACACTCTGTCTTACCGCTTCTTTGCAAAGGTCATAGACATCTTCCGGCTCCATACCATAACGCAGTGTATAATACAAGAAGAAATCATGCAGGATGTAGGATCCAACAGTATCCTCTGTCTTCTGTGCGATCGTTCCATCCGCATTCGGCGGAAGCAGTTCAGGGCTTACCGGCGTATCAATGATATCCTCGATCACGTCCTTGATTCCCGGGAATCCATTTCGATCCATATCATGTCCAACTTCATCTACCAGAGTCCGGACCAGAGTCTTCGGGATGCTGGTATTCACCGCATACATGCTCATGTGGTCTCCGTTATAGGTACACCAGCCAAGTGCAAGTTCTGACAAATCACCGGTTCCGATCACAAATCCGCCCTCTTTATTGGCTACATCCATCAGGATCTGTGTCCGCTCTCTCGCCTGACAGTTCTCATATGTAATATCATGTACTGTTTCATCCTGTCCGATATCTGCAAAATGCTGACGGACAGAATCTACGATGCTGATCTCCCGGATGTCACATCCAAGCAGTTCCATAAGCGTTGTTGAATTGCTTTTTGTGCGTTTCGTCGTTCCAAATCCCGGCATCGTGATACCGGTTACTGTCTCCGGTGGCAGTCCGAGATTCTTTACTGCCTGTGCGGATACCAGAAGTGCCAGCGTAGAATCCAGTCCACCGGATACGCCAACAACGATACATGACGCATGTGTGGCTTCGATTCTTCTTTGCAGACCTGCAACCTGCATTGCAAAAATCGACCGGCATCGTTCCAGTCTGTTCTTTGATGGAACAAATGGTGTCATGGAAACCTTGGCGCATACTTCTTTTTTCTCTGCAAATACTTTCTCGCAGGTTACCGTCATGTATTCTCCGGCATCAAAATTCCGTTTGCACTCCGCAAAGGATTTATTTGCCAGACGGTCATGGCGGATCTTTGTCATATTAAAATCACGGATCAGGATACCATCTTCAAACGGCTTGATCTCGCCTAATAATTTTCCGTTTTCATACATCAGATTGTGTCCGGAAAATACCAGATCTGAGGTTGATTCATAGGCTCCGGCTGATGTATAGACATATCCACAGATACAGGAGGATGACATACTTCCTGTCAGTGTTCTTCTATACTGTTCCTTTCCGATCACTTCATTGGATGCCGACAGATTGAGCAGGATCTCTGCTCCCTGAAGTGCCAGCAGTCTTCCCGGTGCGATCGGTGTCCAGAGATCCTCGCAGATCTCCATGCCAAATGTAATATGCTCCCCCTGCTGATTTGGATCCGTCATCTCGATCAGGATGGAATTGCCAAATAAGGTTTCCGATCCATCTGCCAGTTCAACTGTCCGGTTCTCTACACGTCTTCCACTAAACCACCGTTTCTCATAAAACTCTCCGTAATTCGGCAGGTAGATCTTCGGAACGAGTGCGAGCACCATTCCGTTCCATAAAAAAGCTCCACAGTTAAATAATTCTCCGTCTACTTCATATGGCACACCGACAACAAGTGCTGCGCCCTTTTTGCCATATTCTGCTGTCATTTCCGCCAATTGTAACAGTCCTTCTTCTGCCCTGTCGATCAGATGACGGTTCACAAACAGATCCCCGCAGGTGTATCCGGTCAGAGACAGTTCCGGTGTCACGATAACGTCAACCTGTTCTGCATAGGTTCTATAAACTGTTTCAATCTCCTTACAGTTCTTTGTTACATTACCAAGATGTACTCTTGGTGATACGGACGCGATTCTTACTAAATGTTTCATCATCGTTCTCCTGAATTATCTGTATATTTTCGTATCATTTGTTCTTTGATATCCGGCATCATCTGTTTACCGGCTTATATCATAATTTCCCTATTTTCCGGGAATAATAGGTGTTTCATTATCTCCGGTTATAACATCTCCACTCGAACAAATGATATCCTCTGTTTCAAATTCAACAATATTCATCTGTGGTGTTTCGTATTTCTTCATAAACTTTGCCTCCTGATTTTATTTGTGTTTTTATATTGGTTTTTAATTTTATATTACTTTTCCGGCTTTTTAGCCAGGTATTACAACCTTATCTAATATGCCTGTCAGATATGCGATCGTTACTCCATAATTTGTCATCGGTATCTGCTGATCTTTTGCATGATCGATCCTAGCCATAATATATTTGCGATTAAACATACAGCCCCCACACTGTATGACAAGATCATACCCCTGCAGATCATCCGGAAAATCCGTTCCACTGACTATATCGATCGTCATATTTTCTCCATACCGTTTCCGCAGCATCTTAGGAATCTTTTCCCGTCCGATATCTTCTTTTAACGGTGCATGTGTACAGCACTCTGCAATCAGCACATGGGATTCCCCATTCAGCTTTCCTATCGCATTTGCACCCTCTATATAATATTCGATATCTCCCTTATGTGCGGCAAATAACACAGAAAAGGAAGTCAACATAGATTTCTCAGGCTTATGCTCATAGACATAGGCAAATACCTGTGAATCCGTTATGATCAGCTTCGGTGCATCTGTCAGATGGGATAAGGCTTCCACATACTGATCTGTCGTCACACTCATAACAAGACATTTTTTATCTAACAATTCTCTCAGTGTCTGCACCTGTGGCAGGATCAATCTGCCCTTCGGTGCCTGAATATCCTGCGGCATAACAAGCATGACCAGATCTCCCTTTGTTACCAGCTCTCCAAGGATCGAAGAAGCACCATATTGCTCCGGCAGGTTCCGTACAAGCTCTTTTCTTACCTGATCCATACCGTCTCCAGTCGCGGCACTGATAACAATCGCACGCTGTCCTGTCTGTTGATAAAGCATTTCATTTATCTTCTCTGTATCATTTCGGATATCTGCCTTACCGATCACCCATATGACAGGTGTCTTCTTTTCCTTAAACTGTTCATACCAGTGAAGTTCCTTGTCCATGTCAGTATCTGCAAGCAGAATGATCGCTATATCTGTTTTCTCGGCTGCAAGCCTTGTCTTTTCCAAGCGTTCCTCCCCAAGCTCTGTCTCATCATCAAAGCCCGCTGTATCGATCAGGGTACAAGGACCAAGCGGATAAACCTCCATTGCTTTGTACACAGGATCAGTGGTTGTCCCTGCAACATTCGCTACGATTGATATATTCTGACCGGAAAATCGGTTGATAAAAGAAGATTTTCCGCTGTTTGTTTTGCCAAATACTCCGATATGAAGTCGATTTCCGGATGGTGTCTCATTTAACCCTGCCATGCGCTGCCCTCCCTATTGTTATACGCTGCCTGCTTCCGCATTTATCTGCAATCTCTGTTATCTGCAATCCTTTCATTTGTTAAGATTGCTTCTTCCTATCATCTGTTAGAACCGGAAGTCTCTCTGTCCTTCTGCAATATCATGTATATGATCTGCCGTGATCTGTCTGACCTTCTCATTCGGGATCCGGGCAAGCTCACGTTCGATCAGCTCCAGACCGATCTGCTTCGTCTCAGGGCTTGCATAGTCTTCCAGATATTCCTTAAGTGTCATAAGCGCATTTGGATGACAGCAGTTTAAGATCTGCATACTCTTACAGAGTGCCATAAACCGGTCTCCAGTTCTTCCTGCTCTGTAGCATGCCGTACAAAAGCTCGGTATATAATCCATCTTCATCAGCCAGTTTACAACCTGATCCAGCGTTCTGGTATCACTGACATCGAACTGAGCCGATGTGATATCTTCTGATGTCTCCGGGATATCATATCCACCTACACTTGTTCTCGAACCTCCACTGATCTGCGAAACACCAAGTGGCAACACTTTCTCACGAACGGCCTGACTCTCTCTGGTTGATATGATCATTCCCGTATATGGTACTGCAATACGGATCAGGGCGCAGATCTTTGCAAATGTATCGTCACTGATTCCGTTATCGAATACATCCGGATCGATATCATCTGCACGTTTGATCCTCGGAACACTGATCGTATGCGGACCTACCCCATGAACCGCTTCCAGATGCTCTGCATGCATCAGTAAGCCTGCAAATTCATACCGGTACATTTCCAATCCGAACAGTACACCAAGTCCTACATCATCGATACCGCCTTCCATGGCACGATCCATAGCTTCGGTGTGGTAATCGTAATCATGCTTCGGACCTGTCGGATGTAATTTCAGATAGCTTTCCTTATGATAAGTCTCCTGAAACAGGATATAGGTTCCGATGCCTGCATCCTTTAACTTCGTATAATTCTCAACTGTTGTCGCTGCTATATTGACATTGACACGGCGGATTGCGCCGTTCTTATGCTTGATACTGTAGATCGTATTAATGCATTCCAGAATATATTCGATCGGATTATTCACAGGATCTTCACCGGCTTCGATCGCCAGACGCTTGTGTCCCATATCCTGAAGTGCGGTAACCTCTCTTACGATATCCTCCTGTGTCAGCTTCTTTCTTGCAATATGTTTATTCTTGCTGTGATATGGACAATAAACACATCCATTCACACAATAATTGGACAGATACAGCGGCGCAAATAACACGATACGATTGCCGTAATAATCTTCCTTGATCTCCCTTGCCAGATCATACATCTCCCGGATCTTATCCGGCATCTCACAGGTCAGCAGCACGGACGCTTCTCTGTGCGTCAAGCCCTTTTTTAATCTGGCTTTTGCAAGGATCTCATCAACCATCTGTACGTTATCTTTATTCGCATCGGCATATGCCAATGTCTCTCTGATCTCTTCATCTGAAATAAATTCTTCTGCTTTTAATGATTTTACATCATACACTTGTATCTGCCTCTTTTCTTCTGCTATATAATTCTTCTTCCTGTATAATCATCCGGTCTGCCTCGTGCGTTCTGCAAAATCAATATATCCGTGAGCAGACCTTTATTATGCTTCAAACTATACTTAATAACAGTATAGTGGAACACTTCAAAAATATCAACTGCCATAAAAATGCAGTTATATAGTTATACAAATCACAAAAATGCAGCATATAGTTATCCTTTTACAATAACCATAACCTGCATTTTTCACGTTCTGACTGTTCTCTTATCCAAGTGCTACATCAAGCACCATCATCAATGAAAATCCTACCGCAAACATGATCGTACCAAGATTCGTATGCTCACCCTCTGCCATCTCCGGTATCAATTCCTCAACTACGACATATAGCATAGCTCCTGCCGCAAATCCCAGAAAATACGGAAGCACCGGTACCATGATCGAAGAAAGTGCGATCGTAAGCAGCGCTGCGATCGGCTCTACGATACCGGAAAAGAATCCATAGCCAAATGCTTTCGGTTTACTGCAGCCTTCCGAACAAAGCGGCATTGACACGATCGCTCCTTCCGGAAGATTCTGGATCGCAATACCGATGGATAATGCAAGTGCCGCCGTCAACGTAATGTTCGTGCTGCCACTGATCCATCCGGCATAGACAACACCGACTGCCATTCCTTCCGGAATATTATGTATGATGATTGCAAATACCATCATAGTCGTACGCTTGAAATTGCTCTTGACCCCCTCTGCCTCCTTACTGTCAATATGTAAATGTGGCATCAGAGTATCGATCAGTAATAAAAATATAATTCCCAGCCAGAAACCGATAGTTGCCGGGAGAAATGCAAGCTTCCCCATTGCTTCCGACTGCTCCATCGCAGGGATCAACAGGCTCCAGATAGATGCCGCCACCATAACGCCCGCCGCAAATCCGGACAAAGCTTTCTGCAATAACAGATTCATCTGCTTCTTCATAAAAAATACACAGGCTGCTCCTGCCGTCGTTCCAAGAAGCGGCAGTCCCAGACCAACAATTAAACTTAATATCATAATATTCACGCTCCATAAATTATTTCCATTTATTATATGAATCATCTCTCCTCTGTTTCCTTATTATAGCGGAATACTGTTAGTTATGCCACGACCTGTTTTTTTCTTATCTGTATTTTTCTATCATTTAAGGTCTGTCTGCCACAGATTCTTCAATATATTTCATATTACAAAACCGACCGTCGATGCAAGATTTAATATCCGGCTTCCGACGATCGGTCTATATTAGATAATATTCATTTGAAAACTTAATATTGCTGACAAATTATTTATATTTTATTTTACAGCTTTAAATAAATGTCAATAAACCTATCGACTTTAAGAACAGGATAAACAACAGGATCGGTGTTATGAATTTCACCATAACCACATACATACCTTTTCTGCTGAATTTTTCTCCGTTCTTCTGCACTTCTTCGATAACCGTCTGCGGTTTGGAGATCCATCCGATCAGGATACAGGTTCCGATTGCTACGATCGGCATCATAATGTTATTACTGATGTAATCCATGATATCAAGGATCTGTGCGATCGATCCGTTTGGAAGCTTTACTTCAAAGTACAGCTTGTTATATCCAAGACATACGATCGTTCCGACAATGATCGCAACGATCAGCTCAATAATACCGGCCTTTGCTCTGCTTGTATGGAATTCATCCATGATACTTGCCACGATTGCTTCCATGACAGACACTGCACTGGTAAATGCCGCAAATAATACCATTGCGAAAAACAGACAACCGATCACATTTCCCACCTTACCCATCTGGGCAAATACTTTCGGAAGCGATACGAACATCAGACTTGGTCCCTGTGCCATTCCCTCTGTTCCGGAGAATACATATACAGCAGGAATGATCATAACGCCTGCAAGAAATGCTACAACCGTATCAAAAATCTCAATCTGTCCAACGGATTTATTCAGAGCTGCATCATCTTTTACATAAGAACCGTAAGCGATCATAATACCCATGGCAACAGACAAACTGAAGAATAACTGTCCCATTGCATCCAATAATACCGTAAAGAAGCTTTTCACAGTAAGTCCGTCCAGATTCGGAATCAGATATAATTTCAAACCTTCTACACCGGTTCTGACAATTCCATCATCTCCGGTCTTTTTGATCGTTATGGAGAAGATCGCGATTCCTATAACCAGAAGGATCAGCAACGGCATGATGATCTTGGAAAAAGATTCAATTCCTTTATTAACACCACGAAATACAATAAATGCCGTAACAGCAAGAAATATCAACATCAAAATGACCGGTTCGATATCTGATGTAATAAAACCTGTAAAATAACCGTCCTGCGCTGCCTCTGTACCCTTACCGGTTAAAAATGCGAGGAAGTATTTGACAACCCAGCCACCGATCGTTATGTAATATGGGAAAATAATAACCGGAACCAGACTTGCGATGATTCCAAGGAATCCCCATTTCTTATTCAGCTTCTTATAAGCGGTAAGCGGACTCTGCTTGGTCTTCCGACCGATTGATACTTCTGTCACCAAAAGTGTATATCCAAATGTCAGTGCAAGGATCAGGTATATGACCAGGAACAGTCCACCGCCATCCTTTGCTGCAAGATATGGAAAACGCCAGATATTTCCAAGTCCTACTGCGCTTCCCGCGGCCGCCAAGACAAATCCAAGCGAGCCTGAAAAAGTATTACGTTTCTTTTCCATATTTTGTTTACCCCTGTCTGTATATCACAGACTCTTTCTGATTTATTTGTTATCCTCTTAGATTCTATGGAAGCTTCTCCAAATTCTCTCATAGAACAAACACCTTTCTAATATAGCATACCGAGCAGTCGTCTGTCATCTGAAAAATTCTACTTTTTCTACGAACTTACTCATATTATGTCGCATACGGTCAGATTACCTTTTTGCCGATCCATCTGCCGCTTAGGTACCGCCAGATGAACAGCACGCCACGTACGAACTGATCCATGATCATAGCGACCCAGACACCAAATACACCCATACCCATATATTTGCCGAGCACATAACTGAACACGATACGGCAGATCCACATCGTACAGATGGATACGATCATGCTATACTTAACATCACCGGCTGCACGGAATGTACATGGGAGCGTAAATGCTACCGGCCAGATCGTAGATGCCGCGATACCATGAAGCATCAGGATCTTCTCGGCAGCAGACTGCGCTTCGTGAGATAGTCCATACGCTTTCATGACCAGAGGAAGAACCGCAAATGTAAACAATACCGTAACTATAATACATATATATGCCATGACCAGAACTTTGATCGTATAATATTTTGCCTGCTCATAATCACCGGCTCCCACGCATCTTGATACTACTGTGACCATGGCAAGGGAAGCCGCCATACCAGCCATCAACTGGAATCCGGCAATCACATTACCGACTGCATTTGCAGCGATCGCATATGTGCCAAATGTTGAGACAAGGCTGAGCACAAGGATCTTACCAAGCTGGAACATACTGTTTTCCAGTCCGTTTGGAATACCAACTAACAGAATACTTTTCAACATATGCCAGTTCGCCCGATAATGCAGACTTTTCTTTATATAAATTCGTGTACTGTCCTGCTTCGCCTGTGCACTTTTCTTCGGGATCAGCAATATGATCATGATAACCGCTGCTGCCAGTCTGGAAACCAGAGTAGGGATTGCAACGCCCTCGGTTCCGCATTTGCATACATAGATCAAAATGGCATTTCCCACTACATTGATCCCGTTCATGATCAGAGATACCCGCATGGATATATTGGAATTACCGATGGAACGGAAAATAGCCGCACCGGCATTATAAAGTGCCAGAAACGGAATCGATGCATTTACGATCATCATATAAGTATCTGCATGACCATATACGTCTGCTTCGATCTGACCAAACACATGATTTAGGATCAGCCCCTTGCCTGCATACATGAGCGCCATGACTCCGAGCGACAGGATCATCGAAAACCACACAAGCTGGGTAGCTGCCTCTCCCGCCTTTTCTTTATTCTTCTGTCCGAGATATTGGCCGACCGTAACCGCACCCCCGGTCGCAAGTGCTGCAAAAAGGTTGATGATCAACTGAAAACAACTGTCTACCAGCGATACACCTGAAACAGCCGACTCCCCTACCGAAGATACCATGATCGAATCTGCAAGTCCGACTAACATCGCAAGCATCTGTTCAATGATCAATGGCACATATAATCTGACCAGATCTTTATTTGAAAATAGATATGTACTTGTATCCCGTTTTTTCTTATGTAATAACATTATGCTTCTCTCTCATTTCTAACGAAAAGAATTTTTTATCTTTGTCATCTTTCAAACAAGCCAATACAGCATTATAAACTTCCCCATCTGTACTTGCAAGCCTTATACACCGTGCATCCACAACGCTTTGTCAGGAAATGCTGTTTGCAAACAAACGATGCATTTATTATCTATATTTAAGATATTTCCTATAGAAAGCCATTATCTTTTGTGTTAGTATAGTCCGTGCCCGCAAAAAATAATACTCAATAAAGTGGGGAAGGAAGGAGTCTGGATTTATGAAAAAATTCTTTTTATTGATTCTTGCCGCTTTGATCCTGATACCAACAGTTTTCGCTTCCGGCATCACAAGTAATGCCGCAGCAAAAAAACATACAGCAGGATTTGTAAAGGAAAAAAACGGCACACACTATTATTACAAAAATGGAAAACAGGCAAAAGGACGCTGTACTATAAATGGTCATACATACATTTTTAACAGCAAGGGTGTCATGCAGAAAAACGGCTGGTACACGACCAAAAAGGGGAATACCTATTATCTCCGGAAAAATGGTACCGCTATGAAAGGCAAACAGACGATCAAGGGAAAAACTTATATTTTTTCCAAGATCGGACGTATGCGAAAAGGCATATACAAAAGTCCTTATACCGGGAAGAAATATTACCTGAATCCAAAAACAGGTGTATTACTTACCAATTCCTGGTTTACAACCAAAAAAGGAAATAAAATGTATTTCGGTGCCAGCGGTGCTGCCTATACCGGAAAGCATACGATTGGAAAACACACTTATCTGTTCTCAGACAAAGGTGCCATGAAAAAAGGCTTCCAGAAATTAAACGGTCATACCTATTATTTCCGTAAAAAAGGCGGGGCTATGGCAACCGGATTTCTCAGAATAAAAGGGAACATGTATTATTTCAACCAGAATGGTATCATGCAGACCGGTTTTCAGACCTTAAACAATAAAACATTCTACTTCAAAGAAAATGGTTGTATGTTAACCGGCTTCCAGAAAATAAATGGAAATACCTATTATTTTACCAAACGGGGTGTCATGGCAAAAGGATTTAAAAAACTGAATGGCGAAACTTATTACTTCCATGACAATGGAACTATGGCTGTCGGTGTCCAGAAAGTTGGCAACAGCAATTATTATTTTAAGGCAAATGGAACCATGGCAACCGGTTTTCAGAAGATAAACGGCAAAACCTATTATTACAAAGAAAACGGAACCATGGCATATGGGATGCAGACGATTGGAAAAGACAGATATTATTTTAAAGCTGATGGTACGTTACTGACCGGCAGAATTAAGCTCGGCAACTGCCTGTATGTTGCAAATGACAATGGTGTTATATACAGAACGGTAGATGGAAATAAGAAAATGGTTGCCCTGACCTTCGATGACGGTCCTTCTCCATACACACCACTGGTATTGGACACACTGGAAAAATATAATGCAGTTGCAACCTTCTTTGTTGTTGGAAACCGCTGCTCCACATACAGTTCTTATCTGAAACGGGAATATGCACTCGGCTGTGAGATCGGTACACATACCTATGATCATGCATGGTTAAACAGATTATCCGCAGACGGAGTCAAAGAAGAGATCAAAAAGGGATCAGATGCGATCATCCGCGAGATCGGAGTTGCTCCTACTCTGATGCGTCCGCCTGGTGGCTGCGTCAATGATACTGTACGTGAGAATGTAGGTCTCCCAATGATCATGTGGTCTGTGGATACCAGAGACTGGGAAACCAGAAGTACCCCTACTACGATCACACGAGTTGTAGATGGCGCTTATGACGGAGCGATCATTCTGATACATGATCTTCACCAGTCAACCGCTATTGCCTCACAGACATTCATTCCGAAGCTGATTGAAAATGGTTATCAGCTTGTAACTGTCAGCGAAATGGCTGAGCTTCGTGGTGTGACAATGAAAGCCGGGCAGTCTTATAATTCATTCAGATAAAATAAACAATACCGATAAAATGGAAAGAAGTCCAGATACAGCATTTCTGCCATATCTGAACTTTTACCAAAACAAGATGGAATCTTACTACCCCATTGTAATAAGATTCCATCTTTTTATTATAATCACCATAAAACCCCTGGTAATTTTTTATCTGTTGTATTTCTTATGAGCTGACTATAGCATGCCATTTTTCAAGCGTCAACCCATAATTGTCAGATTTTACAGACATTTTGTTAAATATTCAGAAAATTAATTCAGGCGGTATAAATACAATCCTGCGTACCTATACCGCCTAATAAAATTAAGTACTATTCTATTCTTTTTCTATTACTTATTACTTTAAAGGCTTGCCTGTGAGAAGCTCATATGCCTGAAGATATTTGTCAATTGTTTTCTGAACGATCTCGTCAGGAAGCTCCCAGTTGTTATCCGGATTTGCCTTTAACCAGTCACGGGCAAACTGCTTATCAAAGGATGGCTGACCATGACCCGGTTCATATCCCTCCGCAGGCCAGAAACGGGAGCTGTCCGGTGTGAGCATCTCATCACCGAGAACGATATTGCCATTCTCATCCAGACCAAACTCAAACTTGGTATCTGCTATGATGATACCTCTTGATAATGCATATTCTGCACACTTCTTATATAAAGCGATCGTATAGTCACGAAGCTTTGCGCCATATTCTTCGCCCTTGCCAGGAAATCTCTTTTCCAGATATTCAACACTCTGCTCGTATGAGATATTCTCATCATGATCTCCGATCTCTGCCTTTGTGGAAGGTGTGTAGATCGGTTCCGGAAGCTTATCGGATTCTTTTAATCCTTCCGGAAGCTTGATACCGCATACTGTACCGTTTTCTTTGTAGCTTGCCCAGCCACTTCCTGTGATATAACCACGAACGATACACTCAACAGGGAGCATTTCCAGCTTCTTGCACATCATACTATTTCCGTCAAATTTCTCCTGCTGGAAAAATTCAGGCATATCCTTTACGTCAACCGAGATCATATGGTTTGGAAGAATATCTTCTGTCATATCAAACCAGAATTTGGACATCTGTGTCAGGACTGTACCCTTCTTTGTAACAATGTTCTTTAAAATGACATCAAAACAACTGATACGGTCTGTTGCTACCATGATAAGGCTGTCACCATTATCATAAATCTCACGTACTTTACCCTCTTTAATCGGTTTCATTTCCTGCATTTTTGATACCTCGCTATGATTTTATGATTTGTATTTTTTACTCTTACAAACTATCACTATCTACCTTTAATGTCAAATAGGTTATATGATTTATTGCAAACGCTTTTATTTTAAAAATCCATTAATGATCTGCTCTTCCGCTTCTGCCTCTGTCAGCCCAAGTGTCATCAGCTTGATCAGCTGCTCGCCTGCAATCTTTCCGATCGCTGCTTCATGGATCAGGTTTGCATCAATGTTATTTGCCGTCAGCTTCGGACTTGCTGATACGCTTGCGCTATCCATAATGATCGCATCACATTCACTATGACCCTTACATTCATTATTGCCGTTGATCGTGGAGAAAAATTCCTGTCTGGACTGATCTCTTGCAACGGATCTGGATACTACATTTGCACTGCAGCCTTTTCCATTCAAATCCACATCAAAATCAGTCTTTGCATACTGTTTGCCATGTGTCATGATCTTCTCCCTGATCTCTAAGGATGCGTTGTCCTTCAGATCACCGCCGGTCTTTCTGACAGTCGAATCAATTCCCTTGATCTGGGTCGTCTCCATCTCCATCGAGGCACCTTCTTCCAAGTGCACGATGGTTTCCGGATTCATAATATTCTCGCCATTTCCATCTCCCTCACCGTAGTGCCGTTCGATGTATTTTACTTTTGCATTTTTACCAATATAAAAAGTATGGATTCCGTCATGCTTGGAGGTGTCCACACCACAGTTATGGATACCACATCCGGCTACGATCGTAACATCGCAGTCCTCTCCGATATAGAAATCATTATATACCATATCCTGCAGACCGCTCTTACTTAAAAGAACCGGAATATGCACACTCTCATTTTTTGTTCCCGGTTTAATGATGATATCGATTCCCGGCTTATCCTCTTTTGTTACAATATCTATATTTGCAGTTGTATTTCTGCTGTCAAGCTGTCCGTTGACACGAATATTAAATGCGCCCTCCGGTACATCATGAAGTCCTGCTACCTGCTGCAATAAACTCTTCTGAATTAAATCCATGTTCTGTTACCTCACAACTTATTTCTGTTTTTCTTCCAGCACCTTGCAGGTGGCTGATTCACCGGTCAGTCTTGGCATGATCGCTTCTCTGCTTCCGATTGCATCCACATGACCATTTGCGATCACAACGATCTTATCTGCTATATTAAGGATCCTCTCCTGATGGGAAATGATCAGGATCGTTCCGTTGATCTCCTCACGCATCTTTTCAAATACCTTGATCAGACTGTTGAAGCTCCACAGATCGATGCCTGCCTCCGGCTCATCAAATAATGACAGCTTCGTACCTCTTGCAATGATCATGGCGATCTCGATACGTTTTAACTCACCACCGGAAAGACTTGCATTTACTTCACGGTTCACATAATCTCTTGCACATAAACCAACTTCAGAAAGGATCTCACAGATCTGTGAAACATTCAGTGTTTTGCCGGATGCTATAGATACCAGATCTTTTACAGTAAGCCCTTTAAAATGAACCGGCTGCTGAAATGCATAGCTGATTCCCTTCTTTGCACGTTCTGTTATATTCAATTCCGAGATATCTTCTCCATCTAAAAGGATCTGTCCGGTTGTTGGCTTGATAATTCCGGCTATGATCTTCGCAAGTGTTGATTTACCGCCACCGTTAGGTCCGGTAATTGCTACGAAATGTTCGTCTACTGTAAGGTTAATGTCTTTTAATATTACTTTCTCTTTTCCATCCTCATTTACAATATATGAGATGTTTTTTAACTCTAACATAGTTCCTCCATCGCTGTTTGTATTTTTTAAACACACTGTTTTATAGTATATCCTAAAATTCCCTATATTCCAATATTCTTTTAGTATTTTTTCCGGTTTCCGGCAGAAGTATGCGTGGTTTTTCTTCCTATAATCAAAAATAAGTCCATCCGGTTGTGTGGGGGGATGACTGTATTCACCCTATATGACTTACTGCGGTTTCTGTTCGCTGCACATGTCTGATCCGTAAATACTCCTGTGCCAACTCGCCTTCGGCTCAGACAGGCACTCGTATTTACTGACAATGTGCAGCTCACAACGAAATCCTCATAAATGTCATATAGGGTGAATACAGTCATACCCCCCACACAACCGGATGGACTTATTTTTTATAGACGTTTTATAGAAATTAAGCATTTCTCTTCTTTGTTAATACGCCTGCGATTATGAATATAACGCCGAACGCTACGGAGATAACGCCCCAGATTACTAAATCAGCATAGGAACCTGCACATATAAGACCGATCAGACCGCCGACTATGTAGAAACCTGCACTTGTGAATGCACCGCCTGCTCCGGTTGACTTTCTGGTTACAATTCCAACAATTCCTGCAACAAGGAAACAAACTGCAAGTAATACACCTGCAGAGCCTCCGGATTCCCCGTTTTCTTCCAGTGCATTTGATAATCCTGCCGCACAGGACTGAAATGTTACTAAGACTGATAACACGATCGTTATGATCCCTGCTACGAGTCTGAATGTTGATAAAGGTTGCTTTGTCTTTTCCATAATAAATTCTCTCCTCTTTCTGCTGTTATAAGTGTTCTTGCTATTATATTAAAATCCCCCTGTATCAGTCATCATTCAGGGTATTTTGACATAATTACAACCACTGCATATTCTATCTTATAAAATTATCAGAAAGAGCTGGTGTGCTGTCAGCACACTATCGGAATATATCTTCTACTATAACGAATACAAACATCACTAAGAAAAACCATGCCACTGTATATAAAAATAATCCAACCAGCTTCCATATCTTCTTCGGTGAGCGCACAAGCGGAAAATAATTCCAGACATCCAGATAATTATTCCAAAAAAACGGAGTAATAATAAACATCATAAAATATACAAAGCGATTTACATATAACCAAGTTCCGGAAAGCGGTTCTCCATGATCTTTTACTTCTACTGTCAGACAGAAATACACCCAAAATATATAATAAATGGTCGCAACAAGCATATTCAGAATTTTTCCTTCCCGAAATCCCGGTGGCAGGAAACGAGTCCATGCAGGCCGGGATTTATCATTCAAGGACACTTTATCCGTAGCTTCATCTAAAATCATGCTCTGTTGCATCGCATCGAGCATTTCCTCTGCTGTCTGATATCGTTTCTCCGGATCGATCCGGGTTGCTTTTCGGATGATCTGTGACACTTCCGGATGATCTGCATAGATTCCATCCCGGATCAAATTTCCACACAACATATAATTTAATAATACACCAAGTCCGTAGATATCCGTCCGCGCATCTGACTGCGAAAAACCGTATTGCTCCGGTGCTGCAAATCCTCTTGTACCGATCAACTCGGTATCCCGATTCCTTTCTGCGTCAAAAACTCTTGCAGTATTGAAATCGATCAGATATACAGATACAATACCCTGTCCCTTTTTGAAATCCCCCTGAAGCATTATATTTGTCGGCTTGATATCCCGGTGTACGATCGGCGGTATATGTCTGTGCAGTTTTTCCAATGTCCGGCAAAGATATTCGATCACTCTTCCGGCAGCATCCAAATCCAGACATCCAAACTGTTCAATATATGTTTCCAGCGTGATCCCCTGTATGTATTCTTCAATCAGATATAACGTACCATCCTCTTCCATACATTCATAAATCTGCGGAACGTAAGGGAGTTTTGATTGTTGCAGCCAATCATATATAGATTTATCATATTGCGTCAGCACTTTTTCTACATAAATCTGTCCGGTCTCTATATGCCGCACCAGAGAAATTCCCTTTTTATGCTCTACTTCTTCCAGTCTGCGATAAAAGGACAGACGACTTTGTATTTCTAAATTCATATCATTTTCCTATTGTTTATCTTGAAATTGCTTTATCGACAAGTATAATAAATATTATATGGTACTGATAAAAATTATCAAGGGAAAGAATGCAGGATTAATCATGAAAACGACCAGAACAACAGATCTGCTGAATGAATTATCAACCGATGATTCAAATATACATTTTAAATCATATATAACATCTCATGCAGATGATATGTCCTGTGACAATCTGCAGGATTATTTTAATCTTTACTTTAAAGATCACCCGGAGCTTCTGACCGCCGATGTCATAAAACGAAGCAATCTGGACCGCGGCTATGCTTATCAGATCTTAAACGGCAGGAAACCACATCCCGGAAAATACAAGCTGGTCCTTCTGGCATTATGCGCCGGAATGAATTTGAAAGAGATCCAGCGTGCACTTACAATCTCCGGAAATGCCGTGTTGTATCCCAAATTTCCACAGGATGCTGCCCTGATCGTATGTATCAATCAGAACTGTACTTCTGCATTTGAAGTGATGAATTTCTTTGCGGAAAATAATCTGGATTTCCCTGAATAAACGGAGGTATATCAAATGGATACTTTTAGGAACATGAGAAACGACAAACTGGCGAAAGCCATGATAAACAAGCTGTCTGCCAGAAATATGGAAGGCTTCTATGTCCAGACAAAGGAAGAAGCTAAGGAACTTGCACTGAGTCTGATCCCGGAAGGAAGCTCTGTCGGCTGGGGCGGTTCCATGACCGTAAAAGCAACCGGACTTTTAGATGCTCTTATCGAGGGAAACTACAAGGAGCTGAACCGTGATACGGCAAAAACACCGGAGGAAAAAGACCGGATCTCCAAAGAGTGTTTCTTCGCTGACTACTTCTTAACAAGCTGCAATGCTATCACCGAAGACGGCATTATGGTAAATATCGATGGCAATGGAAATCGTGTGGCTGCCATCGTCTACGGTCCTTCCCATGTCATCGTGATCACAGGAATGAACAAGGTAGTACGGACAGAAGAAGATGCTTTAAGCCGTGCAAGAAATGAAGCAGCTCCGATCAATGCACAGCGCTTCGGACTTTCAACCTCTTGCAGTACAACCGGCGAATGCGCAAACTGTCTGTCACCGGAAACCGTCTGCTGCCAGTTCTTAACCACCCGCTATTCCAAGCACAAAGGACGTATCAAGGTCATCCTTGTAAACGAAGATCTGGGATTTTAGGGTAGCAGACAAAATAGCAGATGGATGTTTGTGCTACACATATTATTACGCAAGACACTCGCGTTCTATCCTCGGCGCAGCGGTACATAAGGTTGCAAAATACGCAACCTAAGTACCGGCGCTCGGACAGGCTTGCTACATAATAATAAACAGCCCCTGAAGTTTGTCCGTTATCCTTCTATCGAGATAATCTTCTTTTCTTCTACTTCCGGCTGGTCGTCAAATTTTGGTACATAGACATACAGAACACCATTTGCAAATCTTGCTTTAATATCTTGTTCACTGACTTTGTCGCCAACATAAAAGCTTCTCTTATAGTGACCGGAATACCGTTCCTTTTTGATATAGCTTCCTTCCCTGCTTTCACGATCCGGACCGGTATAGCTGGCAAGAATTGTCAGGTAACCACCTTTTAATTCTGCCTTGATACTTTCCTTTGGAAATCCCGGCAGATCCATCTCTATCTCATATCCGTCCTTTGTTTCGAATATATCAGTTGCCATTGTAGTCATGGTACGAAGTCCGGAATGGCTGCCCCAGAAGGAATCATCAAAAAAGCCATTCATCATCTCAAAATTATCTGAAAAAATACTTGGTCTATCCATCCTAATTACCCCATTTCTATCTATATTTCTGATTCTCTTTCATCAGTCATATATTACTGTCATTTCCCTGCATTTTATAAGACTCACACAACTTTCTCTATGTATATGCAGTTACTTCATAGCATTATTTATAGCACGTTTTGTTAGCACTGTAAATAGATGAGTGCTAATTCAAATATTATCTTTTTGTAAACTTCTCCCCCAGCACCCGGATACCATGATAGAACATCTCATTAATCGGAGTTGGCACGCCAAGCTCTTTTCCCATTTTTATGACATTGCCGGCAAACATCTCTACCTCGGTCAGCTTCTCCGCTTCCAGATCCTGCAAGGTTGATGGTTTGTTCTCCGGTGGGATCGTCATTACAGTAACATCTTGCTCCGCTATTTCTTTTTCCCCTATATCAATTCCCTTTTTCTGCGCAATCGCCGCAACTTCCCGCATGGCATTGTCACGGATCCAGTTAGCACTGTCACTGATACGGAAAAATCCAAATGGAATACCAAGCAACGCACAGGTCATATTTTCTCCAATATTGCACATGTATTTAAACCATAGTCCTTTTAACATATCCGGATTGATCTCATATGGAATATCGGCATAGTCAAATACTTCTTTTACAGCAAGTACACGATCTGACAAAACATCATTTTTCTTCTCCCCGAAGTGGATCTTGCCCCAGTACGGATCAAAGTCTGCTTTTCCATCTTTCATAACAATGGACATTCTCATATATGCATACAATACATGTTCTTCGCCAAATGCCTGAATCAACTGTTCCTCACTGTCTACACCATTTAGCAAAGACAGGATCAATGTATGTTCGCCTACCTGATGGCGGATATCTTCTATTGCCTGCGCAAATCCATAGCCCTTTACCCCGATCAGGATCAGATCCGCCGGCTCTCCCTGTTCTTCGGGTGTCACGATCGGAAATCTGTAGTTAACGCCATTGATCGTAACTCCTTTACTTTCCAGTCGTTTTTTACGTTCACCACCTGCAATAATATAAAAATCATCTCCAAATGCTTCATATAATCTTGGTGCAAAAAATACACCCATGGCTCCAAGTCCAATCAATGCAATTCTTTTGATCTTCATATTTCTTATTCCTCTTTTCTTTTGGTTTTTTCTTTATATGTTACTCTCTGTATTCCAGAATCTCTTCAAACGGCTTCCTTGGTCTGGCTACCGGACGTTCTGCCGGATAACCAACAGCTATCGCTCCGATTAACTGCTTATCCGTTCCTATATAATCAATAAGCTCCGGATATGCAAAGCAGGTATTTGCGATCCATAAAGTACCAAGTCCCAGATCAACAGCCCGAAGCAGCATATTCTCAATCGATGCCCCGATTGACATACTGTCGCAGATCTCAGATATCCGGCGGTCTGTATCAATCGGTTCATATGGAGAACTGCCATTTGTATTTATAACTACGATCAGCGCCGGTGCTTCCCGCATGATAGCAAGCGTATGGATCGCATCCGGGATTCCAAATGCCGCCTCCGGCAAAACCGCCTTTCCGGTCTGCTCCCTCTCTAAGCCTTTTTGCATCCGGTTGCAGAATTCTTCTTTTGCCGCACCTTCATATACCAGATATTTCCACGGCTGACGGTTCTTCGCCGATGGAGCCGCCGCACCTGCCCGGATCATTTCTTCTATTACTGTTCTTCCTACTGCTTGATCTGTATACTTTCGGATACTTCTACGTTCATAAATATTACTCATACTGTTTTTTTGAATCCTATTCTTTTAAATTAATTCTTCCTACCAGCAAGCGTATCATTCTCATTTTTCTACGTCAACGCTTTTTTGAATCGTCCATATCTTGTAGGGTGTTTACCTTTTCGCAGTCTCCTTCCAATAATTTTCGGAATGATCTTGCAGCTGTATTCAATGGATGCTGGCTGTCATATATCATACAAATATGCCGGTCAGGAATTTTCTCCTTCAGGGCTGCCTGTATTACCTCTCCACGTTCGATTGCCTCACCTGCCATGGATTCCGGTATAAATGCCAGTCCCAGCTCACAACGGACAAGCGGCAGAATCTGATCTGTTGTCGCAGCCTCCGTATCCGGTGTAAATTCTATCCCATGCGATAAAAACAGCCGCTCGTAAAATCGAAATGTCATCGTTTCTCTTCCAAGGCTGATCAGCGGATACTTCTTCAATTCTTTTAAAGATAAAACCTTTCCCTTTAACTCTTTAAATGATGTCCCACCGATCAGGATTTCCCGAAATGATCTCAGCATTCTGGTTTCAAGCGATGCGTCTGCTTCCACCGGTGTCGACACAACAGCAAAATCAATCTTACCGCTCTTTACTGCATCTACTGCCTCCGGCGTGGAATGATTATAGATCCGCAAACGAATCCCCGGATATGCCGTGTGAAATGACCTTAATTTATCAAACAGATATATATTTAATGCGGTCTCGCTGACTCCGATCGATATACTTCCATGCACCATTCCCGAATAGTCCGCCAGTTCTTCCTCTGCCATTAATAACTGATGCATCGCTGCCGACACATACATATATAGTTTTTCTCCCTCCGGTGTAAGCTGAACGCCCCGGTTGGTTCTTACAAATAATGTACTGTGCATCTGCTGTTCCAGACAGTTCATCGCTCTCGTAACATTTGGCTGGCTGCTTTCCAGAACCTGCGCAGCCCTTGTAAAATTATGATATTTTGCCACATAATAGAAAATTTTATAATATTCAAAGTTAATATTCATCTGTCTGCTCCGTTTCTTTTATCATATCAAATGATTATGTCTGTCATATCAATTATATCTTTTACTTATCATTCTGCCAATAGTATAATTGTGCAGAACAGAAAAAGAAAGGAAGTCGGTTAAGCATGAACGAAACTACAATTTTTCCACGAGAAAAAAGAGCAGATTTCTTATTTGAAAAAATCCTGAATGATCCATGGGCATGTGAGAAATTACAGGAAACATTTGCAAATTACCTGTGCTATAACGATGATGCTTACGACGCACCACTTCCGGCAGAAGAATTTGCACAGGCATTATTCAGTTCCTATCATAACCGGGATCTGTCTGCATTTCTTATGGCGATCTGCAACAATACCCTGTTTGATCTTCTGCGCAATTCCTTTCTGATCCCATATCGATTCAACGCAGATGGCAAAACAAATCCTGTCATTATGACAGATGATAACGGTCAGTTGCTTCCTGAATGCAAAACTTCAATTCGGGAAAAAGAATATCGTCATTTTCATAAGATCTATCAAACACTTGAAAACAACAAAAATATCTACCTTGCCCGCGCATACAGATACAGTCACGATTATGCCTCAAATGACATGAAACCGGAACAGAAGATTCTGGAAAAGAGTGATGGTGTGTTGTTGATCCGCGAGCTTCCCGATACTGTAAAGCAAAAAGAGACAGAGGCAGAAGCATATTCTGCCTTATGGGATCTTATGATCGCGTTGGAAAAGGAGCTTCCTATGTCCTACATTTTCTACGGACAGGATTCTCTGGTAAAAAATAATTCCCGATATGATGAAATCGGCATATTCCTTCCAAATTCATTATTCCTGACGAATCTGGAACATCATGTTGAAAAAGCGGAGGAGATCATTTATGCCAAAGAACAGTAATTATACAGATATCATGGAAAAAAACCATATGGAAATTCCATGGCATGATTATGCAAAAAATGATAGCAATGTCCTGATCGCCAAGGCGGGGCTGATAGAAAAAGCCTCTGTTATTGGAAGAGTCGGGTTAATTATGCTCTCCTGTGGAACAGGTGCCTGGCGTGTTCGTACCTCTATGAACCGCCTGTCCAAAGAACTGGGCGTAACCTGCACCGTTGATGTCGGATTGATGTCCATTGAATTCAACTGTTTTGATGGAACCGACTGCGTTTCACAGTCTCTGAGCATTGCAAATACCGGTGTAAACACCTCGAAGCTCTATCGGATGGAACAATTCGTTGACAATTTTCCAAAAGAAGAGGCCCATCTGACGGGTGAAGAGATCCACCGGCGTCTTGATCAGATTGAGAAGATCCATACACTTTACTCACCTGCAAAACTGGGTCTGGCTTCAGCCCTTGCCTGCTGTGCATTTACCTTCCTATTAGGCGGCGGTCCTGTTGAAATGATCCTTGCTTTTATTGCAGCCGGTGTTGGAAATGTCATCCGTACCAAAATGATCAAGCACCACTTTACCCTTTTCTTTAACATAGCAGTATCCATATCAGCCGCATGCCTAACATATGCCATCTGCTTTCACCTTGCAGAAATCTTCTTCCACGTATCTGCACTCCATGAAGCTGGCTATATCTGCTCAATGCTGTTTATCATTCCCGGATTTCCATTCATAACAAGCGGCATTGACCTGGCTAAACTGGATCTTCGGTCCGGGCTTGAACGTCTGAGCTACTCTGTCATCATAGTTTTAGTAGCCACTATGTTCGCCTGGATCATGGCATTGCTGTTACATTTTCATCCTCAGGATTTCTCCGCTTTGAATCTGGCTGTAGGTACAAAGCTTATCCTGCGGATCATTACAAGCTTCTGCGGAGTCTTCGGTTTCTCCATTATGTTTAACAGCTCGGTTCCGATGGCTGCCACTGCTGCCTGTATCGGAGCAGTTGCAAATACTCTCCGGCTGGAGCTTGTCGATTATACAAGCACCCCTCCGGCTGCTGCCGCATTTGCAGGCGCATTAACCGCCGGTCTTCTTGCCTCCATTATAAAAAGAAATAACGGATATCCAAGAATCTCTCTGACCGTTCCGTCCATCGTTATCATGGTTCCGGGACTTTACCTTTACCGTGCTTTCTACAATCTTGGTATTATGTCCTTAACAGAGGCTGTTTCATGGTTTTCATCTGCGATCATGATCATTATTACCCTTCCCCTCGGTCTGATATTTGCAAGGATTCTGACAGACCGTACTTTCCGGTATTGCACCTGATCTCCGCACCGGATGCAAAATTATATTTTACTTTTATCTTGAAAAATATCATTGAATTATGTCGTATTCTGGCATATAATATTTCCAGATATTTATATATTCAGGGAGCTGACAAATTAGCCGGCTGAGAGGAGAATGAAGTTCTCGACCTGTGAACCTGATTTAGGTAATGCTAACGTAGGGATGTGTATTAGAGGTGCCCTGCGGCATCTTTTTTTATTGCTCTGTGGCAGATCGGGAGCACCACTTTCTGCCACGTAAAATAACATTGGTTGTAGTAGGAGGATAATATGGAAAATTACACAACACAAATGGACGCAGCCAGAAAAGGAATCATCACTCCGCAGATGAAGATCGTAGCGGAAAAGGAACATATGGCTGTCGAGGCGCTCAGGGATTTAGTTGCAAAGGGACAGGTTGCCATCTGTGCAAATAAGAAACATACCTGTCTAAATCCTGAAGGTGTCGGCAGTATGCTGCGTACCAAAATTAACGTAAACCTTGGAGTATCCAGAGACTGCAAGGACTATAACATTGAAATGGAAAAGGTAATGAGCGCTGTTAATATGGGCGCAGAAGCGATCATGGATCTGTCCAGTCATGGAAATACACAGCCATTCCGTCAGAAGCTGACAAGCGAATGTCCTGCTATGATCGGTACCGTTCCGATCTATGACAGTGTTATCCACTATCAGCGTGATCTTGCTGAACTGACAGCAAAGGATTTCATCGACGTTGTCCGTCTTCATGCTGAAGATGGCGTTGACTTTGTAACCTTACACTGTGGAATTACAAGAAAGACGATCGATCAGATCAAGAAACATAAACGTAAAATGAACATCGTAAGCCGGGGAGGAAGCCTTGTATTTGCATGGATGAGTATGACCGGTCAGGAAAACCCATTCTATGAATATTTCGACGAGATTTTAGATATCTGTGAAGAACATGACGTTACGATCTCCCTCGGAGATGCGTGCCGTCCGGGCTGTCTGGCAGATGCAACTGACGTATGCCAGATTGAAGAACTGGTACGTCTGGGTGAACTGACAAAGCGTGCATGGGCACACAATGTACAGGTTATGGTGGAAGGTCCCGGTCATGTACCGCTTAACCAGATTGCTGCAAATATGGAAGTTCAGAAGACCTTATGTATGGGTGCACCATTCTATGTTCTCGGACCTCTGGTTACAGATATCGCTCCCGGTTACGATCATATCACCAGCGCGATCGGTGGTGCTGTTGCTGCCATGAACGGAGCTGCTTTCTTATGCTACGTTACACCAGCCGAGCATCTTGCACTCCCAAATGTTGATGATGTAAAACAGGGTATCATTGCATCGAAGATTGCTGCTCATGCAGCCGACATTGCAAAGGGTATTCCGGGTGCAAGAGATATCGATGATAAGATGGCGGATGCCAGACGTGTCCTTGACTGGGATGCACAGTATGCCTGTGCGCTTGATCCTGCTACTGCCAAGGCGATCCGCGACAGTCGTATGCCGGAGGATGATCACTCCGATACCTGTAGTATGTGCGGCAAGTTCTGTGCTGTCCGCAGCATGAACAAAGCCCTCGCCGATGAGTACATCGACATTCTATAATACGAACGCAAATAAAATGGGCGCTATGTATTATCGCAACTAAATTTTCTACCAGAATACACATGTCTGATTCACTCATGCTTCTGTGCCAACTCGTCCTTCGGACTCAAACAGGCACCCGCATTCGTTGACAATGTGTATTCTGCTGATGAAAATTTAGCAACCGACAATAACATAGCGCCCATTTTATTTGCTGTCGTATTGCAGAATGTAAAACATGCAGTTCTTAATAATCAGAATGTTTTCCAACATCTTTCTTTCATAAAATCTGCTATAACAGAGATATTTTCACCTTCATAGTATCTTACAAGTAATTGCTTGAATTCTGGCACTTCCTTTTCCGGAATTACCAAAAATCCACCACCATGTGAAATCAGATAATGATTTGCAAAAATGACAGAAGCACGTTTATTGCCGTCCAAAAATATTTGAGTCTTCATACAGTAAAGGCAAAGTCTTATGGCTATATTAATTGCATCATCGTCAGTCTCAACGATCTGACTGATTTTTTCTTTTACATCCAATTCATTGGGTAACGGCGGAACATAGGTAGAACCACCTATAGTAACCGGAACACCTCTAATACGTCCACCTTCAGCAAAAAAGCCTTCGTTCACCAGCCTTGCAATATGACTAAGCATATAATAATCAGAGCGACTTGCTACTACATCATAATCCAAAATAAACTCCCATGCATGTTTTAAGTTCAAAATTTTCTGTACATCGGTAGCTGTCATGCCTGAAACTTTTCCATTTTCTATGATTTCTTCCGTCTGTGGAAAAGATGTTGCAACGCCTTCCAAAACAGCCTGATCATAGATATTCATTTTCATATTTGCGCGAGCAAATGTTATATTGTTTATCACTTTTGCAGAGAGTTCCTGTTCTGAATACCCAGCTACAGCAAGTTGCTTTTCAATATTACGAAGTGATTTTCTTATTTCACGAGCCTCTCTGGCATTACGAAGTAGCAAGTTATACAGTTCTTGTGTATATATCCCCACATAAGTAGATGTCTTTTTTCCTGCTACACGCTTTCTAACATAAAGATATTTTCCATCTCCGCGTTCCTTGATTTCAGGTGTACCATCATAAGGCATTAAATTTAGTCTTGCTTGGAGATCAGAACGACTCCTTAATAATTCCTCTATTTCATTATATTGCGCTGCCATTACATTTCCTCCTTTAGGGGCCAAGTCGTATTATTGTTATATCAAAGTGCCCCCCAATAGTCAATATTTAATGGGGACAGAATACGCATCAGCAGACCAGAACTGATTGTAACAACAAGTTCTGCGATCAAAACGATCAACGTATATTTACTTTCAAACTCAAAAAAGCCGACATAAGAACCTATAGCCACAAGTACGATGGATGGTCGCCGCGGTTAACCACAACCTCGTATCCGATTCCCTGCATTCTCCGCATCATACAGCCACAGCATTCCGAGGCTTCTTCCCCGGTACAGATCTTATTGTCATATAACAGATATTTTTTCCGGACACCGACCGGTGACAGATTCGGCATCACAACATTTGCCCCGGCAAGAATTCCCTTCTCCCTGCCAAGCGGATGGATCGTGCCAAGTGCTGTCGTTGCAGGAAGCAGCACGGTCGGATGGATCAGACGGATAATTGACAACAGCCGTAAGGTCATCTCAAGTGTTCCGGCAGCCTCTTTTCCAAATGGTGTGTCTGCCTGCGGAATAAAAGGTCCGATTCCGCACATTTCCGGTTCCAGTTCCTTGATCAGACAGAGATCCTCATATAACGTATCGACCGTCTGATATGGTGAACCAACCATAAAGCCGCACCCGGTCTGATAACCGATCTCTTTCAGGTCATGCAGGCACCGGATCCGGTTGTCAAATGACATTTCTTTCGGATGAAGCTTCTCATAATGTACCTTATCCGCAGTCTCGTGACGAAGCAGATAACGTTCCGCCCCGGCAGAAAAATACCTCTCATAGGCTTCTCTGCTTTTCTCTCCGATCGACAATGTGATCGCGCAGTCCGGATGCTGATGTTTGATCTCTGATACGACCTCACAGATCCGGTCATCTGTATAAAACGGATCTTCGCCTCCCTGTAACACAAATGTCCGAAAACCGAGCCGATATCCACTCTGACAACAGTCAAGGATCTGATCTTTGGTCAGCCGGTATCGGTCAACATGGCAGTTATCTCTTCTTATCCCACAATAAATGCAGTTATTTTTACAATAATTTGTGAACTCGATCAGTCCACGCATATAGACTTTATTTCCGTATACCTTCTGCGCTTCCGTTCTGGCACATACCATCAATTCTTCGATCATTTCCCGATCGCCTGTTTCCAGCAAAAGCTGAAGCTGTTCCTTTGTAATATTCTGTTTATCGCGAATCTCTGTTATCAGTGTATGCATAAACGGTTTCCATCCTGTCTTTATTTCTAAATAGTTTATCACATTTTACTCTTATACAACATCCACTTTTCCGGATTGCATACAAACGATGCAAAAAAAGTTCAAAGATATTGCATTTCTGTGTCGGTTTTTATACAAAAATGATGCATTTCGAATATATGCTAGATTCATCAAATAAATGAACAACCGCTCATGCCCGGGCAGCGAGTTTCGACAACAGACCATGTGTCTGTAGATGACCAATGAGATAAATACTTACATAAAACCGGAGGAACTTGAGGACATGACAACTCTTACAATCAAAACAAATGCACTGGATAACAATATACGGATCATCAAACGTCTGGCAAACGGCGCAAAGATCATAGCAGTATTAAAGGGGAACGCTTATGGGCTTGGACTTACAAAATTTGCATCGTTCTTACAATCAAAGGGTATTGATAACTATGGTGTAACCGAACTGTCAGATGCTGTCACCTTACGCAGAAACGGCATCACGGGAAATATCCTGCTGATGACTCCTTTATATAACTCAGAAGATATCACGACTGCGATCGATCACGATATCACACTCAGCATCACCAGTACCGACTGTGCGCATGTGATCGATGAAACAGCCGCCTACATGAACCATCCGACAGTCCATGCACATCTCTGCATTGACACCGGATTTGGCAGATACGGCTTCTTATGTTCCGAAGAAAAACAGATTGCCGATACCGTGCAGTCGCTAAGGCATGTGCGGATCACCGGTATCTTCTCTCATTTTCATGCGGCTGCATGCAGAAATGAATACTATGTGAAGAAACAGTTTCAGGATTTCACTCACCTCTGTGACACACTCCAGAAAGACGGCATTCCGGTAGGCATCCGTCATATCTCATCTTCAACCTCGATGATAAAATATCCATCCATGAACTTAGATGCCATCCGCATCGGCTCTGCCTTTCTTGGCAGACTTGCGGTTCCAAATGATTATGGTTTTCATGAGGTCTGCAATCTGTCCGCCTGTGTGGACGATATCTATGAACTGCCGGCCGGTCACAACATCGGCTACGGCCACAGCTTTAAACTGTCACACAATGCAAAGACAGCCGTTATCTCCGCCGGATATTATCATGGGCTTGGAATGGAACGCCACACCGATTTCCGGACAAATTTCTTCTCTCCGATCCGTATTTATTATAAATTAAAAGGCACTTTCCATAAAAAGTCACCGGCCGCCAGCTTTAAAGACTGCCGACTTCCGGTGTTAGGTCAGATCAGTATGAACTCCGTGATCGTGGATACAACAGGATGTAATATCTCGGTAGGCGATACGGTTACATTTCCGATCAACCCAATCTTCGTCAATAGCGCTGTTCCGCGGGTATATATGTAACCTGTCTCATCTTGTCTGAGCTACTGCCGGTACGCGAGTGTATATGTATCCGGCCTCAGGTTGTCCGGGCTACTGCCGGTACACTTTGTACTGTCGTTTGCTTTTTTTCGTTATGAGATGCAAATTGTCAGCGAATGCGGGTGCCTGTTTGAGCCTGAAAGGCGAGTTGGCACAGGAGCATGAGCGAATCAGACATTTGCAGCGAATAGAAAAAAACAAGACATACAAAGTGTACCGGCAGTAGCCCGGACAACCTGAGGCCGAATACATATACACCTGTAGAATGGCAGTAACCCGGGCAACATGAGACAGCCAAACTTTATATCACATGGATGCGACAGGTGTTACTATCATATACCTTGCATCCCCGGTCAGCGGATCACGGCGTTTGTAATCGAATACTATATAACATACTTCAGGCAGACGATTTCCCGTCTCTCTGTTGTAATAAATCTTTTCTATGTGTGTCATTCTAGCCATAGATTTCCAGTCACAACCATGATAGTCTTCTTCCCGAAGATATCTGTGGTCGTTGGCCTCACGGATGTAGAAGTCCCGGAACAAATCTCTCACACCCTCCTGTTCCGGGGCGAAATCCGGTCGGGTCTTCATATTCTCACGAAGATATAAGTCAAATACCAGCATCTCCCGAATCAGTTCTGTCTTCTCAGGGAAGTGTTCTTCTGCAAAATGAAGCAGTACATGATACCGGTAGATTCTCGCCGGTGTCTGGATAAAATATCCCTTTTCATCATAATAAGAAGCTAGGCTCGCATAAAAATCAAACGGCGAATCAAATTCTTCCACCAGGAATGGCAGCGTGCTCTCAAACTGACAGCTGTTATAATAGATCTCCACCATTTCTTCGATCTGCTTTAACCGCAGGATCTCATCATAAGATATCCACTTTGTAAATAAGACTTCATACGGCGGATAGCTCGTATACTGTAAACCATATCGTTCTGCATTATCATGCATCTTCGAACCCTTTAGCACCTTTAAAAAACCTAGCTGAAGCTGCTCCGGTTTCATCGCATATACGTCATTAAAAGAATGTGCAAATGATTCATAACCCTCATACGGAAGCCCCGCAATCAGATCCAGATGCACATGCACATTATGTCCCTGATGGATTCGGGCAACGATCTTTGCAAGCTTATCGACATCCATTACACGATCGATCTCCCGTATCGTCTGCAGATTTGTCGACTGCACTCCGATCTCCATCTGTATCGCGCCCGGCCGCAGGCTGTTGACCAGCTCCAATTCTTCCTCATTTAAAATATCTGCTGCAATCTCAAAATGAAAATTCGTGATTCCATTGTCATGTTCTTTGATATACCGCCAGATCTCCATCGCATGTTCATGGGAACAGTTAAATGTCCTGTCTACAAACTTCACCTGTTTTACTTGATGATCCAGGAAAAACTGCAACTCCTTCTTCACCAGATCAATATTACGGAACCGGACCCGTTTGTCAATCGATGAAAGACAATAACTGCACCGGAACGGACAGCCTCTGCTACTCTCATAATAAATGATCTTATTTTTAAAAGTGTCCAAGTCATAATACAGAAATGGAAGCTCCGACAGATCGGTAAGTCCTCTTGGCTTCGTACAAATAATATCTTCTCCTTCCCGAAGCACCAGGCCGTCAATATCCCGAAAGCCCCCGGTATCCCGGAAATTTTCAATACCACAGGACTCCCCAGTATTACAGGCGTTCCCAATATCATAGGACTTCCCAGTATTATGGATATTTCCAATATCAAGATATCTTCTCAGCACATCATAAAAGGTTGCCTCTCCTTCTCCAACCATAACTCCTGTAAGCTCCGGCATTTCCGCAAGAAGCTGATCGGCATCGTAGGTTACTTCCGGTCCGCCAACCCAGATATCTGTATCCGGAAGGAGCTTCTTTAATTCTGTAATGATCTCACGGATCATCTCGATATTCCATATATAACAGGAAAATCCAACCGCATCCGGTCTTCTCTTATAGATATCCGCAAGAATCTCTCCCTTTTGATTGTTGATCGTATATTCTGCAATCTCAATATATTCTGCAAGAGACGGCTGTCTCTTTACCGAATATGAGTACAGGGAATAAATTCCCGGATTCGAATGAATATATTTTGTATTTAATGCTACCAGTAAGAACTTCAAGGAATTCACGACCTCCTACTATATGATTTTCTGTATCTTTGCAGGCTTATTCATAATAATCTCTTTTTCATGTTTCTGATATATGAAATTATTTATTCATTTCAAGGATTATACCACAGATAAGATTTATTAAGCTACAAAATCCGGAATTTGCCTTTACTTTAGGAAACGCGGATGATAGACTGGGTCTGTAGACAAAATTTTTTATAGGAGGGTATCTATGAACAAAAAAATGAAACACGTACTTTGGGCATTGTGTGTCTGCATCTTTGGTCTGATGATGACCGGCTGCGGTTCTGCTATTAACACAACCGTAAAACTCACCTCTGCCACCAAAGCAACCTGTACGATTGAACAGGGTTATGATGATGAAATGTTGGATGGACTTGCCAGCATGTCTGAAATGACAAAAAAGGAACTCATTAATGAACTTAAGGGATCCGGTGCCAAATATTCAAAAAAGAAGATCGATGGTGTTACCTACCATATGTTCTCCATGACTGTAAAAAACAAGAAACTCAGTGATATCGAAGATTTACTTTCATCTGCAGGTTACACAAATGTATGTCTGACAAAGAATTTCTTCTATGCTACACTGGATCCTTCTACAGCAGGCAGTAATCTTACAATTGCAAAACTTGCCGACGCTGCACAGCTTCAGAAAAACGATCTTACTGACAGCCTGTCATTCTACATGAATGTAAAGGTTTCATTTAAGAATAAGGTTAAGACCACAAACGGTAAGCTTTCAAACAAATCAAAGACCGTTTCATGGACGATCAGGGATGCCAGCAAGAAGAAAAACTTCTACGCATCTACCAGTAAGGTTACAAAGACAGCAAAAACAACTTCTGTTAAGAACAACAAGTCCTACAAGGCAGGCAAGAAGATCACAGTATCCAACAGCAAGAATCTTGTTAAGATGAAGCTGGACGGCAAAATGATCAAGAAAAACACAGTTGTTAAGAAAAAGGGTACACATACCCTGACCATCTGGTCAAAGAACGGCAAGGTTCAGAACGTAACCTTTACAATTAAATAAGACGATTTATCACATAAAAAACATCCATATCTTTATTTACAGCATTTATCTGTATTATAAAATATGGATGTTTTAATTTTATCATTTTATCATAGACAAGAATCCATCCGCTCTGTATTGTTATGAAGCAGATGGATTCTGTACTATATCAATATTCTTATTTCTTAAAATTCTTTATTTCATCCAGACGTCAATATCAACGGATCCTGAGATTCCCGGTATGCTTCCCTCGCTGGTGTACTGCCAGCCGGTAAACAGATATGGGAAATCGGGTACATTGGAATATTGTGCCAGCCAGAGCTGGTAATCACCCAATCGATCCATATCCAGATTCTGCGCATACCAGTTTCTATTTGCATAGATCATCGGTGTATATCCGGCATCTTTTATCGTCTCACAAAAACCAACGATGGCATCGGTACGCTCTTCATTTGAAATATCATTTGCGCGGGCACCTTCTGCTTCCATCTTCTCCGTATCAATTACAACCGGATAACTGATCTTATAATCTGCGATATTCTGAAGTACATACTGTGCTTCTTCTACTCCTTCATCATAGCTTACTGCCTGTGTATAGAAATATACCCCAACCGGCATTTCCGCTTCCAGAGCTGTTTCTATATTCGTCACATAGCTGTCATCCAATGCCAGACCACCCTGTGTATATCCACGATATCCAAGACGGATCATTGCAAATTGAATGCCTGCCTCTTTTACCTGATCCCAATCGATCGAACCCTGATGACTGGATACATCGATTCCAAGCTTTGCATGCTTGATTTTATCATCCGAATAACTCATATAACCATTATCATCCAGTTGAAACCGTTCCAGATCATAATTATGTCTGGCTACCTTACTACTGATCTTATAAAGCTGTGCAGTTTCTTTATCATCTCCTACGATGATGTAACTCTTCTTGATATAATTCCAGTAATTATCATAGATCAGATTTGCCAGTTCTCCCGGTGTCAGTTCAAGACCATGTTCCATTTCCGTGTACAAGGCAGGTGTCGACCTGGTTGTCTTATTATAATCAATACCAATACAGATTCCTGCAATGATTCCAATTACAATTCCTGCACAGATGCACACTGCATATTTCATTCTTTTTGCTAATTGTTTTCTTCTGTCTGCTTCTCTCATGTCAGTCACAAGCCGTTTATATTTCAATTCGTTCCGTACCTAACCGAAGCTGTATGATCTTATCATATTTTCGTCTGATCGCATGACGATATTTTCTTGCTATATCAGAAGAAAACATCTCTGTGATATCCTCCTGATTCAGGATTGCCCTGTCATACAGTACTCTGTACTTAATATTCCAGTCATACATCAGGCTGGTACAGTTATCGATACTTACTTTTATAAACGAACCTTTCTTCTTTCCTGTTAATACTTTCAGATTTGCCCGTTTTCTGCCAACGGAATTCTTGACATCAAACAGTACCTCAGCACCCGGAAACCGCTCCCATATCGCATTCAGAAACGCCTGCAGCTTCTTATCCGTAAAATACTTCGTTACATCACAGCATACAAATAAGATTGCTTCACCCGGTTTCTTCTTCACACTGTCAAGCCATGAAAAATCAAGGATTGATTTGCCGATATTCTGCTCCCGGTCCCTACTCTCCACCATCTTGCGCCGCAGTTCCATGGTCTCAGGCATATCTACATTGTACCATCGGATCCTGCCATTATCCATGCGGGAAAACATGGTATCTAACTCAGCTCCGACATTTACAATAACGCCATCTGCATACCTCATAATAAACTGTTTTACCCGTTTGTCAATCTCTACGATCCGTCCAATCTTAACAAGACGATCATATTCCTGATACATCGCATTAAAATCTTTATGAGATACATTTAATTTTGCCGCAAGTTTAATGGATTCATCATCTTGGAACATCTTTGGATATCGTTCTGCCACCATAGATCGTGCCCATACAGCTCGTTTGATCTCCGGATTTACAAGCTTTGCTTCATCCTTGATACTGTCGATGATACGATTAATGATCATACGACACTCCGGTACATGCTGATGCTCAATATAATCATGAGGCATTCCAAAATATTCAAAATAATGAATTCGGACCTGTTCCTTCTTCAGCTTGTCATACAGCAGTCTTGCATAGCTGTTCAGCAGATCATTCTCTACTGTGAATATGGCGATCTCATCACAGATATCAGTCAGATCCGCATAGATCGGACAGGTATATTCATTCTGATGATACAAATCCTGAATCCAATACCTGCTAAGAAATTCCTTAATGCCCGGCCGGTAATAATACTTCCGTACCTCTTTCTTGCGATCAAGCATATGATTGGCGAGATTTCCATCCATAAATTCTGTATCTAATGAAGGAGATAGCAAGACCAGTTTATCCGGTCTGCGAATACCTTCCTTCCATGCCAGAACTGCCAGTGATAACGCCAGTCCACCGCCTGTGGAATCTCCAACAACAACCAGACGGTCGATTGTCTCCTGCCTGGTCAGATGTCTGTATGTCCCGATCAGCATATCAAAGGTATCCTGTGCATTATGCTCCGGCGCCAGCGGATAGATTGGAACAGCCGCACCATATCCATTTTTCTCGACCACAGTCGCAACAAATTCCCACTGGTTTTTGTTGATCTCCATACAATGACCGCCGCCATGGATATAAAAGAAGAAATTCTTTACCTCTTTCTTCTTTGGCTTCACATAATAGCATAATCCATTCTCTGACTCTGCCTTTGTAATATGAAATGCATCCTGCATCCACTTTGGAGGCGTGCTGCATTCCCGTTTCCTTCCCTTCAGGACTTTTTTAGCAATATCATCCGCTTTCATGCGTTTATCATCCAGCATGACACCTGCAATTTTCTCTTTTATGATAACAAGACTGTTTTGTGTACTCATATAATGTATCCCTTAATATACATATGTAACCATTTTTACCTGCTACCATTTTCACATAACCGGGATTGAATATCAAGTCTAATTTTAATCTGCTGATACCTTCATTGCTACATCCAACATATCGATCACAGATCCATCGGCTGCATCTAATACCACCATCTCGCTTGGATAATCCGGATCCGATTTATCATCACAGGAAGAAAAGATCCAGACAGGTTTATATTCAAATTGTCCATCTGCTGCACCTGCTGTCAGGTAATAGGTCAGGGTCACATCATTAAAATTGATCGCATTATATTTACATGGATAGGTTTTGTAATATTCCGGTATAGTTTCATTTGCCTTTTCAAGCAACTCCGGAAATGAAAGGATCTCAGTCTTTGCGCTTTCTCCGGTCGACTCCAGATAATCACACCAGTTTGCATTGATGATTCCATTGGAATCCATTGTGATCTCATAGCGTTCAACCGGCATATCATAATATTCCACCTGCTTCTGCAGATTTTCAACCTGATTAAATGCCATCGTTGACACCGGCTGCTTATCAACAGCTCTTACGTAGGTGAACGAATACCCATCCACATCCGTAGCAACAACCGAATTTTTCGCATCTGTATATACCCAGTAAAGATCAGAACTGTCCTGTAAGGCTACATCCTTCGCACCGATCTTCGACAGAAATTCTTCTGCCTTCATCTGTGCTTCCTCTTTGGAATAGCTGCAAGCATTCTGAACTGTATTCTCCTGATCCGCTTCTGTTCCTGTCTCCCTTTCATAGTCAGCCTTTGAATATGGCGTGACATACGTTGCCTTTTCTTTCGGACGGTACATCATAAGATCTTCCCGCATATTAAAGGAACGATAAACGCTGTCGGTTTTGTAATACAATTCATATTCCTTCCCATCCACAGTACCAACATAATCATCCGCGGAATAATCTCCGGCAGCCGGATAACTGTCCGGGGCATCTGTCAGTTCCGTTTCCAGATCGCTGATCCATGAATCATAGGAATCCGCAAATACAGGATCCGGATAATTCTCCTTTGCTGTCTGATACTGTGTGATCTCTGCCTGAATGTCCTTTTTTATCCGATGCAGAGAATCATATACATAGATTCCCGCATCCTTATCAAACAGATTCTCTGCCACCTGCTTCTTCACTTCATTACTCTCCGGATCTTTCTTCTTATACTGTGCGATCTGAAGGTCGGAGGTATCCGGAACACTGATATCATCATCCGTTATATGGATCTTCGATAAGCCGGTATCTCCAACCGCAATCTCCGCATCACAGGTAAATGGAATCTTATACTTACTCCACAGACTTCCACTATCCAGATCTTCTCCGGATGCAGATGTCTCCGTCTGTCCCAGATCTGCCCCTGTATGTTTCGGCTGGGTATTATCTACATTGTAGTCTACATTTTTCCTTCCACATCCTGTAACAGCGGCAGATACAGTAAGTGTTCCTGCAAGAAACAGTGCCATCATTTTTCTTCTTTTTGTAATGTCCATTTTCATCATTTTTATCCCTTCTTACTTAAAGATTTTCCCGTTTTTCCCTCATATATCAGATAAAAATGACTTCTTTTATTATCCTTATACCGCCTCCGTTTAATCCTGTATTACGCTGCATGTTCCCAGTGCCTTCGATACCTCAAGGATATCAATATAGGATCCATCGGTTGCATCCAGCACGACCATCTGCTGAGGATCTTCATATGTAACTTCATCAAATTCATATACTTCAGCCTGCGATATGATCCATGCCGGTACATATTCAAATTCACCGTCCTGTGCTCCCGGTTTCAGACAATAGGTAAGCTGCATACGATTAAATTCGATCGACTTGTACTGTGTATTATACTTTGCATAATATTCAGGAACAGATGAATCCGCCCGCTTCATCAGTTCTTTAAAAGAAAGCAGTTCCGCTTCCTCTGCCTCTCCTTCGACAGACAGATTATTCGTCCAGACAGCTCCGATCACCCCATTATCATCCACTGCAATCTTACAGTAATCTGTAGGGATATCCACACCTGCTTCCTGCTGCTCCATATTGTCAACATTCCATGCATGTAAGCCCTCTCCCAGAGACTGATCCTTTATCATCCGGTTAAATGTAAAATAATACCCATCAATATCACGCTCTATAAGCGTTGATAAAGCATCATCATAGGTCCATGCCAATGCAGAAGATTCTCCAAGTGTCATATCATTACAGTCGATCTTCTTCAGAAATTCTTCTGCAATCTCCAATGCTTCCTCTTCTGAATATTTACACTGGTTTTTATCGTTCAGTGCCTCCTCTGCACCTTCGGAACCATATTTTATACTGTCATTTAATGACACATAGCCGCCATGATCGATCTTCTCCGCTCCATCCTCTGTTCCATCTGCAGGTCTGTATACCATGGCATCTTCCTTCAATGATAAATCATAGCTTGAAATCGTATCATCCGGTGTCCTCAGAACAAATTCATATTGACCACATGTTCCAAGGTACTTTGTTGCAGAATAATCTCCGGCAGCCGGATAATCTTCCGGTGCTTTTTCCAGCTCATCCTGAAGCTCTGTAAGAGTATCATTTATCTCCTTAATACGTTCCGCATCGGTTCCCAGCTCTTTTTTCAGTTGTTCATAGGATGCGATCTGCGCTTCTATATCTGCCTTTGTCTGGTTGTCCTCATCATAAGCATAGATTCCTTTACTCTTATCAAATATCGCTTCCGCTATTTTTTTAAGTGCCTCTCCTGTGGTATCATTCTTTGTTAACTTCTCAGTATACATGATCGATGTATCAGGAACCGAGATCTCATCCACCTTCAATGTGATCTCACTTAATCCCGAATCCCCGACTGCTATACTGTCATCATATGACTTTGGAATATCGTACTTATCCTGAATACTTCCGCTGTCCTTTTTTCCGCCGGATCCATCGATATCATAGTCGATATCTTTTTTCCCGCATCCGGTAAATACCGCCGCCATCATCATTGTTCCAAACATCAGCCAGGCGGTTCCTCTTCTCCTGATCTGTTTTCTCATCTTCCTTCCTCCTCATATCGTAAATATATTTTATTTCTTTCCCGATCCCGGTCACTCCTCTGCATTATCTGAGGTATCTGTATCTTCTTCGCCATCGTAAAAGCTTCCTGCAGCTTTTGACAGCTCAAGCAAATCGATCACAGAACCATCTGTTGCATCTATAACAACCAACTGCTCCGGATTGACTGTATCTGTATAGCCGGTTGTCTCTGTATACTGTGAAAAGATCCATGCCGGTACATAATCAAACGAAGCTTCATCTGTTCCCTGTTTCAGATAATAGGACAACGTCAGATCGTTAAACTCAATCTTATTATATCGTGTCGGATATTTTTTATAATATGCCGGTACTGTTTCATTTGCTTTTGCAAGTATTTCATCAAAAGATAACAGCTTTGCAGGCTCCTGCTGCCCTGCTTCTTCCAGAAAATCAACCCAGTTCGCAGAAACCACACCATTTGCATCAACACTGATGATACATTCTTCGGCAGGTATCGTTGCCATCAGATCCGTCTGCTGCTGTGTTTCCGGATCCCAGCTCAGATTATCCGCAAGACCGGCATTCACAACTGATACCGGCTGACTGTTAATTGCTCTGCCATATGTAAAAATATATCCATCAATATCAACTGCCATATCGCCGCTCTTGGATTCACTGCTGTAGTATACCCAGCAAAGAGGCGCTGTTTTCTTAAGCATCATATCCGTAACACCTACCTTTGACAGGAAATCATTTGCGATCCGTTCTGCCTTGTCCTGCGTGATCGTACAGTTATTCACGTCATCTTCTGTTATATTCGTTTCTTCATCTCTGTATGTTTCATAATCATCCAGTCCCAGTGTATAGACACCTTCTGCTCCATCCTTTGGTTTATATGCAAGAAGATCATCTATCGAGTACGACCAGCCCAGATTGTCCTTACTGGTGTCTGCCGCATATAACGTACAGGCATTTCCACCAGCCATTCCCTTATAGGTCGATGCGGAATAATCTCCGGCTTCCGGATATTCATCCAATGCATCCTTCAGTTCAGCTTCATACCCTGCGATCATCGAACTGTAATAGCCTTCTGTATCGCCGGACTGCTTCTGCAGATCCTTGCACCAGTCAATATCCGCCTGAACTTCCGCTCTGCTTCGTTTGCCATCCGGTACCGCATATATTTTCTGATCCGTATCAAAGACAGCTTCCGCTACCTGTCTGCGCTCTGCATTTCCGACCGTTTTCTTTTTAAAATGTGCAATATACATATCTCCGGTATCCGGTATCGTTACTGTATCATCATCAATTGTGATCTGTTTTAAACCGGTGTCTCCGACTGCAATATCCTGTTTGCAGGATTCCGGTATCTGATAGCGTGCCTGTAATGTACCGCTGTCTCCTCCGGCAATGTTCATGTCACTTTCTGTCGTTTTCCCAGCTTGTCCATTATCTGCCTGATACCCGGAATCAGCCCCGCTGTTTGGATCATCGGCCTGTTTTCCACATCCGGTAAATACCGTTCCTGCTGCCAGTGAACCGACAAGGAACAGTGCCATCATTTTCCTTCTGCAGTTTCTTTCATGTACACATTGTACTTCTTTATTATACATGTTGCATACCTCCCTGTCTCCCATTTTTTGTATTTTCTCCAAATTATCTTACGACTTTCTAATTAAAACACAGGGAAAAATCATTTTTGCATCATAGCTGTATATTTTCTGAATAACTAAAAATGCTCATGTACTGCTTCATATAATAGCACGACTTGTTTCGTTTCTATTCGACCCGCACGCTTATGTATCAGCAGTCGCCCAAACTCACCCTTACGGGTTCAGACATGGGCTTGGTGCTGACAGCTAGTGCCGGTCTCATAACGAAACTACACAAATGTCGGTGCTTATTACATGAAGCTGTACATGAGCACATTTTTAATATTAATATTTTTATTCTTCAGAAGAGGTATCTTCGGCAGAAGTGTCCTCAGCGGATGTATCTTCAGAAGAGGTATCTGTGTCTGTATCCGTATCGTCTACATCTTCTGTATCGGAACCATCTGTATCATCATATTTATAGTATGTTCCAAGCGCCTTGGACAGCTCCAGAAGATCGATCACAGATCCATCTCTTGCATCTATAACTACAAGCTGGGTTGGATTATCTTTCTCTGAATAATCCTGATATTCTTCGTACTCAGACAGGATCCATGCAGGAACATATTCAAATTCGCCATCCTTATCTCCCTGCTTCAGATAATATGCAAGCTCCATACCATTAAACTCGATCTTCTTGTAATTGGATGGATATTTGCTGTAGTATTCCGGAACTGTTTCATTCAGTTTTTCAAGCAGATCTTTATAGGAAAGGATCTCTGTAGCCTGTGGATCACTGACTGCTTCCAGATATTCTGTCCAGTTTGCTCCACAGATACCATTGGAATCAACCGTTACTGTACACTCCTCTGCAGGAATATTAACAGAAGCATTGTCCTGCTGAATATTATCAACATTCCATGCATTCACAGTTGCGGTTGGCTGATTGTTGATCGCTCTTGCATAGGTAAATGTATATCCATCAACATCTGTTGCGGTAGTATTTCCATCATTATCATAATATACCCAGCAAAGTCCTGATGTCTTCTTTAATGTAACATCTGAGCACCCAACCTTTGCCATAAAATCGTCCGCGATCTGTCTTGCTTCATCCTCTGTAAATGTACACTGATTGGAATCCATATCTACTGATTCGGCATCCTCGCTCTGATACTGCAGAAAATCATCTGCATCCGTAGAATAGCATCCACTTGCGCCATCCTTTGGACGATAAGAAAGAGCCTCTCCGGTAAGGTATAAGGAATAACCAGTAGAACCATCATCTTCATTCGGAGTTGAAACAGTAAATTTGTTATCTCCTATGGAACCGATAAATGCATCTCCTGAATAATCATCTGCCGCCGGGTATTCATCCGGAGCTGTCTGCATTTCTGTCTTTAAATCATTGATCCATGAATCATAATAGGACACCATGTCACTGTTATTGTCATTTTTCTTTTCTTTCTCATACAGGTCGATCTCTTCCTGAATATCTGCTTTGGTACGTTTTTCATAATCGTACTCATAAATGCCCTTGTCCTTATCAAGAATAGCTTCTACCACCTGCTTCTTTTCTTCATTTGTAGTGTTTTTCTTCTTGTATACAGCGGTATACAGATCTGCTGTATCCGGAACGGTAACTTCTTCTGCATCGATTGCAATCTTCTGAATACCGGACTCTCCTGTTGCAATCTCTGTATCACAGCTTTCAGGAATTCCATATTTACCCTGAATGCTTCCACTGTCAGCACTGTTGCCGCTGCCAGAGCCGCCATTTCCATCTACATCATAATCTACATCTTTCTTTCCACATCCGGTTGCTGCTGTGCTGACTGCAAGCATACCAACCAACAGCATCGCTGCCATTTTCTTACGATATGTACGAAATCCCTCTTTACTCTTTGTTTTGTTCTGCATATAAGAACCTCCTCTTTTCTTCTCTCATTTATTATAGCTTCTGGATCCGATCCAGTAAATGACAAATTATTTTGTGACATGTTCCGCGACCGATTACTCTTCAGTCGTATCACCGGTTGTATCTGTATCACCGTCTGTGGAATCTCCTTCACTGTCTGTGGAATCTCCTTCACTGTCTGTGGAGTCTCCGGAAGTGTTGGTATCATCGATAGTAGATATTGATGAACTGCCGTCATCCGATACATCTTTTGCGATCGTATCTGTTTCATAACTCTGATATGTGCCAAGTGTCTTGGACAGTTCCATCAGATCGATCACCGTACCATCTGTAGCATCAAGGACAACCATCTGGGTTGGATATGTCTCATTTGTTGAATCGGTCATATCCTCATACTGTGTCAATATCCATGCAGGTACATATTTGAATGTTCCTTCTTCATCCGTCTTCTCCAGATAATATCCAAGCTTCATAGAATTAAACTCTACTTTTTTATATCTGGTTGGATATGTGGTATAGTATTCTGCAATATTCTTATTTGCTTTTTCTAACAGCTCCTTAAATGATAAGAGTTCATTTGACTCTGTTTTTCCGGTTGTTTCCAGATAGGATACCCAGCTTGCAGATATAATACCATTAGAATCAACATATACCGTACAGGTTTCGGCAGGAATGCTTACCGATCCATCATCCTGCGTAATATTATCAACATTCCAGGCTTCCGGAACATCGGTAGGCTGATTATTGATCGCTCTGCTGTATTTAAATACATATCCATCGACATCAACAGCTTCGGTATTCCCATCTGTTCCATAGTAATACCAGTAAAGATCCTGTGTATCATTCAGGGAAGCATCTGAAATACCAACCTTGCTGATAAAATCATCTGCAATGGACTGTGCCTCTTCCTTCGTAAATGTACATACATTTGAGGCTGACACATCTGCATCTGACAAATCATCCCCACTATCCGGAGTTGAATAATATACTCCGTTCATTCCATCTTTTGGACGGTAGGTGATCAGCGAATCCTTCAGGCCTACGGAACCACTTCCACCGTTCTGGTCATCCATATACATAATATATTTTCTTCCGTTGATCTCTCCGATAAAGGCACTACCGGAATAATCATCAGCCGCCGGATATTCATCCGGTGCATTCTGAAGCTGATCTTTCAGGTCGGAGATCATGGAATCAAACCAGGATGCACTGGAATTATCTCCATTTGCTGCAGAATTCTTCTTTTCCTTTTCATACTCATCAATCTGGTCCTGAATATCTGCTTTTGTCATATTATTATAATCATATGTATAAATACCTTTGTCTTTTTCAAGGACAGCTTCTACGATCTGTTTTCTGGTATCATTTGATGATTCTTTTCTTTTTACATATACGGTCGGAAGATCTACCGTATCCGGCACTGTTACCTCATCTGCTTCTATTGCAAGTTTGCTGATCCCGCTGCTTCCAGCGTCCAGTGTGGTATCACAGGATTCCGGTATTCCGTACTTACCCTGAAGACTTCCACTGTCTGAGCTGCCTCCATTTCCTGATTCACCGTCTACACTGTAATCTATATTCTTCTTTCCACAGCCTGTAAGTGCAGTTCCTGCTGCCAGAACTCCTGCAATGGCAAATGCTGCCATCTTTTTATAGTGCATTTTTCTGCTTACCTGTGTTGTCTTATTACCTGCTGTTTCTTTTCTTATTTTCTTCAAAATAATTACCTCCTGCTGTGATCCTACATTTTAACAAACAAAATTAATATGTATATTTTTTCAGCGCTGTAAAAATATTAACACAAACCATCGATTTTGTTCATTAATACGGGTCTATTTTTTTATTAAACTTTCTTAAGCTTTCTTTTCATTTTTCCCGACATATTAAATGTACATGATCACTACATATTTTATGCAATATAGTTGCATCCTTTTTGCATCCTTTTTCTACAATTTCTTGTATTTCTATATTGCATTTTTTCTTTTTATGTTATAGTATGTGCGGTGAGAAAGAATAAAGAGGTGTCATTCTAATGAATATTACCATGTTAAAAAGTAAGATCCACAGAGCCGTTGTTACACAGGCTGAACTGAATTATGTCGGCAGTATCACCGTAGACTCTGAGCTTTTGAAGGAAGCAGGAATTCTTGAATATGAAATGGTGCAGATTGTTGATATTGAAAATGGAAATCGTTTTGAAACATACACGATTGCCGGAGAACCGGGATCCGGTGTTATGTGTTTAAATGGTGCCGCTGCCAGACAGGTTCAGGTAGGCGACCATATCATTCTGATGTGTTATGCTTCTATGACACCTGAAGAAGCCAAAGAATACCGACCAACGGTAGTCTTTGTAAACGAAGACAATTCCATCTCCCGTATCACCAGCTATGAAAAGCATGGCGAGATCGGCTAGAGAATATATTGTTTGGACAAAAAGGAAGATAGCATGCTCTGTTATTCCGTAAGACGCTTTCGCTCTAATCCTCGTGCAGCGGTACATAAGGTTGCAAAGGGCGCAGCCAAAGTACCGGCCTCGGATAAGGCTTACTTCATAACAGACATGCTATCTTCCTTTTTGTCTTAAAAATAACACCACTAATTATCGAACAATCTCTTTTCTATCTTTCTTCTTTATTTACTATCCGCAGGACTCTGGCCGGGTTGCCGACTACGACTGCATTTGGTGGTACGTCTTTGGTTACAACTCTTAGATCTACTCTTTCCCATTCCATTCCTGTCTTACCTCCTGAGCATCTGCATTATAACCATTTGGATAATAACCTTGTGCATTTGCTTCGTAGCCATTCGAAGCATAGTCCTGCACATTCGTATCGTAGCCGTTTGAATAATAGCCCTGCGTATTTACATCGTAGCCGTTTTGAGAATAACTCTGCACATTCGAATCATAACCGTTCGAGTAATATTCCTGCACATTTGGGTCGTAGCCATTCGGATAATAATTCTGCGCATTTGCACCGTAGCCGTTCGGGTTATAATTCTGTGCATTCGCATCATAGCCACCCGGGTAATAGCTTTGCGCATTTGCCGCATAGCCATCCGGGTAATAGCCTTGTGCATATGATTGCTGCATATTCTGAGCATTTACAGGCTGTATATATTCTCCGCTTTCCGGCTGCTGATTTTCTGATGTAGTTTTTTTCTGCTTCTTCTGTTCTCTGGCAATCTTCTTCTCATTTTTCTTCTCGGCTTTCTTCGCCAGACGTTCTTCTCTGTGTTTTACCCTGTATGCCCGAACGATCAGAATATATACGATCCATAAGATAAACAGGGAAACGATCGCGATCCCGGCATATAACTGCCACCGATGATAAGACGTCGCATAACGATAACCAAGCTCACTGTCAAGCGTCAGCAGCTTATCTCCTGATACCTGTATTGTCAGATAGATGCTGTAACCGATCACACCCGCACCTGCAAGTGTAAGAAGGATCTGAATAATAGTATATACGATCATGACTGCTTCCTCCTTTTCCTGCCCTTTGCAAATACAATGATATAAAGGATCAACAGTACAAGGACTAATCCGCCAAGTGCGATATATTCAAATATCCGCTTTACTGTTTTTGCCGATTCATAGGTGATTGTCGCTGAATATATCGACTGATTTCCAACAGCATCTTCGGCAATTAATGTTATCGTATTCTCACCGCCTGCCAGTGTTATCTTCTTATTAAAATAATTCTGTGTCAATTCAACCGGTTCCCCATTTAATGTAAGAACAGCACCGGCTTCTGTATATCCGTTTAAATAGATCCTTCCTTCTGTTACTACTTTCCCATTTATATCTTCGGATACAGATAATTGCGGAGGAACCGTATCTACATAAATATCTTTTGAAAATTCGGCTGCATTTCCTGTTCTGTCTGTCACTACAAATGAGACCGTGTTATCGCCATCTTCCAGATTCACACGATACATGCCGGATTCTTTTTCTCCCTCCAGAATTTTCTGTTCTCCCAGATATGCATCAAATGTGCTGTTGGAATCCAGTGTCACTGTCGCATTTATGAAACTATTTTTTGTCATATCCGAATCCATATCAAAGGTTACATCAGCAGATACCTTTACTGCCGGATCTGCAGTGATCAGATCATACATACAGCTCTCATTTGTTCTCACAACTGCCAGATATACTTTGGATGTATCTTCTGCATAATCTCCATAATAAGCATCTGTCGCTCCAACAGCCTCTTCCTTTATCAGATTATGCGCCTCGTCCCATACCAGAACGGTATAAGCTTCATCCTCTGCTGCATTCCATGAAATATAATAACCATCGTTATAGGTTCCGCCTTTTACGCCATTTACCTTCTGTGAATCATTTGGATTCTGATAACTGACAAATCCATCACTGTACGCCCGCTGATAGATTCCATCCACAGATACACGGATATAAAAATGATATTCACCACTTGAAAGGCTGTCCAGATCAAAGGTAGCAGTTCCCTTCTTATCCATATATTCACTGTAAACACAGGTTCCGTCAAATCCCTCAGAATCTGTATCGGCGAATATTTCTACATAGATCTCATCCGGACTGTCCGTGATCTTATAGTCTGCTGTTACACTTCCATCTGCATTCTGTGTTACTGCAAATTTGCTGATCACTAAAGAATTCGGAAGTTCACCGACCGTTACATCTACAGTTCCTATATTGTCACCTGCCACCTTAACCGTCCAGGTTCCTTCTTCTCCCTTTCCTACATTAACGATTGCTTCACCATTTGACTCGTATACCTGATCCGGTGTCTTGTCCTTACTGTAAATCTTACCGGAAGGTGATGTCAGCTTTATAGTCCCAGCCTGTTCATAGTTCTCCCATGTCACATAGAATACGGCTTCCGTATATTCATGATCCAGGTCGATCGTCACCTCTGTTGCTGCAGCATGAACCGGAAATACCAGGCAGCCGACCACGGCAGTCACCATTAACAGCCATATACATATTTTTCTTATTATGCTTATCTCTCTTTTCATATGCTTCTGTTACCCCCTTAATTGGATGATGTATGAACTTTATCCCACAGGAAAAGTTCTCCATTATCTTCATACCAGATAGATGCTTCCTTCTCTTTACCATTATTTCCACTGTAATTTAATGTTACCTTGGCTTTATCAAAATCCCAATCCCAGTCAACAGCAAGCTTGGAAGCTCCCTTTGCATGTACATTAGCAGGAGCCATATCGACACTGCCATCCATACCAAGCTTGATATACCCACCGGTTGAATTGCCCCCAAGATTTGCATCTGCGTTTCCATTTACCTCGCAGCCAAATCCTGAGATTCCAAGTTCTACAGAAGCAGATAGGTCTACTCCGCCATTATTAATTTTCAGTGCTGCCTTTGCCTTTTCTGATCCAAGGAGTGACAGATCAGCAGAAACTGAAACTTCAGGATTGCTGAAATTAACCTCTGCCTTACCATTGGCTTCACCAACTTCACCCCATGCCTTAAATTTTTTCATCAAAGCATTATTGCCATTAAAGGAAGCAAACAGATTGATCTTTGCCCCCACAGATCCGGCAAGCACAATGTCCTGTTTGTCATATAACGTATTATCAAGACCTGTGCCAATAATGTTATACGTTTTCTCCGGGATCACGGATTCATACAGATCCAGAGCGATCGTACTCATGCCCTGTAACTCTCCACTCATCTTATTGATTTCTACAACCTTATTGACTGTAATACCAGGATCTAATGCTGCTCCGATCGTTACTTTATCCGGCAGCCAGTAATAGGACGAAAACGAACCGTCAAATCCGGCGATCCTGCTGTCAAAGAATCCCGGTATGGATGTTGCCAGATCGATTTTTCCACTGATCTTCCAATACTCATAATCAGGATCCAGGGAATTTAATTTTAATGATAATTCATTGATCCCAAAGGTTCCAAAATTAATCTTATCATCTACAGATAATGTTACTTCTCCACCAAACTGAATGCCAGCCGGGGTGATCGCCATTGATAAAGCGCCATCTAATCCTCCAAAGAATTCTTTTGCTCCAAACTGCTTTAAGCTGCTCCGTTTCGTGATAGGCTCCGACTCCTTATTCTCTCCGGTTTTATGTTGAAGTGATTTCTTTGTTGAATCAATAATTTCATCCAGCCGGAATGATGAAATATCTACCTGTAACCGGTTACTGTGCAGATTTACCTCTGCAACATCGATATCCATGATAAACGGCACAGAAAGATTCAGACTGGCAATCGTCTGATCAAATGATATATCAGATCCGCTGACCGTTACATAATATCCATTTTTACCAATTACATAATCTTTATTTCCCATGACCAGACCGGCGAAGCTGCCATTGGCCTGTTCCATCTCTGCGTAACTGACATAGAGTTTTCCATCTCCCTGAACCTTACCGGAATCACCGACCTTGATCGTCTTATTTGCCACAAGGGAAAGATCCGGATCCATGTCGTCCACAATGATCTCCATATCACCTGAGCTGTGAACAAATCCGTTGATCATGACATTTCCACTGGCCGCCAGACGATCATCTGCTGTCTGACCAATGGCATCTGCCGTGATCGTCATATCACCAAGTCGGATCGAGGTTGTTGTTCCTGCTTTGAATACCTTAAACAGAGATTTTCCTACAACCAGACGACCATCTGTTGTCTTTACTTTGACATCATAGATACCGGCAGTCAGTTCGCCATTTAATTTGCCTGTAAGACTTGTTTTATCTGCTACCTGTATATCTGTTAATGCCAGATTACCAACCGTCACACTCGCAATATCAGAAAATCCTCCGCCATTTACAGTCAAGGTGATACCTTTCTGTACATCCTTTACAGATACATTTCCCGGCGTTACCGAAGATACTCCGAGTGTATTCTCATCTACCTTCTGGATAAATCCTGCATCATCTGAATCTTCCGGTTTATTCTCTTCTTTCAGATAATAATTCTTCGTTGCTGTTGCATTATATTCTGCGATATCAACAGTAAGGAATCTAGGATCTACATCCGGATTCTTTGTTACCGTATATGATATGCTGTAATTATTTACGATATATTTCTGAAGATACAGATAGATATCCGACAGCTCCGTTGATGCAGATGCCTTTACGAATTTACCACCGGTTGCTTCTGCGATTGCCTGCATATATGCGTCATCACATTCGCCAAATCCAACCGTATATACACTGATCCCAAGTTTTGCTGCCCGGTCAGTTGCAGCCTGCATATCTTCTTCCGAACCTCCATCCTGTCCGTCAGACATCAGGATAACTGCTCTGCTGCCTTTTTCCGCTTCCAGATTATCCAGTGCAAGATTTAGACCCGCAGATATGTTGGTTCCACCACCATCTGAAATAGCTGCTATAGAGTTCTTCAGCGTTCCGCTTCTGGATGTCAGCGATTGCTCCAGATATGCCTCATTATCATATGAAACAATCATCATCTTCTCTGAGGTTATATGCTCTACCGCTTCTGTTGCGGCCTGCTTTGCATTTGCGATCGCAGCGCCTTCCATACTACCGCTCTTATCCATTACGATACCGATACTGACAGCTTCACTCTCTGCCCCGCTGTTCAGTGTAAAATCCGTGATCTCATACTGCGTATCGATCACCGTAAAATCTTCCTTTGTAAACTGATCTGCCAGTTCTTCTTTGGAGTCCTTTGTTCCATTGATATTAATGTATGCCTGAATGGATGGATATGCCGAAGTATCGATACGGCTGATATGAATGTTGATCCTGTCGTATTTTAATGTAGTTGCAACGTACGAATTAAATGAACCATTTATGGTTTCTTCCGATACAGGAACAACCTGACTGCTCTGTTTATCTACCATATCGTTAACGGCAGCATTCAGCTCCGCATTATAACTGTCATCGGAGATCTGATTGTACTGTGTCACGACTTCATCAATAGAATCTTTCAATGAGGATGAATCACTGATCCTGGCGCTGTTATCAATGACATTATGCAGATGCTCGTTTGCCGTATCTCTGTCATCCATTGCCAGATATAGTTTGGACAACTGCAGTTCGTAGAATCCCGTATCATCTCCACGATATGGCTCCTGTACAAGAACATAATTAACTGCACGCTTGATCGGTACATAACTTGCATCCTTATAATAGGAATCCGCTTCCTCCAGCAATTCATTTATCTCGTCTGCATGTGCTCCGTCATAGCCTTCATCATCGATCAGCTTCTGTGCCTTCTCTTTCGCGCGTTCCGCCTTCTTCACCAGGCTCTTGATCTCATCATCCTTCATGTCAAATGAGTCTTCCGTATAGTTCTGATCTCTGGTATTTCGATATACTTCTTCGACAATTACATCCGTATATATAACCGTATTCTCCGGGCTTTTAAAATTCTTGTTCAGCTCGGAGGCTATATCCTTTGCCTTATCAAAATCATTCTGATATACATAATAACCGATCTCCCGCCGGAGTACTTCTTCTGTCTCACCATATGTATGCTTCAGATCCCTGATATCATCCTCTGTAAGATCAGCAACTGCCACGCCATGGATCTTATTGTCAAGCTCATACGCTTCTTCAAACTCCCGCTGTTCTTTTCTTGTAAAATCAAGATCATCGATATAGGCAGTCAGTGAATCTGTCAGTGTTCCATTTGATGCATTACCCGTGTCATCTGACTCCCCACTCCATGCAATCTCCTGCACGCCATCTTCTTTTTCCAGATCAGACAGATAAGATTCATAATCTGTATATGCCTTTTCTCCTCCGGAGATCATTCCGAGTTTCCCGGAGCAATAATTATCAAGAGCCGTCAGATATGTCTTTCCTGCCTTACTGATCCCGTTTTGTTCTGATAACTCCTGAAGTTTAAAATGGCCGTTAATATAATCTCCATTCATAACATCACATGCCACACTGAGCAGTTCTTTTTCTTCAAAAGAACCCGCAATATCATCAAGAAGGATTGCCGCCTGATCGATATTGCCCTCTTTCATATAGCAATATGCCATATAGATATTCTGATCATTTGTGTCCGCGTCCGTAAAATATGCCCGAACGCCAAGAAAGGTAGTCCCGGCAAAAGCCAGAACTACCCCTATCGTGAGCAGCCATTCCGGAACATTTCTCTTTGTTTTAAAGATGAAATGTCCGCATATATCAACGACTGTAAAAAACAGAAAGATAACTGCTATCTTCAGTAAAATATTTAATCCCAAATTTTGCCCTCCCTTAAATATCTGAATCGGATCTGTTTTAAATGAAGACCATTTTTACCGACATTCAGACGCATAACTGAAAATCTGGTATGCAGATCAAATTCTTTTTTAATAACCATGTCTTCCCCATTTGTTCCATGGAATGTGAAACTGAGGATCGGTATATTGGTATAATACAACGTACATGGCATTTGGGCAAGTTCTGAAAGATCGGAGCTTCCGATCAGTTCGATCTCATAAATTCCTTTTTTCTGTACATCGAACGGAAGTACATAATTTACACCGGCTTTCGACTCCTTGGTATCAAGTCGTAATTCATAGTCGCCATCTAATCTGACAAATTCAACCTCTGACAGATCAACATCATCCGGTTCCGCCGGACGATTGATGATCGATACCTCTGTCGGGCAGCCCATTGCTCTGCGCATTGCTTCTGTATGAAGTACAAAGCCACAGATGTTCGCTGCATTTCTCTGAAGCTCCGCACGCTTCAGTCGTCCATCTACGAGTGCTGCGGCTGTATTGTCTCCGCTGGCATTTGTTGATCCATCCGGACATACCATATAGATATCATTCTGCGCACGTGCCATTGCCGCAAAATTGATCTTGTCCGGCTCCTGTCCACGCTCATTGATGGATGCCCACCAGTCAGTCATGACAATACCTTTAAATCCCCATTCTTCTCTGAGGATTGTCGTACAGAGATCATAATTTCCGGCTGTCCATACTCCGTTTACCGGTCCGTATGTCGTCATGATCGCATCGCAGGCACCACTTCTTACGATCATCTCAAAGCCTTTCAGATAGATCTCCCGAAGTGCACGTTCTGATACAACAGGATCTGCAAAATGTCTTCTCATTTCCTGATTATTTGCGCAGAAATGCTTCGCTGCCCCTGTTACGCCAGCTGCATGCAGACCTTCTAACATCGCACCTGCAAAGCACCCTGTTACATATGGATCTTCTGAGAAATACTCAAAGTTTCTTCCATTTAACGGATGACGGTGAATGTTCATACCCGGTCCCAGTAAACAGTCAACCTTCTGTGCGATCATCTCATAACCGGTACAGGTGTAAAGTTCTTTTACAAGCTCTGTATTAAATGTACATCCGATGATCGTTCCATTTGGCAGGCTGAATGCTTTCACACCACAGTCTAACCGCATACCGGATGGTCCATCACTGCAGCATACCGAAGGGATTCCATGACGGTTGATCAATGACTTGGATACACCGCCAAATGCTGCTGCCGTTCCCGGTGTTACAAGTGAACTTCCCATGCCTTCTCCTCGAATGATACAAGTAAGGTCATCGTCTGTCAATTCTGAAATAAATTTATCCATGACGATCGAACCATCTGCCACATCGGATAATGTATGAGTACCCATCGTCTGACGGATCTCCTGTGGGAGATGATCCTGTCTTCTCTGCTTCTCGTTTGATGCATGATGTGGTGCTGCTTCCATCATGACCTGATATCCGTTCTCTGTCTCTGCCGCCTTCATTCGGTCAAATGCTTCTACCGGAGCAAGTGCAGAGCAGAGCTGTTCGATCACGAGATCACCTGTAAGCTCAAATGCGCCTGCACATTCTGCGTTTCTGACATTTTCCCCTGCAAATACATGATATGTGCCTGCTTCTAATACAAATGCATAAGCATGTCCTGTAATACCGGAGTCGTCATAGGAAGCAAAGCGGCTGTATGGAACAGTGATCTCTACTTCTTCGGATTCACCCGGTGCAAGCTCCTTTGTCTTTGCAAATCCGACAAGAACCTTATCTGCTTTTCCAAGCTTACCCTGTGGAGCTTCCGCATAGATCTGAACAACATCTTTTCCTTTCTTTAAACCGACATTTGAAACAGTTACATGAAGTGTAAACTGCTGTTTCTCCGGCTCATTTGCAAATACAACGACTGACTTTTCAAAGGTTGTATAAGAAAGGCCATAGCCAAACGGATATCTGACGCTATCCTTTGCGAAAGTCTCAAAATAACGATATCCAACATAGATATCTTCACTGTAATAATTCTTATCCGGATCACCAAAATATGGTGTAGAAGGATAATCAGTAACTTTATATGCGATCGTATCTGTCAGATGACCGGATGGTGAAACAGCTCCTGTTAATACATCTGCTGTTCCAAGTCCGCCGACCATGCCGCCCTGCCATACATACATAACGGCTTCCGGCTGGTAACGGTCTGTAAAACTCATATCGAGCAGACCACCGACATTTAATAACACGATCATCTTATCAAAGTTCTTTCTAACTTTTGTGAGCAGATCTTCTTCCACATCTGTAAGCTGATAAGAACCCTTGGTATCACTTGCATCTTTATCCTCGCCTGCTGTACGTCCGATGATCACGATAGCTGTCTTTGATCGATTGCCGGCTGCTTCCACAATCTCATCGGTCAGCTCCATTTCTTCCTGACACCATGGTTCATTTCCCCAGCCTTCGCCTTCGTTAAATGGATGTGTCTCTTCCCATTCCTGATATATCCTGATCAGCTCTTCATCCAGGATGACCTGACCACTCTCACGCAGACCATCTACGATTCCATAGACCTTTGATACATTTACCATTCCTCCTGAACCGGTTCCGCTCTTATAATAGTGGTTCTGGATTCTTCCAAATACTGCCACCTTCTCATCTTTTACAAGCGGAAGTGCCTGATCTTTATTCTCAAGCAGAACACAGCCTTCTGCTACTGTCTGTCTTGCAAGTGCTACATACTGATTCCAATCCAATACTACCTGATTCTTCATATCCATCATACTCCTTTTCCTGATTTTATCCGTTTGTTTTATCTTACTTATATAGTTACGTCCTTGTTTAATTTATAAATATAATAATATTTTTTTATCTATATCAACATAACAAAAGCGATATTTATATCATTTTTACGACCAGTTTATAATAAAAAACTGCTGTTTGAATTATTCAAACAACAGCCTTTTCCCATATTTTATTTGATTCATTCTTACAATATTAAATGATTTTATTAATCTGTTCTTTTAAATATGGTATATCTTCAACTAATGTATTCCACACAATCTCCAAATCTACATTTTCATAATCATGTGCATGTAAATTTCTCATACCTTTAATTGCATGCCATGGTATTTCATTATACTTTTCAATAAACTCATCCGATAATCTTCCTACCAGTTCACCTATTTGAATAATACACATATTACATGAATATTGAAATGATATATCATTTTCATAACTTTCAAAACTACAATTATATTTTTCTTTCAACAGTTCAACATCATCGCAATATCCAATTATTTTCTTAAGAATCTCTACATCATTATTCTTCATAAAGAACCACCCCCTCATTTTGAATATTGTCTAAAAATATCTTGTCTTTGATACCCGTCGTAACAACATCGACATGACACTGTAATTCATCTTCTAAATCATACACGAACGCCATGTACTTTATTAAACTCGTCATCTTTCCTTTATCCACATAAAGATCTACATCACTGTCGTCATTTGCTTCTCCTCTTGCATAAGAACCAAACAAACACATACGAGATATGCCATGTTTCTTTGCAATTGGTATTGTTTTATCTTTGATTTCTTCAATTGTATAACACATCATACATACCTCCCTCTCAAAATATGCAAGCAAGTAATTTTATGTTTATTATACCACAAGAATCCCGCCTGGCATACACCAAACGGGATTCTTATATTTTTCTGTATAACTGACACTTTATTACTTATTCTTTCTGCTCTTTGCAAATACACAGCCTGCTCCGACAAAGCATGCGCAGCTTGCAAGAACTGCTACATAAACGATCGGGGTTGTATCACCTGTTTTTACGAGCTTAGAATCTTTACCGGTCTTATCTTCGGTTGTACCTGTATCTTTAGTAGTCTCTGAAGATATTGTTGATTCTGTATCTTCCATTTCTCCGGTCATTGCCTCTGTTGTCTTATCTATGGTTGTATCCTCTTCCGTTAGCTCGGTAGTTGGATCTGCTATTACATCTCCGGTTGTTCCATCCTCTTCTGTCGATACATCCTCTGTTGTTCCCTTCTGTGTCGTCTCGGTGGTAGCATCCTCTGTCGTAACTTTTTCTGTCGTTTTTTCCTCAGTCGTCACTTTCTCGGTTGTCGTCTCCTGTATAACCGGTATGGCGGCTGTCTCCACCTTACCACAAACAGTACATTCATGCTTCTTTATTCCTGTAGCAGATGTTGTAGCTGCTGTTACAACCTGCCAGGCTCCATACTGATGACCCTTTGCCGAAACTACGGTATCGGAAAGTGTGATTTCCTGTTCACCGTCTGCATCACGGAAATATTTGCCACAGTCATCGCAGTACCAGTATGCGATATTTCCTTCATCCAGACAGGTTGCTTCTCCGGCAGATACTGCCTTCATATTATGTACATGCTTCTTATTGATCGCAAATGTATCAACCACGCTCATATCACTGGTTCTGTATGTTGTTACCTTAAACTGGCTGTCTGACACATCTACTCTTGAAATGTTTGGAACATTTTCCTGATTCATCACTCTGGAATATGGGAAGCTTGCATTCTTGATCGTGTAGAACTTGGAACCGGATGCAGAGTTTAAGGTCACATATAAGATTCCTGTTGGATTTGTGATCGATGAATAATCGGCATCATCATAGATCGATGCATCTGTCATCGGATCAAGTCCATCCATCATGTAGGTTCTGCAATATACATGGTCATGTCCCATAAGAACCACATCGATATCCAGATCCTTAAATACAGGAACCAGTTCCTCTCGTCTTGTCAATATGCCGCTCTCCAAAGAATGGCTTGCTACGGAATAAATGGAGTGATGGAATACAACCACCTTCCATGTAATATCCTGACCTGCAGTTGCCTGTATTGCCTGTTCCATAAATGCCTTATGCTCGGCTGTCGATGTATTGTTACTGTTCAGTGCAAGGAACAATACACGATTGTATACAAAATAATAATCTCCGCCTGCTGCTGTCGTTCCATAGTTGCTTTCATTCGGATTGTTAAAATGCTGATCGTACGCCGCAGAACCGGAATCATGGTTACCTACCACTGTTGCGGTTGGAAGATCAAGTAAAGTATCATGCTCCAGATATCCGTCGTACTGATCTTCATTTGATGCTGTATTTACCTGATCACCTGCTGATAACAGGAAGTCAACGCCATCAAATGCACTGTTGCCGGAAATCAGCTTCAGAGTCTTCTCCCATCCGTCAGTATCATTTACAGAACTTCCGCTTGCACCGATCTGTGGATCACCTGCTGCTGCAAATGAGAAAGAGCCTGTGCCTCCGGTTGTAAATGTACGGATCTCTGACTTTGTTTCTCCATTTACCAACTGATAAGCATATGTCGTATCTGCCGACAGTCCTGTTGCTGTTGTCTGATAGCTGTAGTAACCGGATTTGTTGGAAGCAGTTCCGTTTGCCGTGAAGCTCTTTGCATCTGCCGGCATCTCATTCCCGCTTACCTCTGAATTCTTAGCAACCAGAAGTGTACCTTCTCCACTAACATTTGCAAACCATGTTACATTGATCTCGGACGCATCCTTACCTACTGTCCAGGAGATATTCTTCTGTGTATATACCGGTACGGATACTGTTGTCTCAAACGTAAGAGCCGGCATATCAAAATAAATATCCGAGCTGGATGAGCGTCCCTGATGGATCTCTACTGCTATAATATTCTTTCCATCCTTCACTGCCGCAAGCGCTGCCGGATCACTGGTACTGATCGTTCCTGTCTTTGGATCGCCGGCATTGGAACCGCCATACTGAAGATTGCCGGTTATACTATCATCATCAAACCCTGCGATCTTCACACCATTTACATATACGGTTGCTGCATCATCATAGATCACACTTCCTGATATCTTCGTTACCTTAGAAGCATCCGGGATCGTTACATCCGTACGGAAGAAAAACGCTTCAATATCGGTTGTTCCATCTGCCTTGTACTGTGTTAATAATGTCTTTGGTGTACATCCGCCACCCAGATCATTGATTTTTCCTTTCTTTGCTCCAAAAGAACCTGTCGCTGTCTTCCATGCAGATATGTCATAGTCATCCTTGGTCCAGCTTGTCCGGTCATAGCCTGCTGCCGTGCTGTCGCCTGCCGGGTCACTGCCATCATCCAGATAACTCCATGTTACATTTCCATCCATTGTTACATCATTCTCTGCTGCCCTTGTCTGAAAAAGGGACTGTGCCATCATTGCTACCAACAATAATGACAGAAATGCAGAAAGTCTTCCTGCTGTCTTACGTCTGTGTTTTTTCATTCATTTTCCTCTTTTCATCTTTTCATTTTATCTATGTGAAATGCGCATTGCTGCGCAGATTCCTGTCGTTATCGGTACGGTGAGGATCACTCCGATCGTTGCACACAGTCCCTGTGCAAGCTCGATCGCCAGGTAGTCTGATGATATGAACTGTGTCCGGCTCACCCCATAGGCAGTTAATACCAGCATCGTATTGAGAGCCGTTCCCGCAAATGCAAGGATCAGCGTATTGCTCATGGTTCCGATCATATCTTTTCCGATATTAAATCCCGATTTCATAACCTGTCCGGCAGTTACCGAAGGATCTACAGCGACCAGTTCCATAAGCGCTGCCGTAAGGGAAACTGCCACATCCATAACGGCTCCAAGGGAAGATACCAGAACGCCTGCGATCAGAAGTGAGCGAATCGAGAGTCCTGTCGCTCCCTGAATGACCAGAAGTTCTTCTGCATTGTCACTGTTAAATCCTGTAAGATGTAAGAATTTTGAACTTATGTAAAAAATAATTCCTGTTACTGCAACTCCAAGTACAGTAGAAAGTGCGGATACAGCCGTCCGTCTGCTGCAGCCATTTAACAACAGCAGGCTGACCGCTGTTCCTGTTAATATGGTCAGGATTGAGACAATCACAGGAGGAAATCCGTGGTAGATCGCCTGAACCATAAACAGTACTACCAGAAGAAGTGTAAAAACGACACCGGCTAATGCCCGTAAGCCTTTTCCTTTTCCTACAAACAACATTACCGCGGCAAATACCACCACAAGGATGCCAAGTGGCAGGCACCTGTCATAATTGAATACTGTGTAGTAGGGAGCTGCTCCCTCCGGCATATCTGCACATACGATTATTTTCTGATTAGCTTTTACATAGATGTTATGTGTCTGCGACAAATAATTATCAATCGATACTTTGTCACCTTTCTGATCTCCTTCCAGAATCCGAACCGTCAGCTCCTGTTCTCCAAGATACCTGGAATGATCATATGGATCTGTCTCCAGCCGTTCATTATCGACAGATACTACCCGCCCTCTTACGAATGTCCTTCTGTCGTTGTTGTACATTGTATAGCTGTTGATCCGATCCCAGTCAAATGAACCTGCCGCCAGAAGAAAGGCTGCTCCGATCAGGAAAACCGCGATATATACTGCATTTCTTCTCACAAATAAAACAAGATGCCCACCTGCTTTTTCATCCGTTTTCCTTATCGTTTTGTCTTTTTTTTCTGTCCCTTTCATTTCCGGCTGCCTGCTCCTTATACATATGAGGCGAACCTGCCTGCTCCTTGAGGTGGTCTCACTTCATTTCTGTATTTATTATAGATATGCCTGCATGTGCCTGCTATCACACTTCCGTAAAGATTGCAAGGGTTGTATATTTCTTTTGTAAAATTCACGAAAAAAATTTGCCAAAATATAAATATCACTTACGAACATATACAAATTCCTTGTAATAACAATTTTTTCAAAGAGTATTTTTCATCAACACCGGTAATACTAATACAGGAAATATATCGGAAAATGTATTGGAGGTTTTTATCATGAGACATTTTATTTTATCGTGTGAATCGACAACGGATCTGTCATATTCTTATCTGAATGAACGGGAAATTGCGGTCATTCCTTATACTTACATTATTCATGAACATGTATACGAGGATAACATGGAACGAAATCCGGACCTGATGCCGAAGTATTATAAGATGTTGGAAAAAGGGCTGCTGCCTACAACCTCCCAGATCAATGAAGCTTCCTATTATGATTTCTTTGAAGAACTGATACAGAAAGGCGATGTGCTTCATATCACATTCAGCTCCGCCTTAAGCGGATCGGCAAATAATGCCTATCGTGCGGCGGCAGCAATAAAAAAGAACTATCCGGAAAAACAGATACAGGTCATTGATTCTCTCTGCGGTGCAGGAGGGTATGGATTATTAACGGACTACGTTGCCGATATGCGGGATGAAGGTCTTTCATTGGCAGCAACTGCCGACTGGATCATGAAGCATCGTACCTGTATCCATCACCAGTTTTTTACAACCGATCTCACCTTTCTGCGCCATAGCGGACGGATCAGCGGCGCTGCTTCCCATATCGCATCGATCCTGAACATTCATCCTCTGATCCGGCTGGATCAGAACGGAATGGCAGATGCCTATACAAAAGTCCGTGGCAAGAAGCGCGCCGTAAGAGAGGTGATCTCTGAGATGGAATACTACGCAGAAAACGGGACAGACTACAATGGAAAATGCTTCATCTCCCATGCTGCCTGCCCCGAGCTTGCTTATCTGTTAAAGAACGCCGTCCTACAGACATTTCCGAATGTCACTCATCCGGTACGCATCTTAAATGCCGGTACAATTACTGCATCCCACTGCGGTCCCGGTGCTGCCGGACTGTTCTTTCTCGGACGCGAACGTCCGTATTAATACGCCTGTATCTCACATTTTTATCATACCAGCATCGATATGACCGGTATCGTTACAACGGATAAAACTGTTGTAAGCGCGACCCCCTTTGATGCCAGCTCATAGTCACCGTCATACTGCTGTGCCAGCATAACATTCATAGACCCAACCGGGGTAGCCATCATGATCATACACACGCCAAGAAATGTACCGGTAATACCACAACCCTTTAATGCAAGTACCCCGGCAGCAGGAACGATCAGCAGGCTGACAACCGCAAATATCAGCAACCTCCAGTCCGACAGCAGTTCTTTCGCCTTGATCTTGGTCATGGAATCTCCAATAATGATCATACTTAATGGTGCTGTTAGTGAACTCAGATAATCAACCGTATCCTCAAGTACCGACGGAACCGGTACCCTGCCTATATATAAGATCAGTGCTATGATACATGCGATCACACCTATATTAAAAATTTTTCGCAGTATATCTTTCACAGAGGCAGCTTCCTGCGAGTCCATTTTCTCTCTGCCACCTGTCATTGCATAAATTCCAAATGTATAGATCAATACATTATATGGAACAACAAATGCAACTGTCATCATCATTGCATCACTTCCATATACTGCCTGGATCAACGGGAATCCCATAAATCCTATATTGGAAAAAATCATCATTGCCTGATAAACGCCAAAATCTTTTTTATCTGCCCGCACCAATCGGGGAAACAAAACAGCAATCAATATAGTGGCTGCATAGATCAAGCCGGCAATCCCAAATAATTTTAAAAACTTTATTGTATCCATTGTCTTTTCAGGATTGATTCCGGCAGACAGGATCAATGCAGGATTTGCTACATTTACTACGATTCCTGATATTTTCTTGGCTGATTCTTCCGTCAATAATCCTGTCTTTCTACATACAAATCCAACGATCATCAGCAGAAATAAAACGACCATCTGTTTCAAAAGTATCATCTGCACACATCCTTTCCTTTTTTTCGAATATAGTTTCTTTTGTATATAAAAATACCGCATATCCAATCCCTTACAGATGATATACGGCATTTGTATTAATCCATTTTCACATGCTCTTTTATACAGTTAATGTGCATTGTGAACGCTTCCTTCATCTTCACTTTGTCCCGCATTTTTAATGCTTCTACCATATTGCTGTGTTCCTTCTGCGAATTGATACGCATCTCTTTGTCCAGCATAAAACCTGCCCGGTTGATCGTATCATTCAATGTCTTTACAAAACACATCAACATCTCATTCTTACAGCAGCTCATCAAAGCGATATGGAATTCGGAATCCAACTCACTGAATACAATGCGATTATTCATAATGTTCTCTGCATTCATCTGATTTAATAGGATATTCAGTCCGGCGATATCTTCTTCCGTTGCCCGTTCTACGATCAGTTCACTCATAGAAATCTCGATCATCTCTCTTGCCTCTATGATATCCTGAAACGGAATCGAACTGTCCGTAAGCATCGTACTGAGTTTTCCCCGGAATTCCTTCTCATTCGGATGTTTTACATAGTGTCCTTTACCCGGTTTGATCTGGACATATCCTTTTTCATTCAGCACCTTTAATGCATCTCGCACTACTGTACGGCTCACACCATACTCTTCTGCCAGTCCACGTTCGGATAAACGATCATCATCTTTTAACACACCTTTTTTTATCTGTGAAACAAGATCATCTGAAATACTTTCATATAATAACCCAGCCATATCGTCGTCCTCCTTTTTTGCGTGAACACCGGTTCATGTAACTCAATCGACTACCAATTATAGCTTTATAAAACTATGCTGTCAATTTCTTTCCCACCTCATTTACCATTCCTTTTCTGCTGTTTCATCTACATAAAACCGCAATACGGAGTCTGGCAGACACCACTGTGGAGCCATTTGATCAATGTAATAAAATCAAATACCGGTAAGCCTGTCTCTGCCTGTACCGCCCATGCATATGGCGGCATATCCGAGCATTCCAGCAGGATCGCACCCACATCCGGACATTCTTCTACAATCTCCTTTGCTTTGGCGACCACTTCATCCCGAACAATACCGTTATCAAACTCTCCACGCTGCTCAATGATACAGGAAAACTCTGGTTCTTTTCCCAATCCTCTTATGACCAGACGATCCTGCAGTTCCTTACTTACACCACAGGCAGCAAATAAATGATCACTGATCGAGTCTGCCGATGCCGTCAACACACCGATCTTCTGACCCGGTTTTAAAAGTGCCTGTATCCATGGAAGCTGAACCAGACTGGATACACCAACCGGAACATTACAATCTGCAGCAAGTCTGTCCTGAAAATTACCAAAGAAGCCACATGCACCGCTGATCGCGCGTACGCCTTCCTGCTCCAGTTCTTTACAGGCTGTAAGTATCGATTCATACAGATAATCACCTGAACGAAATAACAATTTATCTACATCAAGTCCCTTTACAGCCTTTAAGCGGACAGGAAAATCGTATGTATAGCCATTTACTACATTTCCGGGAACATAGGGATACCAGACATCTTCTATATATATAATACCGATCGGAAATCCGGCAATATTCTGCCCCTTTTTTACGCCTACCCGAACACGATTATTGGTTTCCGTCATATAACCATACTTCATACTATCCATAGACTATCCTCCTGTTTCTTATTATGATCTATCCTGCATAAAAGGAATCATACGGTCATCCATCTTCTTAATTCAAATGAGAAAATCTTGCAAAATCGAGCTGGCTGATATCAAAATCGGTATCCTCCCCTAATACAATATGTGCCATCTGTTTTCCGGTAAATGGTGAATAACAGATACCATCTCCTTCATGACCGGCTGCAATGTAATAGCCCGGAATGAAATCCACATCCGATACGATCGGAAGATCATCGATCGTATATGGACGAACACCGGAGTATACACGGATACATTTGATATCTGCAAGTTCCGGATAAAACTGCAGCGCACGTTCACTGATTGCTTTCATTGTCTCGATCTCAGAACGGATATCAAATCCACGGAACAACCGGTTACCGCCAACCAGATGATTATGATTCGGTGTGTATTCCAGATTGAATGCTATGTTCTGTTCTTCTACCAGAGGACTTACGTTTCTTTTGAAATTGATACTGTCGAATTTGGAAAGCATATATCCATACTCAAGGATCTTATTGTTACATAAGCGTTCCGTCTGCTCTGTAACCAGATTCGTACCCTTTCTCGGCTCGATCGGAATGGTAAGACCGGTCAGTTTGCCTACTTCCGGTGCCCACACACCTGCACAGTTAATGATCCGTTTCGTTTTAAAGGTTCCCAGATTAGTCTCTATGGACTCCACTCCGTTTGTTTTTGGATTCAGATTGATCTTTGTTATATCACAATAAGGATATGCTTCCAGCCCAAGCTTCTTGCCTTCTTCCACAAATGCAAAGCAGACCTTATATGGGCTGACTGCTACACAGCCACTTGGCGGTGTATACAGTGCTCCATATATATTCTTATTTATATGAGGCTCCATCTTACAGAGTTCTTCATTTTCAACCATGCGAAGCGGATATCCATCCGCATTCTGTTTATCACAATATTCTTTTGCCGCCTTAAATTCCGGTTCTGTTTCACAGACATACAGGCAGCCTTTTCTTTCAAAGTCAAAATCAAAATCAAATTTGGCAGCCAGTTCTTCATAATAGTCAATACTGTACTGCCCCATTTTTGTTCCAATACCGGGCAGCTTATCACAGATCAAGCCAACCGCATCACAATGACTGGATGAACCACTGGCAATATCTCCTCTCTCCAGAATCGCTGTTTTCAGCCCTCTCTCTGCCAGATGATATGCTACACTTGTACCAATTGCACCGGCACCGATAACAACCGCATCAAATTCCTTTGCCATAGCCGCTTCCTCCTTTTCCTGTATACTATCTTTATTCCACAATTCCCTTTGCCAGCTCACCAAATGTTACCGGCCGGATCGGCGGTCTTGCTGACGATGTTCCGACTTCCCATGGAGCGCAATGAAGCTCCTGCGCCAGGATCTGCTGAACCATTTTCTCACAGGTTCTTCCCTGACAAAGTCCCATGCCTGCACGGACTCTCCGCTTCACACCAACAACATCTCTGGCTCCTTCTTTGATTGCTTCCTTTATCTCTGCTACGGTAACTTCCTCACACCGGCAGACGATCATATCATCACTAAAATATTCTCCCATCGTGTTCCGCCTCCTTTTCTATACCGGAAGTCGTTTCATACTTCTGACTTCATCCGCAAATTCTTTTGGAATCTCTATGGTTACAACAGGTGTATGATCAAATGCCGGAGGATTTAATACCTTTACAACCTTTGCATCACACACGATCTCGCCCTTTCTATTAACTGCTTTTACTTCCATGCCAGTCTCCGGAAGCGGCATGTATTCATATGGAAATCCTATCGTTGCGGTCTGCTCGGAATATGCTTTATTTACAATAAAGATCGCAAGACCGGGACACTTCGATACACAGACACCACAGCCCGTACATTTATCATGTTCCATTGTTGGAAGATTGGTGATCGGATCACCTACATGGATCGCACCAAATTTGCAAGCAGCTTCGCAGGGATTACACGGAATCTCCTGTACACATTCAATGACCGCAACCGGTCCTTTTGCATATCTGTCATCATCCGGAAGCTTCTGAATTCCTTTCAATTCGTCATATTCCAGATACCCATTTTCTATCAATGCCATATTCTACACATCCCTTCTTATCAATATCCACTAATCTAACGGTATCGGCATACCCACGCGGTCTTCATATTCTTTCAGGATATTCTCTTTCTCCTGCTGGCGTCTGACACCAAACGGTCCCATTCGAAGCGCTTCCAGTCTGCCCCAGATCTCCATTCTCTGACGTTCTGCATCCTTATGTGAGATCAGGCCCAGAGATTCGGCTGCGGACACACCTGCGATCTTTCCTTCTTCCAGCGCTGTATTCGCCTCTTCTACACCGGTTGCATCTCCTGCAACATACACACCTTCTTTGGATGTCTCCATTTTGTCATTATGTAAAGGAATGAAGCCTCCAAACGGACCATTAAAGGTCAGCGTACATTTGGACAACTTTGCCACATCTGTTGCAGGCTTTAATCCTGCGCCGATCGCTACGGTATCTGCTTCCAGCGTTTCTTCCGTTCCGGGGATCGGCTGGAATTTATCATCGACCTCTGCGATCACTACCTTACATACACAGCCGGTCTCATCCGGAATTGCTTCTACCACTGTATGCTTTGTATAAATCGGAACTCCGGCTCTTCGGATCTTTGCCGCATGAACAGCATATCCTCCGATCTTCGGTGCTGCCTCGATCAATGCAACGACATCACAGCCTGCCTGCATAAGCTGGTAAGATACGATCAGACCGACGTTTCCGCTTCCAACCATAACGATCTTCTTCCCCGGCTTTACATGATTGACATTGATCATCGTCTGTGCTGCACCTGCTCCCATAACTCCGGGAGTCGTCCAGCCTTTAAAACGGACAACATTTTCACTTGCCCCGGTGGCTATGATCATCTTCTTTGCCTTTAAAGTTATGATCTCTTTCTCTTCTCCATCACAGCCTTTTTCAATTCCGATCAGTCCACCCGGGAAAACACCCATTACAGTACTCTGCAGCCAGATCTCTACACCTGCGTCTTTGGCTTCTTTTAACAACTGTGTTCCTATATCAAATCCTCTGGTTCCCGACCGGTGCGCACTGGAACCAAAGAACTTATGGATCTGTTTAAATAACTGTCCGCCCGGTTTCATATTCAGATCAACTAATAATACATCAGCCCCTGCCTTTGCAGCTTCAATGGATGCTGCAAGTCCTGCCGGGCCCGCTCCTACAACAACTATATCTCTTTCTATCATATCAGCACCCTCCTTTAGACAGACCATCCTGGGTCTGGATCACCATACCTGCTTTTACCGGGGTAATGCAGGTACGAACATTTGCCTGTCCATCTACGATCATGGAACAATCAGAGCACTGTCCGATTCCACAGAACAGGCCTCTCGGTTCGTGTCTTTTAACTGTATATCTGTTCACTCTTATCCCGCTTGCTAAAAGTGCTGAAAGGATCGGTTCTCCTTCATATGCAGGGATCGTTTTTCCATCCACGGTAATTTCTACCAGTTTTCCATTATTTTCCACATCTAAAATACAATGCTCATCAACTCTTAAGGACATAACCACACCTCTTTCATCAAGAGAGGATGTGGAATGGAACCTGTCCATCCCATCCTCTGTTTTTTATAAAAGATCCTGCACCCTTACAGGATCACAGCCGTAAACTCCATTTCAACCAGACATCCGTCTACCATCTTTACACACTGTGTACAGCATCGTGCCGGAAAATCTCCCTCTTTAAAATACTCTTTATATACTGCATTCATTTCAGGGATCAATTCAATATCCGCAATATAGATGGTCACTTTCGCAACATCATCCATGGTTGCGCCTGCTGCTTCCAGTACTGCTTTTGCATTTTCCATAGTCGCCTTTGTCTGCTCTGTAATGCCACCTGCAACCATCTCTCCGGTCACATCAGTACCGATCTGTGTTGTGAAGATAGTGTTTCCCATCTTAACGCCAAGTGCATATGGGCCATGGCATTCTCCGCATTTTTCTGATGTAATCTGTGTTCTCATAATTGTGTCCTCCTTGAAATAATAATTTTTCTATAACCTGCATCTATATTCTGTCACGCATCTGCGTGTAACAGCCATTTAACTAAAACTCAAACTCTACATCTTTATTTACAAGTGAAGTCGGAACGACTTTTTTACTTAACCGCATAACTAACTGTTCCAGACAACGCTTCCGTCCATCATAGAATGAATCTTCTGAAACAAAGGCAGCATGTGGTGTTATGACTGTATTCTCCAGTTCAAACAGATCACTGACTTCATTTGTTTCATCCTCTATAACGTCAATCGCCGCTCCTTTGATCCAGCCCTCTTTTAATGCTTTGACCAAAGCAGGTTCATCTACTACAGAGCCTCTGGCTGTATTGATCAGAAATGCTTCCGGCTTCATCAGCTTCAGCTCTTTTTCTCCGATCAGATGCCAGGTTACATCCGGGATCAATGGACAATGCAGCGATACAAAATCCGATTCCTTTAACAGCTCTTCTAAAGTATCTGCCTTTTCACATCCGAACTCTGCCAGATATTCTGCTGATTTTGTAGGAGCATATACCAAAATATTCAATCCCATAGCCTTTAATATAGGAACCATTTTCTTTGGTATTTCTCCGAAGAAGACAAGGCCGATCGTTTTACCTGTGATCCGGTATGTCTTATAACCAAGCAGCGGATCCCATTTCCCTGCCCGAACGGTCTTGTCATAAAATGTGATCTTGCGTACCAGATCGATCAAAAATCCAATGGTGTGAAGTGCCACTTCCTCTGCACAGAAGCCCGGTATATTCGTTACACAGATTCCACGTTCTGTAGCCGCCGGAATATCGACCGAATTATATCCGATTGACTGTAATGACACGATCTTCAGATTCGGCGCTGTATCCATAACCTCGCTGGTTACCTGTTCGTACTCAACGACCAGACCATCCGCACCGGAATCTCTGACACAGCCGGCAAAATCCTTGGTATGATCCGGATCTTTGATCTCTATCAGTTCCAGATCATCGATCCCCCATTCTTTTAATAATTCATTTTCATAATCCAATGTATCGTCTATATTAAAATACAAAACCTTTGCCATATGCATCCCTCCTTTTATTCGTATAACTCTGCAATAGAAGCCTCTACGATACCAACACCCTCGTCAATCTCTTCTTTTGTAACATTTAACGGGGTTGCAAAACGCATTCCGTTTCCATGTACTCCACAGTTCAAGGTAAGCATGTGCCGTTTAAAACAACCGGCCTTAACCTTCTGCCAGATCTCCGGTGCCGGTGTTCCATCTTCATGGCAAAACTCGATCGCAATCATCAGCCCTACACCACGAACATCATATACAACCGGATATTTTTCCTGTACAGCCTTAAGCTTTTCCATCAGATAGGCACCCATCTCATTTACATTTTTTAATAATGTTCCATCCTCATACTGATCCAGAACCACACATCCGGCTGCCGCTGCTACAGGATTTCCACCAAATGTTGTTCCATGTGTACCAACCGGCCAGCGCTCTGCTATATCCGGTCTTGTGATACAGGCACTCATTGGAAGTCCTCCGGCAATTGCTTTACCAACTGTCATGATATCCGGCACCACATCAAAATGCTGACTTGCCCACATCTTTCCGGTTCTGCCGTAGCCTGCCTGGATCTCATCAAAGATCAACAGGATTCCATATTCATCACAGATCTTTCGTACCTCCTGTACAAATTTCTTTGGTGGTACGACGTATCCACCTTCACCCATAACCGGTTCCATATAGATACAGGCAACATCATCCGGACTTACGATATAACGAAGAAGCTTCTTCAATTCAAATAATGCATACTCTCCACGCTTATCCGGAGCAATCTCAGGTGGACAAAGATCTCTTCCCGGATATGGTGTAAAATAGACACTTCCCATTAATCCTGCGTAATGTCTTCGATATTTTGAATTCGATCCCGTTATGGATGTCGCTCCACATGTTCTGCCATGGAAGGAACCCATAAATGCAATAACGGAGTTCCTGTTTGTATATGCCATAGCCATCTTTAAGGCACTGTCTGTTGCCTCTGCTCCACCGTTTGTAAAGAAAATAGACGTTAATCCCTCCGGTGTCACACCTGCTAACTTTTTTGCAAGTGTCAGCGTTGACTCATAATTGACCAGATTGAAAGAAGCATCAACAAGATCATCTGCCTGCGCTTTGATGGCTTCTACGATCGGTGGATAGTTATGTCCCAGAGCATTTACTGCGATACCCTGAACAAAATCAAGATATTTTTCACCATTTACATCCCAGAGATAACAGCCTCTGGCTTTTTTTGCTACAAGATCTGTCTGCTTTGCAAAAACCGGATTCAAATACTGTTTGTAATCTTCAAATTTCATTACTTCTGACATATGTTTATCCTCCTTTTTATTACCGGTCATACTCTGACCGTTCTATATAGAAAAGCATCTGTAACGTCAATGCTCTTCGTTCATAATGAGCAACCTTATCGGTTTGCTTTTTCCAGAATATCGTACACATCCTGTTCCCGGACTTTAACCGGATTTACTGCCAATAAACGATATCCCATCGTTCCTTCAACAATCTTCGGGAACATATCCGGTGTTACCGGTATAGCCAGTTTGGATAAAGAATCAGGTATTCTCAGATCATCGGATAACTGTTTTACAGCCTTTATGGATAATGCTGCCGCATCCCGGATCGACAATCCATCTGTCTTTTCTCCTAACAATTCTGCTATCTTCGCAAATTTCTTCGGATTTCCTTTGACGTTAAGTTCCATGACGTAAGGGAGCATCAACGAATTAGCGATTCCATGTGGAGTATGTGCGATCCCGCCCATCGACTGGGAAATACCATGTACCGCACCAAGCCCTGCATTTACCATCGCTGCTGCCGCAAGTACACTTGCAACCGCCATATTACTCCTGGCCTCTATATCTGCAGGTTTATACATCGCTGTCCTAATGTATTGTCCGATCATACGGATCGCTGTCTCTGCATACATATCACTGATCGGTTCCGCATTCAAAGATACATACGCTTCAATCGCATGTGTCAGTGCATCCATACCTGTACTTGCCGTGATCATAGGTGGCATTCCGATATGCATAACCGGATCGATGATCGCTGCCAAAGGCATCAGATATTCATGTGTTACAGAAAGTTTTATGTCATTCTGATTATCGGTGATAACACTGGCCGCTGTTACCTCGCTGCCACTTCCTGCCGTAGTAGGTATTGCGATCAACGGAAGCGGACGATTTATAACTTCTTTCGTCCCACCAAACAGATAATCTCTGACAGATCCTTCGTTTGTCACCAACATACTCATTGCCTTGCTCGTATCGATAGAACTTCCTCCACCGACTGCAACAACTCCGTCAGCACCACTGTCTTTTAATATCTGTGCAGCCTCGTCAACGGCCTCGATCGGGGGATCTGCTTCTGCACGATCAAATAAAACATAGTCAACTTCATCGGCATCCAGTTTTTGGATCAGCTTCTGAAAAGATTCTGTTCCTGCAATTCCCGGATCCGTTACGATCATAACTTTTGTAATACCATAGGATGTCAGTATATCCTTCAGCTCCATTGCTGCATTCTCTCCAAAGTAAATTTTGGTTGGAAGCTTAAAAATATAATTTTTCATTGCGCTACTCCTTTCTGTTATAATCCAAGATATGATTTCTGTATCTGGTCGTCCTGTTTTAATTCTTTTGACAAACCGGAATTAATGATCTGTCCTACTTCTACGATATATGCTCGATGAGATGCGGTAAGTGCCATCTGTGCATTCTGTTCTACGAGTAAGATCGTCGTATGCTGTTCCCGGTTAATTTTCTTTATAATATGAAAAATATCCTCTACAATAACCGGTGCAAGTCCCATGGACGGTTCATCCAGCAATAACAGCTTTGGTCGTGCCATCAATGCTCTTGCCATTGCAAGCATCTGCTGTTCACCTCCGGATAATGTACCACTGACCTGACTTCTTCGTTCCTTTAATCTTGGGAATAATTCATATACCCATTCCTTATCCCGCCGGATCTCTGCTTTATCCTTTCTAAGGTATGCACCCAGATCAATGTTCTCCGATACAGTCAGGATAGGAAAAATACCTCTGCCTTCCGGAACCTGTGAGATTCCCCTGCCAACCAGCTTATGAGCTTCCTTTCCCGCTATATCTTCACCACAATAAAGGATCTGCCCGCTTTTAGGTTTCAATAAACCGGATATTGTATGCATGGTAGTTGTCTTTCCTGCTCCATTCGGACCGATCAATGCAACAACCTCTCCCTCATCCACATGGAAGGAAATTTCTCGAAGTGCAGGAACTACTCCATAACTAACCGATAAGTCTTTGACCTCTAAAATTTTTCCCATTCTCTACACCTCCAGTCTATGCATCCTCATCTTCATCCTTAAATTCACCGCTTCCCAGATAAGCCTGTATTACCTGTTCATTTGCCTGTATCTCAGCCGGAAGTCCCTCTGCAATCTTCTGTCCATGATCCAATACGATAATCCGATCTGATATACCCATAACAAATTTCATATCATGTTCAATGATCAGAACATTGATTCCCATTGTTCCTGTTATATGCTTAATGACAGATGTCAGTTCTTCCTTTTCAAAATTATTCATTCCTGCTCCGGGTTCATCTAACAGCAGCAGCTTTGGCTCTGTTGCAAGCCCTCGCGCAATTTCAAGTAATCTCTGTTTACCATATGGCAGATTCGTTGCAAATTCATCCTCCATATCCAAAAGACCTACGATCTCCAGAAGTTTTTCACATTCTGTTACAACTTCTCTTCTGACCTTATTTGCACGTCCGGGAGTAAATACCGCCTTTATCAATTTTTCTTCTTTGCACTTGGGATGTGCGATCAGCACATTCTCAAGCACTGTCATACTCTTGATCAACCGAATATTCTGAAATGTTCTCGCAATCCCAAGGCGGTTTCTCTCATATGCTTTTACTTTCGTTATATTCTTTCCATCAAAGAAGATACTTCCGGATGTTACCTTATAGACACCAGTCAATAAATTGAACAAGGTTGTTTTTCCGGCACCATTTGGGCCGATCAGAGAAAGAATCTCTCCTTTCTTCTGTGCCAGATTGACACTATCAACGGCAACCAGACCTCCAAAACGAATGGTAGCTTCTTTTGTTTCTATGATATAATCGCTCATATGTCATACCATCCTTTCTCTATGCCTTTACCTGTTTCTCTTTTTTATGTCCCTTAATACTTTCAAATGCTTTAATCTTATATTCATTTCTTAAACGTTTGCTTCTGCTCCAGATTCCCTCCGGACGGAAGATCATCATTAAAACCATTGCAGCACCGTAAATAACCATACGATATTCACTGAATGCACGTAACACTTCAGGAAGTGCTGCCAGAATAGTTGCTCCCAGAAGCGATCCCGGTATACTTCCCATACCGCCAAGTACAACCATGGAAACCATGTTGATCGACTCTTTATAAGCAAAGCTTGTCGGTGAGATCATACCCATATAGACCGCATAGAAGCTGCCGACCAGAGCTGCCATTCCACCACCAAGACCAAACGCCCATATCTTATATTTCTTTACATTCAATCCAATTGCCGTTGCTGCGATATCATCTTCATTTACAGTCATCATCGCCATTCCAAAACCTGAATTGTTTAAACGTTTCATAAAGATAATAAAGATTGCCAGCATAATTGCCGCAAAGTAGAGATACATATCTTTTCCCTTGATCGTAATCCCGAACAATACCGGATCCGGTATTCTCGGAATACCTGCAGGTCCTCGTGTGATCCCTACTGCATTCGTCAGTACCAGTCGAAAGACCTCTCCGAAACCAAGTGTGATAACTGCAAGATAATCACCTCTGAGTTTCAGTGTTGGCCAACAGAGAAGCATACTGAACAATGTTGTTGCAACCACACTGATCAACGTTGCAAGGAAAAAATTCATGTTCACATTCATCATTAATAATGTTGTAATATAAGCACCCATTCCATAAAAACATACATGTCCGAGAGAAAACTGACCGGACCATCCGATGATCAGATTCAAGCTTAAGGTCAGACAGCAGTACATACAACAGAGGATCACGATATGCAGGGTATACTGGTTACTGACCACATAAGGAAGCCCGATCACGATACCCGCCAGTATGAACAGAAGAATGAGTTTCTGGATCTTATTCAAATGGATATTTTTTAACTTCTGAAATAATGCTTTTCCTTTTGCCATCTCTCATTCCTCCTTATACTTTATCAATATGTTTTGCACCAAGAATACCGGATGGCCGGATGATCAATATAATGATCATGACCAGAAATGCAAATGCATCACGATAACTGGATGATATATAAGCTGCACCAAGGCTCTCAATGATACCGATCGTAAATCCACCGAGTACAGCACCCGGTATGGAACCAATACCTCCAAGAATGGCTGCTGCAAATGCTTTCATACCAAGCAGATAACCCATAGTCGGATAAACTGCATTGTAATAATTACCTACCAGAATACCTGCAACACCTGCCATGAATGCACCTAAGCCAAAGGTTGATGAGATGATCACATTTGTATTGATGCCCATTAGCTTTGCATTCTCAATACTGACGGAACATGCCCGCATCGCAATACCCATCTTTGTTTTATAAACGAGAAAATATAAGATGATCAGCATTCCAGCCGTTACTGCCAGAATTAAGATCTGCATTGTAGTAATACTGAATGTTCCGATCGATATAGATTTTGAATCAAATGCCTTAAACTGTTTGGAACCTGTTCCAAAGATCAGCTGCGCAAGATTCTGTAAAAATGTCGACATACCAAGTGCACTTACCAAAACCGCCATTCTCCGGTTACTTGACTTGATCGGGCGGTAAGCTAACCGCTCAACGCCCATACCAAGTAATGCTGTAAAACTGGCTGCCAGAAATACCATTGCCAGAACCGGCATATGAAGTGCTGTTGTTAGCAGCATACCGATAAAGGTTCCGAACATCAGTACATCCGCATGTGCCCAGTTAACTATCTGTAACACACCATAAACCATTGAATATCCAAGTGCGACCATGGCATATATTCCACCGATTATAACACCATTTAATAAATGCTGGAGAAACATATGACCGCCCCCTTTTCTATTCTACCAATGTAAATGCTCCATCTTTGATCTGGAGGATCAATTCTGCCTTTGAACTGTCACAATTATCAAAATGATAAGTTCCGCATACACCTTCATATGTAATTTCTTTGATCTGTTCGTTGATCTTATCTCTGGTTATTTCTCCATCGACATTCTTCATTGCTTCGATCAATATACAAGCCGAATCGTATGCACTGGCTGCCCAGTTACCAGGTTCATAATCATATTCTGCCTCAAAGGCCTCTACGAATTTTTTCGCTTTGTCCGAAACATTGACATCAAATTCACCCTGAACGTAGATTCCTTCAACAGCTTTTCCGTAATCCAGAAGTGCCGGTGCATAAGCTCCGTTTCCTCCAAGTACAAAGAGATCACCACATCCATAATCTGATTTCTGCTCATTGATCAGTCCGATCTCTGTTACGCATCCTCCAATGAATATCGCATCTGCACCGGAACCGGAGGTCGCAGTTAACTGTGTACTGAAATCAACTGTTTCTCCATATACAAAGGTCTGTGTTGTTACTATATCCAGTCCGATCTCCTTGCATTTTTCTTCGAATGCTTCTGCAATACCAAGTCCGTAATCATCATTTTCATAGAACAGTGCGACCTTCTTGATTCCCTGCTCCTGCATAAATGTCGCTGCGGACTCACCAACGAATGAATCATTCGGAGCTGTACGATAGAAATAATCACTGCTTCCTGTCAACTGAGGAGTTGTTGCAACCGGACTTAAATTAGGAATTCCCGCATCATCATAAATATCTACCTGTGCAAGTGCACATGAACTGTTGTATGAATGAATAACTCCCATAATATCATCGTTATCTGCGAATTTGTTACCGATCGCAGCTGCCGAGGTTGGTGCACCTTCATCATCTTCTGTTACCAGTTCTATTTTTTTCCCATTGATACCGCCGCCGTCGTTTGCTTCCTTTACAGCCAGTTTGATTGCATCCAAACATGTTTTTCCATCCGGAGCAATAGTTCCTGTCTGAGGAAATGATGCACCGATTGAGATCGTATCCGATGAACTCTTTCCACATCCCGTAAAAAATGTGCTTACCATCGCTGCTGTTAATATACCTGCCAGAATTTTTTTACCATAACGTTTTCTCATAGTGATTTCCTCCTTGCTTTTCGCCTAAATAGTTTCATGTTTTATCATGAATGCCGGAGTACTTGATTGGCACATGATACAAATAATCATCATGACTGATTTCAGTCATATTACATTAGTACCTGTTACTTCATTTTTCATCCATAGAGTTGAAACGTTTCTATAGAATTTTCAGAATTGCTTTTGGGAAATAACCCAAAACAAAAACGGCGCATACTTTTTCAGATATGCACCGTTGCATTAGATAAGATTAATCTTAAAATATTGGTTGTGTGGTATTACCAGTTGTACCAGATTTATGTCCCACATAATACATCCGCTATTACTACTTGTCAACCATTTTTTTTAATACCTTAAAAGATTAAGTCAAAACACGACTTTTTAGAATTTTATATTGAATTTATTTTCCAATGTTTCTATGATCAGATCCACGCATTTCTCTCTGCCTAAAAATCCCGAATTAAAGCAGACATCATAGTTTACGGGATTTCTCCAATGCTTTCCGCCTGAATAATACTTATAATAATCAGACCGGTATTTATCTGTTTTTACGATCAGGCGGGATGCTTCTTCCTCACTGACACCCATTCGCTCTTTGATCGAAGCAATACAGTCTGCCATAGGTGCATCTATAAACACCTTCAGAACATTCGGATAGTCTTTCAGAATATGATCTGCACATTTTCCGATTATGATACAGGACTGGTTTTTCGCCAGTTCTTCTATGATCTCTCTCTGTATATTGAACAGATTGTTATCATGTGTGAATTTTCTGTCCGATGGCTCTACCGTATAATCTTTCGGAACAGATTTCATAACGTTAACCAGATAGCTGCCCTTCAGACGTTCATCGCGTTCAACAAATAATGCCTTGTTAATCCCGCTTTTTTCAGATGCCATTGCCAGAATCTCTTTTTCATAACATGGAATTCCAAGCTTCTTTGCGAGTGCAACCGATATTGCTTTACCACCACTTCCAAATCCTCTTGCTACAGTAATTACATAATTATCCATAACCGCTTCCTCCTTTTTGACGCGCATCCAGATGTTTCAGGAATGATGATACATTCTGTGCAATCCACCTGCACAGCCTGATGGTTTATGATTTCATGATCTGTCCACGCTGAATTTAATATTCATCCGGTACAAGTACCTTTTCAATCTCTGCGATATAGTATCTGTGATAATCCTTATCCGGATATACCTTTGCTCCTTCCTCAGGATCAGCAAAGGTAGCAGGATCAATATCTCCTTCGCACATTTTTCTGCAAATGAGTGTAATGCCTGCCTCTTTGATAACCGGAACATCACCACAAAAATCAAGAGTGATCCCTGCTCCTGCAAATTTATCCGCTACATCCTTACCGGATGTTCTTCCGCAATAAGTCAATTCCTTTCTGTACTCTTCCGGAAGCACACAAACGGAAAATTCCTTCTGTTCATCGATAAACTGCTTTGTATATCTCTGTGGTCGGATATAAATCGTTATAACAGGCTTTGACCAGAATTCACCAAAGGAACCCCAGCTTACTGTCATCGTATTTGCCTTCTCATGATCTCCTGCAGTTACAAGTGCCCACTTTTTGTTGATCATTTCGATCAGATTTCCTTTTAATTCCTCTGCATTGATTTCTTTCATCTTGATAATACCTCACTTTTCTGATTACTCAGTTCCTGAAGTGTTTACTGTAACAGAAATACATCCTGATACAATAATGAGGCACTGATCATTCTCAATGCCTCATTGCAAAATCGTATGGTACACTGGTATTACCAGCTGGTTTTTGGCTCATTATACCATCCGCTTTTGTTTTGTCAACCAACAGCTTTTCAGAAACAAATCGTTTTTTATTACTTTTTAACACAGGTTTTATAATATATGAAATTATTTTCAACCTTATGCTTTTCTTTTTTTATTATTTTTATTATTTTATTCAAATATCAAATACTATTACTTTATTTTTATTTTTTTTATAGTGATTGGTCTGTTTTAATCCTATGATCGGTCTGTTTTCAGATCAAACACACCCTGTCCATATCGTTTAAACTGCATCATCATCTCATGTGTCAGGCTCAGATGTTCCCCATAGTCCGGAATCTGCTCACGCTCTACCCATTCGCCGCTTGCAAGTTCTTCATGATCGATGGTCAGCTCCGGTCCATGTTCATCTGACTTTTTTCTGTCTGCCTGACAGAAGAATCCCATCAGCAGATTGCTGTCAAATCCCCACGGCTGTGATTTGTAATATCGGATATTCTTAACCGGTATTCCGACTTCCTCCATCACCTCACGCCGAACCGTTTCCTCTACCGTCTCACCTATTTCCGTAAAACCGGCGATCAGGGCGTATCGTTTATACTCTCTTGCCGCGTAAGTTGTAAGAATGATACGATCGCCATCTGTCACTCCGACAATTACTGCCGGTGCGATCATTGGGAAGATCAGATGTCCGCATGACGGACAACGGAGCATCCGTTCTTTCTCATCCGGGAGCACAGGCGTTCCGCATGCTCCACAATAGCGGTTCATCGAATACCACAGATGCAGATGCCATCCGGTTGCCGCCGCAAGCACTTCTTCTTTTGGCTTGCAGCTTCTGGTCTTATACATGCTCCGATATTCATAACCCGGAATCTCCAGACGCTCTCCCAAATTTACATCAGCTGCTCTATTCGCTGATCTTTCAGCATAATAAGTCTCTGTTGTTCGGACAAGATCTTGCGGCCGATACAGAAAATACTGTCTGTCATCGATCACAAACAGGTAGGTCAGATTATCCTGCCATGATGCATCCTGCGTGACCGTATCATTTATTCCTATATAGCTTTTATATTCCGAGACAGTGAGCCAGACCAGCTCATGCTCATCCTCCACCTTTTTGGCAAGGATCAGTTTCTCGGAAAATGCAAGGATCACATCATCATTCTTCGGCGGTTTTCGATATGCATATTCATTATGAAACCGTTTTGGTTCTATATCCTGTATCATCTTCCTATACCAGACAGGCTGTCTGATACGATATGAAAACATCTGTATTATCAGTGCTTTTATATGCGGATCAGCCAGCCTGTTTCTTTCTTTTTGAATTTATACCATGAATCATTTCTGTCGACACTGTCGTTTCGATCCATGTATGGACACAGCCTTGCGTCTCTGTTATTACTTCTTTAACTGAGCCAGACGTTCTTCAACCTGGGCTTTCATTTCTGTATATTTGGCAAGCTTGGCTTTTTCTTCTTCTACCTTGGCAGCCGGTGCTTTATCTACAAATTTAGGATTTGCAAGCATACCGGATGCACGCTTGATCTCGCCGGTCAGGCGACCGGATTCTTTCTCCAGACGCTCGATCTCTTTGTCGATATCAACCAGCTCTGCAAGTGGAATATAGAGTGCGGCATCATGTATCAGGGTAGAGACTGCATTCTCGTCAATGCCATTTTTACTATCCTGAATGAATACCTCACTTGCATATCCAAGTGTTGCAAAGAAATTCTTTGATGCTTCAAATATATCGCGGATCTCACTCTTAGCAGATACAACATATACGGTTGCTTTCTTGCTTGGCGGTACATTCATACCGGTACGCAGATTACGGATTGCACGAACCGCAGACTTGATCGTATCAACTGCATTTTCATCCTGTTTGAAGCTCCACTCCTCTTTATATACAGGCCAGTCAGAGATCATAATAGATTCTTCCTCATCCTGAATATTACAGAAGATCTCCTCCGTGATAAACGGCATATATGGATGCAATAATTTCAATGCCCGGATCAGAACTGTCTTTAATGTCCAGAGGGCTGCTGCCTTTGTCTCGTCTGCATCATTGTAAAGTCTTGGCTTAACCATCTCGATATACCAGTCACAGAATTCTTCCCATATGAAGTCATATACCTTGGAAACTGCGATACCCAGCTCGTATTTCTCCATGTTATCTGTCATCTCAACTGCCAGATCATTGACCTTGGATAAGATCCAGCGGTCAGCGATCGTAAGATCAGATAATTTTACATTTGAGAAATCCGCCTTTTCCATATTCATCATAATGAATCTGGATGCATTCCAGATCTTATTTGCAAAGTTTCTGGAATTCTCTACACGCTCCCAATAGAATCGCATATCATTTCCCGGTGCATTACCTGTGATCAGTGTCAGACGAAGGGCATCTGCACCATATTTATCAATAACCTCAAGCGGATCGATACCGTTTCCAAGAGACTTACTCATCTTCCGTCCCTGATCGTCACGAACCAGTCCGTGGATCAGAACATGCTTAAATGGGCTCTTTCCTGTCTGCTCCAGTGCGGAGAATACCATACGGATAACCCAGAAGAAGATGATATCGTATCCGGTTACAAGTACGTCAGTCGGATAGAAATATTCATATTCCGGTGTCTTCTTTGGCCAGCCAAGTGTTGAGAATGGCCAGAGTGCGGATGAGAACCATGTATCCAGTGTATCTTCATCCTGTGTCAGATGTGTGCATCCACATTTCGGACATACCGTCGGAACTTCTCTGGAAACGATCGTCTCATGACACTCATCACAGTAATAAGCCGGGATTCTGTGTCCCCACCAAAGCTGACGGGAGATACACCAGTCACGGATATTTTCAAGCCAGTGGATGTATGTCTTATCAAACTGCTCCGGTACAAATTCCAGCTCATCTGTCTTGATCAGATCAAGAGCTGCCTGTCCCATTTCCTTCATACGGACAAACCACTGTGGTTTGATCATTGGCTCTACCGTTGTCTTACATCTGTCATGTGTTCCTACGTTATGTGTGTGTGGTACAACCTTTACAAGAAGACCTTCTTTTTCCAGATCTGCTACCATTGCTTTTCTTGCTTCATAACGATCCATGCCTGCATATTTGCCGCCCTTCTCGTTGATCGTAGCATCATCATTTAAAATATTGATCTCTTCCAGATTGTGTCTCTTACCTACTTCGAAGTCGTTCGGATCATGTGCAGGTGTAATCTTTACACAGCCTGTTCCGAATTCCATATCTACATATTCATCTGCGATAACAGGAATCTCTCTGTCTGTTAAAGGAAGCTTCAGCATCTTACCGATGATATCCTTATAACGCTCATCCTTTGGATTTACAGCAACCGCTGTATCACCAAGCAGGGTTTCCGGTCTGGTCGTTGCGATCTCTACATATCTTCCATCTTCTCCAACGATCGGATAATTGATATGCCAGAAATGTCCTTCCTGCTCTACATGCTCTACCTCTGCGTCCGAAATGGATGTCTTACATACAGGACACCAGTTGATGATTCTGGAACCTTTGTAGATATATCCCTTTTCATAGAGATTGACAAATACTTCCTTAACTGCTTCTGAACATCCCTCGTCCATTGTAAAACGCTCTCTGTCCCAGTCAGCAGATGAACCCAGCTTCTTTAACTGATTTACGATTCTTCCGCCGTATTCTTCTTTCCATTTCCAGGCATGCTGTAAGAAAGCCTCTCTGCCGATCTCCTTCTTATCAATGCCTTCTGCCTTTAATTTCTCTGTTACCTTTACCTCTGTAGCGATCGCTGCATGGTCTGTACCCGGCTGCCATAATGCACTGTATCCCTGCATTCTCTTGAAACGAATGAGGATATCCTGCATCGTATTGTCAAGGGCATGACCCATATGAAGCTGTCCGGTTACATTTGGAGGCGGCATAACGATCGTAAATGGTTTCTTACTGCGATCTACCTCTGCATGAAAATATTTCTTATCTTCCCATTTTCTGTACAGCCTGTCTTCTATGTCGGCCGGATTGTATGTCTTTTCCAGTTCTTTCATCTGTTCCATCCTTTCTGTTTTTATAGCACCTTTAGTGGAGCATTTTCCCTTTACAGAATCATTCTTCTTACATAGAAAAAGCCCTTTGAAACATCTCTGTTCCAAAGGGCGTATCTTACGCGTTACCACCTTAATTTATCACTCATCTTATTCTATAACGGGAACGACCCGGCGCATCCTACTGAACATTTCAGATGTGCTGCTCCAAAGCTACCTTCCCACAAATTTCCTCGAAAGACCTTTCAGCCTGTGAATCTTCCTCTCTGGCAGTTCCTTTATGGTACTCCTCTTTTTCCTTGCATTTATGCTGTTAAACTAAATCTCATAGTACAACAGAAGTCTTTCCAGTGTCAAGCGGTTTTAAACGTAATCTTGCTATTTTTCATACATCAATACTCTTTCCCACGACATAAGTGTCGCTCCATCATCCTCCGGGAAACATGCACTCATCTGATCTGATATCACCTTTAACTTTTTCCGTATTCTTTCATAGCTAAAGAATCCATTATCATTCTGCTGATCCGTCATGGCATATTCAAATACTCTCGCACGGTCTTCATTCGGAAAGCTCTTTGAGTAGGTGTCAATAAATGCAATCTCTGACGCATCACCGGTTGAAAATGCTACATAGGTATTGTCATAGCTATTTTCATTTGCAATATAATCGTAATCATAATCGAATCCATCCGGGTTGCACTCCGACCAAATTCCTTCATCAAACCAACAGCCGGTGTAATTCATATGGTTCTCGATCGCATGAAAGATCTCATGGTGGATCGTGCTGATATAAGAGGATTGATCATTGATATCAATAACCAGAAATGTGTCATTCTCCAGAGTATTCTGAACTCCGGCAGCTGTTGTAAGTGCCGTTTCATCTGTTCCTATGATCGCACCTGCCAGATAGATCTTTAATATGCTTCCATATCCATCATCCAGATTTTTCAACATCCGATCCGGATATTTCTTCAACTCATTCTTCAGGACTTCCAGTGACTGCGCGGTCAGAAGTGCATTGTCTGATGCCTCATACCGGTAGATATCCTTGCTGCACTCCGTCACTTCATCAAATATATGTACCTCTACACCATTTTGATCTCCGATATCCTTTGCCTGCTGCCGCAGTTCCTGCTTCAGCTCATCGGACGGATGATCCAGATAACTCCATGGATAACGGTAGACTCTGGAATCACCGGAAATGCTGCGCGCATCGTTCAGATCCCATATGTATACTTCCGGTGTGAGTCCACTCGTTGAAAATGCAAAGAAGTTGTATGTATCTATATAAGTACCTTGATCGATATAGATATAATTTGTTTCATCAAATGGGAATGTTACTGCAAGTCTGTTTTCGCATTTACCGGTATCCACATTAAAGATCCGGAACTGCAGCTTCTGTGTATTTGTCTCCTGCGACTGACTGGAACAGCCATACATCGCAAGACCATGTTCTACATCGCAGCCAACCTGAAAATCACCTGTATTATCCGGAATCAGAATGCCCGGTTCTTCCCCGGACGTTTCTCCATACACCTGATAGACCTGACCATCCGCATATACCGATGCGTAGTATTTATCCCCACTTCCTTCAAATTGCACGATATCATAATCACCGGTTTCTTTTACATCCGTTCCGGTCACACTATAACATCTGACCTCCACACGTTCTGCCGTATTATCATATGCCGACACCACCAGATACTCCGGTTCTTCCGCATATCCTAACAGCGTTGTATCTTTTCCTTCTCCTGAATATGCCGGACACACCTCTGACTCTTCCCCTGACCGCAGATCATATTCATAGATCTGTCCATCCTCTGCATTTGTATAGAAGAAGCCGGTAAGATCCTTTGACATCAGATAACTGTCCGGTGTCCCCTTTTCGATTGGCATAACAGTCTCCTGATCCAACAATGCTCCATACCGGATCAGCTCTTTGTTTCCTTTATCATAGAGAATCACCTCATCGGTTCCATTTGAAAAAACATCTGACGCATATGTATCCTTCGGGCAGCTTACAACCGCTTTCTGCCTGAGATCCGCCAGATCATATAGTGCCAGATAACCGTCTTCTCCTACGCCATACTGGATTCCAAGGGTATTCCCAAAAGCAAACATCTTATTGATGTAAATATTATCTTCCTCTACTTTCATATCCAGTTGATACAGGTTCGTATGTCCGGATACCTTTGCCTGCTTGTAGTATTCTCCCGAGATAATCGACTTCCACTCTTCTTCTGTGGTCGTTTCTTCGGTTGTCGTCTGTGAGCCATCTGCCCTGTCAGTATTTTCTTCTGTCAGATACCCGGAGGTTGTTCCCCCATTCTGATTCCCACCTGTCAGCTGACAGCCTGTTATCTGTCCAAGTGTCATGCTGATAACCAGCACTCCTGCCAGCCATCTGCCGATACCTTTCCTGTAATTCTTTCTCATATATGCACCCCATTTCTATGACATTATTTAACTACCCCTTGATGCCTTTAAATTATCGTTCTTTAAATAAATACCGGTACTTGTTCATCTGACTATATAAAATATCCTCGACCCGTTGTCTGATCGGCTCCGGATATTCTACTGCCCGATCAATAAGCTCTTTTACATCTTTCTTTGTAAAATTAAAATAAATCTGTTCACCATACAACTGTTCTGCAATATCTAACTGACGATCAAAATCTGTACTGATTGTCTTCGCCTTTACCTCGCCAAGCATCTCATAAATATCTTCATTTAATGGGTAATCTTGTGTTGTATCGGACATTAAACCTGCACCATTATCAAAGATTGGACAATATGCATATTGTCCCTCTCCATTCATCAAAACAGCAATATTATGCATATGACGATCTTCATTTAAAAACAGTGCATCAATCGTAAACAACTTATCCAGATATTCACCAAAATGTGTAAGCCCTGTGATTCTCTGTATCTGTTCTACAAGAAACAACACACGTTTCTTCTCATCCGATAAATGCCAAAGTGCCTTCGTCAGACTTTCTCCACAAAAATTTTTAAATAATCGTTCCAATGTAATGATCTGCCAGTCATCTGCAAGAAAATTTCTGCTGCTTGCTCCATTATATATTTTTCTTTTATAACGGATCTGTTCCAGATCATACCGTGCATATTCTGATGGTTCTAAGGATGAAAACACCAATAACTGTGAAATTATATATTCTGTCAGGCCTTCATATCCAGTATAATCTGCCTTATACCAGATACCACCACTTTCCCATTTTAACTGATTTCCCTTAGAAGACTGCCTGTCAAATTCTTTTACATCCTGTTCAAAAAGTTCAACCATATATCTCCCCCTTACTTCTCAATGCGAATCCAAAAATCATCCTCCGCCATTCGTCCTTCCGTCTTTTCTATAATAAGGTACGGATCATAAAATGGAATTTTCAGATCCTCCAAAACCAGCTTCATCTTGTCTCTTGTCCTCGGAAAACAACGTGACTCCAAAAACTCTTCATACTCATCATAATCCGGTGAATTATTATTGCCAAATGCCCGAAACATAATCTTATCAGCATAATTCTTTATCCTGACAATCCGGTTGCTTTCATCAACATCAATCAACGTACAAATCTCATTTTTATACATATACCACATTCGAACCGGCAATGTCTGCTCTGGAATCCGCAGCCGTTCAACATAAGCCGGATTCTCATTTAACATTCGGATAAGAAGTACAAGTGGTCCTGTTATCTTCCCATTTGAAGTTTCCCATCGTTCAATCGTGGGCTTTGAACTTCCGATCAATTGTGCGAATTCTTTCTGTGTCAATCCCAGCTTTTTACGAATCTGTTTTACCTCATCTGCTGTCACATAAGGTTCAACTGCAAATTGTTCTTTCTGCATGACCACACCTCCTGTTTCTACATATATAATATGCTCATTTTCATTTCTTTCTAACAGAATATCATATGAAAATTTCTTTGTAAATAATAAAAACCATTAAAACGATGGTTTTTAAGTACTGTTTTGCCATCATTTTAATGGTTTTGTATGTTGATCAATTATCCACAGTCATTATCCAAGGATCACTGCCTGCCCGGAGCTTAACCGTATACGGTTGCCATTTAAGCATACGTCATTCTTATTATCCAACAGAACCTGAAGCTTCGGCTGCTCATTTGCAGTCAACAGGTCAACTGTGATATCTTCTCTGCTGTAATTCGTTATGATGTAAACGGTCTGGTCTTCTGTCTTTCTTGCATATGCAAATATTCCATCCTTCTCCACAAACATTGGAACGACCTTGCCATAGGTAAATACTTCTTTGTAGTCCTCGGACTTACGAAGTGCGATCAGCTTCTGGTAATAGTACCATACTGAATCTTCCCTGCCAAGCTGTTCTTTTACATTGATCTCTTTATAATTTGGATTTACAAAGAGCCATGGTGTTCCGGTTGTAAATCCTGCCTGTGCAGAATCATCCCACTGCATTGGTGTTCTGGCATTATCCCTGCTGTTCTCATAGCAGGCTTCCATCGCTTCTTCTACCGTGCAGCCAGCATCGATTGCAACTGCATATTCATTCTTTGTACTAATATCATTGTAATCATCGATCGAAGCCATATGACAGTTACGCATACCGATCTCCTGTCCCTGATAAATAAACGGAATACCACGCAGCATAACACTGATCGTTCCCAGTAATTTGATTCCGTCTTCATTCTGAAGGTAATCCGGCAGATAACGGCTCGCACCTCTCGGTTCATCGTGATTCTCTATGATATTTGCAAGGAAGCCGACATCTTCGCATTCCTTCTGTGCATGGAAGATCACCTTTTTCAAGTCGTCAAATCTGACCTTCTTCGCATCGTACCAGCCATGATCGCCAAATGTCATCTCATGCGCTGAGAAATCAAACATCGTTGAAAAATGTCCGTCGTCACCGATAAATTCTTCCAGCTCATCCTTCTTCATATTGAATACTTCAGCAACTGTAAATGCATCGTACTTTTCAAATGTATGCTTCTTCAGATCCTCTAACAGCTCACCAACGCCATCGACACCCTCAACCATACGGAAGATTCCTGTCATGCCATCCGGTCCGTCCGGCTCATAATTCGGAAAACTCAGATCTTTCTTGATATTGATAATCGCATCGATACGGAAACCCGCAACGCCCTTATCCAGCCACCAGTTGATCATGGTATATAATTCATTTAATACCTCAGGATTGTTCCAGTTCAGATCCGGCTGTTCCTTTGCAAACATATGAAGATAATAATAGTCCGTTCCTTCTACCTTCTCCCATGCGCTTCCACCAAAATAAGACCGGTAATTGCTTGGCGGATTTCCGTCTTTTCCCTTACGGAAATAAAAATAATCGCCATATTTACCCTCCGGATCCTTTAATGCTTTCTGGAACCATTCATGCTGGTCGGAACAGTGATTAATAACAAGATCCATAATGATATACATATCCCGCTTCTTCACCTCTGCTAACAGCTCATCGAATTCTTCCATCGTTCCAAATATCTCATCGATCTTATAATAATCTGAAATATCATAACCCTGATCGACAAATGGAGACTGATAGATCGGAGATAACCAGATAATATCGATTCCCAGACTTTTCAGATAATCTAAATGATCGATCACACCACGAAGATCACCGATTCCGTCTCCATTTGTATCCTGAAAACTCTTTGGATATATCTGATATGCTACTTTGCCATGCCACCATTTTCTTTTCATTATAAAAACCTCCTGTGTTCCTTTTATACTGTCTGTATCTGTTCCACCATCGGATACAGCTACTCGTTCTTTTTTACACTTTAATTACAGTATACGGAATACATAGAGGTTTTCTATCTTTAAATTGACTATTTTATTGTACTATTTTGACTTTTTGCGATATTCGGAAGGTGTCATGCCCTTCTCCTTTTTAAAGCGTCTGATAAAATATCCGATATTGTCAAATCCACAGGCAGCTGCAATATCTATGATCTTATCCTCTGTCTCCGCAAGCGCCGTCGCCGCTTTCTCCACACGGATCACATTGATATATTCTGTGATCGTCTTTCCGATATTCTTCTTAAAATACCGGCAAAAATACTGTTCATTCATATTGACCAGCTCCGCCAGTTCGGACAGGCGGATCGGCGAACTGTAATGCTCTCCGATATACTGCAGCACCTTTTTCAGATTCTCTACCGTTCCGGATTCTTCCCTGCCTTCCCTGACCTGTCTTGTAAGCAGGTCATACTTATATGCAACTGCGATCAGCTCTAACATCTTTGCCTTGATATTCAAATAGAGCATATTTTTCTGTAAATTCTGTTTCGGTTCTCCTGCCACGTTCTCACGCGTTATTGAAGAATCCAGATGCTGCGCTTTCTTCGTACCATGTTCTTTCATCTGCCTGAGCATCTGTTCAATCTCTTTATAACAGGCACTCAATTCCTCAAATGCCGCATCCCCGCTCTGGCACAGAACCGGCATCCGAAGCTTTCCTTCTGCAAGTGGGCCAAGCACCTTCGCCTCCGCCGCATCATACCGTTCAAAGCACAGGATATCAACAGGGAACACAACCGCACTTTCTATACCATCCTTTTCCAGGATCAGTGCATGCAGTTCTTCCGGATGGATGCACATAAATGCCGGTGCATGAACCTGATACTCCTTTGTATTTATCCATACCGGGAAATCACCTTTTTGAAAATAGATCCATTCCATTTCCTCATGCCAATGCGGAACCACATGCCACTCATTTTCTCCGTTCCATTCGTACAAAGCAACCGGATACTGCACCGTTCCATGTGTTCTATTCTCTTTTAACGATGTATTTGCCATTTCCTGCTTTTTCATGCTTTGGTCCTTTCTTATTTTATGCTGGACATCTTCTATATTTCATTATACACTTTTCCTACATGGGGACAAATGGTTTTATATCGTACATCGTATTTCTTTTCTTATAATTTTCCCCATATTACCCAATATATAAAATATTTTTATCAGGAGAAAAAGAATGAATATACTCCCACCAATATCAAATATAAAACGAAACCATCCGGTCTCACTGCCGAATGCCACTCTGTTTCCAAAAAGCATCGGCATTCTGGCAGCAGGAATTCTGTCTGCCTCTGTATACACTTGCGAGATCGATCGTACACCAAGATTTATTTTCCTTGGAATCGGTATCGTACTGATCATAATTGCCGTTATATTACTGATACGCTATATAAAACAGGTGACCGCATTTAAGAAATACAAACCTGCATGGGAAAAACACAAAAGCATTTATGATGATTTTGCCATAGAACTGAATCACTGGTATGATTCCGGACTTCCGCCAAAGAGCTGTGACGGCGATACCTCCTACGCCCTCCGTCTGCAAAGAGAACGACTGGGTCGCAAAGGTATCCGAATGATCCACTACACAGCGCCTGCCAAAGAGACTCCCGGAACCACATATTTTCAAGAAACACCGCATGGTATACCGTTGACCTGATGAATGAACATATCACCAGACGACTGCGGTTTGAGAATTCATCCGGCATCATATATGACCGGGATTCCGATGATACGATGTATGAATCTGTTGTCCACACACCAAATGAAGCCGAGCTTCATCATATGACAATGACCTGCCCGAACTGCGGTGCCGTAAATCCGGTTTCCGCTCTGACACAGGGCTGCCCTTATTGCAATACCGTATTTCAGGTCAAGGATCTGTTTCCACGTATCACAAATACATATTTTATCCGGGATAATAACAAAATGAAAAGAGGAAATATCATATGGTACACGATACTGGTTGTTTTCCTGCTCTCTGTGATCCCATGTCTTTCCGATCCGGATACACCGATTCCTGCAGGACTTTTCATGTCGTATTTTATTACTCTGATCGGGGGAGGATTCTGGGGACTTATTCTTTCATCTGTCCTTGTGATGACAAAACAGTTCAATCGGGATGGCCGAAAACGGATTCCTTTCTGGTCCTATGTAACAACAAAAGGAAAAATCAACCGAGCATTTGCGCCTTATGATACTGTTTTTTCTTTTGAGAAATTTGAAGGCCAGATCATCGCCCTGATCCGCATGACCGTTCTGGCAGATCACCCGGAAAACCTTGCTTTCTATCGTGGTTCTTCTTTTGATCCATATTTTCAGGATATCATCGAGATGACCTACATGCAGGCTTTAACTGTCAATGATATCCACATGGAGGGAAGCAGCCTGTGTCTGAATCTCCGTACCTGGTGGATCAACTACAGCGAACAGAATGGTATGGTAAAACGTCGTGGTGACTGTATCGACATCACCCTCCGGAGTAATACCGCCTACATGGAACCGCCCGGTTTCTCCATTACCTCTGTCCATTGCCCTGCCTGTGGCGCAAGCTTCGATACTGTACGCCAGCGCAGCTGCCCTTACTGTGGCAGTGACTACCATATGGAAAATGCAGGCTTTGTCATTGAAAAGCTGGAGCTGTCCTAGTGCCTTCGTCCACATACAATACGAATCCCCCTATACATGACATTGACGGATTTTCATTATGAACTGCACATTGCCAGTAAATACGAGTGCTTGTCTGAGCCGCAGGCGAGTTAGCACAGAAGTATTTACGAATCAGGCATGTGCAGAGAATAGAAAATCCGGCACGTCATTATAGGGGGGATTCGTATTATATGTTAGAGGATGCCATTAGGACAGCTCCAGCTTTTATTCAATCCTATTCTTCTCCAATGATATGGCGGGCAACATAGACACCGCTGGCGGAGGCATGGGACAACGAATGCGTTACGCCACTGCCATCTCCGATCACATATAAGCCCTTGTGGCAGCTTTCCAGATTCTCATCCAACTCCACTTCCATATTGTAGAACTTAACCTCTACACCATATAACAGAGTATCATCATTTGCTGTTCCCGGTGCTACCTTATCCAGTGCATAGATCATTTCCATGATTCCATCTAAGATACGCTTTGGAAGGACAAGGCTCAGATCACCCGGTGTTGCCGTTAAGGTCGGTGTTACCAGCCCTTCTTCAATACGCTTCACGGTACTTCTTCTGCCTCGGACTAGGTCGCCAAACCGCTGTACAATAACACCACCGCCCAGCATGTTTGATAATCTTGCGATACTTTCACCATATCCGTTACTGTCCTTAAATGGCTCTGAGAAATGCTTGGAAACCAGAAGTGCAAAGTTTGTATTCTCTGTCTTCTTCTCATCACCTTCATAGCTATGTCCGTTTACAGTGATGATCCCATTCGTATTCTCATTTACCACAATTCCATTTGGATTCATACAGAAGGTTCTGACATTATCTTCGAATTTCTCTGTACGATATACAATCTTGCTTTCATATAATTCATCCGTCAGATGTGAGAAAATAACTGCCGGAAGCTCCACACGGACTCCGATATCGACACGGTTGGATTTTGTAGGGATCTCAAGCTCCTTACATACCTTTTCCATCCATTTGCTTCCGCTTCGTCCAACGGATACAATACATTTCTCACAGTCGAATTCACCCTTATCACAGATGATACGATAACCACCATCAATGACCTGTACTGTATCAACCGGTGTATCAAAATAAAAGTCCATATGATCCTTCATCTGATCATACAGATTCTGAAGAACAACATAGTTGATATCAGTTCCCAGATGGCGAACCGACGCATCTAAAAGCTTCAGCTTGTTCTGAAGACAGAGCTTCTTGAACTTCGTTCCGGCGGTTGAATAAAGCTTTGTTCCATCGCCGCCATTTTCCATGTTAATCTCATCTACATACTTCATCAGGTCAACAGCTTTCTGCTTACCGATATATTCATACAGTGTTCCACCAAAATCATTTGTGATATTGTATTTTCCATCTGAGAATGCACCTGCTCCGCCAAATCCACACATGATCGAGCAATGCTTACAGTTAATACAATTCTTGATCTTATCGCCATCAATCGGACATTTTCTCTTTTTTAAAGTATATCCTTCTTCGAATACAGCGATCTTACACTCCGGTTTCTTCTTCATCAGTTCATATGCCGCAAAGATTCCTCCCGGTCCTGCACCGATAATAATCACATCATACTCCATACACAACCTTACCTTTCATTTATCAGACAAGCTGATCCCGGAATTCGTCTTTTAATTCTGACAGGATCGTATCCATCCGTCTGTCATAATCTTCAATATGCCCATGCAGCCGGTTATAAACCGCTTTCTGGACTTTATTGTAGATTGGAAGCTCCCGCACATCTTCTTTAGAATCTCCGACTTCACTCATCAGATCCTCTAAAAAGTTCGCAGGAAGTCCTCGTTTCTTAATCTCTTTTTCAAGTGTCGCAGTATCCACTGTAACTGCTAGCACACAGAAATATTCGATCAGGGATTCCTCATTCTTATTTAACGAATATGCCTTAATAAAATAGCTCTTTGCTTCATCAAGCTGAAGATTTCCGGCCAGAGCAACTGCTTTATTATGATATACATTTCCGAGGAATTCATCCTCCTGTTTTTCTTTTTCCAGATAGCAGATAACCTCATCATAGATCGCACCCGCTTTTATATAATGCTTGTACCGCAGATATCCATCCGCCCGCAGCTTCTCGACTTCGTATGATTTTAACGTACGAAGCTTCTGACATTCCGCCATAAACTGCCGTACTTCTTCACTGCTGTAATATCCGCCATACACAAGAATCTCCACCATGATATCCTGAACAAATGCATGCTTGTCAAGTAATGTATCAATCTTGTCTGCAAGTTCTGTGAGAGCAAGCTCTCTCCTGATCCATGCCGACAATCTCGCCGTCACATCTTCTTCCCCAACCAGCACCATATTATTATACAGGTAGTAACACAATTCCTCGTAGGAATATACAGATACCTTGGTATTCAGGAACGTATATGGATTCTGTGCAGTTTTTGTATTACATACAATTATTTTTCCCATTTCAGGTCAAATTCCTTCCTATATATCTTATTTGTGGTCGGGAACATCGTTCCAAATCCTTCATCCCTGATAACAACCGCTCCCTTTTCCGCACTGTAGAATTCCGCTTCCAGTGAGATCTTGGTCGTCTTCGGCGGACGCTTCGGCAGTCCGTGGATCTCGATATGCTCCTTATCATAATCTCCTGTCAATATGTTGCGATAGATCAGCTCCACCTGATTTGATTCGTCCGGAAAGATATATAATTTTCCCTTTGTGTGGAACCATTCCTGTCCTCCTCTGGTGATCGGCACAAATGTCTTGCTGTCATCATTTAAACTGATACCTATATCAAAGCCAACTGTATATTCCGACCGGATCAGATAACGATCAAGCACCTTGCTGTGCCGATCGCCAAATGCCCGGTAGCAGGCTCCCTTTGTATAGATATTCTGACCGACAAATACCCGTCTTCCCTGACAGAGGATCGTCGCCGACTCCTTCAGCCAGTTATCCGCAAAGCCAATTCCGGTCAGGAACACCGAGGACACATAAGTCTCTGCCAGAAGCTCCTGACAGATTGCTGCGAACTGCTCATCCAGCTCCTCATCATCCTTCTTAAACGCTGAAAATGTCAAGCGGTCTTTCAGGTTTTGATGAAATACATCCACAATCTCCGGTGATTTGTTATGCGTAATATCGAATCTGTAATAATCAAGCCCGCTGCTGTTAAAATCAAACAACACCACACTGTTATTTCTTAACGACTCCGGCTGATTAAAGATGTAATAAATTCCACTGTCTATATGGCTTGTGATCTCAAACTGTTCATCACTTAAATGAAGCGCTCTCTGTAACTCCTGCACTGCCTTAATGATATGAATATCGGCATCTGCGATCGTTACTACCAGCCGCCTGATCTCATAGCTTTCAAACTGTTTTGTAAATTCCCGGATATGAAGCAGCAGCATTTTGACCAGAAGGTCTTTTGCTTTATAACTTGTTCCATAGATCTCCGTGTCCTCGTTGATGATCGTCTTCTGGTAAATACGATCAACCACCACGCCATCTTCCTTGAACCGTTTCCCTGCAGCCACCGCTCCGACACTCCAACCGGATTCATCCTTTGCTCCGGTTCCGTCTTTATATTTATCTGTATAAAACATAATATTTGGAAGCAGATATGTATCTTTGGAATCACTGTGACAGATTGATTCCGGTACCCCTTCATCCAGCTTATAATAACTTAACTGTGTATACTCCGGACTCAGATCCAATCCCAGATATAATGGATGTTCCGTCATGTTATCTCCTCCTGTTTCTGCTGTCTTATAATAATATCAGATTCTCCTCAAAGAAATGTGTGTTATTCAGATAGGTATCCATCGCCTGGATCAGCTCCTGATCATTTCTTGTCTCCTGACTGATCAGCATACTGTTGATCAGCTCAAATCGATTACTGTTCTTCTTATGACATGTTGTATTCTTTAAAATATCACTCTCAACGATGGATGAATTACCGCTCTCCGCACCATCAATGGAATATAACAGCGTCTCTCCGTGGAACACAACAAATTCCTTGATATAAATTCCCGGTATGATCTCATTCATTCGCTCCGATTTGTAATGTGCCATACTGTTGCTTTCCTGTCCGAAGCTGTAGCTTACCCAGATCTGTCTGCCGCTCTCACCCTTAAAGATCAGATAGGTCTTAAACTTCATATCATCCGGCAACGTTACAAAGGATGCAAATTCTTTAAAGAACGGCAGGATCTTACTGCTGTCTATAAAATGACGAACTGTATTCCGGATCCATTCCTTCTGTTCTGCCGAGAACCGTCCACCGCAGCCTGCAAAATAAGAGAGCAGCGCCATCTCTGAAATCTCATCTGTAATGTTCTTCTTCGCCACCTCTTTATACAGACATTCCATGATATCCGCAGGAATCTTCAGATCCTTGATAATATACTGGTATGCACAGAACCGTAAAAATGCCTTGACTACCATGCCCCTGCTTCTGCCTGCGTAATAAAGCGCAAAGATATCAAAGATTGCCTCTGTATAAGCATCCGCAAACATCATCTGTGCCAAGATATTCTCTGCAAGCATATCAATATCACGATAATTTGTGTTAACTGCCTTAAACAGCTCTGCCATTTCCTCTAACGAGCCATTATAGTTATTGATCAGGAATGCCAGAACCTTCTGTGTCGCATACCCCCTCCGGTACAGATATACACAAATGGATAATAACGTCCTGTCATCATCATAGCGCTTATCGGATATTCCGAATTCCGCGATCCGTATCAGTTCATCCACATCCACATCTACATATCCAAACCGATGGATTCCGTTAAATGCCTGCTCATACATCCGTAAAGAAATGTAATATGTAATGATCCGGGAAGCGTCCTCTACTTCCACATAATCCAGATCAATTCGCGACAGATATTTATATAAAATGTCCGCATCATAATTCTCATGATAATACTCAACCATATGGCGGAGTGCTCTCTGCCGGATCAGATAACTGATATTCGGACAGTTAGAGATATCACGAGCCAGGTTGATCTCGGATGCATCCTTATATGAAAAGCTGTCTATATCGTTATACTCAAATAATAACAGACGATAATCCTTCGGATTATACTCTTTACAGATATCCAGATAATTTTCTTCTCCGACAACCGGCTCAAGCCGGTATGGTACCGTATTGATATATCTGCAGCCCCGACTGTCAAGTAATGTAATGATAGCGGATTCTGACACGATCTCTACATAAGCTTCTCCGTCAATCACATCCACCTGTTCACTCTTTTCCAGTTCCTCATGTGTTACAACCACTGATACAATATTCTTATTCCGACAGGTCAGCTTCTGCTTGAATATGATATTAATTAACTTTGATGCAAATTCCGGTTTCACACTCTCCGGCTCCAGAAATTCTTCATAGATAACCGTCAGATCATCACTCACTTCTCCGTCAATGATCTTCTTCTCCATGAAGTTCTCGATTGCCGGAATATACTCATGGAACACATTCATATTCTGTGCCTTATTCATTATGACATTTGCATAGAGATATGCCAGTTCTTCATCATCTAACGTATTCTTGTAATTGAAATAACGGAGAATGGATTCCGGTATCGGCTGATACGTCTTCTTATCCATGCTCTTTAAGAAGCCCTCATACAAACCAACATATTTAATTCCTGCATTTGCCGCATCCTGATAATATACATGATACTCTTTATCACATTTTTTAAATCTGAGAAGGATTTCACATATCGTATCCAGTGTCATACGGTCATGCTTTGCTGCATAGATATTCTCCAGCATCTTGAATGCGTGAATATCAAAGAGCTTCATTCTTGCAGCCGTCTTTACGAATTCCATAATGACATCTTCGGATACAAATTCATGCCGCATACCCCATCGGATAGCTGAGATCTCAAGCGGTGCGATCCGTTTCATCATAAGCGGCTGCTTATTGAACATATCACATATTTCAAAGTAAATAACCGGGCTGTTTACACCCTCATTATATAATTTCCGGATATCCTCATAAAGGTTCCATTTATCCTCTGTATAACTGTAATCCACAAATAACAGCAGCCAGAAATAAAACAGCTTGTCCTTCTCCTGTTCCAGTCGTCCGCGGACAAGTCTTGCCGTGCTGTCGATCATGTCCTTATCCTTTGTCAAAAGTGATTTCAGATAACTGTAATAACACTTCTCCATGCTGCCTGCTTCGTTCAGATCGGCATCTGCATCGATACGGACAAATTCCTGTTTTACATATTCTGTCTTGCCCTCTAACAGCTTCATATGAAGCAGTCCCAGCCGATAGATGTTATCCTCGGGCCTGTATTTGACCAGTGTTTCCAGTGCCTCTGTCGAACGTTTCGTGTAATCAGCAAGTGCCATCTTATCCGTACGGAAATCAATGTATGCTTTTGCCAGTGCCTCATGACCTTTCTTGATCATGAAATTCACATGACGATTCTTCGGCTCGGTTCTCTGAACCTCCGGCTTCTTGATGCTGACTTTCACGCTGATGTTCTGCAGGGTATTATTAAAATGGATATAACCTGCCGATACCCCTTCCGGGATCTTCGTCGGATCGATCAGGAAGTTCAGCTCATAATTATTTCCAGTGAAATCCTGACCTGTGATCCGGGTTGCTTCCGGGATCAGGAAATCGCTGTCTGATGTAATATAGGTATGGGTATAACCCCAGGTGTTCTTATTTACGGAGATCGTTGCACGAACCAGCTCATCCGGCATCTCGATCAACAGCTCACGCTGCTTTGCTGTCAGTGTAAGCACACGTTTCTTATGGGTATATACAAGGAATTCTTCCATTGCCTGATTGATGGATAACGATTTCTTCAGACTCTCATAGACACCCTTAATGATCGCGTCATCCCCTAAAAAGGTACGCACGAATTCCGGGCTGTCAAAGATCTGAACTGCTACATCCCAGTGCTCCTCTGCGAAGGTTGCAAACTGGAACAGATCCTCGATCCGTTTGTCTTCTACCAGAACATAAGGCGGAACAACCTCTACGCTGTACGGGATCTTATATTCTCCACCATCCGTTATGATGTTGATATGTCCTTTAAAGCTCTTGCCTTCTTCGATTCCGCGGGCATCAAAAGAAAAGGCAACCGTATTCCGTCTGCCTACAAATGTATGACTCTTGAAATCGAACAGGTATCTGCTGTCATATACCATCAATTTGATCGGTACATCATTCTTCGACACCACCTTAAAGGTTCCCTGAAATATGGAGCCGGCTTCCACAGCCAGTTCCAGCTTTGCAATGGAAATATCAATATCCGGTCTTTCTACATTGAATTCTCCTCTGGCGTACTGTTCTACGATCCCTTTCATCTGGTTCTCCTTGCTTTCGTAATCATTTTATTAAAACTCATGTATTTTTCTTGTAATTAAATCCCCGAATCGGTATAATTATATAAAAACATATATTTTGATTATAGCAAAATAAATAGTTTTTTGAAACATTATATATGGAAAAAGAGGAATTTTTTATGGGAAAAAGTACGTCACATCTTTCTGGAAGCAATCTGCTCTCCCAGAATGAATCTGTAAGATTTGACCTGAACATGAATCCGCTCGGGGTTCCGGATTCTGTTAAAAATGTCATTCTTAACAGCATCGAAGATCTGAAGCGTTACCCGGATGGCTCATATACAAGATTAAAGGAAAGTATCGCAGGCTATTCTGGTGCGGATCCGGACGATATCATTGTCGGAAGCTGCTCATATGAATTTATCAAACTCCTGATCGAATTCAACAGTCCAAAACATGCTGTTCTTCTTTCACCGGGAGCACACAACTATGAGAAGGTTCTGAAAATGAACGGCTGTGATATCACATATTATCAGTTATCCGAAGAAGAAAACTACGAACTGGATATTGCGGATTTCATCTCTACGTTAAATGAGTCCATTGATATGGTATTTATCTCGAATCCAAATGGAACAACATCACAGGTCATCGACCGTGAATCTCTGGAATTCATCGCAAAGATCTGCGCAGGAAATGATATTGCCCTGGTCGTTGATGAGGAGTATATGGATTTCGTTCAGGATAAGGATGATTGCACCGCTATTCCGCTGGTTAAGGAATATGACAATCTCTACGTTCTCAGAAACACAAGTAAATTCTTTGCAGTACCCGGTCTTCGATTAGCCTATGCGATCACATCTAATCCGGTTTTTAAAAAAACAATGTCAATCACCGGTTTTCCTTATGCGATCAACGCACTTGCCGAGGCAGCCGGCATTGATATGTTCAAGGATGCTTCCTACATAAGTAAGACCCAGACACTGATGAAGACGGAACGGAATCTCGTCTATTCTGCACTGGCAAGCCGCAAGACGATCAAGCTCTATAAGCCGGATGCAAATTTTATTCTGGTTAAATTATTAAAGAACGATATTACTGCTCAGACAGTTGTGGAACATTGCCAGAGTAAGGGATTGTATATCAGAAGCTGTGCCGACATCACAGGATTGGATAATTCTTATATCCGCTTCTGCTTCATGAATCCGGAACAGAATGATCTGGTCGTTAACACTATTTTAGAGGTTGTATAATAAATTATATATGTTATTTAAATGAAAGGGTGGTACATACATATGAAACATGAACCAATGAAATTAACATCTTCTTACAATAATCAGTTATATATCAAAGTGATGAACGGTCACTTTGCTACAAACCATTCTCATATCAACCAGTATATCGATATGACAACCTTGAAGGTCAGAGGCACTATGGCTGCTGCCGCTGCCAAATCCATGGGAACCGAATATGTAGCATCAACTATCGTTGATACGATCGTCTGCATGGACGGAACTGAAGTGATCGGTGCTTATCTGGCAGAAACCTTAAGTCAGAACGGTATCACTTCCATGAACCAGCACAAATCCATCTACGTTGTTACACCTGAGGTTCACAGCTCCGGCCAGTTGATCTTCCGTGACAACCTCCAGCCAATGATCGAAGGCAAACATGTGCTTCTTCTGATCGCATCTGCTACAACCGGTAAAACGATCAAAAAGAGTCTGGAGTGTATCAAATACTACGGTGGTTCTATCGCAGGTATCTCAGCAATCTTCTCTGTTGCAACAGAGGTTGACGGCTATCCGGTACATGCACTGTTTACCGAAAAGGATCTTCCTGATTACAAGACCTATCCTCATGATCAGTGTCCAATGTGTCAGGCCGGAAACCGCATTGAAGCCATTGTAAACAGCTATGGTTATTCTGAATTATAATAGGACTATTCAAAAAAAAGAAGTCTGGGAGAAATTTCTCCCAGGCTTCTTTTTTTATTATTATCAAAGAATGTTAACGCCTATAAACTCCCGGCTGATCGCCGAAATCACACCACTTAGCTGTGGTAATGAGAACGCTTATAATGCACGATGAGCCCTGCTACCGCAAGGATCAATATTACTACGATCACCCACACCTGCGGAGTTACATCCTTAATGTTATAGCAGCGGACATTGATCCACATCTGATTGATCCGTTTGCTGGCATCTGCATCGAAGTACTGCATGATCGCACTTCGCTCAATCGCCGCTTCGTCCGGATACTGGGCATAGAGCTGACGTCTTGTCTGCTCCTCCGGAGCTGTTATGATGTAATCAGGATCCGAATTATCACCACTGAAGAAATAACCAAGCGGATATTCTGTTGTATCTTCTTCTCCATCTTCCGCACCATAATTCCAGTCCAGATAATCAAATACTGTATTATCATCTTTACCTCCTGCAATAACAGAAGTATATCCGATGTAGTACATATTTCTGACTGCATTGTCCGGTCTTGAAAGAAAGTTCACAAAGCTTTCTGCTACCTGTTGTTTTCTGGCATCTTCATCGATACCATCCTTTAACATCACCCAGCCATCAAACCAGAGATTGGTAGATTCCTTCGGCACGGCGAAATCAAGATAAAGATCATCTTCTTCTGCCTGATCCATCGCATAAACCGCATCACCGGACCACTGATAATTTGCAAGCACCTTACCGGATACCATATCTGCCTTACCACTGTCTGTCTCAAAGGAATATACATTGTCCTTCATATCCTGAAGCAGATCCTGCACTTCCTGTATCGTTTCCGGGCTGACATCATTCATTACCCGAAGCAGATCATCATGATAAGTATCTGCATTTATGAATTTCTCTGATGTCAGTTCGTCCTGCTTCAAAATGCCAAGTGCAGCAAAATAAGAATCACGCACATTATCCTTGATTGTAACCTGACGTGCAAACTTCGGATTATTCAGGATATTCCATGTACCTGCTTCTTCCTCTGTTATCTTCTCCGGATTATATAAGATACCGGTTACACCCCACATATATCCGGCTGCATATTTGCTCCAGCTCTCACCATTGATCTCATTTTCATCAAAGGTCTGTCTGATATATGGAGATACTCCCTTTGCATAATAATTTTCCTCTATACTCGTGTCATAAAACGAATCCGAAAACGGAACTACTTTTTCTTCTGCCATCAACTTCATGATCATGTAGTCGGATGGACAGACCAGATCGTATTTATCACCAAGGGTAAGCATGTTATAAAGGTCTTCATTTGTTCCAAAGCAGGAATATTCCACCTTTACCTTCTGACCATATGTCTCATAATACCAGTTCTCAAAATCTGTCACCATGGAATTCTCACCGAAGATCTCGGTTCCATCTTCCAGGTCGATCACTTCGTCCTCATCCCATTCTCCAAGGTCGATATATTCTTCCCAATTGGATACACGAAGCACAATTGTATCATCCGACTTCTGTACATCGGCAGCATCTGTCTTTGCTGCATCACTTCCTGTATTATCTGATGCTGCAGATACTTCTGTCTGATCCTGCACATTGTTATCTGCCTCCGCATGTACCAGATAAGCCGCAGGCGTAAGCATCATAAGTCCGGCACAGAAGCCGGCAAATCCTTTGAATAACTTCTTCTTATTCATATCTGCCACCTGCCTTTCCGGCTCTCGTCTTTGCCTTTGATGTCATATTCATCCCAACAACGATCAGTATAACGATCACGAAGATCACTGTTGATAACGCCCATAAAGCAGTCTTGATCTCTGTCTGAGAACCCTTGGTCGCATTTACGACATAAGTACTGATCGTATCAAATGTAGCCGGCTTTGTATAACTCGCAATGAAATAATCGTCTAATGACAAAGTAATTGCCAATGCAAATCCCGAAATTACACCCGGCAAGATCTGTGGAAGGACTACTTTTACCAGTGCGGTAAATGGTGATGCGCCCAAGTCCATAGCAGCCTCATACAAGCTTCCATCCATCTGCTTTAGCTTCGGTACAACTGACAGATAGACAAATGGTGCAGACAGCACGACATGTCCGACTACCAGCGGCATATAGGATTCCTTACTGACACCAAATACTACGATCAGCAGGATACAGATTGAAAAACCGGTTACAACATCTGCATTTACAACCGGAACCTGATTCATCGCAGATACGATCCCCGATGCAAGTTTCTTGGAATAAAATGCACCGACCGCACCCAATGTTCCAAGCAGAGTGGCAATCAATGCAGATCCAACCGCAAGAAGAACCGTACCCCAGATCATATCTGCAAGCTCAGGCTTGGTAAATAATGTAACATAATTCTGAACGGAAAATCCGTGTATTGTTCCGATATTTGCCGAATCCGTAAAACTATAAACTGCAAGGATCAGAATCGGCAGATAGAGGATCACCAACATCAATATAATAAAAGCAACCCGAAATCCTTTTTTCATTATAACAATGCACCTCCTCTGTTGTTGTCTTCTCCCTCATATTTATTTGTAAAGAGAGTAAAGATTAATATGATCAACAGAAGCACCAGTGCGATCATGGATCCATTGTGCCAATCGTATGCAGCAAAATAGCTGCCTATCAGACTACCCATAACATAAGTACTGTTATACAACATATCCAATACAACATAGTTCGTCATAGATGGAAGGAATACCATCACGATACCACTGATGATACCCGGAACAGATAATGGAAGCGTCACCTTTAAAAATGTCTGAACAGAACTTGCACCCAGATCATTTGCTGCTTCTAACAGACTATTATCTAACTTCATCAATGTTGTATAGATCGGCAGGATCATAAATGGAAGAAAATCATATACCATACCGATCACGGAATTCAAAAACGGATAATATGCCAGATTATGCTCGATCAACGTCAGGATTTCCTTTAAAGCAGTCAGTCTTAACGTAAAATTGATCCACATCGGAAGAACGAAGATCATAACAATGATCGACTTTTTCTTCCATTCACTTCTGGCAAGTATATAAGCGATCGGGTACGCCAGCAACAAAGCTGCTGCCGTCGATACACAGGCGATCGCAAAGCTGTAGGCAAGGGTTCCGATCGTGTTCGGACTGGTGAAGAATCCTGTCAGGTTCTCCAGTGAGAACTGCCCCTCTCCATTTGTAAATGCATAATATATAATGACTATAAGCGGTGCAACCACAAAGCATATCAGGAACAATGCATATGGCACACACAGTTGTTTTCTGGAAAAACGTAATGTACTCATCTCTGTCTCCTTTTGCTTTCGGTTATTTCTTAAGTTCAAAGTGGATCTTATCCTTTGGAATCACAAGGCTGACAAAGTCATCCATATTCCAGAGATATTCATCGTGAACAATGAAGTCTTCCTCATTCTCCGTACGGACTACATAGCTGTAGTGGTCTCCTTTATAGATCAGGTTAATGATATGACCGGATATAATACCTTCCTCCTGATCATCACTCATCGTAATATCATCCGGTTTGATCGTTAAGATCACCTTGAGCCGCTCATGATCGATGACATCTCCGGACGCATCCATTAATACACCATCCTCATAATGAGACGACGGAACGATCTTACTCAGATCACACTCAAGCTCACCATCTAAGAATTCCAGCTTATAATATTTGTCAACTCCTGTCTCGATGCGGTTCAGTGCTTTCTCCGCAGGCATAACATGAATGCCATCCGGCTCTACGTTAAGTCCAACCATGTCGCCTACCTTTGCAGACTTTGTGGACTGTATCACGATCTCATTTTTACCGGACTGTACTGTAATCTCATAATGAACACCCTTGAATACCACAGAGATAACCGTTCCTTTTACGGCTCCCTGCTCCGGCGACACGATCAGGATATCCTCCGGACGCACTACGACATCCACCTGTGTTCCATGCTCTACATCATCCAGGCATTCGAATTCCGCACCACAAAAACGAACCTTTAATTTGCCTGTCATGATACCATTAAAAATGTTGCTTTCTCCGATAAAGTCCGCAACAAATGCATTCTTCGGCTCATTGTAAATATCCTCCGGCGTACCAATCTGCTGGATACGTCCTTCTGACATTACAACGATCTTATCTGACATTGTAAGCGCTTCTTCCTGATCGTGGGTTACATAGATAAAGGTAATTCCAAGTCTCTCGTGCATTTCCTTTAATTCGAGCTGCATCTCTTTTCTCATTTTCAGATCCAGCGCACCAAGCGGCTCGTCAAGCAACAGAATCTCCGGCTCATTTACCAGCGAACGTGCGATTGCAATTCTCTGTTGCTGTCCACCGGACAATGTCTGAACGCGTCTATCTTCAAACCCTTCAAGATCTACCATCTCAAGAGCTTTTTTTACTTTCTTTTCAATCTCAGCCTTTGGAAGCTTTTTCAGCTTCAGGCCAAATGCGATATTGTCATAAATATTTAAATGTGGAAACAATGCGTATCTCTGAAATACCGTATTGATCGGGCGCTTATTTGGCGGCAACTTACTGATGTCCTTACCATTTAATAAAATCTCCCCCTCTGTCGGCATCTCAAAACCGGCTATCATTCGAAGTGTGGTCGTCTTACCACAACCGGACGGCCCTAAAAAGGTTACAAACTCTCCACGCTGCACCTCCAGATTAAAGTCATCCACAGCCGTAAAGTTATCATCAAAATTTTTTGTGATATGCTTTAACTCGATAATGTTTTCCAATTATTTATACACTCTCCTTTTCAAGTTATTTATAATTTTTATCATTAGACAAAAATCAACTAATTCTAACATATCCGGGAGAAAATTAATATATATTTCATGTTATTTTTCTTAGGTTTTGTGTAAATTTTACATCTGAAATTTCATCGTCTGAGAACTGACGCATACAACCTGACCAGATCTGTCTTATCACCGAATTGAAGATGAACCGAACCGTAATCCGTCTCCTGAATCCGGACATTTTTATTCGCTGTCAGATTACTCAGATGCACGCTGGAATTCAGCCGCCCGTACCAGCCATCCGGATTCTTCATAAGCCCTGTGACCGGAAGCTCCTGTAATATCTGCTCCAGTATTCTGCCGGTATGTGATCTCTCTGTCTGTTCCCTGCTCACGACTACCGTGTCCGATGTCAATCCATACGAAGCCACCGCTGCTGTCATCACCTGCTCCTGCGTCAAGGAATCTGCATAAATATCAGCTTCAACACTTACCATCTCCTTGATATTCAGATTATCAAAAAATGTATGAATCTGATCGACTGCCTCTATACGATCCGTCTGAACGACCAGATAACCCTGTCCGGTAACTGAATTGTCAATAAAAGTAAATCTCCAGAATGCCGGATCTCCGTTACTTTGAAAAGTTGTTATCGAATCATGCCGTCCGGTAACAGTCAGTTCGCCTGCAGATACCCCAAAGCATCCGGCAGTATTCAAAAGAAGATTATTTATCTTCGTCGGAGTCAGACGCGGGCAGACATCCTTTGAATCTTTATTTTCAGATTTTTCTGAATCTGCCATCTCATATACGCCCCATACACTTATATCAGCATGAACCTCCAGCTGTGTATCTGCCTCCTGCATACTGGCGAACACTTCTTCCATATCCATTTTCTCATTTATAAAAAACTGCAATGCTGCTGCGATCCAGACAAGCAGCACCATATATATCTTCGCCGAACGCTTCATGTATACATCTACCATCCTTTTCCTATATCCATATTCTGGACAATATCATGTGCTTTTATTCCAGGAACTTCTTGGATTGCTGACGTACATCATAATCTTCATATCCATGAGGCAAATCAGATACTGCAGACTTACGTTCTTTTGCAATATAGCAAAAAGAGGTGCCAGACACATAAATGCCTGACACCTCCAATACAGCTCACTTCCATCACAAATTCAGGTGTTTTCTACTTGAACTTCATCTTCTTTGTTACACCCTTCTTTAAAAGGATCTTTTTGTATGCCGTCTTCTTTGCTTTTGGGATCTTGATCGTTGCTTTTGTATAGATCTTTGAAAATGCTTTAGAGCCAACAGTCGATGCTGTTAACTTTGTTGACTTGATCATAATGGTCTTCAGATTTGTGCATCCATAAAAAGCATAATTTCCAATCTTGGATACATTTGCACCGATCGTTACTTTTTTCAGCTTCTTTCTGTTTACAAAGGCACGGGATGCGATCGCCGTTACCTGATATATTTTCTTTCCAATCTTCACAGTCTTAGGAATTGAAAGTGATGTGATGGTATTTGAAGTAACTCCGCCAAAGGCAACCGTCTTTGATGATGTAATCTTATAGATCATCTTATCCTTGATATAGATATCACCCTTCCGGTATCCACTCTTCTGTCCATTATCAAATGACTCTGTCTTGTCGGTTTTGAAGGTCTTTACGTTCCTGGCTTTTGTCTGTACCTTGGATAACTGATATGGATTGATCTCGACAAATACCGGTGAATCGTTATTGGTTACATACCATATAACCGTACCGGATTTGGTTACAACCGGCTCACACATCGCAAGTGCCAGTGGAGAAGAACAGATCTCCGAGGTTTTATTTCCACTTTCATCCAGCAGCACCATCTTCGTTGTATAAGTATTCTTCACTGTATTCTTTTCTTCCCATAATAACAGGAACTGTGTTCCCGACAATTTTACAAGCTTTGGATTCATAACCGTGATCTTATCCTTCGCTGTATAGTTCGTGATCCACTTTGCACCTGTCTGCAAATGTGTCTTTGATCCTGCATTCACATAGATATTTCTTACAGAGGTCTTTTCGTTCTTGATGCCTGTTCCGGTCAGAATATAGTTATTGGTTCCAAGCTTCAGATCATTTAATGTATAACCGGTATAGTTATATCCTGTGTCTCCCGGAATCGCAATAACCGTTCCATACATGGACGGATCCTTTACCTGATCTCCGACTTTCGTTGCTGTAAGCGCAATACCCCTTGGATAAGCATCTCCCAGATCTGCACGATAAATGTACTTACCATCTGTTTCAATCTGCTGTGCAAATGAATGGCTGACATAACCCTCTGACAGATTCATAACATCATAATACGAATCTGCCAGCTTCATATTGCTCTCTTTTACAACAAAGGTACAGTTCGCCTGATGATGATATCCGTCGCTGCTGGCAAACATCGTATGACAGGTGTGTATATATAATTTACCTGCTGTTTCTGTCATTGAAAGTCCACCTGCATCAAATGGCATATATGTATTTGCTCCCTTGATCCGGCAGGCTCCGATCCGCTTCCAGTTTTTATCATACTTTACAACACGGATAACTTCCTTTGTCTTGCTCTCCTTTGTATTTGACTGTCCAAATACAAGATAGTTGTATTTCTCACCGCTATAATATCCACCAAATAACGGGAGTTCGCATTTGATCTTTTTCCGGCTCTTTAACCGATAAGAAGAATCATAAACCTCGCGAACTACCGAACCTCTGATATACTCTACACGCTCAAAGGTTCCATCGGATCTTGCATTCAGATAAGCGGTCTGTACATTTCCATATGTATATCCACTGTTTGTACTCAGATGCATGGTTGCTGATGCTGTACCGACTGCTCCTGTAGATTTATAAGTTTTACTGCTCTTTGATAAAGCCGAATCTGTTACCTTGAGCGTGATCGTCTTCTTCACATTGATCGGGTCTGCCTTGATCGTGATCGTTGCCGTTCCCTTTTTCCATGCATTCAGATTTCCGTTTTTATCTACACTTACGATCTTTGGATCTGAACTTTTATAAGTATAGTCCAGAGCAAAGCCACCATTTGTACTGCAGGCGGCTGTTCCTGATGCTCCTACCTTCATACTGGCCGGTGCATTCACACGGAAGGTTGTCGGATATGTCCAGTCAAATGTTTCCAGATAATAATTGTCATCCTTTTTCTCTACTACTACACAGGTGGATTTGTCCATGAAAAATGTATAGACCGGGTACTTTGTCTGTAACCGTATCTTCTCTTTTTGCTTTGCTATGTCGTATTCTGTTAATACCGTCTCATCTGTTTTTACGATCAGAGACGTTGCTGTGCTGTTTAATGCACATCTTGGTCCAATACCTGTAAGGTCAATATATCCATCACCGTAATATGAATCAGCTGTGTAAAACGCCATCTTCAATGCTTTTTTATTTGCAATGTTGATCGGTGATACGGATACACTGCTATCGATCAGGTTAATACTTGTAGAGCTCTCGGTTACATCATTTATATCATACTGATTCGAATCTATCAGTACACAGATGTTCCCATTAAATGTAGACAGAGATACCAGATACCTGTCATTTAACATCCGGATCGGAGCCTTATGTGCAAACCATCCATCCTGGTAGAGATACATCATATTCTCTCCCTTGATCGTGATAGAATTATCGCTGTTTACCTTGCCAGCCTTCAGACTTGCCATGCTGTGATCATATCCCCAATATCTCCAGTTCTCTGATCCTCGGTAATAAAAATTACCATTCGTTTTATCAAAGCCTGCAAATTCATATATCTCACTTCCACATTTGGTCGTACTCAATAATTTTCCTTCGGAATTGAACAGATACAATTTATCTTCATTGGTCGCAATATAATATCTTCCATATGAATCGACTCCAAATGTAGATATAAGATTTGCCCAGTTCGCACCAATATCCAATGTTTCAAATGCCTGCTTATTTACTGTTCCTGTCTTAAAATTATAATTTGTGATCTTTATATCACATGTACAATCATAAGAACCTGTATTTTCGTTATTCGTATATGATACATCCGTTTTCGCAAAATATATGGCATTATCATCCATATAAGACTCTTCAACCCCACGTTCACTTGTATATACCGTCGTATATGTATTCTTGGAAATATCATAGAATACGATCTCGTATGTCCTGTAATTTCCATAAACCTCACCTACTGTATGGACAAAATAAATTCCATTCTTCTCCGGTGAATACACCATATCATTGTAGGAGGTCGTCTCCCCAACCTTATCCGCATTCAGCTTTACCGCCTTTACAGCCGATAGCTCCGCTTCTGTCTGCTCTGATTCAGACACTGTCTGTGTCTGCAATACAGCCTTTGCAGAATCTTCCTTTGCCTGTACCATAGCCGGACTTCCGATCAGTCCAACACAAGCGGCAATTCCAGCTAATACCACAGTTAGTTTCTTCCATTTTTTCATAGTCACTCGCTCCCTTTCATTTTTATGATCTGTCTTCCTCTATTCATCTCCGCAGATATTAAACATATTTTATCATGGCATTTACGCTCTGCACAATCACTAAACTATAGATACTGTAACATTTCCTCTTCTGCTCCATATCGCGGCAGCAAAAAACAGGCAGCCACCAAGATCTTCGCAAATATGCATTCACTCTTTATCATGCATATCCAAACTGATAACCGCCTGTTTTTATTAATTTGTATTTAGTTAATATCTTTCAGGAAGAACATATTTCTCCTGATAGTCGATCATCTCTTTGTAGATTCTCTCGCAGTTATTATGATCTCTGTAGTAGAAGAAGTCATCGGCACGTTTTACATACTCCGGCTTCATCTTACAATCATTCTGCATATACTCGATCAAGGTATCGATCAGCTCGTCATTATCATGACAGATCTCACCAAATGCCATTGTATCATAATGGAAGGTTCCCTCCTCATAATGCTGTGGTATATCTTTGTGATGGAGATATACCAATGGTTTTCTCATATAAGCAAAGTCAAACTGGATACCAGAGAAATCCGTTACCATCAGACTGGATTCACAGAACATATCTTCATAGCTCATATCTCCAACTGCCGGAACGATATCTACAAAATCATTCTTATCAAAATCATCCACCTGTGAGCTCACGATCGGATGCAGAACATATTTGATCCGGTATCCATATTTCTCTGCCGCATCGATCAGACGCTTGTCATTAATAAGTGCATTGAATACCTTGAAATATTCTGATTCCTTAAACAGCGGATTGTAATCACGCTGTTCGCTCTCACTGGTACGCACCGGCATTGCTGCCTGCATTCTCCATGTCGGACTGATCATAATCTGCTTCTTCGCCCGATCCTTCAAGCCATCATAACGAGGAACGCCTGTCAGCTTCAATGCATCATAGCCGACATAATCATATACCGGACGAGACAGATTCTCGATCTCATACTTAGATGCGCAGAAGTAAAGTCTGAGATTATCCCGCAGACGATTCTGGGCGATCGCAATCTTCTGAATCGACATACCATGCTGAACACAGCAGACATGGAAATGCGGAAGGTCACGGATAAAGGCCGAATTTTTTAGTTTATATCCATTAAATGCATAAACCGTTGAATTCGATATAACCATCATATCTGCATATAAGAATACAAGTCTGTGCTTTAAGGAATCACGCACCAATGGCTTGTAGCCCTCTTTCTTCAGACGCTTATAATCCGTACTCTTCTTATCAACCAGATAGTAATGCTTGATATCCTTGCTGTTTTGTGCACTGGCATATTTATACAGGTACTCGGATGAATCTCCGCCCTTGTAAATCTTATCAATATACATCCAGATCGGCTTTCTGGTCATGAATGGACGACAGATAAAGTACAGCATTCTGAATATCGCATACTTTCTTGTCCAGTTATTCTTCTTAAACATATCCTTCAGTAACTTAAGCTCTTTTACAAATTTCTGTGACTTGCTCACCTTACGGATCACCATACTTCTCCGCTCAGATGTCATCATATACTCTCTGTTATCTCCAAAGAACCAGTGGCTGTTCGTAAAGGCTCCACATACCCGACTGAAATGGGATGGGAAACTAAGGGTGATCGTCTCGATCTGCGTTCCGAATTTCGCCTCACAGGATATTGCTGTTTCATTTTTCTTTGCAACCGGAATACTCAGATGGAAAGAATGTCTCTTACAGATTGCTGCTCCAAATGCTTTTGTCAGACCATATCGTCCGTTATATTCGATCTTATATTTGACATTGTTATATTTGAAATAAATCTCGTCCGCCATGGAATACAGGATTGGATGAACCGTTCCATCAATCTCCAGCTTACCAGCTCTGTAATTGATGAACAGGATATTGGTGCTTAAGCTCATAACTGAATTAAACAGGGTATCCCCGATTCCATAATAGATCTTTCCTGCAAGGAAAAATCTCTGGAACTTATAATCCTGTCCATTTCGTAAGATACCATATACCCATTTCATCGTATCTCCTGTAATACAATCTGCAATCTTATTCCGATTCAGCATGATACTCTCTTCGATCAGTCCAAGTGACCTGCCTATCAGTTCCAGATACTCTTCGCCATGGCCTTCCTCGATTACATGCTTATTCCGGTTGTCCATGTTGCCTTCAAATCTGGCATGTATGGAATACATGAAATTATACTGGATAAATACCGGTATCCTTCCATATTTTTCTTTCATTTCTGTTAAGAACGGCATCCAGAATTCTGTAATAGAATCAAAATACCACTCCTGCATATACAATCCACGATAAAATGTAATATCATGCTCCTCATATTCATATGCTGTATATTCCACACCCGGAAGATATACGACTTTCATTTCTTCTGCTAAATAACGCAGGAAGAAATCACGTTCCATTTCCAGTCCCAATGAAGCATTCACGTTACGCTTCTTTAAAATATCCGTCTTTAATATTGTTCCTGCAAAAGTAAATGGATAACAGTCGTATTTATTTTTCAGATCGATCACATAAAATGGTTTTAATTCCTTTTTACTGTCTGTGACTTTTAAGAAATTACGAAATGCACCTTTCGTTGCATTTGCAAATGTTTTTGCGACCATATATACATGATGTCCCGGGCAGATTGTAATTCCATTTGTAAGGATCTCTGCCAGATTCTCTGAGATCACATCTCCGGCTTCTATAAATGCACAGTAATCTCCCTCTGCTTTCTCTGCCATCTGATGATATGCTTCTGCCGGTGCAGTATATGCGGTATCGTCAATTGTTACCGTAAATGCAGGATTACCGATCCTGGTGATCACATTATTATACCAGTCTTTATCTGCTGTTACCTGACTGGTATTCAGCACAAACTGAACCGAATACTCTGCCATCTGCGCATCCGAAACTACAGTCTCTGATTTCTTTTCTTCTTTTTCTTTCTCAGTCTCAGCATGCTTCTTCTTTTCACCCATGCTGATCTTTTCCTGAGAAATATCATCCGCCGACAGATCACTGTCGCCAATATCAGTACTGCTTCCTTCTGCAAATGCCATACTGCCTTCCCCTGCTGCATTTGCAACTTCTTCACCGATCCGGACTTTATTATTCTTACCAAGCCCATATGCCGCCATCTTTTCAAATACTTCAATGGTCGCCTTGTTTAATTCTTCGTCGTCCGTTAAACAACACAAAATGGATAATTTCATCGTCCATCTCCCTCACAACTACTTTACTTTCTTCTATATAGTATCATTCATTTCTAGCATTTTACATACAGAGATTATTTTACCTAACTTTCTTCTATAACGCAAGTAATTGTTTTAATCTTGTATTCATTATTTTCTTGATTTCATTTATGATCTGTGCTATAAAGTAAACAGTGTTTACCATTTTAAACAGACAGGGAGTGAGAACAATTCGAGAAAGTACAAAAGCAACAAAAGAAGCCATCCTTGCAAGTGCCAGAGATATCTTTTTAGAATATGGATATCAGGAAGCCTCCATGCGTAAGATCGCAGCGCGAGCAGGCATAACACCGGGAGCGATCTATAAACACTTTTCCGGCAAAGAAGATATGTTTGAAGAAATTTTTGCGGAAAGCGGAAATAAGCTTATGCTGCTTTCCGAATCTATGTTGCATGCAGATTTTACTTCCATGACAGATGATCAGTTACTTCAGGTCTTATATTCCGGGATATCCATCCGCACCTTTGAGCTGTTAGAGGATGACATGCAGTTATTTCACATGCTCTTAAAAAATGACTCCGGTACATACCTGAGCCGTTTTCGTAAAATCTACATTGAACAATGCACCGGATTTGCAATGCAGTATTATTCCGAATTATACAAACGAGGACTTGCATCAAATCAATTATCAGAAAAAACAGTCTATATTCTCTCATCCTCTGAGTTCTCGATGGTCTGTGAAATAATCGCAGATGATTCCTGCAAAAACGGGATCACACCTGAGTGCAAACAGGCATTTTTAGAAGCAATGAACATTCTGCTTCATGGACTGGAAGCAGCACTTGGAATAAAAAAACAGGAGGAACCAAAACATGGAAAAAATTAAGATTGAAAAAGGAACCGTACAGGAAACATTATTAATTCCTCTATATGGAAGAAAATGTGCCAGATCATCGAATTAGAATTTGATTAATATGGAGGCCGCTTAAAATGGAATATGGATTTACACAGAAATTATTTGGATATTTTTATCACAGCTCCTGTATGAAACAGGCAGCAAAACAGAGCTTGAATATTGATAAAAAAGCAATAAAGCAGGAATATGTATCGATTATGAAAAATGCGAAGGACATTGGCAAATCCAGACTTATGAGTTCCTATTGCATGGGTGCATATTTTATCGCCTTAAACCGTAAAACCCCACTGTCACCGGAGGCCTGCTTTGAATTGTACAAGAACGGCTTATCTTCCAACAAGCTGTTCCACATGGTTCTTGGAAATGTTGACAGCTATCTCGATAAAAAGAAGATGCCAGGCAGACTGAAATGGTCAGCAGATTCCCATTTACGCAGATATGAAAACGACTGGGTTGTTGATATCATCGAAGGAACGCCACAGGATGATTTTGAACTTGGTTATGATTATCATACCTGTGGTATCTGTAATCTGTGCCGGGATGAAGGCTGCTTTGAACTGGCAAAATACCTGTGCCGCATGGACTATGTTCTTGCAGACATGATGCAGATGAAGCTCATCCGGACAAAGACGATCGCCGAAGGTGCAGATTCTTGCGATTTCCGATATGGACGAAAATGATCTCATACGACCGGCAGCATTCAAATACGAAAAAATTAATACACTCCGGAAGAGCACAAAAACTGCCGCCAGTTAAATGACTGGCGGCAGTTTTTGCTCTTCCTTATACTTACACTCTACTTTTTTCTGTGAGCGCTACACATCTAATACCAGATTATTTAATCTTGACTGCTTTTACAGCGCTCCATTTTCCATACACCCGGTTTCCGGTAGAATCCTTCTTAAATGCACGAACCTTAACGTAGTATTTCTTTTTAGATTTTAATCCGGTTAATGTCTTGGATAATTTCTTTGTTACTTTTTTCTTTGATGTACTCTTAACGCCAGGTTTCTTTGCCTTCGCTACTTTAACCTTTGTCCAATGTGCATATAATGTAATATTCTTATTTGCAACCTTACTCTGTCTGGATACTTTAACACCACCGACAGGGCTTGTATACCAACCTGCAAATGTATATCCCTTTCTGGCCGGAGCAGGCAATGTACCATAATATTTACCAGGAATAGCTGACATGCTCTGCTGTTTACATGTACCACCATTTGCTGCGAAGGATACCTTGATCGGTCTGACTTCAAATTTATAATAACCATCATAAGAAGAAGTTTTATTGGTGTCACTTACAAATTTTGCTGCAGTTGAAGCAGCATTTCCTTTTAATGTAGTTCCTTCTCCAAATGCGTATCTGGAAAGAACAACATTATCATCTAACACATCAACATATGCATTTTCTGCCAAAAAAGCATTTGCCTGAATAGCTGATACACCTTTTGAGATCGTGATATTCTTTACTGTATCTCCAAACGCACACTCTTCTATATTAATTGTATTTTCCGGTATCGTCACAGCAGTAATCTTTGTCTTTTCAAACGCACCTTTATTAATATACTGCAGTCCTTTATTCAACCGAACATCATTAAGTCCGGAGTAATAAAATGCATATTCATCCCATACACCTTTCCCGGTGAGCGGATATCCTGCTACTCTGCTGATCTTTTGCTCCGCCAGTACACCAGAGTAAAAGGGGAAAAGGGAAGTACATTCACCTATCAGGATCTGAAAACCGTTTATACGATCGTGATGTTTGAAAACAGTCCAAAAGAATGTAAAGATCCCGAATTATCCGATATCTATCTGCATGGATATGTCAGAATATCTGTATCACCCGGAGGAGGTTGTTACCATGTTTTCGGAAGCATTACGAAAATTGGATGAGAATACAGTCAACTACATGATCGATGAACTGAAAAAAGAACGGGACGAAGCAGTCACTGCTCTAGCCGAAAAGAACGTCGCTCCGGCCGAAAGAGATGCTACAGTATCTGAAATGAATGCTACCTTATCTAAAAAAAATGCTGAGATTGCAAAATTAAAGGCGTAACTTGCCGAGCGAAACAAATAAAATCTTATTTCCTAATATAACAACAAGCAGAAAACTCCTGATATTATACTTGTTATGTAACAAACCTATCCGAGTGCCGGTTCTTAGGCAGCGTCCCTTGCTGCCTTACGTACCGTTGCACCGAGGATAGAGCGCAAGCGTTTTGCGTAATAACAATGTATAATATCAGGAGTTTTCATTCGTCTGCATCACTCAAATTGATGTTCTTTATAGTGATGGGCTTCCTCCAGCATCATATCCTTGACCTTCATGAGCCGCACCTGCGTGCTTCGCTCATTCTCATCAAGCTTCATGCTAATATAACGGATGCCCTCCTTTGTCTCAGGAATGATAACATGCTCCAGTGCATTTACACGTCTTCTGGTCTTTTCGATCTCCGATGCCAAAAGCTGACAGGATTTCTCAATCTCCGCCAGTTTCAGCATATCCGGGAGGATGTCAGCAAGTGATTTTACTGCATCATCCAGATCACCGGAAGTAAATGCAAAACCGTAAGAATAGATATCATTCTCATCTGCACTTTTTGTTGTATATTCAAATACCGGAATATCTACACTCATAACATTTCGATCCTTGCAGGTAAGCTGGACTTCCTGTTTCGGTGCCATCAGTGCTGTATGAAGGATCTGTTCAGACATGCCGGCTTTTGCTATGACAAAATTCGTATTGGCGGCTTTGATACCGACCTCAACCTTCTCACGAAGTGCCATATTCTCTCTTGCCATATCAAGGAACTGCCGCATCAGCTCATCTCGTTTATCTTTTAACAGCTTATGGCCTCTGGTTGCCGTAACAAGCTTCTTCTTTAAACGGGTCAGTTCCATTCTGGTAGGATTTACCTGTGTAGCTGCCATTTTTGCCTCCTTATAAAGGGTTTATAGACTGTGAAGCGCTTCACCTCGCCTGACGGCTCGGTGGGTTCTGTCGAACCATGCTCGTATCCTTGCAAATCGTCTGCTATAAGCAAGCTCAAGCATCCCATTTGCAAGTCTACTCACGCGCTTCTCGTTACTTTCCATAGTATTGATCTAACCACTTGTCATCGATACGTTTCAGTTCTGCACGAGGCAGGATCGATAACAGCTTCCAGCCGATGTTTAATGTTTCTTCGATACTTCTGTCTGTCTCATACCCCTGAGATACATATTCCTTTTCAAATGCTTCTGCAAACTTTGCATACAGAATATCAATATCCGACAATGCTGATTCACCAAGGATCGTCATAAGTTCCTTTGCATCCTTACCACGGGAATATGCCGCAAATAACTGGTTCATGGTGCTGGAATGATCTCCTCTTGTCTTTCCTTCACCGGTACCCTTATCCTTCAGACGTGACAGAGATGGAAGTACATCGATTGGTGGTGTTACACCCTTTCTGTAAAGCTCACGGCTTAAGATGATCTGTCCCTCTGTGATATATCCTGTTAAGTCAGGGATTGGATGTGTCTTATCATCCTCAGGCATGGTAAGGATTGGGATCATTGTGATACTACCATTCTTGCCACGCTGTCTTCCAGCTCTTTCATATAAAGTTGCAAGGTCTGTATACATGTATCCGGGATATCCACGACGACCCGGAACCTCTTTTCGGGCTGCGGATACTTCTCGTAATGCATCTGCATAGTTTGTGATATCCGTCAGAATAACCAGTACGTGCATGTTCTTTTCAAATGCAAGATATTCCGCAGCGGTCAGTGCCATACGAGGTGTAGCGATACGCTCAACCGCAGGATCATTTGCAAGGTTGATGAACAGTACGGTTCTGTCGATCGCTCCTGTCTCCTTAAAGCTCTCCGTGAAGAAGTTCGCTTCTTCGAAAGTAATACCCATAGCAGCAAATACTACGGCGAATGGTTCATCTGTTCCACGCACCTTAGCCTGTCTTGCGATCTGAGCTGCTAACTTCGAATGTGGAAGTCCCGATGCTGAGAAGATCGGCAACTTCTGTCCTCTTACCAGTGTATTTAATCCATCAATAGCAGAGATACCTGTCTGGATAAATTCCGATGGATAATTTCTTGCTGCCGGATTCATTGGCAGACCGTTGATATCTCTTCTCTCCTCCGGAAGGATATCCGGTCCTTTATCGATTGGTCGTCCCAGTCCGTCAAATACACGACCGAGCATATCTTCTGATACACCAAGTTCCATACTTCGTCCAAGGAATCTTACTTTGCTGTTTGAAAGGTTGATACCTGTTGAATTCTCAAATAACTGTACCAGTGCATCTTCACCATTGATCTCAAGAACCTTGCATCTTCTGACTTCGCCACTTGCAAGCTCGATTTCACCAAGTTCATCATAGGTAACATTTTCTACACCATGTACCAGCATCAGAGGTCCTGCAACTTCCTGTATGGTTCTATATTCTTTTGGCATATGCTTAGTCCTCCTTTGCTATGGCTGCTTCCAGTTCCTGATGAAGTGCCTTTATGATCTTGTCATATTCTGCTTCCACATCTTCCGGATGTGTATATTTGAAACGTCCGATTTTCTCACGAACCTCCATATTCAGAATATTCTTTATAGTTGCACCACTCTTCAAGGCCTCTGATGATTCCTCATAGAATGCCAGCACAAGTTCCATCATGCGGAACTGCTTATCCAGTGGTGTGTAAGTGTCGATCTCATGGAATGAGTTCTGATGCAGGAAGTCCTCACGGATAGATCTGGCTGCTTCCATCTTCAGACGGTCGCCTGCGGATAAGGCATCCATACCAACCATCTTAACGATCTCGTCAAGCTCTGCTTCTTCCTGTAATAATGTCATAAGCTTCTGACGGTCTTCCATCCAGTGCTCATTGACATTTTCCTCAAACCATTTTCCCATGTTATCTACATACAGCGAATAACTGGTCAGCCAGTTGATCGCCGGGAAATGTCTCTTATAAGCCAGTGCCGAATCCAGTCCCCAGAATACCTTAACGATACGAAGGGTTGCCTGCGATACCGGCTCTGAAATATCACCACCGGGAGGTGATACGGCTCCGATTACGGATAAGGCTCCGGTTCTTCCTTCTGAACCAAGTGTCTTAACCATACCTGCACGCTCATAGAACTGTGCCAGACGGCTTCCAAGATATGCAGGATAACCTTCCTCACCGGGCATCTCCTGTAAACGTCCTGACATTTCTCGAAGTGCTTCTGCCCATCTGGAAGTAGAGTCAGCCATCAGCGCAACAGAATATCCCATATCACGGAAATATTCTGCGATCGTAATACCGGTGTAAATAGAAGCCTCTCTGGCTGCAACCGGCATATCCGATGTATTTGCGATCAGAACGGTTCTCTCCATCAGGGAGTATCCTGTCTTCGGATCCTTCAGTTCAGGGAACTCGTTTAATACATCTGTCATCTCGTTTCCGCGTTCACCACATCCGATGTATACAACGATATCGGCTTCTGCCCATTTTGCAAGCTGATGCTGGATAACGGTCTTTCCACTACCGAATGGTCCGGGAACTGCTGCTACACCACCCTTTGCGATCGGGAAGAATGCATCGACAACTCGCTGTCCTGTGATAAGCGGCATAACCGGCGGAATCTTCTCTGCATAAGGACGACCCTTACGAACCGGCCATTTCTGCATCAGTGTCAGTTCCTTATCACCCTTTGCTGTCTCAATCACACATACAGTTTCTTCTACCGTGAAATCTCCGCTCTTGATCTCTTTTACAGTTCCTTCTATACCATATGGTACCATGATCTTCTGAGTTACGACAACTGTCTCCTGTACGGTTCCGATCACATCTCCGGTCTCTACCTTGTCCCCTGCCTTAACGCATGGAACAAATGGCCATTTGATGTCTCTCTTTAATGATGGAACTTCAACGCCTCGCTGCAAATTATTTCCACAGATTTTCATGATATCATCCAGAGGTCTCTGGATACCGTCATAGATACTGCTGATCAGTCCGGGTCCAAGTTCTACGGACAGCGGCATTCCGGTTGACTCTACCGGTGCACCCGGTCCAAGTCCTGATGTCTCTTCGTAAACCTGAACAGATGCCTGATCTCCATGCATCTCTATGATCTCGCCGATCAGTCGGCTCTCACTTACTCTGACAACGTCATACATATTCGCGTCACGCATTCCCTCTGCGATAACAAGAGGTCCTGCAACTTTTTTTATCTTACCTGTTGCCACGTTTTCTGGTCACGCTCCTTCCTAGTTTCCACTGAACAGAATGTCCGAACCGACTGCCTGTTCTACGGATTTCTTTACTCCATTTATACCTGCAGATGTATTACCGGAAACTCCTGGGATCAGGATGATCGCCGGAAGCATCTGCGTCTTATATCTCCCTATCTCCTTCTTGATCTGCTCTGCCATGCTCTCTGTTACATAGATAACGGCATATCCACTTTCTGCCAGTCTTCTGAGCTGTGTACTGCCCTGTTCTGCATCGAATACCGGGAAGGTCTCAAGTCCCAGAGTCGCAAAGCCATAGATGCTGTCATATTCACCTAATACTGCAATTCTATACATACATTTCCCTTACCCTTTCCCTGATCGCATCATCCGGCAGATGATTTAACTTTCCGGTCAGGATGATCCTGACTGTCTTGATCTCATTCTGCCTTGCAAGTACATAAGCAACAAGTGGTCCGATCGTAAATGAATTATATTTCTGCGGCCGGATCGCCTCTATGATCCGGTTATCGCACCAGCGTTCAAATGCGGATGAACTGTCTGATAATGCCGCAGCTCCACCGGAATACGGTGTTTCTTCCAGATATTTGATCACATCCGGCATACCGGAAAGTGCTGCCCGCATCAGCCGTTCCACATTGAGCGTCTGACATTCCTCCATCGCACGTCTCATAAAATCCAGTCCTTTTTCTGTCTTTACAGAACGGACTGCGATCTTGATATTTGCAACTGCCACAACTGTCTCTGCATATTCTTTTAATAATGCATCTCCATTCTTCTCCGCTGCCGCAAGCATTGCCCGCATGGCTGCCCGGTCAATGATAACATCACACATCTGACCATCTCCGGTATGCACCAGACACTCATATGCCTCTAATGCGCATTCCCGCATAGATTCCGGTAATGACCGGAAATCTTTATTTTTAATGATCTCGACTAATGCTTCACCCGAAACAGATGCATTGTCATAAAATATATTCGCCTGAACTTCTCCGTCTACAACGGTTTTGATCGCTGCCTTCAGATTATGGAAACTATCCTGGATCAACAATACGTCAAATACTGTCTGATCGGATACCATCTCCTTGACCAGTGTCCATGTTTTTTCCAGTTCCCTGTTCAAAATGGTCTCTGCATCCTGCACTCCGGCTTCTGTATCACCCCAGCCTTTTTCACCTAAGAACTGAAGGCAGTCCGCATATGTTTTCTGGGCAATCAACTGCTCGATCACAGCCTGTGAAAACAGGGACATCTCAAGTGCCCGGATCCTGGCAACAGCATATATATATTTGTCTGCCATTTTTCTACCTCCCTTATGTGAATAACAGGGAATTTAATTTGTCTGCCATTTCTTCTTTCTGCGCATGGAACATGGCAGCTAATGAACAATTCTCCTCGATACCGCCATAGATCAGGATAAATCCTCCGTCTATATCGCTGGCTTTATCTGCAAGCGTTAATTCTCCTCCATGTGCTTTTGCTATCTCTGATACCCGTTTTGCAAATCCTGCCGGAAGCCGCTCCATATCTTTGGCTGAGAAGCTGATCTGTCCACTCTTCGGCTGTACTGCATTTCCGATCATACGCTCCATCATATGAAAATATCTGTCAACTTCCATATCGATCATTCCGTTATAGGCTTTACCTATCACTTCATTGATGATCTCCTGCTTTGCCTTTAAGACTGTCTGGCGTTTCTTCAGGTCGGCAGAGGATTTTGCCCTTGCCATTCCGTCCGCTTTTACATGGCTGACCTTTTCAGCCGAACCCGCCTTGATCTTATCTGCTTCCACCTTTGCATCTTCTATAATCTGATCTGCCTTTTTCTGTGCATCTTCAAGGATCATATCGGATTGAGTGTTTGCTTCTTCCAGAATCTGTTCAACGATCTTCTCTAATCCTGTCATACAAATCCTCCTGTACTACTTGTTCAATCATGTTTCAAATCAACGCCTGTTTTATACCGGTACACCGTTAATTGCAAGAATTGATACGAGCAGAGCAAGGATCGCATATGTCTCTACCATTGCAGGGAAAAGCATTGCTTTACCGAACTGATCCGGCTTCTTTGCTACGATACCAACTGCTGATACAGCGGTTTTGCCCTGATGCATAGCGGATACAAGACCAACTAATGCGATTGGAAGACATGCTGCAAGGATCAGTAATCCGGTCGCTGTTGAAAGTTCTGCAGGAGCACCATTTAAAATACCGATCTTTGATAAAGCGATGAATCCTACCAGCAGTCCATAGATACCCTGTGTACCGGGAAGAAGCTGGATGATAAGAACCTTTGCGAATTTGCTTGGATCTTCACTTACTACACCTGATGCAGCCTGACCTGCGATACCTACACCGTAAGCAGATCCCATACCTGCCAAAATAACTGCTAATGCAGCTCCTGTTAAAGCTAAAACTGTACCCATTGTCATATTGATTATTCCTCCTTAATTTCCGGTTTACAGGTTTTCATGCCTGCATTCCCTATATCTACATATTTTGTATTTTCTTTAAATGGATGGAACGCTTCTCCGCCACCCTCATAAAACTTACCAAAGAATTCTACATACTGAAGTCGGCATGTATGGACATAAGCACCTAACATATTGATCGCAAGGTTAAATGTATGTCCGATGATGAATACCAGAATGAATACGATCGCGCCCAATATTCCATCTCCTACCATACTTCCCATCTGATTGATAACCTGTGCGATAACACCGGTTGCAAGTCCCAGTGCAAGCAGTCTGGAATAAGATAACAGATCAGACAGCCAGCCTGTGATATTGTAAATATCATACAAACCAAGTGCCAGTCGGAGCACTGGATTCTTATGACTTCTGCCGGACATCACAACGATGATCGCTGCACCTAAGATCGTAATGACATAGCTGAAGGTCTTAAGTCCATCTGAAAAATGGAAGCTTACCTGTGCGATCGATGCAAATAAACTGGTTGGCATCAGCATCAGTACCAGACCGATGATGAGCAGATACCAGGATATAACATCTGAGAAGAAGCCTACAAAATCTTTCTTCTTTAAACACATATAACCTTTTAACGCCAGACCGCCGAACAGATGGATCAATCCAAATAACAGGGAGAAGATCAGCATCTTCATCGGGTTATCAAGCGGTGCAAACCATACCGGTGCAATCGTGATCTCATGATGGAAGAAGGTTCGTGATACGACTGCTACCACATCTCCAAAATATCCTCCAAACAAGATACCCCATATCAATGTCGATATACCGCAATATTCAAATAATGTCAGTGACTTCTTCATGCCATCTCCCATCTTCGGGAACTTCCGAAGCAGGATGAAACATGCAAGGAATATAATAAGTCCATATGCCGCATCCGATAACATCAATCCGAAAAAGAATACATAGAATAAACTCATCGGTGTCGTCGGATCCATCTCGCCTCTGGCAGGAAGTCCATAGGATTCCAGGATTCCTTCTGCCGATGCAAATGGCATCTTATTACTTAACCGTACCGGTGCCGGTTCATCCTCAGGTATCTCGCTGGTTTCAACCATCAGCACAAAATTCTGATTCAGTTCTTCTTTTACCCTTTCTTCATCCCGCTCCAGTACATAACCGGTTATGATAAATGTACTGTTCGACTGAAGCAGAGTTCCAAGCACCTGATATTTCTCAGCTCTGATCTTGTAATAATCGGATAAGGTCTTAAGTGCCTGTCTGCTTTCTGCAAATCCGGCAATCTGTTTTTTCAGATCCTCGATCTCATCCTCATACCCCTCTATCGTGAGTCGGTATTTCTTGATCTTATTCTCCGGTGTCCGTTTTGAAAAATACGACATCCGGGTAAATCCTTCTGCCCTTAAGGCTTCTTCCAGTCTTTCCGTCTCTGTTTTCAAACATACCACAAATATACATGTCTGATCTTTATCAGAAGATATCACCGTGATCTCATGAGCTGATAACTCCGGCTGCCTTTTTGCAACCAGTTCTTCTATCATATTCTCTGTAAAACCGGGTCCTAAACTTCCCATAATCACATCTGTATGTTCGGTTCCGGTCGTATTGATCGGAACATCCATATTGATCCACGGTTTCAGTCCATCGATCGCAAGCTGACATTTGGCAATCTCTGCTTTGCAGTTTCCAATCTTCTTATCCTTTTCCCGGATCTTCTGCACGATCATATTATAATCATGTCGATTCTCAACAATCTCTTTATATACAGAATCGTCTACATCAGCTTTGCCTGCAAGTGCCTGCAGCATTGATGTTTTTTCCGGTGCATATCTGCCAAGGATCTCTAAAGCTTCGTCGGTATTCTGGACTCGTTTTTCATATTTGGAACGCTGACTGGTTGTGTTGATCTTCTTAAATACATCCGTCTCATCCCCACCGGCCCGGATCTCCAAAGCTCCCATGGACTGAAGTTTCTCCAATATGGCTTTTCTGTCTTTCTTCATGGCGCATATGTCAATCTTTTTTATAGCCAATACCGCCATAATGATTACCTCCCTTCTGCATCCTGATATTCAAGCATTTACAATAGCTGCTTGATCACAAGCTCTACGGCTTCACCCTCTCGCTCGGATGCACGTTTTTTTAAGGAAGCAATCTCGTCGGATGCTTCTTTCAAAGCTTTTTCTGCAAGATCAGTTTCCAGTTTCTTCTGGTCGACCGCGATAGCCGCCAGATCTGTTTTAGAACCTGCATTTGCATCTACGATCATCGCATTTGCCTTTTCCTTTGCTTCCGCCTGAATTGCTTCTGCTTTTTTACCGGCTTCTTTTACGATCTCGGCTGCCTTTGCTTCTGCATCTTCTAATGTCTTCATGGCTTCCTGTAGCATAATTTCTCCCTCCGTAATTATTAATCTCGGCATGTAATGCCGCTCTGCTAATATTTTATTATGTTAGTGTGCTCTTTTCAAGCAATATTTATCTTCTTTTATAGATTTTTCATCAAAAGGTCATGAAATTTTACCAGTTTTTGGGGCATTTTTGACAAACATTCTAAACTGTCAAATTTAGTTTAACCATTTTTCACGTCATTTTGCACAATTTTTGTTGTGATTAACAACAGCCATATAATAAGACCGCAGCCAAAGACTATCTGCGGTTTCTATGAACAGCATATCCCTTATCCGCAAATGTTCCAGTGCTAACTCGCCTGTCGGCTCAAACAAGCACTCACATTTGCTGGTATATGCAGTTCATATCGAAATCCTCGATAATCTCTTCTGACTGCGGTCTTATTATATGGTTGTTGTTATTTTACATACATTAAATACCAATGCAAAAAACTGTTACAAAACTATAACTATACATCCCACCCTGATAGATGATGTTTTTCTTACTACTTATAATCTTCTATAAATTACATATCCCCTATTCGCAAATATTCCTGTGCCAACTCGCCTGTCGGCTCAAACAAGCACCCACATTTGCCGGTATATGCAGTTTATAGTATTTTTCTTTACTCTTCAATCATCTTGATTCTTCTGATATGACGTTCGTCATTTGAGAATGGTGTGTCAAGGAAGGTGTCAACGATCTTGAGTGCCAGTCCCGGTCCGGTTACACGGGCACCCATTGCAAGGATATTGGCATCGTTATGCTCTCTTGTCGCCTGTGCACTGAAGCAATCGCCACAAAGTGCTGCACGGATTCCCGGTACTTTATTTGCTGTAATAGAGATTCCGATTCCTGTTCCGCAGATCAGGATTCCTCGCTCACATTCTCCATCTGCTACTGCGTGTGCAACTTTCTTTGCATATACCGGATAATCAACGGATTCCTCGCTGTAGCATCCGTAATTCTTGTATTCCAGTCCTCTTTCTTCCAGATGCTTGATCACATCCTGCATTAATCCGTATCCACCGTGGTCACATCCAAGTGCTATCATATTCTTTGTCCTGCCTTTCTTGTTTTCAAAATTTTTTCGGGCGGTTGTCACCCAACCCGTTTTTTCTTCACTGTCAACTTTTTCCATTATATCGTGAGCATAGCTCACTCAATGCATTCCGCAAAATCAGCATCCTTGCGAGCAAATAATTTTGCGCTCATTACATCATGTGCTTCGCACATTCTATGCATTCCGCAAAATCAACATCCTTGCGAGCAAATAATTTTGCGCTCATTACATCACACCGATATGATTCTATGTCCTGCCGCCTTGATCAGCCGGTTCATGATCGCATATCCCATATCACCTTCCCGGAAGGATTCACTGTAAATATAGTCTGCGCCGATATCATCACACAGACGAAGCAGCCGGTACAGGGATGAAGATACCGTAATTTCATTCTTTTTGCTTCCCGCATCAAGAACATTTTCACAGGGATATAAATCCGTATTTTCTGTATCACACAGAACTGCCGTCTTATATCCTTCTGCCTGCTTACAAGCAACCAGCTCTGCGATCTTTGCGGCAACCTTTTCCCGCTCCCCCTCTACGATCGTGAGTTTTCCCTTCGGTGCATAATGTGTGTATTTCATACCCGGGGCTTTTGGTCTGACCTTCATATCCACGCTTTCCAATGCCGGATCGATCATGACATCTCCTAAGATATTCTTGATCATATCCGCTGAGATATAACCCGGACGTAAAATTGTCGGACGATCGCCTGTCACATCTACGATCGTGGACTCAATTCCGATTCCAACCGGTCCGCCATCTAAGATCATATCGATCCTGCCGGACAGATCTTCCTCTACATGTGCTGCTGTTGTCGGTGATGGTCTTCCGGACAGATTTGCACTCGGTGCTGCAATATACACGCCTGAATCTTTGATCAGCTTCATAGCTGCCGGATGTGATGGCATACGGATCGCTACCGTTTCCAAACCGCCGGTTGTCTCATGCGGTACAATGTCTTTCTTTTTGAAAATGATCGTCAGTGGCCCCGGCCAGAACGCTTCCATCAGCATCTGTGCCTGTGTGGATACCTCTGCCGCCAACTCCCATACACTTGCCGTATCAGCAATATGTACGATCAACGGATTATCCGATGGTCTTCCCTTGGCACTGTAAATTTTTTCGGATGCCTTTGGATTTAACGCATCTCCACCTAGTCCATATACGGTTTCTGTTGGAAATGCAACCAGTCCACCACTTTTTAATATATCCGAAGTCTTCCGGAATAATTCTTCGTTTTCCAGATCAGCTTTCGCTACTATGGTTTTCATTTTAATTACCAGCCTTACCTGTATAGTCAGGCACATCGCCTGCCAGTCTCATTTTAGCCTTATCCCCTCACAGTGTCAACCTGTGAAAAAGAGCTTCCCGAATCATGGGTATAATCTCTATATTCTCACACTTATACCCTCTATTATATGCTACCATTGGGTATCGTACCTGTTTTTTCGTCTTCATACCAAATTTATTTAGCTTCGTCGGGTATTTTCCCCCAACATTCTTCCTAATACCCGCATCAGACTTGTCCTTGTGGGTATCGTGCGCTCATATCCTATCTCATACCCATATCTGATCAGTCGTCTCGGGTACGACGCCTACTTATCATCTACCATACCCACATCTAACCAGACACCTCGGGTATCATACTTACTCATCCACTGCCATACCCAGAAATCAAGCATCATCAAACAATAACTCACATATACAAACGCAAATATAGCCTGTCTGGCTGTTGACTAGACAGGCTATATATATCTTAACTTTATTCAGCAACTGAAGCTTCCGCCGGATACTCCTTGCCAAACCATGTGGCGATCACGCGGTATGGGCACTTCGGTGTTGCAAGGCTGACAACCACCATAATGATCGTGGAGATCAGGCAGGCAACGATACAGGAATTAAAACCAAGTGAGATTGGCAGAACACCCATATCGATCAGGAGATATAAGCCAATACCACTGATGATACCTGCGATCGCGCCATACTCATTTGCCCGCTTCCAGAACAGTCCGAGAAGCAAAGTATGAAGAAATGCTACTGTCATACCACCGGTTGCATAAGTGATCAATGAAGCCAGAAGTTCCGGTGGATCACATGCAAATAAGAATACGACAAGAGCAACAACGATAACACTGATAACATTTAACTTCTTTAATGTCTCCTGCTTTGCATCTTTATTGAACAGGTTCTTGTACAGATCACTGACGATCGTTCCTGCAAGAGATACGATCATTCCACCAACAGATGACTGAACCGCACCACATACACCGGCGAGAACCAGACCTGCTGCCCATGCGGGCATTACACTTACTGCAAGTGTCGGAATACCAAGGTCAGGAGTTGCAAGGCTTCCTTCCGGGAACATATATTTGATCGTGAAGCACAGACCATTTAAGCCAATGAGCCAGATTGCAACTACAACCGCACCAACCTTGATCGCACGATGCAGAGTCTGTGTATCCTTATAAGTAAGCGTTGTCATTGTTACATGAGGCATTGTACAGGTTGTGATACCCCATAAGAATGCAAATGAAAGAACCGTCTTTACACTTGCAGGTACGAACCAGTCCGGATTACTCTTAACTAATGACTGGATTGTCTCTGTATAGCTGAGATCTATTCCGTTGATGCCCATGATAAATAAGATAATAACGGAAACTGTCATGATAATTCCCTGAAAAACGATCGCAGATGCAATGCCTTTAATACCACCCGTGATAGCTGCGATTATAACCAGTACAGTGAAAATAGCAAGTCCGATACGATAATCCTGACCGGTTAAGATCTGGAAGATTCTTCCGCCGCCGGTAATTGTAGATACAGCAAATGCGCCAAGGAAGAACAGGATAACCAGTCCGCAGAGCGCACCAACGATCTTACTGTTGTTATATCTGTGCATCAGAAGTTCAACAAATGTCTTGGAATCCGTTCTTCTGGCTACGATACCGACACGCTTACCGACCAGTCCAAGTACCATGAAGTTCGTGCACATGGACCAGAAACAGCAGACCATCCAGGTCGCACCAAATGTATATGTATAACCCGGTACACCCATGAATACTCCGGCACCGGCAACACCGGCTGATACCATCATGGCAGTTACAAGCACACCACCGCTTCTACCGCCGGTATAGAATTTGCTCAGGTAATCACCTTTTCCATTTGCCATTGCTTTTCTGGTAACAAGACTGTATACCAACTGGAAAATCGTATATGCGGCAAATACAGTAATGATTATAATTCTCTGATTTGTAGATAAGTTCATCTCTATTTGCCCTCCTTATGTTTTCTTTCTTTTAATTTTCCGTTTGGAGTAACATCCATGTCACGATATACAAATGTTACAACCAGAATAACCGCTACTACCATTGCGATCAAAATAATGATCTCATTAAAAATCCACTGTGGAAATCCAAGAATGTATTTGTACTTTGATACATCCTTACCGCCCACCAGATACAGGTTGGCGGTCATCAGCACCATAAATACCAGATAGGTTCCAAGCGTGATCCAGAATTCCTTTGTTGTCTGGGTGAAACGCTCATCCGGCTCTATTGATTTCAAATCATAATCCCTGCTGTCAGGATCAATGTTGTTATTTATCTGACTCATCTTATGTGTCTCCTCTCAACGTAAGTTTTTGATTAATTATGAAACGAAAAAATCATTCACCGAGTAAAATAATCACTGTTATTTACGCTTATAAAATCTTCAATCGTTTTATCATAGTTTGTTCTTCTCCGGAAATGGATCGTCCAGCATTCTTGTCGCATGGAACTGACCCTTTTCTGCAGAAGCAAGCTGCAGCAATACAGCTCCGATACCTGCTGCACCATCGAATAAACCGATCGGTGTACTTAATACATCCGGTGCGACACGGTCAAGTGCAAATCTCCATGTGCACTCTCTTCCTTCCGTACCGTCTGTGACCGTTGCTCCGTCTGTGATGACCTTACCGCATCTCTTTGCCTGTTCCAGATAAGTCTCATCACCAAATGCTGCCCACAGACCCAGATACATATTTAACAGACCTGCAGTTCCGCAGCAGATATTGTAGGTATTCCAGTAGCCTTCTGTCCGAACCTCAGGTGCTCCTGTGTCAATTACACCCTGTGTCAGCATATCGATATACCGCTTATACCGGTCTTCTCCTGTCATCTCATTTAATTTATAGAAGAAACGATTTGTTCCCGCCGGGCCATGACAATAGCCAAGATAGAACAGATCCTTACGATCCGGCAAACCATGTGGAATCAGGCTTCCTGCCTTCATCTTAACCGCCTGTGCGATCATGAAATCCGCGATTCCCTTTGTCGCATCTAAGAACCTCTGATCACCGGTTGCTTCGTACAGATTCAGCAGTACAAATCCGATTCCTCCGGTTCCCATCGGGAAGTTCGGATCGATATAATCTTCTTTTGCTCCGAAGTAGACAGGATCTACACCCGGATACCAACAGGTTCCGTTTCCTGCATCATGCCTCTGCTCGAGGAAATTCTCTCCTGCTTTTGCGGCAAATGCTGTCCAGTCCTCTCTGCCAAATGTTTTTGCTGCATATAAGAAGAACAGAACCGTTCCGGCATCTCCTACGATACCCGGAAATGAAGTCCAACTATAACCTTTGTCGTTTTTTCCGGGCTTTGCATCTGCCTTTGCAGACTCAATAATATCTGCCACAAATGTTTTATATTTCTCATTTCCGGTTGCCTTATAGAGCTGTATCATGGCAAAGCCTGCTCCGCTCCATCCACTGGAAAATGCATATTTTGAAAAGTTCCTTTTCAGATCCCGGTCATGATCAAAACGATAACGGATATATGTGGCTGCTTCTTCTGCCTCCTGCAGATAGCCCGCATCATTCGTCGCCTGATATAATCCCAGAAGAAATACAATGATTCCGGACGCCCCGGCATACATACAGATCTCATCATAATAGATGGGTCTTCCTTCTGCCGCATCCTGCAAAGACCAGTAGATTCCTTCCGGTCCCTGTTTTTTCCGGCTGTTTATGAAATTCATGGTTTCTTTCGCATATGTAAGATAGTCTGCCATGTTGTCTCCTTCCTGTTCTATGTTTTATATTACGTATATATGTTCTTGACCTTACCAAACAGAGGACACTCTCGCTCGTTTCTTTTATTCCTCTGCATACATCTTGGTTGACAGATATTTGAATGCATTGTCAGCCATGATGATCGTAATATTCTTTCCTGCTGCTTCCGGACGTTCAGCTATGATCGTTGCTGCCTTTAAGGCTGCTGCCGCTGACTGTCCGAGGAATACGCCATCACTCTTTACCAGTCTTCTTCCTGTCTCATATGCATCTTCTGCTACGATATCCAGACATTCATCATATGGGACCTGCTCCGGATCGAAGAATACCGGAACACTCTGTGCCGGAACATCGTTAAATGCAAGTACGCCGTCGATCGTATTTGCTTCCGGATGATTGACATTCTTTCTGGACTGTACTGCCGGCTGTGCACCGATAATCTTGATATCAGAATTTTTCTCTCTGAAATATCTGGACAGACCAGCCAGTGTTCCACCGGTTCCGACCAGTGCTACCACATAATCAACCTTTCCGTCTGTATCCTCCCAGATCTCAGGGCCCGTTGTACGGTAATGTGCTTCCGGGTTATCAGGATTTGTTCCCTGATCGATATAGAAGTAACCATGCTCATCTGCATATTTGTTCATGATAACTGTAAGCTTTGCCATGCTTAAACCACCGTTCTGCAGCATCTCCATGAAGCCCGGTACATCGGCTGCCTGAAGCAGCTCTACGCCATATGCCTTTAAGATCAGTGTACGTTCTACCGATACTCCCGGCTGAATGACTACTACATATTTATATCCTCTGGAATTTGCAAATGCTGCTGTTGCAATTCCTGTATTTCCACTTGTAAAATCAAGGATCGTTCCGCCCGGCTTCAGTTTACCTGATTTCTCTGCCTCTAAGATCATGTTAAGGGCTGCACGGTCCTTTACGCTTCCTGATGGATTGAAATACTCCAGCTTACCAAGGAGATGGGCGTTCAGCCCTAACTCTTTTTCATAATTTACGAATTCTACCAATGGGGTATGTCCTACAAGTTCTGTAATTGATGAATGAATATTTGCCATTTTCTATTTCTCCCTTTTCCTATCTGGTTAGTATGTTTTGTTGTCGTTATAAAACCCGGAAGCATCAACCTCCGGGTAAATGTCTGTTTGTCAGTCACCATCCAACTCTGGATAAATGATTTTCTCATCCGGCACATCTTATAGCATTTCTTTATCATAGTATTAAAGTAGGTTTTATATGTTATGTGCCTATTATAGTGACAGTTCCATAATTTGTCAACCAGTCAAAATATTTTAACTGGCTATAACCACAGCTTATAACCAGATCAGTCGATCACTGCCTTTAACCGATCCAAAGCCTCTTTGATCGTTGCTCTCGGACATGCCACATTGATACGTTCAAAGCCTTCGCCTACCTGCCCAAAGATCGCACCGCTGTCAAGCCACAGCTTTGCCTGATTCACGATCAGGTTCTCCCGTTCCTTCTCTGTCATTCCGAGTGCCCTGAAATCCAGCCACAGCAGATAAGTTCCTTCCGGCTCGATCAGCTTGATCTGTGGAAGTTCCTTTTTCAGGTAATCACGCACAAATGCGATATTACTCTCTACATATCTCATCATTGCCTGATACCATGTCTCGCCATGAGTATACGCTGCTTCACAGGCGGTAAGTCCCATTGCATTTAACTGGCTGTAGCCCGCCGCATCCACCTGCTTACGAAATACTGCGCGCAGAGTTCCATTTGGAATAAAAATATTCGACACCTGAAGTCCTGCCAGATTGAAGGTCTTTGCAGGAGAAGTACAGGTAACGGAGTTCTGTTCGAATTCTTTCTTGATCGTCGCAAATACCGTGTGCTGGTGGTCTCCGAAAACAAAATCCTCATGTATCTCATCACTTACAACCGTAACGCCATGCTTGATACAGATATCACCCATCTTCGTAAGCTCCTCTGCCGTCCATACACGACTGACCGGATTATGCGGACTGCACAACAGGAACAGCACAACATGATTGTCAACGATCTGTTTCTCAAAATCATCAAAATCGATGTGATATTTTCCATCATCCCCAAGTACCAGATCATTGCTCACAAGCTTCCGGTTATTGTCACGGATCACTTCTGAAAACGGATAATAGACCGGCTGCTGGATCAGAACGGCATCCCCTGCCTTGGAATATGCTTTGACCGCCATCGCCAGTGCAAATACAACACCCGGTGTCTTTGTCAGCCAGCTTCGTTCCACCTTCCAGTCATGGTGAGCTTCCATCCATTTGCTGACCGCCTCGAAATAACTCTCTCTGCTCTCCGTATAGCCAAAAATTCCATGCTGTACACGCTCTGTCAACGCATCCAGGACCAGACTCGACGTCTTAAAATCCATATCTGCAACCCAGAGAGGAAGTACATCCGCAGGCTTTCCTCTCCGCTCTGCAAAGTCAAATTTCAAACAGTCTGTATTTCTTCTATCTATTACTTCATCAAAATTCAGGTTTTTTTCTTCCATAATTATCCTCCCGTTATGTCTCAGATCCTATGCTGTAAATATATTTCCATATCAAAATATTTTTCAGGCAAATTACTTTTTCATCATTATTCATATATTACACTGTTTTATTCCCCAAAAGAATCAATTGCCTGTTTCAGATCCGCGATCAGATCCTTCTTATCTTCGATTCCTGCCGACAGACGCAGAACACTGTCTGTAATACCGTTCTTTATACGGATTTCCTCCGGTACATCCGCATGAGTCTGTGTCGTCGGATATGTGATCAAGGTCTCTACGCCGCCGAGACTTTCTGCAAATGGGATCAGCTTTAGGGATTCCAGTATATGGAGTGCCAGCTCCTTGCTCTCCACTTCAAATGTCAACATGCTTCCAAATCCACTCGCCTGGCTCTTACAGACCTCATAATTATTTGTTCCCGGTATTCCCGGATAATAGACATTCTTTACTTTCTTCTCCTGCAACAGGAATTCCACGATCGCCTGTGCATTTTCCTGTGCCTTCTCCATACGGATTGGCAGTGTCTTGATGCCACGAAGCACCAGCCAGCTGTCAAATGGTGCAAGTCCCGCACCTGTCGTCTTTATGATATATCGTAATTTCTCCGAAAGCTCCGGTGTATTTACCACGATGAATCCGGCCAGCGTATCGTTATGTCCGCTTAAGAACTTTGTTCCGCTGTGCAGAATGATATCGGCTCCCAGTTCAAATGGCCGCTGGAAATACGGTGACAGAAATGTATTATCCACGATCAGCAGCAGATTATGTTCCTTTGCAAGTTCCGCCGTCTTGCGGATATCAATAACATTCATCATTGGATTAGTCGGTGTCTCGATATAGATTGCTTTTGTATTTTCTTTGATGTAGTTTTCCGGATCTTCCTCTGCAAAATTGATCCGGCTGAACTCAATACCATTTTTCTGATTAATATGATCAAATAAACGGATACTTCCGCCATACAGATCTGCTTCCGAAATGATATGGTCGCCCGGTTTGAAGATCTCCATCAATGTTGTAATGGCTGCCATGCCGGAAGAAAAAGCGAGAGCATCCAGTCCTCCTTCTAATGATGCAACGATCTTCTCCAACTGTTCTCTGGTTGGATTCTGGAGTCTGCTGTAATCATACCCCGTACTCTGTCCAACTGCCGGATGTGCATACGTTGCTGTCTGATAGATAGGAAAGCTGATCGCTCCCGTTCTGTCGCCTTCAAATTTTTCATGATTTCCATATATACATTTTGTAGCAATTCCTGTATCCATAATAACCGTCATCCTTTCCTGCTGCCTGCGTTTTTGACTTATGGTTTGTTCTGACAGGCTATTACTGACATTACCAATCAGGGAACGCTTCCGCTCGTTGAGCCCTGCAGCGGTACTAAGATGCTGCTTTCGCACCATCAAGTACCGGCGGTCTCAAATGCCCCTGTATTGGCAAGTCATAATAGCCTGTCAGAACAAACCATAAGTTCATGCATTATTTATACCATAGTATATCAGTAGGAATAAGATTTCGGTAGTATGTATTTCTGTGAGCTGGTTATAAGTATCATTTATAGCCAGCTTGTTACTTAATTGTCATTTGCCCCACTCCTTGCAGGCTCAAACTCCACTACAAAGGAAACGGCTGAGCATTTACTCAGCCGTCTTCTTTACATTTTCCTGTGTTCCGTATTGGGTCAGTATCTCGATATAGCGTCTGCCAAGGGTACTCAGCCGCATGCCTTTTCGTTTGATATAGCCGATCGTCATTTTCTCCTCCGTGTCAAGCGGAATTGCGCGGTAAGCACTACCGTTTAATTCTTCACAGATAATACCGGAGCACAAGGTATATCCGTTCATACCAACCATCAGATTCAGCATTGTTGCACGGTCATCTGCTTTGATGATCTGCTTGTATTCCAGAGTGCTGAATACTTCTTCTGCATAATAGAACGAATTTCGTTCGCCCTGTTCAAAGGAAAGGCAAGGATAATCTTTTAATTCTTCAAATGCGATCTTCTCTTTTCCTGCCAGTGGATGCTCGTTGCTCAGATACACGAATACATCACAGTCAAATAATTCCGTAAATTCCAGTCCATTTTCTGAGAAGATCTTCTGCAAAGCCTTTCGGTTGAACTCATTTAAATATAAGATTCCAAGCTCACTCCGGTAGTCTCTTACAAACTCGATCACTTCATTTGTCCGTGTCTCATGCACAGCCAGTTCGAAATCATCCAGCCTGATCTCCTTTGCAAGCTCAATAAAGGCTTCTACCGCAAATGAATAGTGCTGCATGGATACACTGAATTTATTCTTTTTCTTTTCGTTATTTATGTATCGATCTTCGATCATCTGATTCAGTTCTACCATCTGTCTTGCATAGCTTAAAAACTCATCTCCCTCCGCCGTGATCACGATACCACGATTGGTTCGGATAAATAATTCGATATTCAATTCTTCTTCCAGATCCCGTATCGTACTGGAAAGTGCCGGCTGGGATACATACAATTCTGTTGCCGCCTTATTCATGGATTTGGTATCTGCTATCTTTACAGCATAGACAAGCTGTTGTAATGTCATATCTGTGCCTCCCGATTGCTTCCTTATATGTTTTCTTTTTATACAGGTACTTTATGCTTTAATATACTGTAAGACCTGTGTCCAAACAATTACGCTCATTGTACCACACCTCTTTTTTATTTTCGATATTTTCTGATCGTTTTTATAAGATTCTGTCAAAGCATAGTTCTTCAAATCGAATTTTCCGGTAAAAAAATGGTTAAAACTTTCTAAAAACGGTTGACTAAGCTTTTCATACATGATAAAAATATATCATTCAAAAAGGGAGTAGTTTCATGCTGTGCATGTGCCGATTCTCGTCAGTACGCCTTAAAAGGCCGGGGATCGGATAACCGATATATACGTTAAAACGAGACTTTTTGTGCATATTTTTTGTGCACAAAAAGTCTCGTTTTTTATTATCAATTACAAAAAACAGCATGTACCAATCAGAATTTTTCCGAAATACAAGCAGTATGTTTAAAAAACTACTATTCATTATCTGTCTCAGGAAAAAAAGCAAAAGAAAGGACATGGTCTTATGAAAGAAATCTATCAGCTGAACAAAGAAGAATTATTCCGAACCTGCGGTAATCCGGAAGGACTTACCACTACAGATGCTAAAGAGCGACTTCAAACCTATGGTGAAAATACTCTGGTCGAGCAAAAGAAACAAAGTGTTGCTTCTGTCTTTTTTCACCAGTTTGCCGATCTGCTCGTTATCATCCTGATCGCTGCCGCGATCGTCTCTATGGCATCCGGCAACATCGAAAGTACGATTGTTATATTTGCGGTTATTATCATGAATGCGATCCTTGGTACGATCCAATATGTAAAGGCAGAAAAATCTCTTGATTCCTTAAAAGAATTATCTGCACCAAAAGCGAAAGTATTACGTGACGGAATCAAACAGGAGATTGCATCAAAAGACATCGTACCGGGAGACATCCTGCTCTTAGAAGCCGGTGATATGATCGTCGCTGATGGCCGTATCATCGAAAATTTCTCTTTACAGGTAAATGAAAGTTCTCTGACCGGAGAGTCTACAAATGTGGATAAAGACGACTCTGATATCACCGAGGATGTTGCTCTCGGTGACCGCATCAATATGGTATTCTCCGGCAGTCTTGTTACCTATGGCCGTGCAAATGTTCTCGTTACAGCAACCGGAATGCATACAGAAATGGGTAAGATAGCCACCCTTATGAATAATACAAAATCCAAGGCGACCCCACTTCAGATCAGTCTTGATAATTTCAGTAAAAAACTGGCAACGATCATTATGGTGATCAGCCTGATCGTATTCGGTCTCCGTCTGATGCAGGGCGAGAAAATACTGGATTCTTTGATGTTCGCAGTTGCCCTTGCTGTCGCTGCCATTCCGGAAGCTCTCGGTTCAATCGTTACGATCGTTCAGGCAATGGGTACCAGAAAGATGGCTGCCGATCAGGCGATTATCAAAGATCTGAAAGCAGTCGAAAGTCTGGGCTGTGTCTCTGTTATCTGTTCGGATAAGACAGGTACACTGACCCAGAACAAAATGACAGTTCAGCAGCTTTATACCTGTGATACTCTGTTAAATGCCGACCAACTGGATCTCCATATTCCGGCACATCGTTATTTTCTGTACAACTGTATCTTAAACAACGACAGCAGTATCCGGGATGGCAAGGATATCGGGGATCCGACTGAAACCTGTCTCCTTGCGATGGCAAGGAAAACGAAACTATTTGATGTCGGTGTAACAGAAGAAGTTCTGCGTGATCTGATGCCGCGTCTGGAAGAGATTCCATTTGACTCTGAACGGAAGCTGATGAGCAGCAAATACCTGTTGCACGGTGTACCTACACTTCTGACAAAAGGTGCAGTCGATGTTCTTCTTACCCGTATGGATTCAATCATCACAGAGGACGGTATCCGTCCGATTACAGAGAATGACCGCGACAGAATTCTGGAACAAAATATGCAATTTTCCAGACAAGGCTTACGGGTTCTGGCACTTGCCTATAAAGAATGTTCCGATTCGGAAGTTCTGACCGCAGCCTCCGAATATGGTTATACTTTTATCGGACTTGTATCCATGATCGATCCGCCAAGAGAAGAATCCATGGCTGCAGTTTCGGATGCTATCTCCGCCGGAATCAAACCGATCATGATAACCGGAGATCATAAAGTAACGGCAACCGCTATTGCCAGACAGATTGGTATCTTCCACGATGGTGATATGGCCGTAACCGGTCAGGAAGTCGACCGTATGACCGATGACGAACTTACAGATGTTCTTCCAAAGATCTCCGTCTATGCCAGAGTTTCACCGGAAAACAAGATCCGTATCGTTGATGCATGGCAGAAGAAAGGTCACATCGTTGCCATGACCGGTGATGGTGTAAATGATGCTCCAGCATTGAAAAAAGCAGATATCGGTGTCGCTATGGGAATCACCGGAACCGAGGTATCAAAGGATGCCTCAGCTATGATCCTTGCAGATGATAATTTTGCAACGATCATAAAAGCTGTCCTGACAGGAAGAAATGTTTACCGTAATATCATGAATGCCATCCTGTTCCTTTTGTCCGGAAACCTCGCAGCCATTCTGGTAGTTCTCTACTGCTCTATCATGGCGCTTGATACCCCATTCCAGCCGGTTCATCTGCTCTTTATCAATCTGCTGACCGATTCACTTCCGGCACTTGCCATCGGTATGGAACCATCCGATAAGAAATTACTTCGTAACAAACCGCGAGATCCAAAAGCAGGAATCTTCAATAAATCCTTCTCGCTCCAGCTTATTTGCTACGGTGTTCTGATCGGTATTGTTACAACCGTCGCCTTTTATCTGGGTGATTCCGTAAATGCCCTGACTGCCAGCACAATGGCATTTGCCACACTGACGCTTGCAAGATTGTTCCACGGATTTACCTGCCGCAGCGAATCCTCTATTATAAAGATCGGTATCCGCTCCAACCTCTGGAGTGTCGCCGCTTTCTTCGCCGGTGTCCTGCTGCTTGGCTTTGTCCTGCTCGCACCATTTATGCATGGCTTATTCATGATTGCCGACCTGACAGTTAAAAATGTATTGAGCATTTTAGGGCTTGCATTTATCCCAACCTTTATTATCCAGATCACACGAATAATAAAAGAAGCTGTTCGTAAATAACTGCAGCGTCAAGGCTTATGAAATGGTTGTGTTGTGCCTGTAAAAGTCATGACTTATACAGAGTCGAAGGCCGGCTGGCGGTTTCTTTTAATAAAACTCCAGTCGGTGTTCCACCAGCTCATCTCCTTCATAGACCAGCCGCAGAGTGAAGAAACGTTGTTCGTCTTCTAATAAGAGTTTCAAAAATATAGCATCTCCTGTCCAGGTCGGAAGAGATGGCACGATGCTTTTATCTACCCATTTCAGTTCTCCTTCATTGCAGGCGGTTAAGCTTCCGGTAAAGCCATCTGCCGTAAACAGACACATCAGCTCCGGCTCACAGACATCACTGATAAATGTGATCAGGCCACGGAACTGATAAGATGTCAGTGTCAGTCCTGTTTCTTCTTTTACTTCCCGAAGCAGGCAGTCTTCCGGTCCTTCTGTTCCTTCCGCATGTCCGCCGACTCCGATCCATTTATTCTTATTAATATCTTTCTCCTTCTTTGTACGATGAAGCATCAGATATTTTCCGTCTTTCTCTATATAACATAATGTTGTCATTTTCATAGTAAGTGACATAGTCTTTCATCTCCTGTTATTTGTCATATTTACCCATATGCGCTCATTATACCTTCCCCCCGGACAAATGCAACCGATAATTCAAATACAGTTGCCATATTGAAATTATCGCTTTTCCGGTGCTATAATAAGGAGCGACAAGTTGTAAACCTGTCCGATCACAATATGTGAAGCAATTACAAAACATCGACAGTTTTGCAATTACCTATATATAACTTTATACGGAGGTATGAATATAATGAGTAAAATTGATGAAGTCAGAAGCGAAATGATGGCCGCTATGAAGGCACATGATAAAGAGAGAAAGGACGCATTATCCGCACTCCTTACAGCCCTGAAAAATAAATTTATAGACAAACGTGCTGATCTGACAGAGGAAGAAGAAAACGAAGTTGTATTAAGAGAAATCAAGCTCGCAAAGGAAACAATCGATACAACACCTGCTGATCGTACCGATATCATAGATGAATGCAAGGCAAGAATCACCGTATTCGAAGAATTCGCACCAAAGATGATGGATGAAGCAGAGATCACTGCTACGATCAAAGAAGTTCTTGCAGGTCTTGGTATCGATGCTCCAACAGCCAAAGACAAGGGTAAGATCATGAAAGAGTTGATGCCTAAGGTTAAAGGCAAAGCTGACGGAAAACTGGTCAACCAGATCCTTACATCTATGATGGCATAAGCATACAAAGCCACCACACGATAACAGAAAAACTCCATGCCCGGTGTCTATATCTTTATTTCGCAGAACACTTTCGTTCGATCCGGAACGTATCGGTACTAAACTCATCACCTGTTGGTAATTCGTTAAGAACCGACGTTCCGGATAGGTCTGCTTCATAAAATATATAGACACCGGACATGGAGTTTTTTAGTTTATATCTCTGCTTTCATTGCCGGACTCTTCTATCCTTTCTCTATTCTCGCACCAGATGTAACTTCTCCGCAAGCTTCAGGATCAGGGTTCCCTTTGGCATAGCAAGGATTTCTTCCTTCGTATATCCACCGACTGCCAGAATAGCTGCTGCATAGAAAATAACTGCAAGCAGGATTGCCAGAACAACACTGACTGAATTCATATGAATCAGGTGGTAGAAGATCTGATAACTACCCCATGCAACGATTCCCATAAATATCGATGCAACAGCAGGAGCAAGATAAATCTTCTTCACATTAAGCTTTGTAGACATATATTTGGATACAGATATATGGTTAAAGATACATGCCAGTAATGAATACAGGATCGTAGCCGCTACCAGACCGAACAGCTTCGCATCTGTAAATTTCAAAATAGCAGCAAGAAATACTAAATGGATCAACAATGCAAGTGTCGCATTCTTCACCGGCTCCATAACCTTTCCGATTCCCTGCAAGATACTGTTTGTAAGTGTTGATAATGAATAAAATACCACAGATATGCAGCCGGCAGTCAATGCCTTAAATACCAGCGGATCCGCGCCACGGAACAACAGTGTGATGATCGGTTCTGATAGTACACCGATTCCGACTGCACATGGTATCGTCACCATCATCGTGATACTCATGGACTGATTGTATACATGATTCGTTTCCGCTTTATCCCCCTTGGTAAATGCTCCCGAAATATTTGGTATCAGGGTTGTTCCAACCGCAGATGCGATCGATACCGGAAGATTGATCAGCACCATGTACTGACCGGAAAAAATACCGTACAAATTTGCAGATTCAACACGATCTACATTTTTACTGTTTAAGACATTGTAGAAAATCTTCATATCTACGGTGGTCGTAATATTATACACAAATGCAGCAATAATGATCGGTGTTACGATCATTACGATCTGCCGGAATAACTTTCCATATGATTCTACATTCGACGAAACATCAGACTCTACTGTCTCCATGATTTCTTTTCTTCTTCCTGCATATGCGATCAGAATATAAATAATTCCACAGAGAACACCTGCCCCTGTTCCCATTGCACTGCCTGCTGCACCATATTTTGCATGTTCAGAGGTTCCTGGTGCAAATGGTCTGGACATCAGATAGGCAGCCAGAACGCTGACAACTGCATTTGCAATCTGCTCTATAATCTGTGATATGGAGGTCGGAATCATCGTTTTATATGCCTGAAGATAGCCTCTGTAGATAGCAAGAAAGCCCGACAGAAATATTGTCGGTGCGAGGATCTGTAAGCTTAAAATCGCATTTGGCTGTTCCTTCACCAAAGCCGGTGCAAATGCAAATGTCAGGACAGCCGCCACCAATCCGACAGATACTACATAGATAAAAGCACATTTAAATACCCGTCTCGCATTTCTGTATTCTCCCAGGGCCAGCTTTCCTGAAATAATCTTAGAAACCGCTGTTGGAATGCTATACGTAGCGATCATCAATATCATGGAATATATTGCATACGCTGTACCATAATATCCATTTCCCTCATCTCCGATAATCTGAAATAACGGTGACCGGTATAAGAGACCGATCACTCGGGATAATATACCTGCACCTGCCAGCACTGCCGCCTGAAAAGCAAAATTTGTCCTCATACCGGACGGCTTCTTTATTTTCTTCTTTTCATTATCATTCTGCATGATTGTTTCTCCTGATTATTTTGTAACTGACTACAAGACGATCAGCTACCATTCTATCTGGTTGCACATATTTCCGGCGTCTGCTATACTAACATCGGAAATGACACACGTTTCCAATACCCTATATATATACCAGTTTTTTTTACTTATTACAAATAAAATATGTAAAAGATTTTCATAAAAGGAGGTTTTCCACCTATGGCTAATCCAAATATTCCAAAAGATCCTGTTATGCTTCTCAGCTTTATTAATATGAAGCTTCGTGATTTTTATCCAAGTCTGGATGAATTATGTACGGATCTGGATCTGAATGTAAATGATGTTTCCGAAAAACTGGCATCTGCCGGTTTTAACTACGATGGAAAATTAAATCGATTTATCTGATAAAATGCTTCTAATTCAAAGAAAACAACTATTTTATCCTATTGCAAAAGGAACGCCGGCAAATCTCTAACCGGGTATTTACCCCACAGAAATCTGCCGGCTTATTCTATCACATAAAGCTACACTATATGTGCCCTGTCATTTCTGAATATGCCACATTTCCTACATTTGATCATCTTTGTCGTCATCACTGCTCTGTTTTTCCGCTTCATGCTTCGTTGCTGCCAACTGATCGTCAGCTTTCTCTGCATGCATCACTTTCTCAATCTGCTGATAAAGCTTCTTCGCATGCCTCTTTGCTTCGCGCTCTGCCTTTGCGGCTGCTTTTTCCTCCGGAGTTTTTTTATGAAAACGGATATCCTCCTCTTCTTCTGTCAGATAGATTGGCTTTCCGGTTTCTTCATCGATCCGTTTGATCCGCTCAAATTCCGAGGACACCGATACCATATGTTTCTTTTCCAGCTTGTCGGTACATGTCTTATTGATATACATGTAGATACATGCAAATACCGGAACACCCAGTAACATTCCGTAGAATCCGAAGATACCACCGCCTACGATAACCGCGGTCAGAACCCAGAAGCTGGAAAGTCCCGTTACATCACCAAGGATCTTTGGTCCTAAAATATTTCCATCAAACTGCTGAATACACAGGATCATGATAAGCAATATGATACTCTTGATTGGATCTGCGATCAGAACAATAAACACACATGGGATCGCACCGATGATCGGACCAAAAAACGGAATTACATTTGTCACACCAATGATAACACTGATCAGCAATGCATATGGCATATCTACGATCGTTGTCAAAATAAATGTTATAATCCCGATTATGATCGAATCCACGATCTTACCATTGATAAACTGACTGAATATCTTATTTACACTTGCAAGTCCATCCAGAATGATATTCGCGTTTTTCAGTTTAAACAGTGCATAGACGATTTTCTTGCCTCTGGAAGCCAAATATTCCTTATTCGCCATCACATAGATAGATGCTACAATACCGATCAGGAAATTATAAATGAACTTCAATCCGCCCACAACACCGGAGCTGATATTCAATACAATCTTATCCAGATTCGGAACAACATCTGTATTTACCCATTTCTGTAAGCGGTCATATACAGTGTTTACGACATTCATTACCATTTCTTCGGATTCGCCAAGGTTCTTGAATTTATCATAAATGGTATTGATCGCCTTCATGATATTATTATAGTAATTATCCATATTGGATATAAGAAGATTGATACTGTCGATGACCTGTGGCACTACCATCCAGATCAAACCCGTGAGCAGACCAAGGAACAAAATGATCGTTATAATGATCGATATGGCTCTTGATACATGAAACAGTTTTTTCTTGTCTTTGATCACCCGATCCTGTAAGATCGTATGACACAGACGATCAAAAAAGATAAGCACCGGATTCAACAAAAAAGCGATCACAAAACCAATTATAATCGGTGCTGCCGCCCCGGTTATCGTATCCAGTACCTTCCGAAAGCCTGTCCACTCCTCCAATATCTTATTAAATACAAGCGCTGCTGCAATTACCAGAAATATGATCGTTCCCGCCTTAAACAGCCGTCTTTTTCTTTCATTTCCCAATTTTGTCTGATAACCTTTCCCTTTCCGCATTCAAAACCCAACATCGGATATGTCGTTTCATTCCATTCCTGTAACAACACATCAATGGATTTATTCTTACATATAATTATAAACAACCTGAAAAAATTATATACTGTTTCAAAAAGTCAGGCAATAGAATTTCCTATTTTTAATAGATTTTAAATAGATTTAACCATGACTTTACCGAATCCGAAATCGTTCAAAAAATGAACCTTAAATAACCCTATATTTTTGAAAAAAGCATTGTCGATATTTTAGTTACATAGTAAAATAGTGACATGTTTAAGGGTTCTTAACAAACCACAAAACTTATTTTGCCTAAGACCGGGGAAGCATAAAGGAGGTGTTCTTATGGAAAATGAATTAATCTGTCAATTAATTATCTGGTCCGTTATCTTTATGGTCTGTATAATTATCGAAATCATTACTCTCGGACTTACAACCATCTGGTTCGCGGGAGGAGCTTTGGTATCTGCGATCTCTGTATTCTTTGGTACATCACTGATCATCCAGATATTGATCTTTGCAGTTATTTCATTAGTTCTTCTGTTTACTACAAGGCCTGTGGCTTTAAAACATTTCAAATTATCCGATATGGAAAAAACAAATGTTGAAAGTCTGGTCGGCAAACAGGTGATCGTATCTGAAACCATTGATAATCTAAAGGCTACCGGGCAGGTAAAAGTAAATGGTCTCGAATGGACCGCACGTGCTGCTGATGAAACTGATATCATTCCCCAGGGAACCGAAGTCACGATCAATGAGGTTTCCGGCGTAAAACTTATTGTCAGCAGAATATAATTTATTTAATTTGACAGATACTATATCTGTCGCCACTTAAAGGAGGTACTTATTATGGATTCACCACTCACATGGCTGGTAATTATCTTAGTATTCATTGCTATCATTATTATCTGCAGCACAATCAAGATCGTCCCACAGGCACATGCTTACGTTATCGAACGTCTGGGAACCTACTGCGGTACATGGTCCGTAGGTCTTCATATGAAGATGCCTGTTATCGATAAGATCGCACGTCGTGTTACCTTAAAGGAGCAGGTTGTAGACTTCGCTCCACAGCCGGTTATCACGAAAGATAACGTTACAATGAGAATCGATACTGTCGTTTTCTTCCAGATCACAGATCCAAAGCTTTTCTGCTATGGTGTTGAAAATCCGATCATGGCAATCGAAAACCTGACAGCCACTACTCTCCGTAACATTATCGGTGATCTCGAACTTGACCAGACACTGACATCCAGAGAGACAATCAACACAAAGATGCGTGCTACCCTGGACGAAGCAACTGATCCTTGGGGCATCAAGGTAAACCGTGTTGAGCTAAAGAATATTATCCCACCTGCAGCGATTCAGGATGCCATGGAAAAACAGATGAAGGCAGAACGTGAAAGACGTGAACAGATCCTGAAAGCAGAAGGTGAAAAGAAATCTGCAATCCTTATTGCAGAAGGTAACAAACAGTCCGTTATCCTGGAAGCAGAAGCCGAGAAGCAGTCACAGATCCTTCGCGCAGAAGCTAAGAAGGAAGCAACGATCCGTGAAGCTGAAGGTCAGGCACAGGCTATCCTCGCTGTACAGCAGGCAAATGCAGACAGTATCCGTCTCTTAAATGAATCTGCCCCATCGAATCAGGTTCTTACGATCAAGAGTCTGGAAGCATTCGCAAAGGCTGCCGACGGCAAGTCAACCAAGATTATTATTCCATCTGATATTCAGGGTGTTGCAGGACTTGCAACTTCATTATCTGAATTAGTGAAAACAGAGAAATAAGATTAAACCGATTCATTGATAATTACAAAAATATAATTCATCAGTAATTATAAAAACTATCTGGTAATATTAAAAAACTGCCACTGTCAGAATGAAACCGTTATTGGGTAACCATTCTGATAGTGGCAATTTTTATTTTATCTGTTATACTTACAATTACACCATGCTTTCATCCACCCAGCTCTTTATCATTGCTATCTCTCTTGCATATCCGGCATCATCATTTGGTGTCTCTAAGATAAATGGTCTGCCGGCAAGCAATGGATGCGTCACAATCCTTTTTAATGCTTCCGCTCCGATCTCACCCTCTCCGATCTTCTGATGTCGGTCTTTGTGTGAATCTCTCACATTCATGCTGTCATTTAGATGAACAGCCTTTAAGCGGTCAAGTCCGATGATCTGATCAAAGGTACGAAGCACACCATCTAGATCTTCCACAAGATCATAGCCACCATCCCATGTATGACAGGTATCAAAGCATACTCCGATCTTATCCTTGCAATCAACCAGCTCTATGACACGTTCCAGTTCTTCAAAATTTCTTCCGACTTCCGAGCCCTTGCCTGCCATTGTTTCAAGTAACACGACTGTACTCTGATCCGGTTTGATCGCATGATTTAATGCATCAGCAATTATCGGTATGGCTTCTTCTGCTCCCTGACCAACATGTGCGCCCGGATGGAAATTATAATAATTTCCCGGAAAATACTCCATCCGCTCCATATCATCCTTTAAGATATTCCATGAGAACTCCCGAATATCCATTTTTGCTGCACAGACATTCATCGTATATGGTGCATGTGCGACCAGTTTCCCAAAATGATGCTCCTCCATCAGGGAACGTAACCGTTCCGCATCTGCCGGATCGATCTCTTTCGCCTTTCCGCCCCGTGGATTTCTTGTAAAAAATGCAAATGTATTTGCACCAAGTTTTAATGCCGCCTTTCCCATCGCCTCAAAGCCTTTGGAGGACGACAGGTGATTTCCTATATATATCATGTTGTTTCTCTCCTTCTTATAATATAAATATGGCTATGTCATAAGACATAGCCATATTTGTGAAACCACCAGCAGCGGTTTCAACGTTTTTACAACTTCCACTTATAGGTAGGACTCACCTTGTAAGGAAATTATTATATTAGAATACCTTAGTTGTTCTTATAGTAGTTGATCAGGCAGCCATCCATGATGATCTGTCTCTCATCATCGGTCAGGCTTCCAAGCTTCAGGTCTAATTCCTTGAAGTCTTTATTTACAACATATGCCTTGATGATCTCGTCCTTATTCTGAACAGCCTCACGAATACCCGGAATAAATACATAATCATCATTATCAAATGCAAAATCTTCCTCCATGATGAATGGAAGCATACCCCAGTTGATCAGGTTGGATCTGTAACGCTTTGTTGCATATTCCTTGGCAATGTTTGCCCAGCCGCCAAGTACCTTCTGGCAGGAAGCAGCCTGCTCTCTGGCAGAACCGTCACCCGGCTTTACTGCAAAGATCGTACTACCGTAACCAGTATTGGAACCTGTGATCTCACGATCTGCAAATTTTGCTTTGATCTCTTTCATCATAGGCTTCATGGATTCATCTGCCTTGCAGAAGCATCCAAGTTCTTCTCTCTTCTTCTCAACTGCCTGAATTGCCTTTGCACGGCCTACATATTCAGGATCTTTTCTGGATAAAGTGAACTCAGCAAGTCCCAGCGGATTTGAACGATAGGAAGATGTCTCACCAGATGGAATAAGTTCATCTGTAGTTGTTACAGGATCGTTAATAACAGATGCAACCTTTAATAACAGGTTGTCTGTCAGTGCGATCATCTCCGGCCAGTCTTTGATATTCGGACCAAACTTGATCTCAACAGATGGATCAGCCTTGCCGACACCATTGTAAACTCGTCTGTCATAAATGCTCTTATCGAAGAAATATTTCTGTCCCTTGTATTCAACATCCAGATCTGTAGCTGCTGTAAGGTATCCCTTGTTAGCTGCTGTCGCTGCGATCGATCGTGCATCCATAAGTGCAACGGATGAGATCTGACCATTCTGGATCTTGGAGCCTTCACGGTTCGGGAAGTTTCTGGTTGAATGACGGATTGATAATGCATTATTTGCAGGTGTATCTCCGGCACCAAAGCAAGGGCCGCAGAATGCTGTCTTAACGATCGTACCTGTCTCGATCAGGTCAGCCAGTACACCGTTCTTTGCAAGCTCCATATAGATAGGAGTTGATGCAGGGTATACAGATAATGTAAATTCATCTGCACCGATGCTTCTTCCACGGATGATATCCGCTGCCTGACAGATGTTCTCGAATCCACCACCGGCACATCCGGCAATGATTCCCTGTTCTACATATAACTTGCCATCACGGACTTTATCCTTTAATGTGAAGTCAACCTTACCGTCCAGACTAACCAGTGCGCGCTTCTCGCAGTCGTCTAAGATGTCCATCAGGTTTGCATTTAATTCTTCAATTGTATATGTATTGCTTGGATGGAATGGCATAGCGATCATTGGTTTTACCTTTGACAGATCCACATATACAACGCCATCATAGTAAGCAACTGAGCCCGGATTCATTTCCTTGTATGCTTCCGGTCTATAGTGTGTATCATACCACTCTTTGATCTTCTCATCTGTCTTCCAGATAGAGGACAGACAGGTTGTCTCGGTTGTCATTACATCGATACCGATACGGAAATCAGCAGATAATTTATCAACACCAGGTCCTACGAACTCCATTACCTTATTCTTAACATAACCACACTGGAAGGTTGCACCGATGATCGCAAGAGCAACGTCCTGAGGACCTACTCCCTTTGCAACTTCTCCGTCCAGATAGATTGCTACTACACCGGGCTTAGCTACATCGTAAGTTCTGCATAAGAGCTGCTTTGCAAGCTCTCCGCCGCCTTCGCCAATCGCCATTGTACCGAGCGCACCATAACGGGTATGGCTGTCAGAACCAAGGATCATTGCACCACATTCTGCAAGCATTTCTCTTGCGAACTGATGGATAACAGCCTGATGAGGCGGAACATAGACACCACCGAATTTCTTTGCGCAGGAAAGGCCAAACATGTGATCATCCTCATTGATCGTACCACCAACTGCACATAAGGAGTTATGACAGTTTGTAAGGACATAAGGAATCGGGAATTCTTTCAGTCCTGAAGCTCTTGCTGTCTGGATGATACCTACAAATGTTATATCATGAGAGGTCATCTTATCGAATTTGATCTTAAGATTGTCCATATTGTCAGATGTGTTGTGCTTCTCCAGGATACCGTATGCCATAGTATTCTTTGCAGCTTCTTCCTTGGATGGAGCTGTACCTAACTTCTGTGTAAGGATCGCATTTGCATCGGCATTGTCTTCTACAAGCTCTGTGCCATTCAAAAGATAAGCACCATTGTCAAATAATTTAATCATTCTATTTCCTCCTGATTTGTTGGTGATTCTTTTTCTCATTTTGTCAATCGCTGTTTATTTTAACACAAATCGGCATAGTTGTGAACAACTATGCCGATGAAAGTTTTCATTATTATATTTTTAATCATCCTGCTTCAACCGGAACCCTGAATGAGCACCACTGCCTTTATTCTGTGAAGCACTTTCAGCGGAATCCGCAGTCTGAGGTTGTTCATGATTCATGGTAGTCTCATCTACATTCTCTGCCATCTGTGTCATATATGGTGCTGTCTGATAGTCCGTGACCGCATTTTCATTCGCCGGAACGATCGCTTCATCTGTAAATACACCTGTAACCACCTGCATTCTCTTATGGAGTTCTTCCATTCTCTGCGCTTCCTCCTGCGCTTCCAGACGGGCTTTCTCTAACTTCTTCCGTTTCATCTTCCGATCAAGCAGCCAGATATATAATGCAAACCCTGCCGCGATCACTCCGATGATCGACCAGATCATGATTGCATTATAATTCGGGAACATTCTATAATATTCCGCTGCCGTCTTTTCTGTCACATCCATAGAAACTTCTGCATCGGAACCGCCATGATCATGTCCCTGCCAGTCCGCATCAGATTTAAGGAAATAATCATATCCGACATTCTGTCCACCAAGATCATCCCATGTCAGATCGATATTATACCAGTGTCCATCCACCTGAACCCGATTCCACAGATGCTCGGATTCCAGTCCATAACCGTATTCACAGGTAACCGGGACTCCGGCCTTTTTCATAATGATATAAAATGCCAGCGCATATCCGTTACATGCTGAATCTCCTCTGTACAGAGTATTACATGCGCCACCGGATGATCGGTTATATTCATTATGTAAGATAATATAATCATGTACCGCTTTCACCTTCTCGTAATCTGACAGCCCCTTTATCTTCCCCGAAATCTGACCGGAACGGATAAATACAAGAAAGCTTTTTAACCGGCTCATATGATTGATCCTTACTGCTACCTTTTCTCCACCTGAATCCGGCGTATATACATAAGAGAATGCATAGAATTCTCCACCTGCATACATATTCTTTTCCATCAGCTTGTCAAGGACCGACTGATAATCCATATACGGTTCCCCTTTTGTCTTTAGCGTAACCGTATTCTTATACCTTGAAGCGGCAGTTGCTACTGCATCATTGATCTCTTCGTATGTTGACAGTCTTCCTGTCGATACCGGCAGCATCTTTAAAACGACACAGTAAACAATAAACAACAGAATGATTCCCTCAATTACGATCTTAACTTTTTTCCCATTTGACATTTTTCTCTCCTCTTTTTTAACATTCTTGGTACGATTCATTATACCTCATTTTTTCATTATGACGAAATCCTATTACCTGCACTTTTCTGTCTTTTATTCGTTCAAATTTCTTCTCTTATTTATAAAAAAATTTTTATTTACTTCTTATTTATACATGATATAATAAAAAAGTCTACGTTTTATTAAGAATTTTTTTCAATAAACCTTCTATTTGTCTGAAATCATAGGGGAAATCATTTCTATATTCATTCTGACATATCGATGCGTTTATAGTCACAAGGAGAGATTAAAAAGTGAAAGATACGATTGAGATCAGATGGCATGGCCGGGGCGGCCAGGGTGCCAAAACTGCTGCTCTGCTGCTTGCAGACGTAGCTTTTAAAACAGGAAAATACGTTCAGGGTTTTCCGGAATATGGTCCGGAGCGAATGGGTGCGCCGATCACTGCTTATAACAGAATCAGCAGCGATCCGATCCGCGTTCATTCCAATATCTACACCCCACAGTATGTTGTTGTCGTTGACGAGTCCCTCTTGGAATCCGTGGATGTAACCGCCGGATTAAAAGAAGATGGTGCGATCGTCATTAACACCCCAAAGACACCGGATGAGGTTCGTCCTCATTTAAATGGCTACAAAGGAAAAGTTTATACATTAGATGCCCGGGAGATCTCGATGCAGACACTCGGCAGGAACTTCCCGAATTCTCCTATGCTTGCTGCTATCGTTGCAGTCAGCGGTATCATGGAGCAGGATGATTTCCTTGCAGATATGAGACTTTCCTATCAGCACAAATTTGCAAAGAAGCCTGAGGTTATCGATGGAAATATGAAAGCCCTTGAGCTTGCATTTAAGGAGGTAACCAAGTAATGAGAACAGATATCAGCAGAATACATGAAAAAAGTAAATATACAGAAATCACACCCGGTAACCATGTGTACGGCGGTGGTACTTCCAAAGCATTTAACACAGGTGAATGGAGAACTGCTACTCCCGTCATAGATGAGAGCAAATGTGTACACTGCCTGTTATGTGCACCGGTCTGCCCAGACAGCTGCATCCCGGTCGTAGGCGGCAAACGCCTTGACTTCGATCTGAACCACTGCAAGGGCTGCGGTATCTGCGCTTATCAGTGTAAGTTTGGTGCAATTACGATGAAGGAGGGCAAATAAATGGGTATCAGAGAACGTTTATCAGGAAATGAAGCGGTGTCTTATGCGATCAAGCAGATCAACCCGGATGTCATGCCGGCATTCCCGATCACCCCTTCTACAGAGATTCCACAGTTTGTTTCTACATATATTTCAAACGGTGAGATCGATACAGAGTTTATTCCGGTCGAGAGTGAGCACAGTGCTATGAGTGCTGCGATCGGTGCTAGTGCCGCCGGCTGCCGTGTCTTAACAGCAACCTCCTCCTGCGGTATGGCGCTGATGTGGGAGGAGCTCTATGTTGCAGCTTCCAATCGTCTGCCGATTGCACTGGCTCTTGTAAACAGAGCTTTATCCGGCCCGATCAATATCAACTGCGACCACTCAGACAGTATGGGTGCAAGAGATACCGGATGGATCCAGATCTATGCAGAGAATAATCAGGAAGCTTATGATAATTTCGTACAGGCTTACCGGATCGCAGAACACAAGGATGTCCGTCTTCCGATCATGATCTGTCAGGATGGTTTCATCACCAGCCACGCAGTTGAGAATATCGAACTGTTAGAGGATGACAAGGTAAAAGCATTTGTCGGTGAATACAATCCGGAACAGTACCTGTTGAATCCAAAGATGCCTATGGCAGTCGGTCCATATGCAACTTCTCCATTCTATATGGAATCCAAAATGAATCAGAACGAAGCTATGAAGAATGCCAAGCAGGTGATCCTGGATGTTGCGAATGATTTCGCAAAGATCTCCGGCAGACAGTACGGCTTCTTTGAGGAATATAAATTAGAAGATGCTGATTATGCGATCGTTATGATCGGTTCCGCAGCAGGAACGACAAAAGAAGCAATCGATGCATTGCGCGCACAGGGCAAGAAGGTCGGCTTATTAAAGCTCCGTGTCTTCCGTCCATTCCCCGGTGAAGAAATTGCAAAGGCGCTGGCTCATACAAAAGCAGTTGCGATCTTAGACCGTTCCGAAGGCTTCCGTGCAGGCGGCGGTCCTTTATCCGCTGAGATCAAGGAGCACCTGTATGATATCGGAGCTTCTACAAAGGCTGTCAGCTATATCTACGGTCTTGGCGGCAGAGATTATACAACAGTGGAAGCAACCGATGTATTTAACCAGTTAGAGGAAATGATCGAGCAGGGCAAGACCATTCCGCAGTATCAGTATATTGGACTTAGAAAGTAAGGAGGTAAGACAAAATGGCATATAATTTTAAAGAAGTAATGAACAAGCCTGAGCGTCTTGCTCCGGGTCATAGAATGTGTGCAGGCTGCGGCGGTACGATCGCAGTTCGTAATGTACTCCGTGCCCTTCATGAGGGTGACAAAGCAGTTATCGGTAACGCTACCGGATGTCTGGAGGTTTCCACCTTCATGTATCCATATACTGCTTACGAAGACAGTTACATTCATAATGCATTTGAAAATGCAGGTGCTACCCTTTCCGGTGTAGAGACTGCTTATCATGTATTAAAGAAAAAGGGTAAATTAGATGAAACATATAAATTCATAACATTTGGCGGTGACGGCGGTACTTATGATATCGGTCTTCAGTCTTTATCCGGTGCTATGGAGCGTGGTCATGACATGGTATATGTCTGCTACGATAATGGTGCTTACATGAATACCGGCATCCAGCGTTCTTCCGCTACTCCGATGTATGCAGATACAACTACCACTCCTGTCGGTTCCCAGTCAAACGGTAAGATGCAGAACCGTAAGGATCTGGCACAGGTTATGGCAGCTCATGATATCCCTTATGTCGGTCAGACTACTCTGCTTGGTAATATGCGTGATATCTATGAGAAATCCGAAAAAGCCATCTACACACCGGGTGCTGCTTTCTTAAATGTTATGGCTCCTTGTCCTCGTGGCTGGCGTTATCCTACCGAACAGATCATGGATATCTGTAAGCTGGCAGTTGAAACATGCTACTGGCCTTTATTTGAAGTCATCGAAGGCAAATGGATCTTAAGCTATTCTCCTAAGAAGAAGCTTCCGATCGAGGACTTCTTACGGACACAGGGACGTTTCAAGCATTTGTTCAAGCCTGAAAATGAGCATTTACTCGTTCAGTATCAGGAGGAAGTGGATCGCCGTTGGGAGGATCTGCTGTTCCGCTGTTCGAAGAACTAATCACACATACGAAAATAAATCAGCCCTTGGGGTTATAATATACCCCAAGGGCTGATTTATTTTCTGCCTGTCTCACTATTCCATACCTATGAAAAGTTCGTCGCATATAGCGACTCACTAAGAACCGACGCTCCCAAAGGCTTGCTTCATGAATAGTAAAACACATCATAGAGGGGATTCTGTTTTTTATCTTCTTCAATAAATAATTAATATATCTTTTTTTAGTAGTTCATTTCTATTCTCATTATGATGGTATTTCTATTTGCCAATCATTATCTACTTTTACTTATGTATAAACTACTTCTTTGTTTTTCCTGTCTTCATCCAGATATAGCTGGCGAGGAACCAAATCAAGGCGGCGGTATTGCCAGATGCCTGACTGCATACATAGCCAATCGTTGAAAGACCTGCGCCTGCTGCCTGTAAAACATCGGGTATGCCTGCAAAAATAAGCTGCCATACTACAACATGGAACACGACCATCCATCGGCTCATATTTGTTTTATTCCGAAGGACTGCGATCAGGCTGGCAAGCATCAGAACGATCATCGGTATATATACGAAATATATTGCTGTCATAAACCGGTTATAATAGTCGTCTACAAACAGGATTGCCTGCTCCCGTCCGATATGTGCAGACAGATATGTGATCCAGTATGCAAATGTCCCTACCAGAAAATGCAGTGCTGCCCCGGATACGACATATCCTAAACCACCATATTTTATACAAGCTCTCAATATCTTACATTCCGGTCTGATCTGCTGATAGATTGCTTTTATTCCAAATGCATAAAAGAACATACCGATCAATCCCGTGACAAGTAAGATCACAATTCTGCTTAATGGATACTCTCCACTCAGATAAGCCTCCCGCATATACAATCCACTATCTGCCTTATTCGCTGAAACCATACTCAGGCACAGATCCCCTATGATCAACAGTGCTGCTCCAACTGCCCCCAACAGACAATTTTTCTGATATTCCCATTGTTGTTTCTCTTCCATTTTCTCCCTTCTTTCTCTCCCTTTACCTATTTCTTATTTACTCCCATATAAAAAAGCTCTAGTTAGCTTGTTCTAACTAGAGCCAGTTTAACACATAAATTTTGCCTGTTCAAGGCTGAATTGTCCATTCCAATTTTGTACGATCCATTACTCATTGAGATTGCATAGTAACTGTATTTTTATTTGCATTATCACCTATGACAACCTTTATGATCAGTGAAGCCATTTCTGATACAGCTTCTTTACATCCATCTTCTACCCATTCATTCACAATTCCGGTAATTCCACGAATATAAAATGCTGATACATATTTCCGATCCTTTTCTGCAAATCCAAATCTTCCCAGTATCGGTTCCAGAATGTATGTATATAAGCCGCTGTATTTTTTATCTGTCTCATATGCTTTATTCTCGAAGGCCGCCTGATAGATTCGTCTGTTCTTCTTGATATATTCCAGATAAGGAACAAGATAATCTTCTGTTAAAAAATGAAGTTTATCAATCGGCGCATCCTGAATTTTCTCGATCGTACTCTTTGCATCTGTCTGAAAACAGCTCGTAAAAGAATCCAAAATATACTGTAACGTCTCTGCCAACAGATCTGAAGTGTTCTCATAATGAAGATAAAAAGTTGACCGATTTACACCAGCTTTCTCACAAATACTCTTTACTGAAATGTATGAAAATTCCTGTGTTTCCAACAGCTCAATAAGTGCCTCATCCATCCGGACAGCCGTATTGAAATATTTACTTTCTGATCGATTCAAATTCTCATCTCCCTGTCGCTTCATTCATTGATTCTATCTTTCATTACTGATTTCTTTTGCAAGTTCCAGAATCTCAAATGCATATTTTTTCTTTCCTTCTTCCAGTTTTTTCTTATAGATTGGATAATTTACACCCATTCCAATAATACCTATAATGCCAAGTATGATTCCTAATATTACCATGCCTGTACCTGCACCAATTACCTGCATAGACAGGCACATTCCAAGTCCCATAACAAGTGCCGACAGAATTCCCAATGTATAAGTAAATACCTCTGCCGGTAATTTTGCTTTGCGATCCAGTTTCTTAAGTGCTGTCACTTTCGAAGTATCTTTTGGCGCATATTCGCTTGCGAGTGTCTCTGCATAGATTTTGTCTGTATTCATATTGTTGTCCTCCATATCTTTGATATCTCAATTATAAGAAAACCAACAGTGAAACAGAACAACACGAAATATAAAATGTGTTGTTTTCTAAGAAGCAACTATCCCTCACTCCATTTTCCTTCGTCAATAATAATTCTTACAGTTGTATCCGTTCCCGCCTTTTCCAACTGATATAGCCATACATATCATTGATAAAGAAGATACCGAAATTCACAACGACCGGAATATATGCTGGCTTCTCCATCGATGCAAGCACCCATAAAATGATCAGTACGATATCATTTGCCGCATACCATACTGCATAATACGAGGAACGGAGCATCGTAAGTGCCGCTGCCAGAAAACTGGTTATGATCGATATGGTGCTGAATATAATATTCGGGGTATCGAATACAACTAAAATATAATAAAATACTGCCGTTACGATCACGCCGGATATAATAAGCCCTATGATGTGCTTCCGGTTCAGCTTCTGGATCTTTACGACATTTCCGTTTCCGCCGGAAGGATTCTGGAGCCATGTGATCGTAGACCAGATCGCCATAGGCATTGTCATGCCAAGATATGTAATCATCTCGCCCCAGTAATGGAACCGGTAGGAAATGATCCCATAAAGGATACTGAATATCACCATCAGGATCTGCGCCCATATATTTCCCTTTGCTGCAAAGATCAGCGAAGTTACACCCACTAATGCAGCTACCAGAGTCAGCAGATCAAAATCTGTTGTCAGTAAGTTCGATATGCATACAATACAAATAGATCCTAACCAGATGATCCATTCCTTCTTTGTTAATTCTTTTATTGGATTGTTCATGTTTTCTTTCTCCTGTGCCGCTATTCTAATATATAATCATAATTTCCGCAAGAATCCGCAAAAAAATACCCCATGGCGATCATCGGTTCTCAAAATTCCGAGTACCGATGATCTGTCATGAGGTATCTTCATTATGTATCAGCTTACAGCTTTGTTACATTTGCAGCCTGAGGTCCTTTTTCTCCCTCAATTACTTCGAACTCAACTTTATCGCCTTCCTCCAATACTTTGAAACCAGACATATTTAAAGCTGAGAAATGTACAAAAATGTCATCACCATTCTCATCGCTGATAAATCCATATCCTTTTTTTGCATTAAACCATTTTACTGTACCTGTTTTCATTTGAATTTCCTCCTAAAACTTAATACCTGGAAAACTAAAGAGGCACAGAGCTTCTCGCTCTGTGCCTCTTTGCACTTCTCCTGTATTATATTGCTTGGATTATCTTTTTGCAAGTGTTTTTTATAAATTTCTTTTTTCATTGACCAAATCTTACATCTGGCATATCCTTCTTGTGCTCGCCGATCATCTTCTCCATCCAGATCATATCGTACCATTCACCAAACTTATAGCCACTGTTATGAAAACGCCCAACCAGCGTAAAACCCATTTTTTTATGGAATCTGTAACTGTCATCCGTCAGATGTCCGCTCTCTGCTGCCGGACTTGCGATACAGGCATTCATGTTCAGGATTTCCATTTCCTTCAGTAATTTTTCCAGATTCTCATACAGGGCTTTGCCAAGCCCCATCTGCCTGCAGTCTTTCCGGATATAGATCGTTGTTTCCACTGACCAGTCATATGCCTTTCTGTCTTTGAAACTGTCTGCATATGCATAGCCTGCGATTTTCCCATCCACGACTGCCTTTATGTATGGATACTTTACTGAGATCTGCTCGATCCTGTTCCTGAATTCATCTACAGACGGTACTTCATATTCAAATGATATTGCTGTTTCTTCTACATAGGGTGCATAGATTGCGAGAAGCTCCTCCGCATCCGCTGTACTTACTTTCTCTATCTTCATGTCTTCTCCTTATGCCTACAAAAAATGCTGAACCGCACAAGTACGATCCAGCATTTTTATTATTTCTTAGTAGTCTTCTTTGAAACTGCCGCTTTTGTCTGTGCAGGCTTCGTCTTACTTACTGTTTCTTTTGTCTTTGTCGCAGCCGTCTTCTTCTCCGGCTCCTTTTTTACAACTTCCGTCGTCTCTACATCCTTCTTTTCCGTTGCAGTTTTCTTCGCAGCCGCTTTCTTCTCAGCCGCGCGTTTTGCTGCTGCCGCTTTCTTTTCTGCCTCTTTCTTCTTCAGAATATCCTCCGGTGTTACATCGGTATAATCATATTCCAGAACAACAGTAGAAAGTGGCGGTACTGTTACACTGATCGAATAAGGCATACGTTCTGTCTTCTTATCGATCGCCTTGATCTTACCGCTGTTTAATCTTCCTGCTCCGCCAAACTGTACGTCGTCGGAATTCAGGACTTCTTTATATGTTGTGAAGCAAGGTGCTCCGACTTCATAATTCTCATATTCAACCGGCACGAAATTGCAGATAAATAACAACTGCTTATTCGGTGTAGAACCTCGACGGATAAATGAAACCACACCCTTATCCGGATGGTCACAGTCGATCCACTCAAAGCCCATCACATCGCTGTCATTTGCATATAACGCATCATTTGCATTGTACAGATTATTTAACGCTTTTACCCAACGCTGTACACCCTGATTCAACGGATTGTCAAGGACAAACCAGTCAAGACTTCTTGCCTCGCTCCACTCGCGCGGCTGTGCAAATTCCTGACCCATGAATAACAGCTTTTTGCCCGGATGACCATACATATAACCATATGCCAGACGAAGATTTGCAAATTTCTGAGGTTCGCTTCCCGGCATCTTATTGATCATTGAACATTTCAGATGTACGACCTCATCATGTGAAATTACAAGAACATAATTCTCTGCATATGTATAGGATAAGCTGAAGGTCAGCTTGTTATGGTTAAAGCTTCTGAAATATGGATCCATCTTCATATACTCAAGGAAGTCATTCATCCATCCCATATTCCATTTGAACAGGAAGCCAAGTCCGTTCATGGATGCCGGAGCAGTCACACCGGCCCATGCAGTTGATTCCTCTGCGATCAGGAATGCTCCCGGATTCTTTTCTTCCATAACAGCATTGATATTCTGCAGCAGCTTAATTGCATCCAGATTCTCATTGCCGCCATTTTCATTTGGAAGCCACTGCCCGTCCTGCTTACCATAGTCCAGATATAACATGGATGCTACAGCATCTACCCGTAACGCATCAATATGGAACTTCTCTACCCAGAAAAGTGCATTTGCGATCAGGAAGTTTGCGACCTCTGCTCTGCCATAATCAAAAATATAAGTTCCCCAATCCGGATGCTCACCCCTTCTTGGATCCGGATGCTCGTAAAGCGGCATACCATCAAATCTGCCAAGTCCGTGTGCATCCTTCGGGAAATGTGCAGGTACCCAGTCTAAGATGATACCGATTCCCTTACTATGTAAATAGTCAATAAAATACATGAAATCTTCCGGCGATCCGTATCTGGATGTCGGTGCATAATAATTCGTTACCTGATAGCCCCAGGAACCATCAAACGGATACTCTGCGATACCCATGATCTCCACATGTGTATAACCCATATCCTTTACATAATCCGCAACCATCGGAGCTAACTCTCTATAACTGAAGAAGCCGCTGTCATCGTCTTCAACTTTCTTTCTCCATGAACCGAGATGCATCTCATAGATGGTCATCGGCATCTTCATGCGATCTGTTCTGCTGTAGGTTTTTCTCTTATTTACCCATGCGGTATCCTTCCACTTGTAGGTCGTCAGATCTGCAACAACCGAACCATTGTCCGGACGCATCTGTGCCTGATTTCCGTATGGATCACTCTTATATAAAATCTCATCATAACGTGTCAGAATCTGGTATTTGTATACTGCACCGGAAAGCACATTTGGAATAAACAGCTCATAGATTCCACCATTTGGACGAAGCTGCATCGGATGTAAATTACCATCCCACATATTGAAATCACCGACAACGCTGACTCTCCGCGCGTCCGGAGCCCATACTGCAAAATAGGTTCCCTTTACGCCATCGATCGTCATCGGATGTGCTCCAAATTTATTATAGATCTCGTAGTGCTTGCCTTCTGCAAATAAATAAGAATCAAAATCTGAAATCTGGCTGTCAAATGCATATGGATCTGCTGTCGTAACCGTCGTTCCATCCTCATAAGTTGTCACCAGATTGTATTTTGTTCCATTAAATTCTTTCTTCGGGAAAAAGATCGCATAGAAGCCTTCATCTGTTACCTTTTCCATCGTATGAACCTTTTTACCTGTTCTGGATGTCACCTTTACCTCCACTGCATGTGGACGATAGGCTGTGATGATCTGTCCTTCCCCATATTCATGAATACCAAGCAGATGCTTTGGCGCATTCAGTTTGCCTGCGATCAGTTCATCATACAGTACCCAGTTGATCCAATCGTTGATTCTCTTGTTCATATAACCCTCCTGAATATATTAGAATTTGTGTGGCTGTGTCTTCCGCCAGCTTATCAGTCGTACTATGATCGTAATAACAAGTCCGGCAAGTATCGCTCCTGTATAGATCAGAAACATTCGAAGTCCCAGATTATCCGGGATCAGCGAGATCAGTCGGTCATCCCCTGAGAAAAACACATCATACCTGCCTTTAAATACCATCTCACGAACGCCATAGAAAATGCCGCTTCCGGATACCGCGAGCAGGATCAGTGATACCATTCCGATCACACTTGCTGCAACACCACCCCATACGACACATTCATACATTCGTCTTTTCTTTACTGCCAGAAATCCTATGATAAGCAGGATCACCGACAGGAACATCATTCGTTTCGCCTCATCCTTCACCTTCTTCAACTGTCTAAGCTGCGTCAGGTTATAGTCACAAAGCTTCACATTTCCTTTATCAAAATCAACATTATTTCCGGTTTCCTTCAGTCCATCCGCAATGATACTGTACTCCAGCCACGCCTCGAACTCCGTCAGAGCAGTTTCCGAACCATCTGCTCCATCTGTCTCAAATGTTCGTCCGGTCATCTCTGATGTGTACTCTGCCTCACTGATGTTCACTCCCTGAAATGAGATAAACACCGCAGACGACACGATCAGCATTACAACTGCGATCGCAAGGATCACCTGAAAAAATCTATATTTAAACATGATTCACTATCCTGATTTCTATTCTAAAATCTTATTTGATTCATCAAATAAATTATATCGTTCTTATCACACACATTAGTTATTTTACCATTTTAATTGACTTGTGTAAAGAAAACATCCTGCTTTCTTTTTCTTTCTTTTGTATCAATATATAGACAATCCACAAAAATCATTTTAAAATGCAGGTAATGAAAAATTGCCGGAACAGAAACTGCGAAGGAACGAACTTCTTCTCTGTGAAAGCAGTCTGTACGGATGAAAGGAGTATAACCACATATGTTATTTGAACTGATAAAAGATCATTTATTCTTAAGTATATATATCCTGATCAATCTGATCGTATTTTTTCTGTATGGCATCGACAAATGGAAAGCCATTCATCACAAATGGCGCATCCCGGAAGCCCACCTGATCCTTGCCGGTGTATTTGGAATCTTTGGTGCGGTTCTTGGTATGCTGTTATTCCGACATAAAATCAGGAAACCCAAATTCTACATTGGGCTTCCTGCAATCTTCATTCTTGAACTTATGTGTGTGATCTTATACATGAAATATCTTTAATTAATGGTGCATCAAAGTTCCGTACATCTCCGGTCTGCGGTCACGGAACACGCCCCATTCTCTACGCATCTGTGCGATCGCATCCAGATCAAATTCATGGACAAGCACAGATTCTGTCTCGCGGTCTGCCTCCTCCACGATCGTTCCGGTCTGATCTGCGATAAAGGAAGAACCGTAAAATGTCATCGAGGATTCATCGTCCGTCTCGGTTCCGATACGGTTCGATGCGATCACCGGCATGATATTTGCTGCTGCATGTCCCTGCATCGCATGCTGCCAGTGTGGTTTCGAATCAATGTTTAATGTAGGCTCGCTTCCGATCGCAGTTGGGTAGAATAACAGCTCTGCACCAAGAAGTGCCATGCTTCTGGCAGCCTCCGGGAACCACTGATCCCAGCAGATGCCAACGCCGATATCTGCATATTTCGTCTTCCATACCTTAAATCCGGTATCTCCCGGTGTAAAATAAAACTTCTCCGCATATGGAAGTCCATCCGGGATGTGTGTCTTACGATATGTCCCAAGGATCGTTCCATCTGCATCAATGATCGCTATTGTATTAAATGCTGTATTTCCTGCCTTTTCATAAAAGCTGATCGGCAGAACAACCTGAAGCTCTTTTGCAACCTCGGTAAATCGTTTTACTGCCGCATTTTCCGAAAGTGGCTTTGCCAGATCAAAATATTCAAATTTCTGCTTCTGACAGAAATACGGAGTTTCAAATAATTCCTGTAACAAGATAATATTTGCACCTTCTGCTGCTGCCTTTCGAACCAGCTTCTCTGCCTTGTCTAACACTTCTTCTCTATTCCAGCTACAGCTCATCTGGGTAGCCGCTACCTTTACCTTTCTCATACTCATATCCTCCTGTTATCAAAATATCTATATACCGTTATCAGAACATCTTATTTCTTTATCCTATATTTTCTGCCATTGATTTCCGGCTTACCTTCTACTTACATCTGCCAAATCTATCTTTCGCCGGTTGTCTGTTTTCAACGGCTTATATTCCACTCGCACCTGCCAGATTATTCAGTCTGTCATATATCGTCTGTCCCTCAAATATATTCCATACCACTTTGGTATCCGGTATCTTCTCAGGATCGATCGTAAACAGATTCTGATCCAGCACGATGAGGTTTGCACATTTGCCTTCTTCGATCGAACCGGTTCGGTCTTCTGCCTGATAGACGTAAGCGGCTCCGTAGGTATATCCTCTTAAGACTGTCGCCATATCAATGACCTCCCACGGATTCTGACCGGATATTCTTCCGCCTGCATCCTTTCTGGTCACTGCCGCATAGATCGTCTGAAATGGATCTAAGCCCACAACCGGGTAATCCGTTCCAACTGCAAATGCCGCTCCTGTATTCGTGATACTTTTTATCGGCCATTCGTATCTGCACCGCTTCTTTCCAAGCCGCACGATCTTGTCATTATTTGACAGGATCAGATGATATGGCTGCATCGATGCTACGACATCCAGTTCCTTGAATCTCCTGATATCATCGGGATGGATATTCTCGATGTGCTCGATCGTATTTCTGAGATCTTTTCTTCCGGTTCTTTTTTCCGCTTCCTCGTACATGTCGAGTGCCATGCGGACAGAACCATCTGCGATACAATGAAGTCTGACCTGCAAGCCAGCCTCATTTGCCGCCGTGATCTCCTCCTGCATCTTCACTCTCGGCCAGAGCGGAAGTTTCTCTCCACAGGTGTCCGGGCGGTCTGTATACGGATCCAAGAGCAGTCCGGTATAAGTCTCCGTCACTCCATCAATAAAGCCCTTTAAACCGGTGATCTGAAAATGTCTGGAATCCAGTTTTTCCTTCATCTCAAAGAACTTTTCAAATGAGGTATAGCCAAATAACTTCGTGTAGACATATACATTTGCATACAGCCCTTCTTCATCATCCAGTTTTTTCAGCAATTCATATTTCTTATAAGTCTCTTCTGTATAATCTTCTGCAAACATCTCACTTAAGCCTGCAACTCCGTTCTCCGCAAGTACCTGTTTGAAATGTCTGTGTATTCCTGTCATTTCTTCATCCGTAAAATCCATGAACTTTTCCATGGCGGGCGCATAGGCTTCCGGTTCGATCAACATTCCGGTAAGCTCTCCATCCGGGTAAGTCTCGATCATGCCATTTGCAAGACTCGGGTTCGGTCTGATCCCGGCTTCAGCAAGTGCTGCTGAATTCAGCCACATGCTGTGTGCATCCGCACATTCCAGATATACCGGAGTATCCGGGAAATATGCATCCAGACTTCGTTTGTCCGGCATACGATCCTCCGTCCAGTTCCCGATAAACCATCCGGTTCCGCGGATCCGTTTCTGTCCGGGATGCGCCTTTACATATGCCGCCATCTGCTCCACACATTCCTGTTCCGAATGACAGGCATCCAGCGTGTTGCATACATATTCACTTGCGGCTACCGCTCCGGTAAATATATGGGTATGTGCATCGATAAAGGACGGCATGACAAGCTTGTCACCCATATCGTATATCGGAACATCCGCCGGAACGGCATTTGTCTCATCATATGGCAGGAGCTTCTTGATCCTGTCATCTTTGATCCAGACAGCAAGCGGCTTACAGCTATCCGCTCTGCCATCAAATACTGCCCGGCTCTTTATAATATATTCTGCCATATCACATGCCCCCTTTTACTCTAAACTATAAATCCACAGATCAGGAAGCCAACGATCGACAACATAGCTGCGATCATAACATATGGAAGCTGGGATACGGCATGTTCCATGTTATCAATACCTGCACTGTTCGATGACAGAAGCGTTGCATCACAGTAGAAGCATGCATGGCTTCCAAATGCACCACCGGAGATAATTGCTGCCATGATCAGAACCGGGTTTGCGGAGATCGCTGCGCCAAGCGGGAATACGATCGGTGCTACGACTGCACTCATACCCCAGAAGGATCCGGTTGCAAAACAAAGCGCCGCAACAAGGATAAATGTGATCATCGGGAACAGCGAGCCTGTTAATAATGGCTGTGCCAGATCAATTATGTAATCTGTCATGTTAAGCTGTTCTGTTACCTTCTGCAATAAGAATGCAAGTACCAGTAAGGTAAGGGTTGGAAGCATATCCGCAAATCCCTTTACGATCACACCAAAGAATTCATTTACAGCTATAATCTTTCTTGGAAGATACATCAGCATACAACATGCGATCGCAAGAACAACTGCCAGAAGAAGATCACCTGTAATAATGGCGATCGCTACAAGGACTGCCATCGGAATAACGAAATCCCAGATATTTCCGTCTTCTTCATAACCTGCACGGTTTTCATGATTGTACTTTCTGCTGGCATCACTATAAACCTTGCCGGTCTCCTCTACACGCTTATATGCTTTCTTCATACCACCAAGCTTTGGCATGATTCCCATACAGAATAAAAATACGATCAATAATATAATGATTGGATAAAAACAGAATGGAATGGCACTTAAGTACGCTTTCATACCGGAGGTGAATCCATATGCCTGTACACTCGGCTGATCAATGAACAGACTTGCATAGAAAACTGCCCATGTTGAAAACGGAAGAAGTACACAGACCGGAGCACCTGTGGAATCCAGCATGAACGCCAGTGTCTCTCTCGGTATCTTACGTTTATCGTAAACACCCTTCATACAGGCACCGATCGATAAAACGTTCAGATAATCATCTACAAAGATCAATATACCAAGTATAAATGTGGTAAGTAATGTCTTTCGCTCTGAGTTACATAATTTGGAAACCAACTTAGAAAAACCATAATTTCCCTTTGCTGTCTGAAGTAAGGCGATCAGGCTGCCGAACAATCCGCATACTACAACGATCCAGACATTTTCCGAAATCGTCTCCTGAAGCATCGTACACCATTGTGTCAGAAATGAACCTTTAAATAAAAATGCCGCGCCGACCAGAGAACCCCCGATCATAAATTCTTCGCAGCGATGTGTCAGTATCGAACCGACAATTACGATCAGCACTATTAACAGTGCCACCAAGCCATGTGTCATAACCATTCTTCCTTTCCATTTTGTATTTTTCCTTATAAAACAACAAAAAGCGCATCCGCAATGCCTTATAGCATTGCAGATACGCCTTCGTATCAACTGCTTTTAGTTTACAATTTCATTTACTTATTTACAATTATTATATATGATAATCTTCTACTTAATTTTAATTACGTCTAATCCTTATTAATCACTGATAAACTTCTCACGTACCAGTTCTGCCAGATACTTTGCGGTATTTTCTACACCGAGCAGACTGCTGTTGATCAGGATATCACAATGATTGATGTCCCCCGGTTTATATCCGGCATAATTCATGTGATAGGAATCACGCGCCTCATCAACTGCTACGATCATCTTACGGGCTTCATCGATTTCCAGTCCCATCGAATTCACACAATTCTCAACACGATCCGGGTACGGAGCATAGATGAATATATTCATCACATTGTCCATCTCACTTAAGATAAAGTCAGAGCAGCGTCCAACGATCACGCATGAGCTTTTCTCTGCAAGAAATCGTATGATATTCTGCTGTGCATCGAAAATATCATCCTGTGTACTGTTCGTGCCACCGCCAAGCGGAAGTACCATTCTGGAAAACGGATTCTTGAAGATCTTCTTTGCACTTTCTTCTTCTTCGTCTACAACAGAAGCGGGAAGCTTCAACTGCTTGGCTGCCTGATCTACGATATCTCTGTCGTAATACTCTATTCCCAGTTGTTCCGCCATCAGTTTTGCGATCGGTCTTCCAAGACTTCCGAACTGTCTCGTAATTGTTATAACATATTTTTTATCCTTCATCCGCAACGCTTCCTTTCTCTGATCTCTTTTTCGTTTTATAGCTTATCTCAATTTCCTACTGTTTTTCAATTATTAATTTGAGGTAAATGCTAATCATTTTCGGTAGTATATACTTGAAAACAAGTATTTTGCAATATATAATTGTATTTATATAACTTTCGACCGGATGGCTTGCTACGCAAATGAAGCAGTCTTGGCATCTGCCTGAAAACCATCATCATTTCACACGAAGGAGAACCACAATGGAAAAAAACAACTTTCTGATCTATAACGATATCGTATATACGCTGTACCAATGTAAATCCTATGAAGCACTGAGAGATGAATTTCTCCCAAGGCTTCGCCTGCTGATCCCATTTACTTATGCGAGCATTATCTCCGTCAATCCGGAAAACCGAACTGAGATCGTACCGACTCCGGTCTGCTTTCCTGATTATTTCTATGAAGCAGAACTGCTCTACATCGATCATATGAGTGAGGATCATCTGCTCTGGATCAACAATGTACGGGAATCCCAGCTTGTAAGAGAAAGCGATCTGGTAAATGATGATGTCCGCCTGAACTCTGCTCTCTATCAGCACTGTTATCAGAAATTTCATGTCTACGATTCTTTACAGTACAGCATGATCTGCAGTGGAGAATTCTCCGGCATCCTGACGCTGTTTCGAACCAAGATCGATGGGGATTTTACAGACGATGATATGTTCTTCTTCCGTTCTCTTGGCAAGCATATCAACGTAACCTATGAACAGATCCTATATCCGGAAAAAGAGAAAGGCCATACCGCTCTTGCAAACCGTATCCCGGCACTTGCAAAAGGCTATGACCTTACTCCACGCGAGACAGAGATCCTGTCTCTGATCTTTTCATTTGCAAATAACGATGAGATTGCAGCCGCTCTCGGGATCAGTGAGAACACGATCCAAAAGCACCTGCAGAATATCTTCCGAAAGACCGGAACCTCATCAAAATGGGACCTACTCCGTCTTTCCTGATTCTTCCGGATAGACTAAGCCCCAGTTCTTTCGAAGGTCTGTCATGATGTTCATGACATCTCCGGTAAAAGGCATCTGCATCCGGCTTACATCTCCGGACTGTACGGCTTCTTCCATATCCCGCATCTCATATTCAAGCGCACGCTTTGTTTCACCGGCTTCTACCGGTGTAACTGCTCCGCTTGCAGCATCTACGATAATCGCTTTATCAGCTCTTGGATATTCCATGATCTCGATATACCCTTTTTCACAACTGATCATTGCCCGCTTCGGCTGCTTTGAATGCATGGACAGCGTAATAGCTGCCATCTGCTGTTCTTTATTCATCAGGATGATGCTTGCCTGCTCATCCGTTCCGGTCGGTGCGAACCGCACCTGACTCATCACCTGATCCGGTGTCTCTGCCATGAAGCTGCGCATCAGACTGAGTGCATATACTCCGATATCAAGCAATGCACCACCGGCAAGATTGATGTTAAAGAAACGATTATTCATATCATATTCTTTATAGCTTCCAAAGTTCAACTGTATCATCTGAACCTTTCCGAGTTCACCGGACGATACGATCTCCCATAATTTCTTATATAATGGCATATGCCAGATCGTCATGGCTTCCGCCAGTATCACATGATGCTTCTCTGCGATCTGCAATGCCTCATTTAATTCATCACTGTTCAGTGTGATCGACTTCTCACACAATACATGCTTGCCGTTTGCAAGTGCCTGTCTCAGGAATTCAATGTGGGTATTATGCGGCGTTGTAATATAGATAATGTCGATCTCCGGATCTGTAAACATCTCATGAAAATCATCATAGACCTTTGTTACATGATATTTCTCCGCAAATGCAACTGCCTTCTCATGGGTACGGTTTCCTACCGCATATAAGGATTTACCCATCTGTTCCAGTGCCTGTGCCATTTCATTTGCAATTACACCTGTACCAAGTACTGCCCATCTTAATTCTTTTGCCATTTCTTCTTCCTCCTGTACAAAAAAATGTATGATTCCCTGTATGTACCCGTATCCCCGGTGTTCTAATTCTCAGCTACGATCTTACCGTTGCAGATCGTGTAATGAAGCTTTCCCGGAAGTGTCCAGCCAAGAAACGGTGAATTCGAGGCTTTGGAATGGAAATGTTCAACGGTCCATTCTTCATTTTCTCCAAATATCACAATATCGGCCGGTGCTCCCGCCTGGATGCTGCCCGGTGTCATCCGGTAGAACTCCATCGGGTTCTTACTCATCAGCTCCATAAGCTTCATAAGTGTGATGTAGCCCGGCTGTACCAGTGAACGGATTCCCAGTGCCAGTGATGTCTCAAGGCCTGTGATCCCACTCGGTGCCTGTGCCATCGGACGTGCCTTTTCTTCTGCACTGTGCGGTGCATGATCGGTTACGATCATATCGATCGTGCCGTCCTGAATACCTTCAATGATCTTCAACCGGTCCGCTTCTTCTCTGACCGGTGGGTTCATTCTTGCCATTGTTCCATAAGTCAGAACTGCATCCTCTGTCAGTGTAAAATGATGTGGTGTTGCTTCTGCATGAACATCCGCACCAAGCTTCTTTGCCAGCCTTACTAACTCAACGGAATTTCCGGAACTGATATGCTGAATACAGACAGATGCTCCTGTATGAAGGGCAAGGATACAGTCTCTTGCGACCATGACATCCTCTGCTGTTCTGGAAGCCCCACCATAGCCAAGCTGCTCGGATACTGCTCCCATATTCACACCTGCTCCTTTTACAAATGCAGGATCTTCTTCATGCAGACTGATCGGCAGATCAAGCGCTTTCGCACGAAGCATTGCCTCCGTTAAGACTTCTTCATCCATGATCGGAATACCATCATCTGTAAATCCGGCAGCTCCATGCTCTGCCAGCAGCTCCATATCTACAAGCTCTTTTCCTTTCAGATCCTTAGTAACGGTCGCCGTCTGGATCACATGAATCCCGGTCGTTTCCCCTTTTTTCTGAATATACTCAAGTGTCTCCACATTGTCAACTGCCGGCTTCGTATTTGCCATACAGATAACCGTCGTAAATCCGCCATAAGCGGCAGCCTCTGCTCCGGTCTCAATGTCCTCTTTATAAGTAAATCCCGGATCTCTGAAATGTACATGGGTATCGACCAGCCCCGGTGCAACCACCAGACCTTCCGCATCGATCACGCGAACATCATCTGTACCATACTTCTTCCTGCATGCATCTGCATCTATCTGCTCTGCCACTTCTGCGATCACTGCACCATCGACCAGCACATCCAGCTTCCGATCTGTATTTGTCACAGGATCCACAACCCTGCCGTTCTTTATTAATAACATGCAATATCCTCCTGATATATACTATCCGCAGGCATGTGCCTACGAGGTCAGTTTACCACAACCTGTCTTTTGATGACAACAGGCATTTCCGGTTCTTACCCCGTAACCGGCATTGCTTCCACATAATCCCCCCTGCATGAGACACTCGCGAAGTTTTTCGTTATGCGAAACACATTGCCAGCGTCTGCGGGTGCTTGTTTGAGCTATAATACTGGGCGAAAAAGAATAATTGCGAACTTCTCAGCTTAAATTATGAATGAGCTCGTTGAATTACCGAGACAGGGGCATTTGAGGTCGCCGGTCCTTAGATGGCGCATATGCGGCATCTTAGTACCGCTGCAGACCGAAACGAGCGAAAGCGTCCCCTGCTTGGTAATATCAAGCGAGCTCATTCACATTAAAACTTATATGTTCGCAATTACTACTCTCTGTTCTTCAGCACTTCAGCAGGCACCATCTTGCGGATCCTGCGGATCAGCAGGTGGTTGATGATGAAATACAGGATCAGGATACCTGCAAAGATGGCAAGGTACATCCAGAATGGGAAGGACTTGTCGATACCACAGGCAATATTCGGAACAAAAGCAGGCTCATAAGCCACATCCATGATCCATTTGGTCAGTGGAATCGAGATCAATGCTCCTATCGTTATGATATAGAAATTACCATCCAGATACATCTTCTTCACTTCCTTATTCCGGTATCCGAAGATCTTAATCAACGCAATGTTGAAGGAAGAACGATCGATCATAACCTTCATCATCAGATACATAACAACAATGAAGATCAGAACAGATACTCCTCCGATCGTAAGGATCATTCCCTGCATTATATCCGAGAAAATACCGGCAGCCTTCTTCACATCGGTCTTTGTCGTTGTTGCATATAATCTTCCGGTCTCGATATCGAGTGCATGGTCAGAAAATACAACATTGAAATAATCCTCCGGTTCGTCAAATAACTCAAGCGCCTTGTCATATGGCATAAATACCATAAAGGATGGAGCATACTGCGCAACAGATGCGATCTCAAATGCATAGATCTTATCTGCTTCATCATCCTTTAATGTCAGAGTATCACCGACACCCAGTCCGTATTTGTAAGCAATCGAAGAACTGATCGCAACCTTACTGGATGAATCTGACAGATCCACATCAAAGAACGGATTATTCTCTGTCAGTCCCATAACAGTTATATCGAAGTTATAACCATAAATTTTCTTTTTCAGTGTCTTTGCATATGCCTCATATCCGCCTTCCGGGACTTCCTCTGTCGGATATTTGTAGGTATACATATACTCATACTTTGTATCATTTACATAATCACGATTTACGTTCGCACAGTAAGTATATATCTCCAGTGACATCATCGCCAGCAGAAGACTTACAAACATTCCAAATACTACCGTAAATCCGGTACGGCTCTCACGAAGCATCTGGCGGATCTTGAACAGATTCATGAAGCTCATATTTCCAAGCTTTATATCCTTGCCCTTACCAACCTTCTGCTCATTCCTGATCATTGTAAGAACCGGCTTCGACAGTCTCTTTCGGATAACCAGTGAATTGACGATCACAGAGATGACCGGCGGAACCACGATTCCATAAATGAACAGATATGGCATATAGATAACATCCAGATCCGGAAGGGAATAATAGTTGTAGCAGTCCTGCATCTGGATTGGCACACCAAGGCTTGAATATCCAAGCAGCGTTCCGATCAGACCGGAAACAAATGTGATCACAGTCGGAAGTGTTACATAATGTGCCATCAGGTTCTTTCTCTTTACACCAAGTGCGTATAACGCACCGATAACGGCACTTTCCTGATCGATCGAATGTACAACAAATACAGATAATACATAAGAGATCAGAATCAACAGGATCGCACCTGCGATCGTACCAACGCTCCGGTATAATTCCTGATCACCGGAAGCCGCCTGAATTCTCGCATTATCCCCTGCCTTTACAAAGGTCATAAGGTTCTGTGCATCCTCTGAGAAGATGTCATCGATCATATCATCTGTCTCATCCTTTAACTCCTGAATACCATCCAGCAACTCATCGGAACCATCCTCAGCCTCTTTGGTTCCGTCTGTATATTCTATAATTCCATCATCAAATGACTTAAGCTCCTTTAACTGTGACAACAAATCTTTATAAGAGAAACGAAGGATCGCATTGTCTGCACCATCAATCTCCGCCTGCAGGACAGTTTCAAAATTATCCTTTGTCAGTTCTTCTACACCATAATTCTTCAAGGTCTTATTTGCCTCTTTCAGATAAGACTCAAGGATCTCCCCCGATGCATCTGTTAATTCCGAATTATGATCGGTCAGCTCAGCAAGTCCGTCTTTTAACTCTCTTGCTCCATCTAACAATTTCTGAATACCATCGGTCAGATCGTCCTTCTGTCCCATCGTACGATCCCAGTATTCCTGAAAAAACGGATCTTCTACATCTCCGGATGTAAATTCCAGCTCCTCCAAGCGGTCTTTTAATTCATCATCCGTCATAGCACCATTTAACCGGTATGCATAATAATATTCCTCTGACTTTATACTTTTTTCTTCTGCACGAAGTGTATCGTATACGTCAGCTGCAACAAATCCTGTACCAAAATGCAAACAGTCGCATCCGGTATCTCCCAGAGATTTTAATACGTTATCATAATCCGGTGTTGTCCCGATTCCGGTAATGGTAAATTCCCGTCCGCCAAATGTAAGCACATCACCTACTGATATGCTATTCTTCTCTGCAAACTGACGTTCTACTACCAGCTCATTTTCCTTTTTTGCAAGTGTACCTTTTACCAGATTAATCTTATTGATCTCATCTCTGTTTGCAAAGATACGGAGCGTATGATCTTCGTCGATCTCATAGTCCATATAGAACTGTGGCTCGATCGTCACTCCATCCGCTTCCAGATCTTCCATTTCTTCATCCTTCATCGGTACGAACAGTGAAAAATCTCCATCCTCAACACACTGTCTACTGTCAGCATTCTCACTTCCCCGAATGATCGTCTCTGCTGCGCCAACCAGACTGACTACCAGATACATGGCAAGTATGATCAGAAGGGACAATGCCAGATATCTTGGAAGGTTGCTTTTGAAATCTCTCCAAATCCTTTTTCTCAATACTTTCTGCATCTTATAAATCCTCCAATTCTGCTGCCGGTACCTTTGTCTCATTGTAATAATCTTTCCTGATCTGACCATCCTTTACGATCACGACCTGATCGACCATATTCTTAATGGAATTATTATGCGTTACAATCAGCATCGTCGTTCCATAGGTCGCATTGATCTTCTCCAGAAGGATCAGGATATCCCTTGATGTCTTGGAATCGAGTGCTCCGGTCGGCTCATCACATAAGAGCAGCTTCGGATTTTTGATCAGTGCTCTTGCGATCGCACATCTCTGCTGCTGGCCACCGGACAACTGTGCCGGAAACTTATTCTGATGCTCTGTCAATCCCAGTATCTCAAGCAACTCATCCATATTAAGCGGCTGATCTGTCAGATATTCACAGACCTGTATATTTTCCCGCACAGTAAGGTTTGGTACCAGATTATAGAACTGGAAGATAAATCCCAGATAATCTCTCCTGTAATCGGATAATTCATCTGCTTTCATGCCTGCGATCTCGGTTCCATCCACCTTGATCGAACCGGATTCGATCGTATCCAGACCACCGATACAGTTCAATAACGTAGACTTACCGGAACCACTGGTTCCCTGAATGACACACATATCGCCCTGCTTTACCTGAAGGGATACTCCCTTCAAAACCTGTATGTAGCTTCCGCCTTCTCCATAACTCTTTTTTACATCTGATACCTCTAAATACATACTTCGCTTCCTCCTGTTATTTTTCGCACATACATAACACCGTTATGTTGCTATCATTTTTTTAGCTATGCAAAATAAGATTTCGCATAGCTTTTTGTTATCTATTCATCTTTCTGAAACAGTGCATACCATCCGGCAAGCAGATATTTCAATATGTCTCCCAGATGGGCAACTGCTTTTTCTTCATCGGGTTCATGTGTCAGCAAATGGACAAATGCATCGATCTGCATATGTGCCATCCAGTGTATCGTATAATCATCCGGTGCAGAAACTCCGCATACCTTTGCCTGTGCGTCTGCCAGCATCCGGTAATTCTTCTCTGTAAATGCCACAAATTCATCAATACATCCTGCAAGACTTGATCCCTGACTCTTTGTCAGCAGAAGCTGTACCCGGTCATAGTTCTGATACAGTTCATGAATGATCCGCCGGGATGCATAGACATCATCGCTGAAATCATCCTGCCCCACCTGAAGCTCGCCTTTTACCTCCTGCAACTCCTGCTGCATATGCACTTCCATCATCGTACGGATACTTCCAAGCACCGGTGCCACCAGTGAAGCAAATATATCATCTTTATCTTTAAAGAAGAAATATAATGCACCGGTCGTCACGCCTGCATTCTTACAGATATTACGAAGAGATGCGCCCTGATAGCCCTTCTCCATAAATTCATGCTCTGCACTTGCAAGCAGCTTTTCTTTTGTCTCCCGATCGTCCTTCATCTCATCTCACCACCAGTTTTATTCCATTTCAACATATGAACAGTCATTCACATAACATCGTTATGTTACATCTAATATAAATAAATGTCAAGCTCTTTTTTATGACAGCCGCCGTATTTCCGGCTAAACATTAAATCTGCCTGATGCCTTTCCATGCTGCAACAGGCATTTCCGGTTCATATAACATAATTGCCGTTGCTTCCGTATAATAAAACCTCTACATGACGACATTCACGCAGTTTTTCGTTATGCGAAACACATTGCCAACACCTGCGGGTGCTTGTTTGAGCTCGAAGAGCGAGTTAGCACGGAGCAGGTGTGAATCAGGCATGTGTTTCAAATAGAAAAACAAGTGCGTCTCATGTGGAGGTTTTATTATATGGAAGCAACCGACATATTCAACATATAAAACCGGAAATGCACTTAATACACATTAAAAAGGGCTCCGGCATATATTCAAGGATTGATTCATTGAAAAACATGCGAAACCGGAGCCCCTATGTCAAACTATATTCTTTTTTCCTACTGCGGATGTCCTAACAAGGTATCCTTTTGTCTTAAATCGTAAACAAAATCCAACCAATGCTTTTTATAGGGCAAACGATTTTCATTTATTAATTACTTGCTGATTGAATCGGTCTTGATGATAAACTTAACACTACCCTTCATATCATCTGAGATTCCACCGAAGGATTCATAAGCTTCACCGGCCTTGATGACCTTATCACACTTTTCTGACAGAGAATCCAGATCCTTTTCTGCGTCATTTACTGCATCAACGATCTTATCTGTACCATCTGATAACTGCTTACTGCCATCCTTTAAGTCACCACTTGCATCTGTCAGCTTTGATGCGCCATCCTTTAATGTGCCTGCTCCTTCTTTCAGAGTATTTGCACCCTTTGTAAGGCTGCCTGCACCACCATTCAACTTAACCATACCATTGTACAGATCAGAAGTGCCTGTATATACCTTGCCAAGACCTGTGTTCAGTGCTGATGCACCAGTTGCCAGAGCGTCTACACTCTTCTTCAGAGTTGTGATCTGTCCGGAGAATGAACTCAGCTTGCCAAGTACCAGATTCGCACCATAGGAAAGACCATCCTGATATGCTGTTGCATATCCTGACTTATAACCTTCTACATAAGCTGTACCATATGCGGACTGATAAGCTGTACCATACGCACTGCCATAACCTGCTGTGAAAGCATTGGTATATGCTGTACCGTATGCTGTGCTGTAGCCGGATGTATAAGCTGTGCCATAAGCTGTACCGTAACCGGATTTGTAACCGGAACCATAAGCTGTACCATATCCTGACTTATAAGCTGCTCCGTATACATCACCATATGCAGTTGCAAACGCTCCCTGTAATGCAGCAAGTGTTGCATCATCCGGCTGGGAACCTGTCATCTGTGCATATGCGGATACAAATTCCTGGAAATATGTTGCAAACTGACCGGATGCTTCGGATGCTACTGTTGATGATGAAGGTGCTGCTGCCTGTGCCTCTGCTGCTACCGTAGAAGCGGAAGGTGCTGCTGCCTGTGCTTCTGCTGCAACTGTATCAGCGGAAGGTGCTGCTGCCTGTGCCTCTTTTACAACGGATTCCTTAGAAGGTGCTGCTGCTTTACCATTCTTCTGTGCCTCTGCTGTTACAGCATCCTTATCAACACCATCTGCAATCTTATCCTTGTTTGCTGTCAGGTTATTTGTAATATTCTCTGTGATCGTGCTCTTGATCGCTTTTTTCTCTTTATCACTTAATTCTGTCTTGGTTGGAAGTTCGATTCCCTTTACGGCTTTGTTTAATGTTGCAAGTCCATCGCTGATCTGCTTGGAACCGGATAAAATACCATTTTCACCTTCAAATGCTGCTTTTAATGTACCAGCACCTGTTGTTGCAGAATCAACACCCTGTGCCAGAGTTAAAGAACCCTGATATAAGCTGTCTGCGCCATCCTTTACCTGACCAATACCATCGGATACGGAAGATACACCATCTGTATATTCTGTAATTCCTTCAACGAGGGAATTCATACCATCGCTATATGTGTCGATCAGTTCGTTGATATCAGATTCAGCATCCTTCAGATCCTTGTTATCGCTGTCCTTGGACAAGAATCCGGTAGAAGCAACTGTCATTGTCATATCCAGAGAGAAATCTGTACAGTCTGCTGTAACCTCAAAGTAATCCGGAATCTCAACATCTAATTTCTGCAGATCCAGGCTGTCCTGAAGACCGGGCATACCCATACCAACAACGATGCTGTTATTACCATCATTTACAACCTGACCATTCTCAACCTTGATATTGGAGAATTTGTCATTGGATAAAACCATACCGGTTGCCATCAGGAAAGGAGTATATACATCTCCACTCTTTGAATTATTGACATATTCAAATCTCATTTTTACCTTGCCGCTCTTGCCTGCCAGCTGATCCGGTGTCACTACCTGATCGTCCAGATAATAAGTAACCTTTACTTCTACAGGGACCTGCTCCTCTGACTTGCCCTGATAGTAAATGGAATTGCCATCTGCCTTCCATACAAGTTCTCCATTATTCTCTGTAAATGTCTCGTCGCCTTTTACATTCTCGATATCAGTCAGGTTACTGCTATCCTTAATGGTTGCCTCACCATCTGTGTTCTTTAACCACTCACTGACGATAACATCCTGCTTATTACCTGCTGCATCAGCAATAACGTAAACGGTTTCATCTTTATCACTGTCTGTATTCTCAGAAAGTCCGATAGAATTCTCAAGTACATCTGATAATTCTTCGTCGCTCTTACTCATGATCTCCGGGTTCTCTAATGTCTGTACATCTCCTGTTGCTGCACTGCCACAGCCTGTAACGGATAACATCATTGCGCCACTTAAAGCGATCGCCATAAATCTTTTTCTTGCTTTCATATTTTTATAACTCATACTAATTACCTCCTAATTTACTACTGCCGGTCAGCAGGACCATTGGAATCGTTATTTACATCTATATATTTATCATCGTCACTGTAACTGTCATCAAAATTATAGTTATCAAAGTTTCCTGATTTCTTCTTTGCAAATGGTCTGTCTTCATTCAGAAAATCATCATCATCTGCTGTTTTCTGTTCCGAAACCGGATCAACATTTCCCGCTCCGGCATAAGCTGCTTTCTGTTTGCCGGTAATACCCTTGAATCCGATTGTTGTATGGATGATCAGCTTATCGAATAACATCAACGCTGCAGGGAGCAGGAAGATGACGACAAACATACTGATGATAGCTCCTCTTGCCATCAACGTACATAAAGAACTGATCATATCGATCTCGGAGTAACAGCCAACACCGAAGGTTGCGGCAAAGAAGCTTAATGCACTTACGATAATGGAAGTCATAGATGTCTGAAGTGCAACTGTAACTGCTTCTTTCTTAGCAAGGCCATTGCTTCTCTCTCTCTTATATCTGGTTGTCATCAGGATCGCATAGTCAACGGTAGAACCAAGCTGGATCGTACCGATAACAATGGATGCGATGAACGGTAATGTTGTATTTGTAAATGCCGGAATACCCATATTGATAAAGATTGCAAATTCGATTACACATACCAGAATGATCGGAAGTGATACGGATTTGAATACGAATAATATGATCAACAGGATAACACCGATGGATACGGTACTTACTGTGTTAAAATCCTTATCTGTGATCTCGATCAGATCCTTTGTACAAGGAGCTTCACCGATCAGCATACCCTTACTGTCATATTTGTGAAGGATCGTATTGATCTCATCACACTGTGTATTTACTTCATCACTTGCTACTTTGTATTCTGACATGACTAACATCAGCTTCCATTCGCCATTGTCAAGCTTGGATTTCAAATCCTGTGGAATCATACTCTGTGGAATCATAGGACCAACTACCGATTCCAGACCAAGTACAGTCTTAACACCCTTGACATTCTTAATTTCTGAAATAACTTTATTAATACTCTTTTCATCCAGCGTACTGTCAAGCAGGATCATATGTGTAGAGTTCATATTGAATTCTTCTTCCAGCTTCTGGTTTGCCTGAATACTTGGAAGATCTTCCGGTAATGAGCTGTCGAGGTTATAGTAAACATCTGTATGTGTATAACCATATAACGCAGGAACCAGAAGGATCAGGAATAAGATATGGAAGATCCAATACTTATTCACGATAAATTTACTAAGCTTATCAAACTTAGGAAGTAACGATCTGTGACAGGTCTTCTCAATCGGCTTATCAAAGATCAGGATCATGGATGGGAGTACGGTTACACAACAGATAACACCAATAACAACACCCTTTGCCATAACGATACCAAGGTCAAGACCTAAGGTAAATGTCATGAAGCAGAGTGCAACGAATCCGGCTACTGTTGTGATCGAGCTACCGATAACGGATGAAAATGTAGAAACAATTGCATCTGCCATAGCTTCTTTATTCTCTTTGCCATTTACTTTTTTCTCTTCCTGATAACTGTGCCACAGGAAGATCGAGTAGTCCATCGTTACACCTAACTGCAGGACTGCGGTCAGTGCCTGTGTTATGTACGAGATCTCTCCTTTAAATACGTTTGTTCCTAAGTTATATACGATCGCCATACCGATACTTAATAAGAAAAAGATCGGTACGAGGAAGGAATCCATAGTCAGTGATAATACGATCAGCGATAAGATAACTGCTATGGTTACATAGATTGGAACCTCTTTATCACACAGATCCTTGGTATCCGTAACAACGGCTGACATTCCGCTGATGAAACACTGCTTACTTGCAAGCTTTCTGATCTGAGTGATCGCTTCCATTGTCTCGTCGGAAGACATTGTTGTTTTAAAGATAATAGCCATCATCGTACAATCATCATTACGATATGCCTCTCTGATATCTTTCGGTAAAATCTCATCCGGAATTGAAATATCCATAATGGAGTCATACCAGATTACAGAATCAACATTGTCTACCTGTTCCATTTGTTTTTTCAACTTGACGACATCTTTATCGTCCATCCCTTCTACCAGGCACAGGGAGAAAGCACCCGTTCCGAAATCATCCGCCAGAATGTCCTGACCTTTCATGGTTTCGATATCCTTTGGTAAATATGAAAGTACATCATAGTTTACTCTGGTTTTCAAGAAACCAATCGCTGCCGGGATCAAAAGCAGGATACTGATAATTAAGATCGGTACACGAAGCTTTACGATCGCCTTTCCAAATTTGTTCATAGAATCAATCCTTTCGTTAATACAAAAAATGAACGGAAACCTTTTTCTTGTTTCCGTTCATAGAATATGATTATTTTGTTTGTTTGTAATTATACAAGATTTTAGGGTTGACAATTTTTTTGACATTTATCGGGAAATGTCAAAACGCATTCTAAAATAAGTATAAAAAAAGCCTGAACACCTGATAAATTCTATCATTTTCGGTACTGTCTGTCTGGTCACCAAGGTCTGTCCGGCTTCTGTTACTGTCTGTCATGATCAGATATATAGACTGCCTGCTTACACTTCTCAAGCATCTCCCTCATATAATCAGCCAGCTTCTCCGGTGCCATCTTCATGCCACCCTTTGCCCATTCAACGATGATCCCACAGATCCCATATGCAAAGAACCGGGCAAATATGCCGCGTTCCTCGTTTTTCAGATGAGATTTCTCATCTAACTTATCAATTGCCTCTTCAAAGGTCTGTTCTGCAACCTCAAGCATATACTGGATAATATAATCCTCTGCATGTTTGATCGTGTTAATATAGAACTTTTTCTCCTCCTGCATCTGTGTGAGGATCGCGCCTAATTTCTCATCCCAGTTCTCTAAGGATATGCCCTCCATATTAGGAGCAAATAATTCATTAAAATAGATCCAGACCAACAGTTCGTATTTATCCTGAAAATGATAGTAAAATGTCTGTCTCTTGATTCCACATCGGTCTGCGATATCACTGATCGATATTTTGTCATATGGTTTCTCTTTTGTCAGTTCTTTTGCACTTAATGCAATCGCTTTCTTTGTAAGATTTGATTCCGGCATGTTCGCATAACTCTTTCTATATAATAATATCCCCATATATCCAAAATGCAGATTTTCTTCCGCACCTGAAACATATGGAGATAGTATAGCACATCTATTATAACTCGGGCAACATGTCTTTCATGCTGTTTAATCCGATCATCAAGGTTGATGTATTGTGAAGAAGTGCAGATGTTGTCGGTGCGATCACACCCGCAACACCAAGCACGATCAAGCCGGTATTAAATCCTACGATAAAACGATAATTTCTTTGGATCCGCTTCATCAGAAGATTTGCAAGTGTCTTCAATGTCACGATCTCATCCAGACTGTCCGCATCGATCGTAATATCTGCGACCTCTCTGGCAATCTCCGCACCGTCACTGATCGCGATACCTGCATCTGCTGCTGAAAGTGCGGGTGAATCATTGATACCATCGCCGATCATGATAACCTTTCTGCCTGCTGCCTTCTCTCGATCTACAAATGCAGCCTTATCCTCCGGCAGTACCTCTGAATAATATTCATCGACACCGACATGCTCTGCGATCGCCTTTGCAGTCCGTTCACAATCACCGGTCATCATAACGACCTTGGAGATTCCAACCGCCTTTAATCGTTCTACGATATCTGCAGATTCTTCCCTTAACGGATCCTCGATCAGGATTGCTGCCGCAAGCTCGTTATCGATTGCCAGATAGAGGTGGGAATATTCCACCGGAAGATTCTCAAATACTTCTTCCATTCCCGCCGGTATCGTACATTTCTCATCCTCAAATACAAAATGATAACTGCCGATGATCGCCTTGGAATCACCGATCGTTGTCGAGATTCCATGAGCTACGATATATTTTACTTCCGAATGCATCTCTTCATGATCCAGACTCTTTTGCTTTGCTGCATCCACTACTGCTTTTGCCATAGAATGTGGAAAATGCTCTTCCAGACAGGCAGCGATACGAAGCAATTCGTCTTCACTTGTTCCGTTAAAGGATACTACTCCCGCAACTGTAGGCTGTGCCTTTGTCAGCGTTCCGGTCTTATCAAATACGATCGTATCCGCTTCTGCTACCGCTTCCAGATACTTTCCGCCTTTGACTGTAATCTTACGGCTTCCTGCCTCACGGATCGCCGATAATACCGATACAGGCATAGCAAGCTTCAATGCACAGGAATAATCAACCATCAGGATCGCAAGTGCTTTTGTTACATTTCTTGTAAGCAGATAGGTAAGTATCGTACCACCTAAGCTGTACGGCACCAAACGATCTGCCAGATGCTCTGCCTTGCCTTCCAAATTGGATTTCAACTTTTCAGACTCATCGATCATCTGCGCAATCTTCTCATACCGGCTGGAACCGGATACCTCTTTTACTTCTATTATGAGAGAGCCTTCTTCTACCACTGTTCCGGCATATACCACATTTCCTGCCGTACGTCTGACGGATACGGATTCTCCGGTAAGCGATGCCTGATTTACCATTGCTTCACCATCACAGACAGTTCCGTCAAACGGAATGATCGTTCCGACATTGACAACGACATGATCTCCTTTCGCGATCGTATCCGAATCAACCAATATCTCGTTATCCTCTGTCTTTAACCATACTTTTCCGACATTTAATGACATCGTACGTGCCAGATCATCGACCGACTTCTTATGTGTCCACTCCTCAAGCAGTTCACCGATTCCAAGCAGGAACATGATCGAACCTGCGGTCTTCATATCACCTCGTAAGACAGATACTCCGATGGATGTTGCATCCAGAACCGGAACTTCGATCTTGCCCTTTGTCAGCGTCTTAATACCTTTCCAGATATATTTTACAGACATCAGACCTGTGTAAGCTGCCGATATGGGGTATGGAAGAAACCATTTCCTTGCATAATGGAAGATGACCTTATCGATCAGCTTCTCCTGATACATCGCATTCGTCTCTCTGCCGCTTCGTTCCAGATAACCATTTGGGACTTTTACATCTTCATAATGAAATCTGCGCAGTCTGTCGATAATAATATCCGGATTTCCCGTATAACAGATCACTGCATCTGCCGTCCGGTCATACACCTTTGCCGAGCTGACCGGTTCAAATGACTCCAGATAATACAAGAGAATATCGGCTTCCTCATATGACATATGATTCTGACACATATGTACACGCAGTCTGCCCTTCATCTTATCTTTTATTATGAATTTCAATTCAGCTCATCCTCTTATCTGTTTTTTTATGCTTCTGTTTCTTCTGTACTCTCTGCCGCAGCTTCACATGCACACTCAGCAGTTTCTTCTGCTGTCTCAGCAGGAATATCTTCTACAACGACATCTTCTTCTGCTTCACGATCTGCATTGATCTGCTTTGCGCCCTGGTAAATGTCATCTACATTTTCCTGAATGGTTGTAGCTGTGTTCATAACACACTTCTTTGCACGAAGAGCCGCTGCTGTACAGTTTGTGTAAACCTTCTTTGCATCCTTGCTTGATAATACCTTGATACCTGCCGTACCAAACAATAAACCTGCTGCAAATATTCCAACTTTCTTAATATCCATGATAATATACCTCCTGATTGTATTAATATATTTTGATGCACATTATAGCATCATTTCTTTTTTTTGCATGTATTTTATCATTTTATTCACATATTTTTTACATCTGATCATTCGCAAACATGTACACTTGTTCTACTCGTGAACTATCATCTTATGTTTCCTGTAAAAGCTTCGATAAAACAGAAATCCTACTATAGTAGTGATTACCTCCGTAACCGGGAAAGTCAGCCAGAAATACACAAATCCGAATCTGGAAAACAGATATCCAAGCGGTACAAATAAGAACACCGTTCTCATAATGGTTAGAAACGAACTCTTAAAGGCTTCGCCGGTTGCCTGCAAAAAGACCGGATAAATCTGTGCACCTACCATCGGTATAAAACTGATCCCAATAAATCGGAATCCCTGCACTCCGATACGGATAACTTCGCTGTCCTTCGTAAACACAGAAAACATAGGTTCCGGAATAAATTCAAAACATAACGTTCCGATGAACATCAATGCAATTCCCCATATAAAGGCAACCGTCATCGTATGTTTACAACGATCAATACTCTTTGCCGCATAGTTATAGCTAATGATGGGTACAATGCAGGTCTGAAGAGCACCCAGTGGTATAAAGAAAAATGTCTGCCATTTGTAATACAATCCAAGTGCTGTCACTGCCTCATCGGAAAATCCTGCAAGGATCATATTCAATCCAAATATGTAAAATGTATACGTTGCCTGCATGATGATATTCGGAATTCCAAGAGCATAGATCCTGCGAATATCCTCGGGATATTTGCAAATAGACGGCGAACGGCGAAATCCCTTCTTCATAACAAGAAGTGCCGCAACGACCTGTCCTGTGATCGTTGCAAATGCAGCTCCCGCGATTCCAAGCTTTGGTATACCAAAAAGCCCAAAGATCAAAATCGGATCTAATACGATATTTGTGATAGCCCCTGCGATCTGCGCGATCATCGGTGTCTTCATATCTCCGTTTGCCTGAAGTACCTTTGTCCATATGCTCTCTGTAAACAATCCAATGCTGCCTACGCACACAATCCTTCCGTATGTAATTACATCAGCAATTACTGTATCCGAGTTTGTCTGCAACCGTGCATATGCAGGCATCAGCAGATAACAGCTTACTGCAAATAAGATCCACATAATGATCGCCAGACTAAAGCCGATGCCTGCTACCTCATCTGCCTTCTTATACCTCTTTATTCCCAGAAAATGTGCAATATTTGTATTGATTCCAACACCTGTTCCAACTGCCAGTGCGATCATCAGAAGCTGAACAGGATAAATGATCGATAACGCCGTCAGACCGCTCTCTGAGTATTTCCCGACAAATAAACTGTCTACTATATTATAAAGAGCCTGTATCAACTGTGCCAGCATGACAGGCGGTGCGATCTTAAAAAAGATCTTATTGATCTTTTCTGTGCCATAAAAACTACTGTTTGTTTCCATTTTGTTTCCCCTGAATTTATTCCTTCACCTGTAATTTTTCTTCATCTTTTAATTCATGATAAAATGCATCCAATATACCCACATAATTTTTATTCCATGGCTTTTGTTTGCCACAGTAATGCAGGATTACTGCATTCTCGCGTACCCATGTTCTATCTATCTTCTCATGGTTCGGTTCCATATTATAAAATGCTATCATTCTGTCACTTAAATTATACCGCATGGTATCGATCAAACCGATATGTGTACCGTACAGTGCAGCAATGATATCCTGATCCGGTAAAGTCAATGTCTTTCTGTGTTCTTCCACAAATCTTCCCACTTCGTGAAAATCCTGTTTTTTTCTCAAAACATCCAGATTCATTAATATTACGCCCGTATTGATATATGGAACCTTTTCCTCTATTCCCAGTCTTAACCGGTTCATCTTATTTAAGAACTTTCTGATATGTGTACAAGCTAAAAAATAGTTATCTTCAAAATCCATCTCATACAGTTCCTTCAATGAACGAATGACAATTATATCCGCATCAAGGTACAGGATCCGATCCAATGTCTCCGGTAATAATGCAGATGCATATATTCTGTAATATATCTCCATCGGATAACGGTCTGTCTCCGGAAAATTCATATCTTTACGATACTTCATATCGATGAAATGAAATGTTACGGAATTCCCCTCTATATCTTTGTCATATCGTTCCAACTGTTTCTGATCATTCAGATCAAGATCAGAATGAATCACATATATATCATACCCACCTTCTGATGGGAAACGGATAATTGATCGTACACAATCATCCAGATGTTCCATAAAGCCCTTATTAATCGTAAATAATAAATTCATTTCATATACCTCATCCCATGATATTTTACTTCCGGCTTTTTACAATTTACTACTCTGAATATCTCCGGTCAATCCATAATTTCTGAATCGCGTGCAATAATTCTGTACCTTTATTTAAAATCAGATTAAGGCACACCAAAACTGCCGGCAGATTTTTATCTGCCGGCAGCCGTCTATTTTAGATCCCCAAACCTCAAACTTCTTTGGAATCCTTCCATGCCGCATTTACGCTTCATGAATTTATTTTGTTTTTACTGCCACCGCATTGCTCCAGTCTGAACAGATTTTTGTTGTCTTTCCATTCTTCTTCACATTCTTATAAGTACAGATCCGCACATAGTACTGTTTCTTTGTACTTAACTTTGTAATCTGTTTACTCTTTGCCTTATTGGAAGATACTGTTGTCAGAATCGAGCCTTTAAATGACTTATTGGTAGAACACTGAATGATGTAGCCACTGGTGTTCTTCGTCTGCTGCTTCCAGTTGACCGTAACCTTTGCCTTTCCTGCCTTTACGGATTTGACCGTTGTTCCGGCAGGTGCGATACGAAATGTCCATGTCTTCTTGCCACTATATTTCTTACCCTTTAACTGAACCGTGACTTTATAGCTTCCGATCGATTTCCTTCCACTTGCATAGGTCACTGTATAGTCCGTACCGTTTTTCAGTTTTTTACCCTTGCTGTCCTTTACCGTGACAGTTGGCTTCTTCGCTTTCTTATCATATGTATAAATGCTCTTGCTAAGCTTTACACTGCTGATCTTATTGATCTTCTTTGTAGATAAAGTCTCGCCACAGGACTTGCATTTCGTTACAAGCTTTCCATCAGCACTAAAGGTTGCTTTCTTCTTTACACTCTGAGCCTGCTCCTTATGCTTGCATCCTGTCGTTTTCTTTGCTGTCAGATGATAGGATGTTCCTGATACATATACGTTCACATATCCCTTGATCGGCTCTCTTACATAGGATGCTGTATATCCGCTTCCCTCTTTGCCGAGATTATACCATTCATCCTGTGTAAGAATTACATTGTCGGAAGAAGGCTGACCGATATACCAGTCTGCTGCTTCTCCGGTTGAATCAGTGATCGAACCTATACTGATCAGGTCACTTTTTACATAAGATATCACACCATTCTTAATATCAAGCTCAAATATGCATTTCTTACCGGTCTTATCTTCGATGTATTCCTGCTCACCTGAGGATTTACTCTTATAGGTATATGCTGATATCTCCTCCAAGGTTTTGTAATAGCCCATGTTCGATGGGTTAAATGCGGAATATCCATGTTCGATCTCATGTGCATAATAGAGATTCAAAGATTTGCAGTAGATCAGTTTATAGATATAATAGCTGGTATCATACATGTCTATCGCATATTTAGAATTCGCATCTCCATCCTTCATGTACAGCTCAAATACAGAAGGTTCATCACTCAGACATACAACATGATGCATAATATACCGGTCTGTATATGCCGCCTCCGTCTTTAAAGTTTTGTCTGTGTCTGCATCGACACAGTTTTTATATTTCTCTGATATCGAGTTTACATAAAACGGCATCTTATCCGTTCCGGCGTAGACATCTACAACTGCCTTTCCGCTTACCTTGAGAACGGCTTTTGTACCCTCCGGCTGCATGGTAATTCCACAATTTTTTTCCTTGTTCTTATTAATCGTCAGAGTACCATCACCAAGAATCTCAACAGATCCGCCATAACCATAGCCCCATACAATAAGACTCTTGATCTGGTTATCACCCACCAGCTTGATCTTGAAGTCATCCCCCATCTCATTTGCCTCGATTGACATCGTTGGATGTTTATAATTCGTAAGCGTTAAGGTATTCGTCTTCTTATCATAAACTGCCCCTTTTACAGTCTCTGCTTTTTGTGAACCTGTAACATATACAAAATGATTTGTATTCGTTCCACCCCGATTATAAATATTGATATACGCTGCACTATACTCTCCCGTATTTGGTCCGTTTGCTGCCTGTACGGTCAGCACGCATCCAACCCACATACACAAAACCGCCAGAATCAGAGACATCTTTTTGAAATGTTTCATACCCATTTCCTCCTTTCATGGTTATACTATGCCATGAAGTATATCTGATAAACTGGCGGTTTATAAGTTTACATTTGTTCTTTTTTATATTTTAGCGCAATATTGTCACATAAATCAATTCAAAAGTAAGTTTTTATTAACAGGACTCACATTCTCCAGGATTGATCATCATATAGGCTTGAATCTGATCCTATTTCATAGGATGATCTCATTTATTTATACCTTTATCGGTTTCTCCACGCATAATAGAACTGGATCAAGCCGATCCTTGACCTTGTATCTGTCTTTTCATTCAGCGATGAGATATGTTTATAGAGCGCAGTCCTTGACATATACAGCTTTCCTGCAATATCCTGCACACTTTCATCCGATTCCAGAAGTTCTCTTAACACTTCCTGCTCTCTATCTGTCAGACGATATTCCTCTGCAAACCGGGCAAAATAATCAACAGCGTCTGTACCGCCCGGCTCTTTTATCACATTTTCCGATTCAATACCGTATTTTCCTGAAACCGAATCAAATACAGCACCCGTTGTTGCAGATGCAACTTCCACCGTAAGCCCATCCATATCTTCCTTACGTTCAAATCGTTCCGCTATAATATTTACACGAAGCTGACTGCTGTAAATGAACATCGCAATACTGATCATCACAAACAAAATAAGGATCACGATACTGGCAAGAAGTATAGGAGATAATCCCTCGCCGCTTCCGCTTCCATTTCCATCTGCATTTACCGACATGGCATACGGCAACATGGTTGATATAAAGCCGACGATACCGGCTCCGATATTATTGATAGCTCTGCCGAATCCTGCCCATAATGCAGGGACTCGCGTATAATAAGATACTTCCATAAAACCGGTTGTGAAGAAAACAACGAAAAATCCTGCTGCCGGATAGAACACAAGCAGTCCCGCAAGGATCGAGCCACCTATACCGATCAATAAGATACAGAGCACGGATAAGATCGTTACACAGTACATGACCAGACTCATATATCTGCGTTTCTTCAGATCAAATAAAATTCCCGCAAGGATTCCACTTAAAGCCAGCAGAAGCCTCGGCCATTCACCTACATCGATCGCACCCTTTGCATGATAGTAAGTAACAATATTATCCAGAGCCGCAAATATGAATGTCATTAAAAGGACACAACAAACCAGTGCTCCACAGGTAAGTCCCGGATGGATCGAATCATTATTCTGCACCTCCGCCTTATCCTCTATCTTAAAACAATCCACAAGTATTACAAAGATCACAACAAATATCAGTAGCAAAGATGCCTGAATCCGATTGTCTGTGATCAGATTATTATTTACAAACTGAAGCAACAAGCCTGCCGCATAAGCCGTTCCAACCATCAATGCCATATGATTGCTGTTTTTCAGGATATCCGCTGCCTGATCATGTACCTTACTGCCAAACATACCCGCAAACAAAAAGAACACGCAACCCCAGATTAACAGACTCCGTTCCGATCTGTTACCAGTCATCATCCAAATACTTAACATACAGATCACTCCTGAAATAATCTGCATGACCATCCCTGGTCGGCTTCCCCGATATCGTTTCAGAATCGGATAGACCAGAAATCCTGCTACACTGATTGTCAGAATAATGCTCTGTGCCCATACAACCCGACCTGCCGGTACCAGTTCCGCCATCCGATCATCAAAGAAATATTCCGTTCCCAGAAATAAAAAATTAAAAACTGCCAGTCCTGTTATGACCAATATGTAATTTCTGTATTTTCCCTTATGATTCTCCTGCCCGGACATATATACTTCCCCATTATCTTTATAATTGTCTCATTTGTTCCCTATCTTCCAATATTCCCCCGGCGTAAACTATTCTGTTAATGAGCTACGCCCTGTCCTCAATGTCAAACGTAATTTTTGTCAAATATGTCTCTTTGTTTTCTTTTTGCAACCGTTCCGTCAGTTCCCGTACGATATCCTTTTCCTGCCCCTGCCATTCCGATGGAACAACCATATCAAAAACAAGTTCTTTCTTTCCCTCATGAGTGTGTACGCGGAAATCATGGATTGTTATTTCTGTATCTATTTGCTGCAGGATAGTAAGTACCTGATGGTGTATCTGATCAAGCTCTGCATCATCTGTGATAACCGGATCGTAATGAATGACCATATGCACACCAAATCGGTTCAGACATTCCCGTTCGATGCGGTCAATCTCATCATGACACACCATTGGATCGATCTTCTTATCGATCTCTACATGAATACTTGCATACTGTCTGCCCGGACCATAATCATGTACCAACAGGTCATGGCAGCCAAGTACCAGCGGACAGCTGCTTATATATCCAATAAGCTGTTCCCGCAAACCGGTATTTGCACCTTCTCCAAGAAGCGGAGAGATTGTATCCTTTGCAAGCGAAATTCCGCTTACAATGATAAAAACAGATACCAGCCCACCCATAAGGCCATCTATTTTCCATCCGCTGATATGTTCTACAACTGTTGCGGCAAGAACCGCAGCTGTTGTCAGCACATCATTTCTGCTGTCTGCGGCTGCAGCAAATAAGGTATTTGACTGAATCTTATCTCCCATCTTACGATAAAAAAACATCATCCAGAGTTTTACCAGGATCGAACCGATCAGCACAAGGATCATCAGCATGGAAAATTCGATCGATGCCGGATGGATCAGCTTGAGTACCGATGTCTTTGCCAATTCAAATCCGATCACAAGGATCATAGCAGCCACAACCAGACTTGCCAGATATTCAAATCTCGCATGTCCGTATGGATGTTCTTTGTCTGCCGGCTTTTCTGCCAGCTTAAATCCGAGTAATGTTACAATGGAGCTTGCTGCATCTGACAGATTGTTCAATCCATCTGCAGTAATTGATGTAGATGCGGCCAACTTTCCGATCACAAGCTTGCTGCCTGCCAACAGCAGGTTACACAATACCCCTATGAAACCGGTCATCTTACCGACCGCTGCCCTTTTCTTAGAATCCTGATTTTCTTGTGCCATAATAGTTACCTCCGCATATATAAGATAACTTTATGCAACGCAATTAATAATCTTTCCATCAGATTTATAGAATTATCTTCGACCGGCTGTAGCCGGAATAATAAAAAACCTGCGGAACAAATAGTAACTACTGTCCCGCAGATCATAAATTCATTCTTTATCTGCTGCCACCCTGTGTGGCCCGGCCCTGTGGTCATCCCACCGCCTGCTCAGTTTGTACTGTAGATTGATATGCAGTGCAAAAAGTATTGATACATTATAGCATGCGGTTACCCATACATCAAGTGCCGGTTTCTGATATTTTAAAGGATCTGCCACCGGAAATCTGTTTCCGGCGGCTTATCCTTATTTGTACTCTGTATTACTTGGATGCGGCAGGATTTAACTTCTTGGTCTTGATCTCATCCTGAAGCATTGCAAGGAACTCATCCATAGGAACAGTTGTTGTCTTCTGCTCACCATGAAGTCTGTAGCTGACAGTCTTATCATTTACCTCATTCTTACCAAGGATGATCAGATACGGAACCTTCTCAACCTGGGCAGCTCTTACACGATAGCCAAGCTTCTCTGCACGTTCATCGATCTCAACACGGATGTTATTGTCATCTAAGAAATCATACAGCTCATGTGCATATGCATTTAATTCCTCATCCTCATTCTTTACAGGAAGGATTCTGGCCTGTACCGGTGCTAACCAAAGTGGCAGATTTCCTTTTGTCTCCTCCAGAATGTATGCCATGAAACGATCTAAGGAACCAAGGATTGCTCTGTGAAGAACGACAGGAGTCTTCTTTGTACCATCCTTATCAATATATGTCAGGTTGAATTTTGCAGGAAGACAGAAGTCAAGCTGGCATGTAGATAATGTATATTCATTTCCGATCGCCGGCTTAACATTTACATCAAGCTTTGGACCATAGAATGCTGCTTCACCGATCTCTTCTGTGTATTCGATACCGATATCATCCAACACTTTACGGAGTGCGTCCTCCGCTGTATTCCACATCTCATCGTCATCATGATATTTCACCTTATCCTCAGGATCTCTTAAGGACAGAACACAACGATAATCTGTGATATTGAAATCCTTATAGGTATCGAAGATCAGGTCAACAACCTGCTTGAATTCAGATTCGATCTGCTCCGGTGTTACAAACAGATGGGCATCGTTCTGACAGAAATGTCTGCCTCTCTCGATTCCCTTTAAAGTACCACTGGCTTCGAAACGGAAATCATGTGCGATCTCGCCGATACGGATCGGAAGATCTTTATAGGAATGCATTTTATTTGCATAGATCATCATATGGTGCGGGCAGTTCATTGGACGGAGAACGAAGGATTCGCCCTCAACTTCCATTGCAGGGAACATATTGTCTTTGTAATGATCCCAGTGACCGGATGTCTTGTAAAGATTTACCGTACCAACACAAGGAGTCATAACATGACGGTAGCCAAGCTTTCTTTCCTTGTTCTTGATATAATTTTCAAGCTCCTGCCATACGATATAACCCTTTGGAAGGAACATAGGAAGTCCACGTCCAACCAGATCATCTGACATGAACAGATTCATCTCTTTACCGATCTTTCTGTGGTCACGGTCTTTTGCTTCCTCTAATAACTTCAGATGTTCTTCCAGTTCTTCTGCTGTAGGGAAGCATACACCATAGATTCTCTGCATTACATGGTTCTTGGCATCACCCTTCCAGTATACACCGGAATATTTTACTAACTTGAAGTTCTTGCATAATTTTGTGTTATCAACGTGTGGTCCGCGACAGAGATCTGTGAAATCTCCCTGATCGTAAACTGTAATATTTCCATCCTCTAAGCCTTCGATCAGATCCAGCTTGTAGAAATCATCCTTGAACATTTCAAGTGCTTCTGCCTTTGTAACCTCACGTCTGTAAATCTTCTTGCCCTCTTTACAGATCTTCTTCATTTCTTTTTCGATAGCTGCGATCACATCATCGTTTACAACATCATCGCCAAGGTCGATATCATAATAGAAACCTTCTTTTACAACCGGTCCAACCCAGAACTTTGCATGTGGATACAAATGCTTTACGGCCTGTGCCATAACATGGGCGCAGGAATGATTGAGGGTATTTAATCTCTCGTCTGCTTTAAAATCTACCATTTTCTTATTTCCTTTCTTTTACCTGAACTGACATCCCACCCGATGGTACAATGTCCGATAATTATTTGTACAGGAATCCTTCTGTTTCTTTGTCTATTGCACAAAAAACGCCCCTGTACAGACGTTTTTTCATCTATACAAGGGGCGATTATAATTCTTATATCGCGGTTCCACCCTTTTTATTTCCTGTGGAAATATCTCATTCATGATGATAACGGAATCACCGGACCGGATTAGGGCCGCTCAGAGCTGGTCTTCCTGAATGACTCCTCTAAGATACTTCCACCAAATGTATCTCTCTCTGTAGATTCTTCATTCAGTACTGTTCTCATCAACACGTTAAACAAAGTATATTTCAACTGCTCCGCACTGTCAAGTAGCTTTTTCCGGTTTTATTACCATTTTTTTCTTATTGAATGATCTAAGGATTTTCCGTTAATACCTAAGACTATGGTCTCTGTCCAAGTCCGCCTTCCAGAGTGATCGTCTCTCCTGTCATATATTTGAAATCAGGAGATGCAAGCTGTACACATACACGTCCGATCTCAAGCTCTGAATCACCGAAATGACCCATCGGAGGTGTATGAACATTCTTATCAAATGCATCCGGATATGCATTCTTGAACTGCTCTAACTGTGCTGTCCATGCAAGCGGGCAGATGATATTTACATTTACGCCATCCTTTGCCCATTCTGTTGCTGCAACTCTTGTAAGTCCACGAATTCCTTCTTTTGCTGCTGCATACGCACACTGTCCAAAGTTACCGAACAGACCTGCGCCGGATGCGAAGTTGATAACGGATCCCTTGCTCTCTTTCAGATATGGATAGCACGCTTTCATATAATAAAAGGTTGCATACAGTCCGGAATATAATGCCAGATTAAACTGATCTGTTGTATGGTCAGCAAGCGGAACACCGGATGCCGATGCCTGTGCATTATTAACCAATACATCGATACTGCCAAATGTATCGATCGTCTGCTTTACAACATTTGCAACGACTGCCTCATTATCCGCACCGGCAGATACATCTGCTGCAACAGCCAGAACCTTTATACCATATAAGCGTTCCAGTTCTTCCTTTGCATCTTCCAACTTCTTCACATTTCGTCCTGTGATCACGACATTTGCGCCTTCTTTTGCATATGCTGTAGCGATACCGTAACCGATCGAACCACATCTGCCATCACTTAATACGGCACGTCCTCCACCTGTGACAATAACTGTTTTACCTGTTAAAAATCCCATTTTCTGTTTTCTCCTTATATTATTTGAAATCCGATACCTTCAGACTGCTTTCCGGTCTTATACAAATGTCCCAGTCCGTTTGTATCATATATAATGCTCGTTATCTTCTATATCTTTCGGTCATATCCTCCCACTGACAGCCTGCTTTCAAATGCACTCTGTTCTAATGGTTTATCATACAGATAGCCCTGTGCATGGTTACAGCCAAGTTCCAGAAGAAATCTTGCCTGCTCCTCCGTCTCAACTCCCTCGGTTATGACATTCAGATTCAACTGTCTTGCCATCTGAATGATACTCTTAATAATGATCTGATCCTGTGTTGAAAATGCCTCATGATTGATAAATGACCGGTCGATCTTAATCTCGTTTACCGGGAAATCCCGAAGAACACTCAAGGTCGAACAGCCTGTCCCAAAGTCATCAATTGATGTCGCAATACCTGCTTCTGACATATTCTTGATAAAATCATACAGATCCTTCTGTTCACTCGCCTCTGTCGTCTCTGTTACTTCTATGACGATATACTTTGGATCAATATCATACTCTTTTATGATCCTTATAATTCGTTCTGCCAACATCCGTGGATCATGCCCAACCCCGGAAATATCATTTCTTGATATATTCACAGATATCGGAACAAGCTTATACCCTTTCTCAATCCATTCATTTATTGCCTCACATACCCGCTTCAGAATATACAGATCCAGATGAATGATAAATCCATTTCTCTCCATGGTCGGAATAAACCGAAATGGTTGTATCACTTCTCCGTTACGAATCCATCTTGCAAGTGCCTCTGTACCTACGATCTGACCTGTCCGGATATCAACCTTCGGCTGATAATACACCTGAAATTCCCGTTTCTCCAACGCCTCAGGAAGCATCTGTTCCATCCGCTGAACATCTACTGTTTCTTCCAGCATCTTGTCCGTTAAAAACGCATACGGAAGCTTGTGCTGTCTGGCATAACTGACGGCAATCGACAAACCATTCATAATATTTCCGGGATCTCTGTCCTTTGCCGTTATCTCATAGGCACCTGCCGCTGCCGCTATATATACCGGAACGACCCGTCCCATATACTTTGCTGTTACCTCAACCTTTTCCAGAAGATGAAGGAACTCTGCCGTTCTGCTTTTCTTGACCAGCGCCATGAAATTATCTCCGCCCAGATGCGCCAGTGTCTCGTCCTCTGCCAGCCATTTTCTGACAGCGACTGCATAACGCTTGATCATCAGATCACCTTCTGCACCACCATACTTATAGCTGAGCAGTCCAAAGCTTTTCAGGTTAAAATAAAAGCCGTTGTACTGACAGATTGTCTGATCCTGCAAATGCTGCTGTATGATCCTGACAAAGCCTGCACTGTTAGGGAGCATCGTGATCAGATTACAATACGAATATTCTCTTGTCTTACGGATCAGTCTGGATCTCGTCACATGAAGATATAAAACCTCAAGGAGAAGAGCTATATCTTCTTTTTCTTCCTCGCTCCATTCTACATTTTCATATGGGAATGCCGTAAGCTCACAATATCCGTTTTCTACCGCTTGAAATGTCTTCTGATATTTGCCTTTCTCGGAATACAAGCCATCCCCGGCATAGAATACATCATGACGATCTTCATCCTGTACAGATTTGATATTTGCCTCAATGTGCAAATGTCCCGCTACCCTGCCGATCTTAAGTCGCTCAGCCAGAGGTTCGATCGCCTTTTTGAATCCATCAAATGTATTCTCAAACTGTAGTAATTCCTGTACATACAGTTCTATATCTTTTTTCTTAATTCTCTCTCTGATATCATCCACTGTCACGGGTGATCCTCCCTCTCATCTTTACTACTCTATACACCACAAAACTATTATTTTACATACAAACAATCATGTGTTTATTATAACATGCTTTTCACTTTTATGGGAAAAAAGATAGTTTTTTGATAGATTTTGAACAGGTTGGAAATCACATGACAGGCGTTATTTCTTATATGACAAATATACAGGTGTTACAATTACCACCATGAAAATAGAATACCTGTAAGCGGTGACAACACGATCATGATCATGGAAAATGTAAAAGATTCCATAGAGATCAATGTTGCCCTCTGTTCCGAAGGGAACATATTCTGAAGTATCGTATTTGTTCTTACCTGTAATGCATCATCACTAAATGCCGCAATAAATCCACCTAATGTCATAATCACATAATTACCAGAATGTTCCACTGCTATACCAAGAAGAACAAGGAATCCAGTTAATACAAATACTGTTCTGTACCGTAAACGATCACACAACAGAATCACCCTTGCTCCAAGGATTCCTCCAAGTTCCATAATAAAGAGTGCCATTCCAAGCAAGGCATTTGGGATTCCACTCTCCGGCAGCTTAGCCTGTAAGAAAAATAACAGTAAAATATCCCCTGCTCCTACCAGCGAATTTACCAACATCAAAACTATTGCTCTCCTTGCATCCTTTAGAAACTGAATACTTTCCCACCAGCAGTCAACCAATGCACGGACAATTGTATTTGCCTTATGATCCCTGTGTTCTCTATGTTCCCATATTCTATTTAAAACAAATATCTGAACCAGACACATTAAAATATCCGTTCCATATGCGGCTCTATAACCAATGTATAACGCAAATCCTGCACACAAAGTTGATATTCCATTACACAAACGGTATATACTCAACTGATCTGATTCATATTTTGCATAATAGGATTCTTCTCCATAGATTTTTAAAGAATCATATGCTAAAGCATCTCCCGATCCTGATGAAAAATTGTAACTCATCGCATGAAGTGCAATAGACAGACATATCGTAAACAAATTCCCTGATGCGATCATAACAACATTTGCAATCATTCGTAAAATACTGCTCACAATCAACATATTTTTTCTTCCAAATACATCCGCAAATATTCCTGACGGTATCTCAAAAATAATGCTGGTTACATGAAAGACCGTTTCCACAAAACCTATTTCGACCAAACTATATCCTCTGGCAGCCAATATTGCCACCCAAGCCCCTGTTAAAGATAAATTTCCAAGGACGGATGATGTGTATAAATATCCTATTTGTTTTCTAATTGTGTTCATAAAAAAATCTCCTTATCTATTTTTCTTAAATGGATAAGGAGATAGTGTACTTTTTTATTACGTTTTATATCATTGTTCTGATATATGACTTGTTCTAAAAAAAGGCGCACTATCCCCGTAAGGAACACATGTATAACCTTTTTTCAGTTGTAGATTTGTCATTTTCCAGAACATAATCTTAATCCTTTCAATATCAACTCATAGAATTGTACGGTTAGGATAGCATATCCTGCCTTCATTTGCAAGGGTATAAAAACTCACTTTATTCGCAGCATTACCGAAAACTGCTTATCTTTTACCTCTGCTGAAACCACATGCCCCAGCTTATCGGCCAGGCATTTTACAACATATAAACCAAGTCCTGCGCCTTCCTCCCGGCGGGAATTGCCACGGTAGAAGGCGTCAAATACATGGTCGATATCGATCTCATTGTCAGCCTCTATGTCATTCGTGAATGTAATGGATACTCCGTCCGCATCCTGTTGTAAGCAGACGCTGATTCTGGTATCCGCATATTTTCTGGCATTGGAAAAGAAATTTGTAAATATCCGCATCTGTCTTTTATATTGTATCAAACGTATAAAAAGGACTGCTGCCAGTAAAAGCAACAGTCCTGAAATTACGATATACCATTTATCCATGTATACAAATTCTCCTCAAGCTATCAAAGATCCAACACCCTAATTGAACCATCTTTTCTTATAGCTATTATATGATAACACATATGATTTCTATGTATTCCCGGTCGTCATATTTCTTTATCTTTGTCCGGTTTCCGCCATATATTCACAGATGAGATGATTGATCTCTCTGTCATCTTCAATCACAAGTAGCTTTGGCATATTGTTTCTCCATAAATCGTTAGTTTTTACATCTAAGCTCTACGCACACAACCTCCGGATAATTGAACAGGCGAACCGGAATTATGCTGTTGCCAAGTCCCCTGCTGACTATCATTTCTGTATCTGCGCGGTTATATTTTCCTGATGTGTATTCCGGTAAAAATCCCTGATCGGGTGCAACGATTCCCCCGACAAATGGAAGTCTGATCTGTCCTCCATGTGCATGTCCGGTCAAGACAAGATCAGCTCCGGCATTTGCATAGTTCTGAAGGTACTGTGGCTCATGCGCAAGTACGATGGATAATTCATTTTTCTGCTCCTGAAGCAGATTCTTTAATGTCTCATCACTTAAGTGCTGATCATCTAACCCTGCCAACATAAAAGAGGAATCCCCTTTTTCAATGCAGACGGCTTCATCATCCAGATCACATGCTCCGGCAGCAAGAATCCCCTGCATCATCTGTTCATTTTCCGATGGCTCAAGCCAATATTCATGGTTGCCGGTCACATAATATACCGGTGCGATCTTCACTGCTTCTTTCACAAATGCTACCGCACGTTCCACATTTGTATGATTAGAATCCACCAGATCCCCGGTAATAACAATGATATCCGGCGAACAGCTTCGTATGGTTTCTAACAGCTTCTTATTCTCTTTTCCAAATTCAGCGTTGTGTAGATCCGATATCTGTACGATCCGGTATCCATCGAGATCTGCGCCAAGCTTTTCTGATTCATATGTATATGTGGTAATTACCAGATGCTTATTCTGAAACAGGCAAAACGGAATCAAAATAATGATTATAAGCATCAGAATGATAATCTTTTTGTGTGGTATTTTTTTCATCTTCATCTATTCACGGTCACAAATAACCGCTCCCATCTTTTATCTATCGTCTTTACCCTGCGATACTTCCTGCCTATAATATTTTGATACAAAAAATAACGCACGGCAAATTTTATTCCTCTTATAGGATATAAAATCATTTGTCGTGCGTCAAATAAATAATTATGAATATGATGATAAAAACTGCTTTGTACGTTCCTGCTCCGGATTGTCAAATACCTCTTCCGGTCTGCCCTGCTCAAGTATATATCCATCATCCATGAATATAACCTGACTGGCTACGTCTCTTGCAAATGCCATCTCATGAGTGACAATTATCATCGTTGTCTTTTTATCTGCAAGATTTCTGAGAACCTTCAGCACTTCGCCGGTAAGCTCAGGATCAAGCGCTGATGTCGGTTCATCAAAACACAGGATATCCGGCTGCATCGCAAGTGCTCTTGCGATCGCAACTCGCTGACACTGACCGCCTGATAACTGATGTGGATAATTGTTCATCCGGTCTCCCAGTCCCATCTGGCGCAGAAGATCTTCGCCCTGTACTCTTATCTCATCCAGTATGTTCTTTTTATTTGCCTTATAGTCCGGTCTTTCCTTTGCCAGAAGCTCCCTTGCCAGCATAACATTCTGAAGTGCTGTGTACTGCGGGAACAGATTAAATGACTGAAATACCAGTCCAAAGTGCAGCCGCTTCTTCCGAACCTCCGACTCCTTAAGTGTCTCCGGTTTATCCGTATCGAGAAGGATCTCATTATTTACACGGATAATTCCGTTATCCGGCATTTCAAGGAAATTCAGGCAGCGAAGCAATGTAGTCTTACCGCTTCCTGATGATCCTATGATCGACAGAACCTCTCCCTGCTCTAATGAGAAGCTGATATCCTTAAGTACATCGGTCTTACCAAACTTCTTTTTTATATGTTCAACCTCTAATATCGCCATACAGCTCCTCCTCTATCTGAAGAAATCCAGTTTCTTCTCTAATTTTCCAAGTAAAACAGTAAGTACACCATTCCAGATCAGATAATAGAATGCGCAGAAGAACAATGGCCATATCGCACCTGAGATTCCCTGTGAACCTTTCATGAACGCCTGTCCTGCCCAGATAATCTCCTGCAACGCAATGATACGTGCAAGTGATGTATCCTTAACCAGCGTAATGATCTCGTTGGACATTGCAGGTACGATCTTCTTTATCATCTGAAGAAGCTTAACCTTGAAGAATATCTGTCTTGGAGTCATACCAAGCACCAGACCTGCTTCCTCCTGTCCAACAGGAATTCCCTGAATTCCTCCACGATATATCTCTGAAAAATAGCAGGCATAATTCACGATGAACGATACCGATGCTGCCACAAATCTTCCGCCTTCTCCACCACCCCAGATCGGGTTATGGAATACAAGTCCCGGAAAATAATAGATGATAAGCATCTGGATCATCAGCGGTGTGCCTCGAACGATCCACACGATAAATTTCATAAGATAGCTGAGTGGCTTAAACTTTGACATAGAGCCAAATGCTATTAAAAGTCCCAGTGGAAATGCACCAAGCAAGGTCACAAAGAACAATTTTAAAGTTTGAATAAATCCTGTATTAAGCGCCCCAAGTACAATTGGGAGCTGTTCAAAAAACAAATCCATAATAATTTTCTCTCTAAGTAATAATCAAAATAACCGTCTTATAGTCTGTTAATTACTCTGTAAGTGCTGCCTGTACCTTGTACTTCTCTGCACATTTCTCCATAGATCCATCAGCCTTGCTGTCTGTGAAGAACTTGTTAAGCTCTGCTGCAAGATCAGAATCTTTTCTGAAACCTACACCATATTCCTCACTGTTAAGTCCTACTGTATATGTAAGATTTGCATAGCCTGTGCCTTCACCTACCATAGCTGCTGCCATAAGAGAATCGATAATTGCTGCATCCGATGTTCCTGCTGCAACTTCCATAAGTGCATCTGACTGTGCCTTCACTGCTGTATAATTAAGTCCAAGTTCCTTTGCCTGATCTTCTCCGGCACTTCCTGCCTCTACAGCAAATGTAAGTTCCTTAATGCTGTCTACTGTCTGGTACTGATCTGCCTTATCCTGTGGCACGATTACAACCTGTGCATTGTTGCAGTATGCATCAGAACATGCCATTGAGCTTGTTACCTCATCTGTAAGTGTCATACCGTTCCATACACAGTCGATCGTCTTACCATCAAGCTCCATGATCTTATTGTCCCAGTCTATCTCTACGAATTCTGCTTTCACGCCGATGCTCTCAGCAAATGCGGATGCCATGTCTGCATCAAATCCAATCCAGTTACCTGAGTCGTCTTTGTAATCCATTGGTGCGAAATCTGTAACACCAACAACAAGAGTTCCCTTTTCCTTTACGTATTCCAGATCACTCTTTGAGTCATTTGATGAATCCTTCTTTCCACAGCCAACCATAGAAAGTCCCATTACTGCTACTAAAACCAGTGCTACTAACTTTTTCATGATTATTTCCTCCTGAATATAATTAAAAGATATATGCCTGCCCCTTCCGGGCGCAACACGATAACATAGTAACAGTTTATCATAATAAAGTCAAACGTAATCTTGTGGATTCGTAACATAATGATGAAAAATCTCTTGCTTGCAAGGAATGATTTTTCAAATGCATTGAATGATAGGCGCACGAAATAATAATTTCTAAGAACTACAGCCAATTAAGCCTGTTTTCAAATTTTACTTTACAGTCTCCTAATTCTATAACTCCTATCTCATAGCAATTATAAAACCGGCTGACATGCTGCATTACTGCTACCTTATCTTTTTGATCCGTCACAATATTAAAACCTACACCACAATTAAACGTCCGCAGCATTTCTTCGTCACTGATATTTCCATTATTTCTGATATACTTAAATATGTCTAATATCTTTATTTTCGACAGATCGATCTTTGCACTCAGTCCATCCGGAATTACCCTGCACAGATTTCCTTCTATACCACCGCCAGTGATATGCGCCATACCATGTATAACATCTTTATCAAATAAATCTTTGATTGATCTGTAGTATGGTGTATGTGGTTTCATAATCTGCTCTATAAAGGTTAAACCATCTATCTTATCTAGTTTTATCTGCGGCATTTTATCCATCAATAACCGCACTAATGAATATCCATTTGTATGTAAACCATTTGATGCAATTGCCAGAACTGCATCACCCTCTTTGATCCGGGAACCATCGATTACCTTTGATCGTTCAACAATTCCAGCAATACTTGAAGTAAGTACATATACGCCCGGATCAACAACCAATGGCTGAATAGAAGTTTCCCCACCTACCAGAGAACATTCATTTTCTTTACATGCATCCGAAACGCCCTTAACCAGTGTCTTTATTGTATCTGCTTCCGCATTTCCACAAACAATCGTGTCAAGTACCGCTAACGGTTTTGCACCCATAACCACAATATCATTTACTAAGTGATTGACCATATCATGGCAAATAGATTCTGAATATCCATACTCCATCGCGAGTTTTTGTTTTGATCCAGGTTCTTCAGATTTTAATACCAGAACCGGATTTTCAATTTCCGGAAATTTTATATCATATAAAGAAGCAAATGGTCCCAGACCATTTAAAACACGGTCATCCTTTGTTTCCAAATGTTTAGCCATCTCTCTTTTAATGGTATCAGTATAGGTTATATCAATTCCCGCCTTACTGTAAGATAACCCTTCCGCATCTCTTTCACTTCCTGCCAGGATTTCATCAACAGATACATCCAGCACAATTGCCAAATCTCTTAATATCTCAATATTGGGATAAGTTGTTCCATTTTCCCATTTTGAAATTGCCTGAAAAGAAACATTTAGCTTATCCGCCAACTGCTGTTGCGTCATGCCAAGACTCTTTCGTTTTCCCATTATAAAATTTCCAACTTTAATACTGTCAAGCATATAAATACCTCCGTTTTTATTTTATAATAGTTTACTTTGCATGCACAAAACAATAACCACAAAAGTGAGTTTCATGCAGGGATTCAACCATGCGTTGAAAATACTTACAATTTTATAGATCTGAGGAATAAAAAATCCCACAGATACTGGATTTTTCCAATATCCATGGGACAAAAATCGTGTTTTGAATTATCTCTTTGAGAACTGTGGAGCACGACGAGCTGCCTTTAAGCCGTACTTCTTTCTTTCCTTCATACGAGGATCTCTTGTAAGGTATCCGGCCTTCTTGAGGATTGGTCTGTATTCTTCTGAATCAGCCTCAAGTAATGCTCTTGAAATACCATGTCTGATAGCACCAGCCTGACCTGTGAAGCCGCCGCCCTTTACGTTAACCATAACGTCGAACTTACCATCTGTACCTGTAGCAACTAATGGCTGCTTAACGATAACTTTCAGTGTATCAAGTCCGAAGTACTCGTCCATATCTTTCTTGTTGATTGTGATCTTACCAGTACCTGGAGCGATATAAACTCTGGCGATACTGCTTTTTCTTCTTCCTGTTCCATAGAACTTAGTTGTTTTAGCCATTGATGATATCCTCCTTCTTAGTACTTAATCTCTAAAACTTCTGGCTTCTGAGCCTGCTGCTTATGATCAGGTCCAGCGTATACATAAAGCTTTGTAATCATGTCTCTTCCAAGTGGTCCCTTTGGAAGCATTCCCTTAACTGCTAAACGGATAACATCCTCTGGCTTCTTAGCCATCTTCTCTTTTAATGTAGTCTCTTTCATTCCGCCTACATAATCTGAGTGGTTGTAGTAGATCTTCTGATCCATCTTCTTACCGGTAACCTTAATCTTGTCTGCGTTTACTACTATTACATAATCACCTGTATCAATATGTGGTGTAAATGTTGGCTTGTTCTTTCCTCTTAAAATGCTTGCTATCTCTGATGATAAGCGTCCTAAAGTATGTCCTGTAGCGTCAACTACATACCACTTTCTTTCTATTGTTGATGGGCTTGCCATAAAGCTCTTCATCGTGGTACCTCCTAAATTATTTTCTAAAATATTAATATGGTATATCCTCAAATACGTTGTTTACCGGGGCATTGGTTCACACCGTATCTTTAAACTTCACACATTTGGACATTATACAATACTCATCCGTGTGTGTCAATAAACTTTCTTTATTTTTTCAGGCGTTTTTCTTTATTTTTCAGTATTCATCTGCCATTTCGCATTCAAATATGCTATCTGCGTCTGACCGCAAATCTTCCGTTCAGACCACGACGGTATTTCATCATGAGAATTCTTTTAACAGATGCATTGATCCGTTTTTTCGATATCCGCTTTGTCTTATAAGCCCGAAGCAGTGCCTGATATGTTTCTCTGTAATTCTCCGTGCAGAGGAGATCATCTCCTGCCTGTACTGCTCTGATCGCACTCTCACCCTCACTTCCGGTAAAACTCCGTACTCCTGCCATCGACAACGAATCCGTAACGATCACACCTTTAAATCCCATTGTATTTCTAATGTACTTGTTTACCTTCGGTGATATAGACGCCGGATTTTTAGGATCAAAGCAATGTACAATATTATGGCTCACCATGATCATATCACATCCCGACCGGATTCCCGCCTGAAATGGCTTCAGATCCCGGTTCTTGAAACTTGTATAACTCCGGTAATCATGAATCAGATTCGTATGCGTATCTCCATTATTTCCATAGCCCGGAAAATGCTTTAGCGAGCTGATCATATCCTCCCGTTTCATGTTATTCACCACAAGATTGATATATCTGGAAGTATCCGCTGCATTTGTAGAAAAGCTTCTATTGTAAATAAAGTTGCTCGAATCATATGCAACATCCGCAACCGGTGCAAGATTCGTATTGATCCCAAGCTTTTTCAGAAACTTTGCTTTATCCTTCGTATCCTTTGCTATGCCATTCCAGCCACCTGCAGAAAATACTGCCCTCGGCGAAGCATATGGTGTGGATCGGAACTGGCGGTATCTGGATACCCTTACTACAGCTCCGCCTTCTTCATCCACTGCGATCAACATCGGAATCTTTGACGCTTTCTGAATTCCATAGATCCGATTTCTAAGTTTCTCCGGTGTACTGTTTTCAAAATCTTCCCCAAACAAAACATATCCGCCAAACTGATATTGTTTCTGGATATTTGCAGCATTTTTAGCAGGAGCCTTCACCAGGATCATCTGGGCTATTTTCTCCTCCCAGCTCATTTCCTTCATCCTGGCAGCTACACGTTGTTTTATATATTTGTCATTATCTTCATAATATCCGGCATGCACATCTGTGCCCGTGTCCATACATATAATAGTCAGACATAAAAGCACACTCATACATATACAAACGATTCTTTTATTCATATCGGATCTCCACCAGTGTCAAGCCTTTCGCTACTGCTGTCGGCCCTGCCTTGCTCCGATCTCTGGCTTCCAGGATCTCCTTCACCTGCTCTGGCTCCATCAACCCGGTTCCGACCTGCATCAGAGTTCCTGCAATGATCCTTACCATGTTATATAAGAAACCATTTCCTGTGATCCTGACATGAACCATGTCATCATCCTTTGTCACATTCACTGCATAGATCGTCCGAATCGTCGTCTGCACCTGTGCGCCTGCCGAGCAGAAGCTCTTAAAATCATGCTCACCGACCAGATAAGCAGCTGCCTGATTCATTCGCTCTATATCCATCGGATAATAGCAAAATGCCGCATATAACCGTTTTGACGGCAGTTCAAACCGCCGGTTCAATATGTTATATTCATATGTTTTCACTGTATCTGCATACCTTGGATGAAAGTCCGCATCCACTTCGCAGGATTCCTGAATCCGGATATCCTCCGGAAGCCGCTGATTTAATGCAAAGGAAAACTTATCCCCCGGTATTCGGGATTCAGTGTCAAATACTGCTACATTTCCACAGGCATGTACGCCTGCATCCGTCCTGCTGGCTCCGATCACCTTGATATCCTCCTGTACCAGCTCGCTGATCGTCCGGTTCAGCACTTCCTCTATCGTTATTCCGTTGTCCTGTACCTGCCAGCCATGATAGTTCGTACCATCATAGGCTACCACCAATTTTACTCGCTTCATTTTCACGGTTCCCTATTATAAATATATCTTCATCAAGATCAATCCTACCACATAAACCACCAGCAGACCATATGCAAATGCATCTTTTTTGCTATATCTCAACGGTTTCATGCTGGTACGACATTCACTTCCGTGATAACATCTGGCGTCCATCGCATATGCCAGATCGGTTGCACGTCGGATCGCAGATGCAAATAACGGAATAAATATCTGGGTATAACTTCGTATCCGTTTGAAAATATTTCCATTTTCAAAATCGGCTCCGCGCGAAAGCTGCGCTTTCATAATTTTGTCCAGTTCTTCCATCAGAATCGGAATAAAACGTAACGTGATTGAAAGCATCAAGACCATATCCGATACCGGAACACGGAAGATCTTCAGGAATCCAAACAGCTTCTCCAACCCTTCTGTAAGTGCCAGTGGAAGTGTTGTATATGTCATGATCGATGAACCAATGATCAGATACACGAAACGGAATACCACGATTCCTGTTGTCTTTAAGCTGCCGGTCGTGATATGAAATCTCCAGATACTGACCAGAACCCTTCCGTCACCATTAAACAGACTGAAAAATGCTGTAAATAATATAAATGCCAAGACAACCTTAAGTCCCCGGCAGATAAATGAAATCGGAACACGGCTTAATGCCACATACACTATAAGGAATGTCGTTGCAGCAAGAAATGTCCACAAATCCCTGCACCAGAAGATCGTAACCGCATATACGATCGTGAGCACCAGTTTTGTTCTGGCATCCAGCTCGTGAATCGGTGATCTGGTATTATAATATTGTCCGATCGTAATGTCTCTTACCATGCTTCTTTCCTCTATGTTATCTGATAACTATCCACATTCTTATGCTACGTTCTTGTTTTTGAAATGTCGCCATTCAAGCTCTACAGCCTTGGTATCATTAATTCTATATCTTATATATCCTTCGATATTTCAAACTCGTCACTTATTCCTATCACATTATAAATTACAGATTTTCTAAACCCTGTATACGATCTCGCAGCTCGTCGATCACGTCCGCCATGCTTCTTGCCGTGAGTTTGATCTCCGGCAGTAATGTCTCGCGGAATACTGCCATTTCCGGCATCTCCAAGCCCAGTTTTTCTACCATCTCCGGCGTTCCGAATGCCTGCTCTACAGCTCCATCATAGACCAGCTTTCCCTGTCCCATAACCAGAATACGATCTGCGATCTCATATACATCCTTCATATCGTGTGATACGAAGATCACCGTTATGTTCCGCTCTTCATGTAATCTGCGGATCAATGCAAATAATTCCCGTTTGGCTTTCGGGTCCATGCCGGCAACCGGCTCATCGAGAATAAGGATCTCCGGCTTATATGCAAGGATTCCTGCAAGTGCTACACGCTTCTTCTGTCCGCCTGAAAGGTCAAACGGAGAATACTCATAATATTCCTCTGATATATTCACAAGTGCCAGTGCTTCCCTCGCCGCCTGTTCTGCTTCTTCTTTCGACATACCGAAGTTCAATGCTCCATACATTACATCCGCTAACACCGTACTTTCAAATAACTGATACTCCGGATACTGGAATACAAATCCGATCTTCTTCCGTAATTCTTTCAGATTCTTTGTCTTTCCTACATCAATTCCATCAACCTTAAGTGTCCCGCCCATCGGACGATAAATACCATTTAACATATATAACAGCGTACTTTTCCCGGAACCGGTCTGTCCTGCCACCGCAAGGATCTCTCCTTTTCTGATCTGAAATGACACTTGCTCTACCGCAGGAACCAGTACCGCACCATCCTTATAAGAATACTCCAGATTATCAGCCTCGACCAAAATATCTTTTTTTGTCCCGGCATCCAATAACATATCATTGTGATCTTTTCTATCCATGTTATTTCTATTAACAAGGATATCCTCATGTATTCCATCCTCATTTTTACTTAATGGTATATCTTTCTGCGCCGAATTAAAATGTTCTGCTACTACTTGTCTGTTTACAAAAGATTTTCCATCATGTAAACATGCCTTTATCCTGTCCGCAGCATCCTGTACCGACAAGAGTCTCTCTTTTCTATCAACTAACGCACTTTTTGCGTTTTCATCCAAATCTTTGACAAATTTCTTATCATCGGAATAATCTACTTTCAACTCATGCAGCAGCTTATATGACAATAAACTGTCAAGACCAAGCTGCTCTAACTTCTCTACCTGTGGATAAATCTCATATGGTGCGCCAACCAACTCTACATTTCCATCATCCATTACATAGATCTGATCCGCCCGAACCGTTTCCTCCATTCGATGTGTGATCATAATGATCGTAATGCAAAACTCCCGATTCAATCGATACAAGGTATCAAGTATCTGTCTGCTTCCCACAGGATCGAGCATGGCAGTTGCCTCATCCATAACGATACATTCCGGTGACATTGCCATCACAGATGCGATTGCCAGCCTTTGCTTCTGCCCACCGCTTAGATGTGATACATTTCGTTCCAGATATGCCTCCATTCCTGTCAATCGAAGTACTTCGTTGATTCGCTCCCATATCTCCTCTGCCTGGAAGCCCAGATTTTCCAAACCAAATCCTACATCTTCCGCAACCGTATTTCCTACCATTTGGTTATCCGGATTCTGAAAGATCATCCCGACTGCACGACGGATGGCCAACAGATCATCTTCCCGGCGCGTCTCTAACATATCAGAATCTCCCTGTATCCATACCGTTCCCTGATTCGGTGCATATAAGCCATTCAGGTGTCTGGCAAATGTTGACTTTCCCGAACCGTTACGTCCAAGAACGGCAATGATCTGTCCCTTATGGGCAATAAAATCCATATCCTTCACAGCCCATTTTTCACCTGTAACATTTCCATCCTTGTCCTTGATATTAAATTTATGTCCAAGCTTTTTCACCTGAATAAAACTCATGTGCACACTCCTAGAAATAAAAAAGCTGCCAAATACACATACATGTACCTGACAGCCCTTATGTTTATAATTATACTAACTCAAGAATAACTTCCATTGCAGCATCGCCCTTACGCTGACCGATCTTGATGATTCTTGTGTAACCACCCTTACGTCCTGCGTACTTTGTACCGTACTCATCGAATAACTTGCTTGTTAAATCAACTTTCTTTGTACCGGCTTTCTTTCCAGCAGCATCTGTAGGAACTTCAACAACTGGATATAATACCTTAAGCATTTCTCTTCTTGCATGAAGTCTTGAAGGCTGATCCTTCTTGATGGTCTTTTCTACTTCATCATATACAGTAACTTTCTTACCATCAACAACTTCCTTCACTCTCTTACCATCTTTATCTTTCTTAGCAACCTTAGCGGTAACGGTAACTTCATCGTAGTTATCCTTTTCCTTAACTGCTAATGTGATAAGCTTCTCTGCGATCTTAACAACTTCCTTAGCTCTAGCTTCTGTTGTTCTGATCTTACCATGGTATAATAACTGTGTTACCTGGTTACGAAGTAATGCATTTCTCTGTGCGCTTGCTTTTCCAAGTTTTCTATACATTGCCATTTTTATTTATCCTCCTTACCCTTGCGGGTCTTCACTGTGCTTACTATTATTCGGCTTGAGTGGTAAAAAGTATTATTCCTCACTGTCATTCAGTGATAAGCCTAATTCTTTCAGCTTAGCTAATACTTCATCTAATGACTTACGACCAAGGTTACGAACTTTCATCATATCCTCTGGAGTCTTATTGATCAATTCTTCAACTGTATTGATACCGGCTCTCTTTAAGCAGTTGTATGAACGAACTGATAATTCAAGCTCATCAATATTCATTTCCAGAACCTTTTCCTTCTCATCTGTTACGCTCTCAACCATTACATCAACGGATTTTGCGTTCTCAGACAGATCAACGAACAGGTTCAAATGTTCTACAAGGACTCTTGCAGCGAGGCTGACAGCCTCATCCGGTGCGATAGCACCATTTGTAAATACATCAAGTGTCAGCTTATCATAATCTGTAACCTGACCAACACGAGTATTCTGAACTGTAAGATTAACTCTCTCAACCGGTGTATATATAGAATCAATAGCGATGACATCAATCGGTGCATCTGCTTCTTTATTCTTATCAGAACCAACGTAGCCTCTGCCGTTTCCGATGGTGAGTTCCATCTCAAGTCTTGCATCCGGGCCACTGAGATTTGCAATAACCAGATCAGGATTGATAATCTCGATATCGCCGTCTACATGAATATCGGATGCTCTGACAACACAGTCACCAGCTACATCGATATAAGCCTGCTTCGGCTCATTTGTTAATGAATTGTTCTTTATTACTAAAGACTTGATATTCATAACGATCTCAGTTACATCTTCCTTTACTCCAGGAATAGAACTGAACTCATGTAAAACACCTTTAATCTTAACGTGTGTTACTGCTGTACCAGGTAATGAAGAAAGCATAATTCTTCTTAATGAATTACCAAGGGTTGTACCATAGCCTCTCTCTAAAGGCTCTACTACAAACTTACCATACTTGTTATCATCTGAAATCTCAACTATCTCAATTTTTGGTTTCTCAAACTCAAACATTTAAGCCCCTCCTTTATGGGTAATTAACTGGTATACTCCAACTTTGCAAATATCATAAATATATTCTGCATCCAGACATCCACACGGGTAAATCCCGGATGGATGTACGGATGATCATATTTATTCTTATTACTTGGAATATAACTCGACAATAAGGGTCTCGTTTACAGGAACATCGATCTGCTCTCTGTTTGGCTTCTCAACTACTTCTCCACAAAGGTTTTCTCTGTCAGCGGTTAACCAACCTGGAACTAAATGTCCTTCTGTTGCAGCAATGATATCCTTATATCTCTGTAAGGATTTGCTCTTCTCTCTGATCTCGATCTTGTCTCCGGCCTTTACCTGGTATGAAGGAATGTTAACACTCTTTCCATTAACAAGTACATGCTTGTGATCTACGATCTGTCTTGCTTCTCTTCTTGTTCTTGCAAAACCTAATCTGAAGATAACATTATCAAGTCTTAACTCAAGTAATGTCATAAGGTTAGGACCTGTTAAGCCCTTCTGCTGCTCTGCCTTAGCGTAAAGGTTACGGAAAGGCTTCTCTAATACACCGTAAATGAACTTAGCCTTCTGCTTTTCACGAAGCTGTAAACCATACTCACTTACTTTTCTGTTTGCTCTTGTTGATTTTCTATTTGATTTCTTGTCAATTCCGAGATACATTGGCTCCATGCCTAAAGATCTGCATCTCTTAAGAACTGGGGTTCTATCTACTGCCATCTTACTCTGTACCTCCTAATTAGACTCTTCTTCTCTTTGGTGGACGACAACCATTATGTGGAACTGGTGTAACGTCTTTGATACTTACAACATCGATACCGCAAGCTGCGAGAGCACGGATAGCTGCTTCTCTACCTGAGCCTGGGCCTTTTACCATAACATCAACAGTCTTTAATCCGTAAGGAGCAGCAGCCTTTGCAGCTGTCTCAGCAGCCATCTGAGCAGCATATGGTGTTGACTTCTTAGAACCCTTGAATCCTAAACCGCCAGCACTTGCCCATGAAAGTGCATTACCTTCAGCGTCTGTTAATGTAACGATTGTATTATTGAAAGATGACTGAATATGAGCCTGTCCGTGCTGAACACTCTTTCTGACACGCTTCTTAGCCACTTTTTTAGTAACTTGCTTAGCCATTAACTCTTAAACCTCCTATGGTTTTCCAAATTTATACAAATGTACTTTATCTTCTGCCCGGTGCAGAAGATCTCTTATCTTCTACTGTATATAAGAACAAATGAAAACAGTATTATTTCTTCTTGTTTGCTACTGTCTTCTTAGGTCCCTTACGTGTTCTTGCGTTTGTCTTTGTCTTCTGTCCACGAACAGGAAGTCCCTGTCTATGACGCTTACCACGGTAGCATGCAATTTCCTGTAAACGCTTGATATTAAGCGCTACTTCTCTACGTAAATCTCCTTCAACAGTCTGTGTTGCATTGATTACTTCGCTGATTCTTCTTACTTCATCATCAGTTAAATCATTACAACGTGTGTCAGGATTAACATTTGCTTCCTTAAGGATACGCTGTGAAGATGCCAAACCTATACCATATACATAAGTAAGACCAATCTCAACACGCTTGTCTCTTGGTAAATCAACACCTGAAATACGAGCCATTCTAATTAACCTCCGTAAAAATTCTTCTGTCCGGCATATCGGATCTCGACATATCTCAACATAAAAATGCTGAGGTGAAATGCATATGTTTCCATCTCGCTGCCTATTTTTTTATTTTTACTAGCATATAATGATTATGCTACAGCCGCTTTTAAAATTTACAACACATCCGTGTGTGTTGATACATAAAAAACAAGATATCATATGGATGGGCTATCATCCGGATACCCAGTTTCTTTTTTTGATTAACCCTGACGCTGTTTGTGCTTTGGATTCTCGCAGATAACTCTAACGATTCCCTTTCTCTTGATAACTTTGCACTTATCGCATATAGGTTTTACTGATGCTCTAACCTTCATTAGAAAATCTCCTTTCAAAAAAAGTCCGCTACGAATAAGCATTCTATCATTTTTCACAATAGAATGCAAGTCCCATTTTCTATTTTTTTCATATTAATGGGTTTATTATGATAAATCACATCCCATAAAGGGAATTTCTTTACAGGATGTTCATTACATACCTCTTTATATAGAAGAATTTATTTATCTCTCCAAACAATTCTTCCCTTTGTCAGGTCGTATGGTGATAATTCAATTGTTACCTTATCACCCGGAAGGATCTTGATATAATTCATTCTGAGCTTACCACTAATGTGTGCTAAAACCTTATGACCATTCTCGATCTCTACCTGAAACATTGCATTTGGTAACTTCTCGATTACTGTTCCTTCTACTTCAATTACGTCTGCCTTTGACATTTTTAATCCTCCTTAAAATCCTTGAGATTTTGAATTCATTTTTTATTTTCTATAATTCCAATCCTTCTGCCTGCGACAAGATGATCGGTTTGTCCTCTGTAATAAGGATCGTGTTCTCATAGTGTGCTGCATTGGAACCATCCACGGTTACGACAGTCCAGTCATCATCCAGCCAGTCTACTTCATAATCACCTGCTGTTATCATCGGTTCGATTGCGATCGTCATTCCCGGTTTCAGCTTCGGTCCTTTTTTGATCGTTTCAAAATTCGGTATTTCCGGATCCTCATGAAGATTTGCTCCAACACCATGTCCAACCAGATCTTCTACGATTCCATATCCAAATTTCAAAACATACTGCTCTACAGCCCTTCCGATATCTCGAATATGATTTCCCGGAACAGCAACCTTCAAAGCTTCGAAAAAGCTCTGCTTTGTAACTGCAATCAGATGCTCATTTTCCGGTGAAATCTTTCCTACTCCATAAGTTCTTGCTGCATCGGAGTGATATCCTTCATAGATAACGCCTGCATCAAGACTTACTATGTCGCCCTCTTTCAGAAATCTTGTCTTTGATGGTATACCATGAACAACTTCCTCATTCACGGATACACAGATAGATGCCGGATAACCGTTATAATTCAGGAAGGAAGGAATACAGCCATAGCTTCTGATCACTTCTTCACCAAGTTTATCGATCTCATAGGTTGTGATTCCCGGTTTGATCGCCTTCTTCAGCTCCTCATGTGTGAGAGCCAGAATTCTGCCGGCTTCTTTCATCAATTCAATTTCTCTCTCAGATTTTATAGATATTGCCATTTTATTCACCTAAAATCTTAACGATTGCTGCAAATACATCATTCATATCCATTGTTCCATCAACTTCTTTCAGGATTCCTTTCTTAGCATAGAAATCGATCAATGGCTGTGTCTGCTCATGATATACTTTCAGTCTGTTTAATACTGTTTCCGGCTGATCGTCATCTCTTAAGATAAGATCGGATGAACATACATCACATTTGCCTTCCACTTTTGTAGGGTTATATACAATATGATATGTTGCACCACAGCCAACGCATGCACGTCTTCCGGACATTCTGCGAACGATATTCTCATCCGGTACTTCTACGTTGATAGCATAGTCTACAGAATCACCGATTGCTGATAATGCTTTGTCAAGTGCCTCTGCCTGTGGAATAGTTCTTGGGAATCCATCAAGGATATATCCCTTTGCGCAGTCGTCTGCTTTGAATCTGTCAATTACCAGATCTACAACTAATTCATCCGGAACAAGAAGTCCTTTATCCATATATTCTTTTGCCTTTGCTCCGAGTTCTGTTCCGTTCTTGATGTTTGCTCTGAAAATATCTCCTGTTGAGATATGTGGTACTCCGTACTTCTCAGCGATCATTTTAGCCTGTGTACCTTTGCCTGCGCCTGGCGCACCTAACATAATTATCTTCATATATAACCTCCATTTTTTATTTTCCTGCGGGATGTGTTCATTGCAATCCCTCCTGTTATCAGCCGTTCTCCAAATGAACAAGCCATAGATACTTATACTATAATACACGAATAGGAAGTGCACAAGTGTACACTCCCATTTTTCGTGTTTTTTATATCTGTATCTTACAATTAATCTAATAAGAATCCCTGATAATGTCTTACTAACATCTGTGATTCCAGACTCTTCATGGTTTCAATTACAACACCAACTACGATGATGATAGATGTTCCACCGAATGAAACATTTACACTGAAAAATCCGTTGAAGAACATAGGAATCATCGCAACGATCAAAAGACCAACTGCTCCGATAAATATAATATAGTTCAGTATTTTATTTAAATAGTCCTGGGTTGGCTTACCTGGTCGGATACCCGGTACAAAACCACCGCTCTTCTTCATGTTATTTGCAATCTCCATTGGATTGAAGGTAATTGCTGTATAGAAATAAGCGAAGAAGAATACCAGTAAGATATATACTGCCAATCCAAGGAATCCCCAAGGATAGTTCGGATTAAACCAGTATGACTGGCTCATTCCCTGAAGGATCTTAGCACCGACACCGGATGGACTCTTTCCAAATAAACTTGTTATAATAGAAGGAATCGCCATCAATGAAGAAGCAAAGATTACAGGAATAACGCCTGCTGTATTTACCTTAAGCGGAATGTTGGAGGACTGACCTCCCATCTGCTTTCTACCCTGAACTTTCTTTGCATACTGTACGGGAATCTTTCTTTCAGCTCCCTGAAGCATACATACAAGAATGGTTACACCTACAACAATTGCAACAACCAGAAGTGCGATCAGACACATTCTGACCGGATCTTTGCCTTTGATGAACTGTGTGTAAATATTCTTGAAATCATTTGGCATGGTTGATACAATGTTGATCAACAGGATAATGGAAATACCATTTCCAACACCACGATCTGTTACACGTTCGCCAAGCCACATTACAAATGCACTACCACCTGTAAGGATAACGATCATTGACAGTACTGACCAGAAATTGTAGCTGTCCATGAATCCTTTTCTTCCGAAATTGATCGCAAGACCTGCACTTTCCAGAATTGCCAGACCGATCGTTAAGATACGGGTAATTGCTGTAATTTTCTTTCTTCCGTCTTCACCATCTTTCTGCATCTCTTCCAGAGCAGGAATTGCTATGGTAAGAAGCTGGATGATAATGGAAGATGTAATATATGGTGTTACGTTCAATGCAAATATTGACATCTGATCGAACGATCCTCCGGTGAATGAGCTGAACAGATTGAATGAATCTCCAAGTGCGTTACTCAGATATTCTTTAATTGCATCTGCACGAATTCCCGGTACAGTAATCAGGCTTCCCAGCCTGACTACTATGAGAACAAAGAATGTGTATAATAATTTCTGTCTTAATTCCTTTACTTTGAATGCATTGATAAAGGTTTTAAACATTATTAGATCACCTCTGCTTTTCCGCCAAGAGCTTCAATCTTCTCGACTGCTGACTTTGAAAAAGCATTTGCCTTAACTGTAAGCTTCTTTGTTAACTCTCCATTTCCAAGAATCTTAACTCCATCACGTGGATTCTTTACGATACCGCATTCAACAAGTGTATCTACTGTAACCTCTGCTCCATCCTCGAAACGATCAAGAACTGAAACATTGATTGCAACGATATCTTTGTGATTGATACATGTAAATCCTCTCTTAGGGATTCTTCTATATAAAGGCATCTGTCCGCCTTCAAATCCTGGTCTAGGTGATCCTGAACGTGCCTTCTGACCCTTATGGCCCTTACCTGCAGTCTTACCATTTCCTGAACCATGACCACGGCCTACTCTGAAATTAGTACTATGCTTAGAACCTTCTGCTGGCTTTAATGTTGATAAATTCACGACCTGCACCTCCTTCAAATATAATTAGATTTCTTCTACCTTTACTAAATAACTAACCTGCTTAACCATACCAAGAGTTGCAGCATTGTTAGGAAGTTCAACTGACTTGTTTACCTTCTTAAGTCCTAATGCTTCTACAGTTCTCTTATGCTTTGGTACGCATCCGATTGGTGATTTTACTAAAGTAACTTTTAACTTATCTGCCATCTTATAATACCTCCTTAGTTAAGTATCTCATCAACAGATTTTCCACGAAGTCTTGCGATCTCTTCCGGAGTCTTGATCTCTGAAAGACCTTTGATCGTTGCAAGAACTACGTTCTGTTTGTTGTTTGATCCTAAGGATTTTGTACGGATATTCTTGTATCCAGCAAGCTCAAGTACGTTACGAGCAGGACCACCGGCGATAATACCAGTACCTTCTGGAGCTGACTTGAGTAATACTGTTGCGCTACCAAATTCTCCGTTCCAATCATATGGGATACTTCCGTTTTCATTTACAGGAACTGTAACAAGGTGCTTAGCTGCATCTTCCTTACCCTTACGGATAGCTTCAGGAATTTCTACAGCCTTACCAACGCCTACGCCTACATGACCGTTTTTGTCACCAACAACTACAAGACATGCAAATCTAGAATTACGTCCGCCCTTAACAACCTTAGTTACACGTTTGATATCTACTACTTTATCTTCTAATTCTAATTTACTAGCATCAATTATTTCACGCTTCATATGTTGTTCTTCCTCCTTCTTAGAATTCTAGACCAGCTTCTCTTGCTGCATCTGCTAATGCCTGAACCTTACCCTGGTAGATGAATCCTCCTCTGTCAAATACAACAGTCTTGATTCCCTTTTCCAGTGCTCTTTCAGCAACAACTTTACCAACGTATGCTGCTGCATCTACATTATCTGTCTGCTCAAGTGCTTCCTTGATTGACTTCTCTACTGTTGATGCTGCTACAATTGTGTTTCCAACTGAATCATCAATAATCTGAGCGTACATATGATTATTACTTCTGAAAACTGCTAAACGTGGTCTATCTGCTGTTCCAGCTAAATGATTACGAACACGCATATGCTTCTTAATACGAACTTCGCTTCTTGATTCTTTATTAACCATCTTATCTCACTCCTTTATTATTTCTTACCAGTCTTACCAACTTTACGTCTGATAGTCTCGTCAACATACTTGATACCTTTGCCCTTGTAAGGTTCCGGTGCTCTCTTTTCTCTGATCTCTGCTGCATACTGACCAACTTTTTCCTTGTCAATACCAACAACTGAAATCTTGTTACCGTCAACCTTAACTTCGATACCTTCTGGGTCAACCATCTCAACTGGATGTGAATAACCAAGAGCAAGAACTAATTTATTGCCCTGCTTCTGAGCTCTATAACCTACACCGTTTACTTCCAGATCCTTAACATAACCCTCTGTAACACCAATGATCATGTTGTGGATAAGTGTTCTGGTAAGTCCGTGTAAAGACTTCATCTTCTTTAAATCATTAGGTCTTGAAACTGTGATTACATCAGCTTCTAACTTAATATCCATTTCTGCTGGGAGAACTCTCTCAAGTGTTCCCTTTGGTCCTTTAACAGTCACTTTATTATTTTCTGCGATATCTACAGTCACTCCTGCAGGTACAGCGATAGGCATTCTTCCGATACGTGACATTTCGCCTTCCTCCTTAAAATTTATATTATTTGTATTTGTGCTGCATGGAGTGTATCCATGCAGGCTTTAACCTCCGGTATTTTTCAGGAAATGATGCCGGAGGGATGGTTCCTACCAAACAAATGCTAATACTTCGCCACCAACATTCTGCTTTCTTGCTTCCTTGTCAGTAAGTACACCTTTGTTTGTTGAAATAATTGCAGTTCCGAGTCCACCAAGTACTCTTGGAAGCTCTTCCTTGCTTGCATATACACGAAGACCTGGCTTAGAGATTCTCTTAAGGCCTGTGATGATCTTCTCGTTCTTATCTGCACCATACTTCAATGTAATTTTGATTGTCTCAAACTTACCATCTTCGATAATGTCTACTGCCTGAACATATCCTTCTGATAAAAGGATGTCAGCAATAGCCTTTTTCATCTTTGAAGCAGGGATTTCTACTGTATCATGTTTTGCTGTGTTAGCATTACGAATTCTTGTAAGCATATCTGCTATTGGATCGCTCATTGACATAATGTTTCTTCCTCCTTCTATCTCTTACCAGCTTGATTTCTTAACGCCAGGGATCTGTCCCTTGTATGCTAATTCACGGAAGCAGATTCTACAGATTCCGTATTTCTTTAATACTGAGTGTGGACGTCCACAAATCTTGCAACGTGTATATTCTCTTGATGAGAACTTCTGTTTACGCTGCTGTTTAACTTTCATTGCTGTCTTAGCCATAACGAATCTTCCTCCTTTAATTATTTGCTGTAAGGCATACCAAATAATGTTAACAGTTCACGACCTTCTTCGTCTGTCTCTGCTGTTGTAACAAAGATGATATCCATACCTCTGACTTTATCAATCTTATCGTACTCGATTTCCGGGAAAATGAGCTGTTCCTTGATACCTAAAGCATAGTTACCTCTGCCATCGAAACCGTTAGGGTTAACACCTCTAAAGTCACGTACACGAGGAAGTGCAAGGTTTACAAGACGATCTAAGAACTCATACATCTTCTCGCCACGAAGTGTTACTTTACATCCGATAGGCATTCCTTCTCTTAACTTGAAGTTAGCAACGGACTTTCTAGCACGTGTAACAACTGCCTTCTGACCAGCGATTGTTTCAAGATCCTTGATAGCTGCGTCTAAAACTTTAGCATTTTCTCTTGCTTCACCAACGCCCATGTTAATAACGATCTTATCAAGCTTTGGGATCTGCATTACATTTTTATATCCAAATTTTTCAGTCATGGCGCTTTTGATTTCAGCGTCATACTTTTCTCTAAGTCTACTCAACTAAGACGACCTCCTTCCAATTAATCTATCTTCTCTGTTTTGCCATCTACTTTAGCAACACGGACTTTATCTTTACCTGTTCCTTCAAAACCAACTCTTACCGGCTTGCCTTTGTAAAGATACATTACATTGGAGATGTCCATTGGAGCTTCCATTTCGATAATTCCGCCTGCCTGGTTAGCCATGCTTGGCTTGCTGTGCTTAAATACTTTATTTACGCCTTCAACGACTACAGTACCATTCTTCTTGTCAACATGAAGAACCTTGCCTTCTTTGCCTTTATCTTTACCGGCAATAACCTGTACCATATCATCTTTCTTAATCTTTAATGTTGCCATGGTCTACACCTCCTTATAATACTTCAGGTGCAAGTGAGACAATCTTCATGAACTTCTTGTCTCTTAACTCTCTTGCAACTGGTCCAAAGATACGTGTTCCTCTTGGATTTAAATCGTCTTTTATAATAACTGCTGCGTTCTCATCAAACTTGATGTATGAACCATCCTTACGACGAGCGCCCTTCTTTGATCTTACTACTACGGCCTTAACAACATCACCTTTTTTAACAACTCCGCCTGGTGTTGCGTCTTTAACTGAGGCAACGATGATATCGCCGATATTTGCATATCTTCTTACTGAGCCGCCTAAAACTCTGATGCAAAGAAGCTCTTTGGCACCAGTATTATCAGCAACTTTAAGTCTTGTTTCCTGCTGAACCATTTTATTTGCCTCCTTATTTAGCCTTCTCTATAATCTCAACAAGTCTCCATCTCTTATCCTTTGATAAAGGTCTTGTCTCCATAACTCTTACTCTATCGCCAATATTGCACTCATTCTTCTCATCATGAGCCTTTAACTTGTAAGTTCTCTTTACGATCTTTCCATAAAGAGGATGCTTAACATTATCTACGATAGAAACAACGATTGTCTTGTCCATCTTGTCACTTGTAACGATACCTACACGTGTTTTTCTCAGATTTCTTTCCACAATATATTCCTCCTTCTAAGATAATTAAGCATTAGCCTTCTGGGCTATAACTGTCTGTATTCTTGCAATATTCTTTCTTACGTCTTTGATTCTGCTTGTGTTCTCTAACTGATTTGTAGCATTCTGGAATCTTAAGTTAAATAATTCCTTCTTTGCAGCTACTAATTCGTTCTGAAGCTCATCAACAGATTTAGCATTTAATTCGTTCATATAGTCCTTAGTTTTCACTGCCTGCTACCTCCTCTAAATCTTCTTTTGAAACGATCTTACACTTAAGTGGAAGCTTGTGCATAGCAAGTCTTAAAGCTTCTTTTGCTACTTCTTCAGGTACGTCTGCAATCTCAAACATAACTCTGCCTGGCTTAACAACTGCTACCCAGTACTCAAGTGCTCCCTTACCTGAACCCATACGAGTTTCAGCTGGCTTAGCTGTAACTGGCTTATCAGGGAAGATCTTGATAAATACTTTACCACTACGCTTCATATATCTTGTCATCGCAATACGGGCTGCTTCGATCTGGTTTGACTTGATCCATGCAGGCTCAAGTGCTACTAAACCATACTGACCGTTTGTAATCTTATTGCCTCTAAGTGCCTTACCAGCCATAGTTCCTCTGAACTGCTTACGACGCTTTACTCTCTTAGGCATTAACATTATTTATCCGCTCCTTCCTTATTTCCTTTTACAGGAAGTACTTCACCATGGTAAACCCATGTCTTAACACCAACTTTACCAAATGTTGTGTCTGCTTCAGCAAAACCATAATCAATGTCAGCACGAAGTGTCTGAAGAGGAATTGTTCCCTGGCTGTAGAACTCTGTTCTAGCCATATCAGCACCACCAAGACGTCCTGAACATGAAGCCTTGATACCAAGTGCTCCGGCTTTCATTGTTCTGCTCATGCATGACTTCATTGCTTTTCTGAATGAGATACGATTCTCAAGCTGTGCTGCAATGTTCTCAGCTACTAACTGTGCGTCTGCATCCGGCTTCTTGATTTCTTTTACATCGATGAACAGCTTCTTATCTGTAAGCTTCTGTGCATCTGCTTTGATCTTTTCGATTCCAGCTCCGCCCTTACCGATGATAACACCAGGCTTAGCTGTATATAATGCAACCTTTACTCTGTCTGCAGCTCTCTCGATCTCGATCTTTGAGATGTTTGCATTGTAAAGTGTCTTCTTTAAATAAGTTCTGATTTTATGATCTTCTACAAGGTTGTTAGAAAATTCATCATTCTTTGTGTCAGCATACCATCTTGAATCCCAATCTTTGATAACGCCGACTCTTAAACCATGAGGATTAACTTTCTGTCCCATTATTTACCTCCTATCTCTCGTCAAGCACGATTGTGATGTGACTTGTTCTCTTCTCGATTCTATATGCTCTACCCTGGGCTCTTGGATGAACTCTCTTCATTGTAGGTCCCTTGTTAGCGTAGCACTCTGCTACATAAAGGTCCTCTGCCTTAAGTCCATTATTGTTTTCAGCATTTGCGATTGCTGACTTTAACAGCTTCTCTATAACACTTGAACCATATCTTGGGTTATATGCCAGAATACCAAGTGCAGTCTGAACATCCTTACCTCTGATGGCATCTAATACGAAACAAGCCTTTGTTACTGACACTCTTGCATATGATACCTTAGCTGATGGTCTGGTATCTTTATTCTCATTTCTGAGTCTCTTATCATGGGATCTATGTCCTTTAGCCATGATTTAGTCCTCCTTTCAAATATTCCAAATATTATCTTCTACCCTTCTTTTCGTCTTTACCATGACCTCTGTAGGTTCTGGTAACTACGAACTCACCAAGCTTATGTCCAACCATGTCTTCTGTAACATATACAGGTACATGCTTTCTTCCATCATGAACTGCGATTGTATGACCTACGAATGATGGGAAAATTGTTGAACGTCTTGACCAGGTCTTAACAACTTCTTTGCTATTGCTTGCATTCATAGCATCTATCTTCTTGAGTAAATGCTCATCTGCGAATGGTCCTTTTTTTAATGAACGAGCCATTGTCATACCTCCTTATTAACTATTTAATGCTCTTGCCGTCTCTTCTTCTTACGATCATCTTATTAGACTGCTTGTTCTTCTTTCTTGTCTTTAATCCCATTGCTGGCTTACCCCATGGAGTTGAAGGGCCTGAACGACCGATTGGTGCTCTACCTTCACCACCACCATGTGGATGGTCATTAGGGTTCATAACAGAACCACGAACGGTTGGTCTAATACCCATGTGACGTTTACGTCCGGCTTTACCAATGTTAACAAGGCCATGCTCAATGTTTCCTACCTGACCGATTGTTGCACGACAGATGATTGGAACCATTCTCATTTCGCCTGAAGGAAGTCTTAATGTTGCATACTTTCCTTCCTTAGCCATAAGCTGTGCTGAGTTACCTGCTGAACGAACAAGCTGTCCGCCCTTACCTGGGTATAACTCGATGTTGTGTACTAATGTACCAACTGGAATATTCTGAAGTGGGAGGCAGTTACCAACTTTGATCTCTGCTTCAGCACCACTCATAAGAACATCTCCTACTGCTAACTTATAAGGAGCAAGGATGTATCTCTTCTCGCCATCAGCGTAGAACAGAAGTGCAATGTTTGCTGATCTGTTTGGATCATATTCGATTGCGTTAACTGTTGCTGGAATTCCATCCTTATCGTTTCTCTTGAAATCTATAATTCTGTATTTACGTTTCTCACCACCACCGTGATGTCTAACTGTGATCTTTCCCTGATTATTACGACCAGCTGTCTTGCTCATTGATACAACGAGTGATTTCTCAGGTGTTGATTTTGTGATCTCTGAAAAATCAAGGCCAGTCATATTTCTTCTGGAAGGTGTATATGGGTTATATGTCTTAATTCCCATTTTTGTTCTCCTTTCGGTTCAATTTATTGTCACGCTTTTTTGCGTATAAATCTGTTTCGTTATTTTACAGTCCTTCGAAAATTTCGATCTCTTTGCTTGCTTCTGTAAGTTTAACGATTGCTTTCTTGTACTTATCTGTTCTTCCAAGTGTTACGCCACGTCTCTTAACCTTACCGTCATTGTTCATGGTGTTAACCTTAGCAACTTCTGTTCCTTCGAACATCTTCTCTACAGCTTCTTTGATCTGAGACTTTGTTGCTTCCGGGTGTACAAGAAATGTGTACTTCTTCTCTGCCATTGCATTCATACTTTTCTCTGTGATTACAGGCTTAAGTATAACGTCATAATATTTGATGTCTGCCATTATGCGTACACCTCCTCAATTGCTGCTACAGCATCCTTTGTAAGAACAAGCTTATCATACTTAAGAATGTCATATACACTCAGTGAGTTTGTAGCTGTTGTCTTAACTGTTGGAATGTTGTTTGCTGAAAGAACAACCTTGTCGTTCTTGTCCTTTGTTACTACTAATGACTTAGGAGCTTTAAGATTTGCAAGGATCTTTGCGAATACGCTTGTCTTAACCTCTTCTAATTCAATCTTGTCAACTACAACAAGTTTATCTTCTGCAAGCTTTGCTGAAAGTGCTGACTTCATAGCAAGCTGCTTTTCTTTCTTATTCATTTTAACTGAATAATCTCTTGGCTTTGGTGCAAATACAACTCCGCCGCCTGTCCACTGTGGAGATCTTGTTGAACCCTGTCTTGCATGACCTGTTCCTTTCTGTCTCCATGGCTTTCTTCCACCACCTGATACTTCAGAACGAGTCTTTGCGCTCTGTGTACCCTGACGGCTATTTGCCAGCTGGCCAACTACAGCCAGATGCATTAAATGTTCATTTATCTCTACACCGAATACAGAATCATTGAGTTCTAATGTCTCAACTTCTTTTCCTTCGATGTCATAAACCTTAACTGATGCCATTTTCGTTCCTCCTTCCTAAAGACTACTTGCCAGTCTTTACTGTATCCTTAATCATTACTAATGATTTCTTTGGTCCCGGAACTGCGCCCTTTACCAAAATAACATCATTTTCTACATCTATCTTAACTACCTCAAGGTTCTGGATTGTAACTCTTACGCTACCCATATGTCCAGGCATCTTCTTACCTTTGAATACTCTACCTGGTGTAGTAGCTGAACCATTTGAACCTGCATGTCTGTGATACTTGGAACCATGTCCTGAAGGACCTGACTTTAAGCCGTGTCTCTTAAGACCGCCTGCATATCCCTTACCTTTTGTCTTTGCTGTAACGTCGATCTTGTCTCCTTCAGCAAATACATCGGCTTTGATCTCTGCACCAAGTTCGTACTGAGCACAGTCATCAAGTCTGAACTCTCTGTAGAAAGTCTTAGGTGTTGTGTTTGCTTTCTTTGCATGTCCAACTTCTGCCTTACCAGCACCATGTGGGTTTCTGATTACTTTCTTTCCTGATACATCTTTTGTTGTGATTCTTTCTTTCTTTTCGCCGAATCCTACCTGAATTGCATCGTAACCGTCATTCTCAACTGTTTTTACCTGGGTTACAACACATGGACCAGCCTGTAAAACTGTTACCGGCACTAAAACGCCGTTTTCGTCGAAAATCTGAGTCATTCCGACTTTTGTTGCTAAAATAGCTTTCTTCATTTTAAGTTTTCCTCCTAATTTAATTCACAGCGGATTGTCTTGACAATCATACTAAATTACATCCTTCGGATGCATTAGGTTACTGCTTATGCACTGCTTCGTGCTATGTTTGTTTTTTTGTGATTTGATTAGTTCACTTCTAATTTTTGTGGCTGATTATTTCATCTTTACGTCGATGTATACGCCAGCTGATAAATCGATCTTCTGTAATGCATCAATTGTCTTCTGTGTTGGTGCAATTACGTCGATTAATCTCTTATGAGTTCTCTGCTCGAACTGTTCTCTTGAATCTTTGTACTTATGAACAGCTCTGAGGATTGTGATCTTCTCAACCTTTGTAGGCATTGGAACCGGTCCGCTGACCTTAGCTCCTGTCTTTTTAACAGTATCGATGATCTGTCCAGCAGCCTGATCGATAAGTTTGTGGTCGTACGCCTTCAATGTGATTCTCATAATCTGATTTGCCATAAAAAAAGCCGCCTCCTTTTCGCACTTTTTAATAGTACAACAAGTGGTGACTGTACACTCTCCCGTGTGTATCCTGAATTAAATCAGAATCAACACGTCGTTTCTATCCTTTTGATAGACAGTTATTGGTACAGTGACTTGTCGTCAGTAATTCTTTATTGACATTCGCTCCACGAAAAACCTGTATCTATGCGATACAGCAACCTCCGTTTCAACGCTATCATGTCACAGCACGTTTGATTATATAACACGTTTTTGCGGAATGCAAGCATTTTTTCTATATTTTTTAAGAAATTTTTTATTATATTTCCCTGCATTTTTTCATCCGTCATACTGTTATATTTTATCTGTTTCTTCTATATATAATGCACAATAGAAACGCTATCTCTTATTTCAGCTTAAAGCTCTGCTTCAGCTTCACACCCTTGTTATTATATATTTCCAGCTTCGGGAAACTTAAAAGAAAAGCGATATCCGATGCGTAACCATAATTTCTGGTATCAAATCGTTCGAATTCTTCTGATAATGCATCAAACAGCTCCTGCATATCATCTATCTTGTTATTCCGTTCTGACAGATACGATGTGATAAAGTGTTCTACGTTTTCCCGGTCATCGATCATCTCGAGATAATACCGCTCTCCATCTTTATAGAATTGAATATCTTTTCCATTTTTCAGGATTAGTTCTTCCATGCTGGTATAGCCATAGTTTCTGGTATCGAATTCTGTGTGCAGCTTTGTGAGCTTATATATCAGTCCTGCCAATTCTGTACAGATACCCGAAGCTCTTTCTTCTATTATAATGCGGTAGACATCGGATATGATCTCTGACAACGGTGTCAGACACTGTTCCGGTTCATAGCCCTGCAAAATATCTATATAACAGAAGCGATTACATCTGCGGATAAACGCTTCGTTGTGTGCGTTACTGCCAAATACCCGAATATTCTTGCCCTGCTCCTGTGCCTTTACAACTGCCGCCAGGATCGTATCATCATCGGTCACGATATCGATTCCTTCGATCTGTCTATCAAATGCACTGGCGACCAATTCTGTTATAAAAGTGCAGCCTGCACGATTTCCCCGTTCTTCTGCTCCCATCACGCGAAATCCCTGCTTCTGCAGTTCTTCTTTCGAAGCTTTTGAAACATAGCCGCATGCCAGACGGTCGATCAGATCATCCTGTATCATGATCTCTCTGCATACAAGCGGTGCATAACCGGTATCCACTGTATTACAATCATATATTAAAATCCGCTTCATGAATGGCTCCTTTCTTCCGCCAGCACAAGCTGCATCAGGGTCTGGTGAATGCCAAAGGTCCGGCACAACCGTTCCGCTTCTGCTTTTGCCCGTTCCCGTTTCTCCTCTGATACCGGTTTCTTCACTGCCCGGATCAGAATATTTTTCGGTGAATGTTCAATATCAATAAATTCCAACAGATCTGTCTTATATCCGCAATATTCCAGCACACATCCACGGATCGCATCAGTCATCAATGCCGCTGTCCGTTCCTTGATGATTCCGTACTTGGTCAGTGCCGACAACTCCTCCGACCGGATCTGTTTATTTAACTCATGCTGGCAGCACGGAACAGATAAGATATATGTCGTGTTCCAGCAGATCGCATTATAAAGCGCATAGTCCGTTGCCGTATCACAGGCATGCAAGGTCACTACCATATCCACCTTACGGTCTGTCCGATATCCATTAATATCACCGATCTCAAACTTCAGATCTGTATATCCGCATTTTTCTGCCAGCTTATTACAGTTCTTTATTACCTGTTCCTTCAGATCAAGTCCTGTGATATGTGCCGTCATATGACGGATCTCTACTATATAGTAATATAAGAAGAAAGTCAGATAGGATTTGCCACATCCAAAATCAATAATGTTGATCTCGTCGCCTTTATAAGTCTTTAACACATCATCGACCATCTCGATAAAGCGGTTGATCTGACGGAACTTATCATACATGGAGGAAACTACTTTTCCCTCTTTGGTAAATATTCCAAGCTCCCGGAATGCAGGAATATCCATTCCCTCATCCAGAATATATTTCTTCTTGCGGTTGTTACCGCCGACCGATATCGTCTTATTCTCCGCCTGTCTGCGACTGACTGCCAGATTTCCTTTTTTGCCTGCTTTTACATCATAATCTGTGGTCAGGGAAAATGCATTCATCTGCTTGAACTCTGCCGGGAAATGCATCGCAATATGCTCTGCCAGTCTTCCTTCTTCGATATTCTCATGAAAGACCTGCGTCTGTGTATATTTCTCAAGCTGATATGCATTTCTGCCCTTTAATACCTTCCGGGCAAATACGATCTTCTTGTATTCTCCCTTTCCATTGCTCAGTACGACCTTATGTGGATGTGTCTCCGCGATCTCTTTTATAATATCCATATATTTCTCCATATTTTCTGTCTTGTATCTGCTTATCATTTTGTGAAACACAGCTCATGAAATGTCCTTCACATAATTAACATTCTCACGAGCAAATAATTTGACATTCATTATATCCCAAATTATCTATTGCAATTATATATTGTCGTTTTGCTCTACTGCTGTGATTTTATCACCCCGGCAGATATCGGTCAATTTGTTTTCCTTATATGCCGATTTCATTTTCTTTCTCTGCCGATTTCATTTCATTTTCTTTCTATGCAGATTTCATCGTTGACTTGAAAATGACTGCACCTTATAATATAGTAGTTTTATATAAATATTTCAAACGAAACGAGGATATCGATTATGTGGACAGCCGATCACTGGCAGGATTATGAAGTAATAGATTGTTCAGATGGAGAAAAACTGGAACGATGGGGCAAATACATTCTCCTTCGTCCCGATCCACAGGTTCTGTGGTCAACTCCAAAAACAGATAAACGCTGGAAGCAGCTAAATGGCCACTACCACCGTAGCAATAAAGGCGGCGGTGAATGGGAGTTCTTTAACCTTCCGCAGCAATGGTCGATTCATTATAAAGATCTGACCTTTAACCTAAAACCATTCAGCTTCAAACACACCGGTCTGTTTCCGGAACAGGCAGCCAACTGGGACTGGTTCTCTGACCTGATCCGTTCATCCAAAAAGAAAGAGATCAAGGTATTAAACCTTTTCGCTTACACCGGCGGTGCAACTTGTGCGGCGGCAAAAGCAGGTGCAGCGGTTACTCATGTTGACGCTTCTAAGGGCATGGTTACATGGGCAAAGGAAAATGCAGTCTCATCCGGACTTGGTGATGCTCCGATCCGCTGGATCGTAGATGACTGCGTAAAATTCGTAGAACGTGAGATCCGCCGCGGCAATCACTACGATGCGATCATTATGGACCCACCATCCTACGGCAGAGGACCAAAGGGCGAGATCTGGAAGATTGAAGAAAAGATACATCCGTTTATCAAGCTGTGCAGCGAGCTGCTCTGCGATGATCCGCTTTTCTTCCTGGTCAATTCCTATACGACCGGTCTGGCACCAGCCGTTCTTACCTATATGATATCAACCGAGGTACAGTCTAAATTCGGCGGTCATGTTATCTCCGACGAAGTAGGACTTCCGGTTACAGGCTCCGGTCTGGTACTGCCATGCGGCGCTGCCGGAAGATGGAGTAAATAAATAAATAAATAAATAAAAAATACGGGACAGGCATTAGATAATGCTTGTCCCGTATTTATTTATTTTATATATTCCTACCAGTTTCTCTCGTCCATATCCAGATATGTCTTATGCGTTCCGACATATTTGTAAGCCGGACGGATGATCTTACCGGCATTTACCAGCTCTTCTATTCTATGTGCGCTCCAGCCTGCGATTCTTGCGATCGCGAAGATCGGAGTAAAAAGCTCGATCGGTATATCCAGCATACGATATACAAATCCACTGTAGAAATCGACATTTGCCGAGATAACGGAGTTTCTTTTTTTTGCAAGAAGTTCCATGGAGATTCGTTCAATATCTGTATACAGCTTGAATTCCTCCTGCATGCCCTTTTCTTCTGCAAGTCTTCCGGCATAACGCTTCAGGATCTTGGCTCTTGGATCGGATACCGTATAAACGGCATGTCCCATACCATAAATCAGGCCACTGTGATCAAAGCCCTTCTTATCAAGCAGTCCCTGAAGATATTCACGGATCGCAGCTTCATCGCTCCAGTCTTTTACATGAGCCTTCAAGTCATCCATCATCTGCTGAACCTTCAGGTTCGCACCACCATGCTTCGGTCCTTTTAAGGAGCCAAGAGAACCGGCAACGGTCGAATAGGTATCAGTTCCGGTTGATGATATAACATGGGTTGTAAATGTGGAGTTGTTACCACCACCATGCTCGGAATGAAGCACCAGACAGATATCCAGTACCTGTGCCTCAAGCTCGGTATACTTCTTATCTGCTCGGATCAGGCGGAGGAAATTCTCTGCTGTCGAAAGCCCCGGTTTCGGATTGTGGAGGATCAGACTCTTATCCTGATAATAATGCTTATAACCCTGATAGCCATATGCAGCAATCAACGGAAACTGTGCGATCAGCTCCATACTCTGACGAAGGACATTTCGGATGCTGATGTCATCCGGGCAGTCATCATATGAATATAACGTAAGCACACAACGCTGTAAGACATTCATCATATTCTTACTTGGTGCTTTTAAGATCACATCACGGACAAACTTTCTTGGGAGCTCCCGGAATGTCTCCATCAATTCCTTGAATTTATTAAACTGAGTTCTGGTCGGCAGTTCACCAAATAAAAGCAGGTAGATCGTCTCCTCAAAGCCGAACTTGCTTCCGTGGAATCCACGTTCCAGATCTTCAATATTATATCCCTGAATATAGAGTCTTCCATCTGCCGGCACCAGCTCACCATCCTGAACCGCAAAACCGGATACATCTGAAATCTCTGTCAGACCTGTTAAAACACCTTTTCCATTTGAATCACGAAGGCCTCTCTTAACATCATATGTAACATAGAGGTTCTGATCGATCGTACCTGAATCATTACAATAACCAACCAGTTCATCTAAAATTTTCTCGTACTCTGCACTTCCCTTTTCCAAACCTCTATCTCCTTTCGAATATAGTATTTAAGCCAAGCTTAAGTTTATCAAACTTTCGCCTGGCTTGCAAGACTATTTCGCTGCCTGTAAAGCAGTCTCATCTATTTCTATAATATATTTTTCAAATGCATTTATGATCGTGGTATCCAGATATCTGGATTCCCGTGCAAAATCCCTGCCATAATTACTATGCACATGGCCATGCACCAGATACTGTGGATGATAATTCTCTATCAATGTCCGGAAACACTTGAATCCGGTATGACAAAGGTCTTCGGAATCATTGATATGAAACGCAGGGGCATGCGTGATCATAATGTCAAATCCACGATGTTTCCGAATCTGTCTGCCCAGCTTGCGGATACGTTTCTCCATGGCTTTCTCGGTATACTGATGCGGTGCACCATTATACTGATACTCCATGCAGCCTCCAAGACCCAGGATCCGTATTCCCTTATATACATAAATCTGATCGTCGATACAGATACATCCATCCGGTGGTGTGTCTGCGTAACAGGTATCATGGTTTCCATATACATACAGAACCGGGGCATGCGTAAATGTCGCAAGAAACGACAGATACTGTGGTGCAAGGTCACCGCAGGAAATGATCAGATCAATTCCTTCTAATTTTTTCTTATCAAAATAATCCCATAGGTATTTTGATTCTGCATCCGCCAGAACAAGAATCTTCATATCCGTATCTCCGTGTTTTCTTTTCTTTTCTACGAAACTGTACCCCGCCTGTTTCCATAAAGAAAACCCGCTCATCTACATTCGTACTCCGGATCGCAAGACCCGCATAGCCTTATTATACTATGTCTGTAGTTTTTTTCAATTCCAGATTTTCCGGCGTATTAACGCCCTGGAAAGTAACAACATCTCTGGCATCTTCTACCAGCTCATCCAGAGTCGGGATCGAACCAACAACAATATCTGCCAGCCAATCCATCTTCATGATCTCCTCAGGGCTCATCTCACCATCTTCATCATCACGAACCACTCCATTCTGTGAATAGAGCTTGCCGTAGAATGGACTTACCGTACCATCCTTGATCAGGCGCTTCATCAGATTTACCAGTCTCGCTGTCCCAACCGGAAGATGGTTCGAACAGATCACATCGATCACTCCGGCAGACATGCCCCACCAGTAATTCAGAACCTTTACTTTCTCGTTCTTTTCTTCCAGCTTCCAGTTACCATCCAGAATCAACTGAACAATCTTCTCATAGAATACACGCCAGTTGTAAAATGGCATCGCAAGATTCGATATCTCATCTCCATCACAGGAATACAGACCGAACTCTCGTGAAGCCGTAAGCGGCGTGATCATATCCTTATCGGATACATAGGAGATGCCCAGTTCCTTAAACCGTTTCTTCGGATCGGAGCCTTTGACCTTTGACCACTCCAGATAAATCTTCGCTCTTGGATTTACAAATTTGGCTCCCATCGCAAATGCGTTGATGTTCGCCGTCGTTCCATAGATCGGATAATCAGCCACATAACCGATCCTGCCATCCTCACAGAGTGAACCTGCGATAATACCGGTTATAAACTTCGCCTCATACATTCTCGCATAATACGTTCTGACATGACTGGTCGATACATTTAACGAGCAGTTTAATATCTTCAATTCCGGATATTTGATCGCTGCTTTTAACGACTCCGGAAGCATCTCCGGACCGGTTGTAAATACAACATCGAATTTGTCCTGTGCTATCTGCTCCAGACATTCTGCAAGCTTTGTATTATCATCCATATTCGGAAATGTATGTGTCTCAACCTGATCCTTGAATTTGCCCTCTACACCCATTCTACCAAGGTCATGGCTGTAGATCCATACAGAATTCTCAGGCTCCTTATCATAAACAAATGCAATCTTAAGCTTCTTCGGCACCGGCGTGATACTGAACAGCTTCTTCTTTGACTCTACCGGTTCCAGCTTCGGAACGATCGTCATGTTCTTCTTCTGTGCACTTAACACGATCTCGTCCCAGACCTTTTCCAGATTTGCCTTTACCTCATCATAGGACATATCCTGTAATGCCTTGTATCCATATACATTTAAAAATACAAGCATAGCATCATCTACCGTGGTCGGAAGACTGTCGCTACCGTTTTTCTGTCTGTATGCTGTCTCAAATGCCAGATGTGCTGAATTCAGGTTCATACGATCATCATCCGTAAATCCACCATCCGGTGTCAATCCTATATATTCTCTTAATTTGTCATATCCGCCGAGCTGTGTGAACCATATATAGTTGATTCCTGTCTGCTTATGGAAATCTACAAATTCATAATAAATCTTGTTTTCCGGCTCATCTGTCCGCTTCGGCAGCTTTCTGGTTACCATCGCAGGGACAGAATCCGCGCCGAAATATTTCAGTACGCTGACACGTTTATTTCCCTCTATGACATAGAATTTATTCATATATTCATATACTTTGATCGGATCATGGATTCCTTCTTCTATATGAGAGTCACAGAGAGATGACCATTTATTTCCGAATTCAGAATTCGCATCCAATATAGGCATGAAGTTACTTGCAAATGCTGTAGTACGTCCTTTTGTCGCTGTACCTACAACCCGATTGAGAGAAATATGCTGTAAACCAAGATTTACTTCGCCTGCAATATCGGAATTCGTGATCAGTTCATCCAGTACCGGCAGATATGGATATTCATTTTTGGAAAGTGCAGCCTGATATCTCTTTTCACCAAGCTTCTGCGCTTTTACATAATCATTTAATGACATGTTAAAAACCTCCTATCTGTGTCTAAATCAACCTGTTTAACTCATTGTCCCATCATTTTTCCGTTCACTATATATATACAACAAAAACCGAAAATTACCAGTGGTAAATCGTATTTTCATCTTTTTCACGCCTTAAAATTTCTTATTCCGGTAAAGTTTTGTATATTTTTAATAAAATGAATTGTGCATTTCTTACATTTTTACCTTGAAATTTAAAATAGCGTGTGTTAATATAGTATCAGAATAGTAAATAACATACAATCTTGAATTTTAAATCGGTGTGTGTGAATACTTATAAATCAAAGGAGCCTGTTTCCTAACTTCTTACAGGCTCCTTTTCCTTGTCTTTTTATCTGCTCTGAAAGGTGATCGTTATCTCTGTTCCCACATTCGGTTCACTTGTTATATCAAGCTTCGCATCATGCTGCGCTACGATGTGTTTTACGATCGCAAGTCCGAGACCGGTTCCTCCGGTTGACTTCGACCGACTCTTATCGACCCGGTAGAATCTCTGGAACACCAGCCCCAGATGCTCCTCAGGTATTCCGATACCGGTATCCTTCACCTTCATGACAACTGAATGATCTTTCTCATAAGAATACACAGTTACTTCTACAGTTCCATCCGGTTTATTATATCGGATCGCATTATCGGTCAGATTATATACCAGTTCTTCCATCATCATCTTATTACCCATAATATAGCTTGGCTGACCGGAGAATTTCAATGTAACATTATGTTTTTCTGCCGATAGCATCAGCATATCCACATTCGATCTTGCAACCGCACACAGGTCGATCCGTTCCATAGCCGGTGCATTCTCTGTTACATCAAGCTCTGACAGACGAATGATGTCATTGATGAGGGTAAGCAACCGATTTGAATTACGATGGATCTCTGTAGCAAATCGTCTGACATCACCATCTGCCGCCATTCCGTTTTCAATCAGCTCAGAATAACCGGAGATTGCTGTCAGAGGTGTCTTTAACTCATGAGATACATTTGCTGTAAATTCCTGTCGCATCTGTGCATTCTCCATAATATCACTATGCTGTTCCCGGATCGTATCGATCAATGGACGAATCTCCTTATAGGCGTTAATATCGTCAACGTGATCCAGATCCTTTGCCATCTGTCCGATCGGACGGACGATACTCTTTGTCAGGTATCGTGATATCAGAACCACGATAGTCACAAGCACCAGCATAATAACCGTCATACTCGGAAGTCCCTTCAAAAATACACTGACAATACTGCTTGTCTCCTTTGATACACGAAGTACACAACCATTTGAAAGTCGGATCGCATAGTAGAATGTGCTCATATTGAGCGTCTGGGAAAGACGGGTATCCTCGCCTTCTCCTTTCTCAAATGCCTCTTCGATCTCCGGTCTGTCGTTGTGTTTTCCCATGGACTCCGGATCTGCCATGTTATCATATTTAACCGTTCCGTCCGGTGCAACTAATGTAATACGCAATTCTGTATTCTTAATCCTTACATTGCGGAGCTCACTGATATCATCAAATAATCCTGCACTCTTCAAGGTCTGTGTGTAATTTTCCAGATCGCGCATGATCTCCTTTTTAAACAGATCATAATAAACCGTTGTCGAAAGTATCATCGTACACAATATCGCAATCAGCGTCAGTGCTATAAAGCGACTGTTGATCTTGCTGGATAATCGTTTGTCTTTTCTGACCCTCGTATCCTTTTTATCTTTCTGTTCTTCCATAAAAACCTGTTCTTTCTGTTATAAGATTTTCCTGCTTCTTCTTATCCATTCTTATTCCATCTTATATCCGACATTACGAACTGTCTTGATCATATTCCCTGCATCTCCCAGTTTCTGGCGCAGAGTCTTGATGTGCATATCAAGAGTCCTGGATTCACCTTCGTAATCCGTTCCCCACACATCCATCATGATCACTTCTCTCCGAAGTACAATTCCGGCGTTGATCATTAACAGCTTTAACAATTCAAATTCCTTAAAGGTCAACTCACATGGAACATCATTCACCTGTACGATACGTTTCTCGGAATCAAGGGTTACGTTCTTCAGTCGAAGAATCTGATCCTCCTGAATACTCTTGCTTCTGCGAAGCAATGCTTTAACTCTGGATATAAGCTCCATTACGCCAAATGGCTTTGTCAGATAATCATCTGCTCCGATATCCAATCCCTTTACCTTATCAAGTTCTGTTGTCTTTGCCGTCACAAGAATGATCGGCACACGCACAGTCTCCGGACGTTCTCTTAATTTTCTGACAATCTCCAGTCCATCCTGATCCGGTAACATGATATCCAGCAGAATCAGATCCGGAATCTTCTCTGCCATTCTGGAAAAGAAGCTCTTTGCATTTGCAAATCCTTCTGTTACATATCCCGTGTTCTTTAAGGCAAACATTTCTATTTCCTGAATGTTCATATCATCTTCTACAATATAAATCAATGCCTGCATCTGCCGTTCCTCCTGTCTCTGTTCTTTCTTATCTTTCTTATTTATAATAATATATTTCTAATATATGGTCAAAGTAATTTACACTTTATGCTATCGTATACTTTACTATAAACTGTACTTTTCCTTATACATGCTGTACATCGCCTGAAACTCTACATTTGATTCCTGTTTGACCCGGTTCAGATACTCATGCGTATCAAAGCTGTCTGTCTTAACCTGAAGCAGTGATGCAGCCACATTTGAACAGTGATCTGCCACACGTTCATAATTATTCAGAAGATTTTCAAGGGCGATACCAAGCTCGATCGTACATTTTCCCTTCTGCAGACGTTTGATATGCTGCTTTTTGATCGTAGCATTCAACCCATTAATTACTTCCTCCAATGGTTCAATCCTCTTTGCTATCTTCATATCATCTTCATTCAGTGCTTTACAGGTCATGCTCATGATCTCATAAACTGCATTTGAATACAGATTTAATTCTGCCATTGCTTTATCTGAGAATACCATTTCTTCCTTGTGCATCTTAGCATAAATTTCTGCGATCGCTAATGCATGGTCGGAGATACGCTCCAGATCTCCGATACAATGAAGCCCATTGGATACACGTTTGCTGTCTTCCTCTGCCAGTTCTTTTCCGCTGACCTTCGCCAGATACGTTCCGAGTTCATCTTCGTATTTGTCTACGATATCTTCCAAAGCCTCAACACGTTGCCATTTCTCATCCGAATAATCCTTCATCAACTCTAATGAATCGTATAACGCTTCAGCTGAATACCCTGCCATCTGATTCATAACATCCATGCTCTGTGTAACGGCAAACGCCGGCTGCTCCAGGAATCTTGCATCCAGATGCTTTAACGGTACAAGCTCCGCAATCTCCTCAACAGGTTCTTCCTTCTCACGGATCGTAAGAGTTGCCAGCTTCTCAAGGCCCTTTCCAAACGGAAGTAATACAATTGTTGTCAGAATATTAAATATACTGTGGATCACCGCAATGCCCGCCGGGGTTGCCATATCCTGCAATACACCGAAATTTACAAATGCATTGATCGAATAGAATACGATCATAAAGAGAACGGTTCCGATCAGATTAAAGTAAAGATGTACAAAAGCTGCACGTTTCGCATTTTTCTTTGCTCCGATACTTGATAATAATGCCGTTACGCAGGTACCGATATTCTGTCCCATTATAATAGGAAGTGCCGTTCCATATGTAACTGCTCCTGTCATGCAAAGTGCCTGTAAGATACCAACCGATGCCGATGAGCTCTGGATGATTGCTGTAAATAATGTTCCTACGATCATTCCGAGTACAGGATTTGAGAACATCAAAAGCACATTTGCAAATTCAGGAACATCTGCAAGAGGAGCAACCGCACCGCTCATTGCATCCATTCCGTACATAAGGATCGTAAATCCCAAAAAGATCATGCCAATATCATGTTTTTTCTCATTCTTGGAAAACATCAGAAATGCAATACCGATAACCGCCAGGATCGGAGAAAATGAGGAGGGCTTTAACATCTGGATCCAGATACTGTCTCCCTGAATTCCCGACAAGCTTAAGATCCAGGAAGTAACTGTCGTACCGATATTGGCACCCATGATAATGCCGACCGCCTGACGCAGTTTCATAATCCCGGAATTTACAAAGCCAACAACCATAACGGTTGTAGCCGATGATGACTGAATAACCGCTGTTACAGCCGCTCCAAGCAACACCCCTTTGATTGGCGTTGAAGTCAGCTTTTCAAGGATGCGTTCCATCTTACCGCCCGCCGCACGGGTCAGACCGTCTCCCATTACGTTCATACCAAATAAAAACAATGCAAGTCCGCCAAACAGTGCAAGTACATCAAAAATACTCATAAAAAAATTCCTTCCTTTTTACATAAATTAGACATTTGTACCTTCGCACATCATCGTATAACAGGTATGTAAAAAGGAAAGGATTCCTATGTAAAGTCTGTGTAAAATTTTGAGATTTATTTTACATTTCACGCTGAACGCGTTTAATGTTCTTCCTGTCTCTGTTCAAGATACGTTCTGTCAGGACCGTCGTTTTGTAAAATACATACGGTACCGCCAATCAGTCCTACCAGACAAATACCATATCCCGCTGATACCAAAATGCTCTCTGCCATACTCCATGATGACATAAGCCCGATTCCTTTCAACGTGACAGCTACAACCACAGCAATCACGCCCCAGACGATACTATTCAATAACAAAAACATTTTTATCAGGTGCTGTTTACTTCTTCCTTTACCGGCATCTGCTGTCATATTCCATATACGTCTCATGACAATCACCTCCTGATCCTGTATCCCATAAGACTCTTAATTTCCGGAAATATGTTCTCCTGTTATATAATATATGACCCATTCTGAAATATTCGTTGCATGATCACCAATCCGCTCCAGATATTTTGCAACCATCAAAAGATCGGTTTCCTGTTCCCCTGCATCTGCATTCCTGTGGATCAGATTGATCAATTCACTCTTCACTTTTATAAACAGATCATCTACCACATCATCCTGGGCAATAACTTTTCTTGCTTTTGTAAGATCAAGATTCACATATGCTTCTATACTGTCAACCAACATGACCATGCTTTCTTTTGCCATTGCCTTAATATGTTCCAATTCTTTTACATAAGGTTTGCCTGCCATCTGGATCGTCAGTTCAGAAATATCTGCTGCATGATCACCGATACGTTCCATATCCGTTACCATTTTCAGCGCAGATGAAACCTGACGAAGATCGGTTGCAACCGGCTGCTCCATTAAAAGAAGTTTAAAGCACAGACTCTCAATATCCTTTTCCTGCTGATCGATCTGATCATCCCTGCGGATAACCTCCTGTGCCAGATCAACATCCTGATTTACAAGTGCTTTGATCGCCTTTTCGATCACACCCTCGATCATGGATCCCATCTCAACCATTTCATCATTGAGTTTTTTCAACTGTCTGTCATAATTTGTCCTCATTATCTTTACTCCTTTTAACCAAATCTTCCTGTGATATAATCCTCAGTTCTCTTATCCTGTGGTTTCGAGAACATCTTCTCGGTATCATCAAATTCGATCACCTGACCAAGTAAGAAGAATGCTGTCTTGTCTGCAATACGGGTTGCCTGCTGCATATTATGTGTAACCATGATAATCGTATAATCATGCTTCAGCTCCATAGCAAGATCTTCGATCTTTGACGTAGAAATCGGGTCAAGCGCTGATGTCGGTTCATCCATCAGTAAGACCTCCGGTTCAACCGCAAGTGCTCTGGCAATGCAAAGTCTCTGCTGCTGTCCGCCGGAAAGACCCAGTGCCGATTTCTTCAGTCTGTCTTTTAATTCATCCCATATTGCCGCCTGTTTGAGCGATCGCTCTACGATCTCATCCAGTTTTTCTTTACTATGGATACCATGTGTTCTTGGACCATATGCTATATTGTCATATACACTCATTGGGAAAGGATTCGGATTCTGGAACACCATTCCAACCCGTTTTCTTAATAGATTTACATCCATTCCGTCAAATATATCTTCACCATCTAACTTCACATCACCCGTGATGTTACAACCTTCCACCAGATCATTCATACGATTTAAACATTTTAAGAATGTTGATTTACCGCATCCGGAAGGTCCGATAAATGCCGTAATCTGTTTTTCCGGTATTTCCATATTTACATCTTTCAACGCATGGAATTTACCATAGTGAAGATTCAGATTTTTTACATCAAATTTTATATTGCTCATCGATTTATCTCCGTTTATATCTATCTATCTGCTATCTGTCTTTTTCTGTTTTCGCCGACATTTTCTTTGCAATTGCATCGGATGCGAAATTAATCAATACTACGAATACAAGAAGAACAACGGCTGTTGCATATGCCTGATCCGTATGAAGTCCCTCTTTGGAAAGAAGATACATATGTACGGACAAGGTTCGTGTGGAAGAAAATACATTCTTCGCTATTCTCGGCACACTGCCTGCCGTATAGATCAACGCTGCTGTTTCTCCGACAATTCGTCCGGTTGCAAGGATAACGCCGGATAAAATACCCGGAACAGCACTCGGTAAAACAACCTTAAATACTGTACGAAGTTTTCCTGCGCCAAGTCCAAAGCTGCCTTCTCTGTACGACTTTGGAACAGCCAGCAAGGCTTCTTCTGTTGTTCTCATGATAACCGGAAGCACCATGATCGCCAGTGTAAACGCACCGGACAACAGGGACAATCCCCATCCAAGCTTTGTCATAAATAAGATCATTCCGAACAAACCATATACAATAGATGGAATACCTGTCAGTGTCTCTGCAGTGATACGTACAATCCCAACCAGCTTATTTCCTGATTTTGCATACTCCACCAGATAAATAGCTGCGAAGATACCGATCGGTCCCGCAATCAGCAGTGACAGTAATGTCATAAACAACGTATTAACCAATGCCGGAAGCATCGAGCAATTATCCGATGTATATTCCAGCTTGAACAGATCCGGTGTCAGATTCGGAATTCCTTTTGCAAGAATATAGATCAAAATAAAAGCAATACAAACCAACGTCAAAGCTGCTGCCAGATAAACAAGTATCCGAAGGATCAGTGAGCCGGGACGTCTTTTATATTCCGCAAGTAAATTTCTTTTTCCCATTTAGTTCACCGTCTTTCTTTTTAAAATTGAAAACAGCAGGTTAATGATCAGAATGAATACAAACAATACAACACCTGTTGCGATCAGAGCCTCTCTGTGAAGATCCTGGGCATAACCCATTTCCATTACGATATTTGCAGTCATGGTTCTAACACCCTTCATCAATCCTTTCGGCATATGGACCTGATTTCCCGCCACCATGATAACAGCCATTGTCTCTCCGATCGCACGACCAACGCCCAAGATGATCGCTGCCATGATACCGGATCTTGCAGCCGGTACTACGGTAAGAAATACACTTCTTTCATGTGTCGCTCCAAGTGCTAATGCACCCTGATAATATTTATCCGGGACAGCACTGATCGAAGTTTCAGATACACTGATGATCGTCGGAAGGATCATGATGCCAAGCAGTACCGATGCGGTAAGCATTGTATTTCCGTTCACTCCGAAAATCTGTCTGACTGCCGGAACAAGTACACACATTCCAAAAAATCCGTATACAACCGATGGGATTCCTGCCATCAGATTGATAAATGGTTTAATGATCTTATATGCTTTTGGCGGGCAGAACTTTGATAAAAATATCGCTGTCAGAAGTCCGATCGGAACGCCGATCACGATTGCTCCGGCCGTAACGTAGATACTGCCAAGAATAAACGGAAGGATTCCAAAATAATCATTGGTCGGTCTCCAGACTTTGCCAAAGAGGAAATCAGTCAGACCGATTTCCTTCATGGCAGGAATACCACTTGCAAATAAGAACACACAGATCAATAAAACCGCTGCTATCGATACAAATGCCGCTAACAGGAATACGATATGCATGAATATTTCTTTAAACTTTTGCATAGAGGACACTCCTTACTATTTGACATCTGCCCAGGTTGCTGCTTCTCCTGTAAAGATTGATTTTACCTGATCGGTAGTTAAATCAGTTGCAGGGTTATTCTTATTTACAATAACTGCGATACCATCCATTGCGATTACAGTAGCTGTAAGTCCTTCACCTGTCTCGCTATCCTTCAGTTCTCTGGATGCCATACCGATATCACATGTACCATCTGCCGCTGCTGTAATACCTGTTGTTGAATCAGATTCCTGAAGCTCGATATCCGCACCACTGTTCACTGCCTTATATGCCTCTGTTAATTTCTCCATAACAGGAGTTACAGATGATGATCCGGCAATTACGATCTTACCTGTTGCTCCTGAAGACTTAAATGCTCCTGAATTTGCAATCTCGATGTAACCATTGCTTGATACGATCTTCTGTCCATCCTCACTCATAATATAGTTGATAAAATCCTGTGCTACATCACTTACCTGACCCTTTGTTACAATGTTGAATGGTCTTGATAATGTGTATGTACCGTTGTTGATATTATCTGCTGTTGCTTCAACGCCGCCGATCTTAACTGCCTTTACGGTATCATTTAATGCTCCGAGTGAGATATAACCGATCGAATAATCGTCTCCTGCAACTGTTGTGAGAACTACTTCTGTACTGTTTGCTGTAATCGCACTCGTAGTTGTCTTATCAACTTTATTTCCATCTGCATCCTTTTCTTCTACACCGGTCAGTTCCACAAATGCTCCTCTTGTACCTGAGCCTTCCTCTCTGGATACAACTGAAATCTCCTGTGCTGTATCAAAACTTCCGCTCTCGGAATCTGAACCACCTTTACTTCCACATCCTGCAAGACATCCTGCTGCAAGTGCTGCACTTAATGTTAACGCTAAAATCTTATTTCCTTTTTTCATTTTAATTTTCCTCCAATTGACTCTTTGGACTCAGAATCGTTCATCTTTCTGATCCATTCAAAATTATGTAAATTGCGAAACCGGATCGCGCGCCCTTTTCCGGATCGCAGGATTATCATACGGCATCTATGTAAAATACATCACCATCTCAAAGTAAAGGAAAAGTAAAAACTTTGTGTAAACAGGAGAAATGTAAAATCATGGAGAAAGTCATCTTATGGATTTCTGTGGAAAATAAAAAAATTTCATGTTACTATGAACAGCAGATACAATTTCGTTTTACGAAAGGATAAAGAAGGGAACGATATGAATATCATCGGACACGTATATACAGATTTTCAGGAAAAATTCGGAATTCCCAGACAGAGTGGTCTGGTGGATGAACTGACCGGAACGGTCGTTTTTCTGCCAGAATACAGGCAGCCGGAAGCCTTCCGGGGACTGGAGGATTTCTCCCACATCTGGATCCTGTGGGAATTCCATAAAGCCAAACGGGAGAACTGGAGTGCAACAGTAAAGCCGCCAAAACTTGGCGGCAATAAAAGAATGGGCGTATTCGCGACCAGATCGCCGTTCCGCCCAAATAATATAGGTCTGTCTTCTGTAAAATTAACAGGAATTGAATATACCGATGACTATGGTCCGATCCTGCATATCTCCGGTGTCGATCTTTTAAACGGTACTCCTGTATATGATATCAAACCTTATATTCCATATACGGACTGCCACCCGGATGCCACCGGCGGCTTTACCGAACACATTCATACGGGAAAACTGGATGTCATCTTTCCGCCGGAGCTTCTTGCAATGATCCCGGAAGCCAAGCGTCCTGCCCTGATCGGCATTCTTGCAGAAGATCCGCGTCCCGGCTACCAGCACGATCCCGACCGCAGATACGGCGTCGCCTTCGCAGGCTTCGACGTGCGCTTCCACATCAACGGCAACGTCCTCACAGTGTGCGAGGTGGTGGCTGTACAGTGACCGAACGATAAGAGACAGGGGCAGAGGATATATGCAGGCATTAGTGATTATACGAAGCGTACGGCTCTAGTGCTCGTGTTCAGGTACAACAGCGAAGAATATGAGGTCTTCGGTGCCTTCATTTGACAGGCTGTGGGTTCCACCCTGCGGACAATAATGGCAATCGCCCGGATACAGCTTTTCCTTGGTATCCTCATATTCCATCGTTCCGACACCGGAAAGTACATAGATAATTTCGCTGTTTCCCTCATGTGTATGTGTTCCGATCGATGAACCAGGCACAAGTCTGCCCTTCATGATCTTGTTGTTCATATCCTGAAACATATGCACATGGAATGTCCCTTCTCCACCTTTAAAATTCTCGATCGCTGATTCTGCGATTGTATCAAATGATATCTTCATGCGATTCCTCCTTATATGGTTTCTTATATATTTCTTCTTACATAACTTTTTGTGTAATAAACATTTGTGTGATTTTACATACTATATTTATCTTTTAAATCTCCCTAATATTAACATCCACACTCTCTTTATTCGATACTTTCGATCAATCTTTTAACTGCTTCTTCTATATGCTCCGGCATAATACCGGAATAATTAATGACCAGTGTATGATATCTGGCATTTTCGGTATTTCTATAATACTGGCTGAGAAATGAAATGTGAATGTCCCTTGCTTCGGCATTATTCCGCAGCTGATCGTCACTGTAATTCGTATCAATCTCCAACAGAAAATGCAGCCCTGAATTCTCTTCGCGAATACGAATCTTGTCCGGATTCATATATTTTTTAATGCATGCAAGCACCAGATCCCGCTGTTCTCTGTAATAATTACGCATACGGTTGATGTGTTTTTCCAGGCAACCATCGGTGATAAATCTTGCAAGTGTATATTGCTCGATATTTGACACCGTACATGCATAAAAGCTGAGCATCTCATCATATCGCCGCATCAAACTCTCCGGAAGAACCATGTAACTGATACGGATCGTAGAGGAAAGGCTCTTGGAAAATGTGTTGATATAGATGACCTTTTCGCCCACATCGATACTTTCAAGTGTCGGTACCGGCTTGCCAACCAGTCGAAATTCACTGTCATATTCATCTTCGATGATATAGCGGTTGTCCTTTCTGGATGCCCAAGATAACAATTCATATCTCCTGCTGACAGGTGTTACCAGTCCGGTCGGAAAATGATGCGCCGGAGAAATATGAAGTACATCTGCGCCGGATTCTTCCAGAGCCTCCATATTGATTCCATTTTCATCCATTGCCACAAATTTGCAGCATACATTCTGTGCCTGATAGATCCTTGATATCTTCTGGTACCCCGGATCTTCGACCGCATAACATTTGTCATAGCCAAGCAGCTGAATGATAAGACCATAGAGATATTCTGTTCCGGCTCCTATGATGACCTGCTCCGGCTTCACATCCATACCACGGAACTGATACAGATAGCCTGCTACCGCGCTTCGCAGCTCATAGACACCCTTGGACGGTGATCTGGACATCAGCTCTTTGCTGTTTTCCGCCATCACTTCTTTTAAAAGCTTTGACCAGATGCTGAATGGAAACGCATCCTCTACCGTTGAGTTACTGGCAAAATCCGCAAAATATGTTTTCTTTTCTTCCGGCTTTTCAAATTGCTTCGCCGGTCGCTCCGGCAACGGCTTCATCAGATCTGCCGAAATGTCCGTAACATAATAACCGCTTTTCGGAATCGAATATATATATCCTTCGGCAACCAACTGACTGTATGCATTTTCCACGGTGATCGTGCTGACATTCAGATTTTTTGCAAGCAGACGCTTCGATGGCAGACGTTCCCCTGCTACCAGCTTCTTAGACAAAATATCTGTTTTGATCTGCTTGTACAGATATTCATATAACGTATCTGTTCCTCGATTTTCCAGTGCATATGTCAGCATAGCAAACCGCCCTTCACATTATTCCTGCCGGCATCCCAATCCACCTTGCGATACCATAGTTATAAAATATTATATGTGGGAAGAAAGCATTATGCAAGTTTTTTACACTCTATAGCTAAACAATAAAAAACGGTATTTGTTATCGTACAGTCAACCTGCTCAATAATAAATACCGTTATCTTATTGTTTACTTTTACAGTCTTTATTTGATCATGTCTAAGAACATCTGATGGATACGGGTATCATCGGAAAGCTCCGGATGGAATGCCAGTGCGATCTGATTCTGATATTTTACCGCTACGATGTGACCATCTACCTCGGCTAATACCTCAACACCCGGCTTTACGCTCTCGATATATGGTGCACGGATAAATTCCATCGGATATACTCCAAGACCTTTGATCTCGCCATCATAATGAAAGCTTCCAAGCTGTCTGCCATATGCATTTCTCTTTACGCAGACCGGAAGTGTCGCAAAATGACGTTTGTCATCATTGGACAGTTCTTCTGCAAGAAGGATCAGTCCTGCACAGGTTGCAAGAACCGGCATGCCCTGTTCGATCTTTTCCTTTAATGCATCATACATATCAAGCTCTTTTAACAGCTTACCCTGAACAGTGCTTTCGCCACCCGGCAAAACGATACCGTCAAAGTCCTGTTCCAGATCACTTTTCTGTCTGAGTTCTATTGTTTCTGCTCCAAGGCTCTCTAACATTTTCTCGTGTTCGATAAATGCGCCCTGAACCGCTAATACTGCTATCTTCATCGTGTCTGTTCATCCTTTCGCTTATGCCGATCATCCATCATTATGATATCCGCATCTATTTGTCTGTCTGATATTTTACTTACCACGCTCAGCCATGAGGAGTTCAATCTCGCTCTCATTGATACCAACCATAGCTTCACCAAGATCCTCTGATAATTCAGCGATCAGTTTTGCATCTGTGAAGTTTGTAACAGCCTTAACAATGGCATTTGCACGCTTCTCCGGATTTCCTGACTTGAAGATACCGGATCCAACGAATACACCTTCCGCACCAAGCTGCATCATAAGAGCTGCATCTGCCGGTGTTGCAACACCGCCTGCTGCGAAGTTTACAACCGGAAGTCGCTTGTGCTCATGTACATATAATACAAGATCATATGGAACCTGAAGAACCTTTGCTGCATCGTATAATTCATCTTCACGCATAGAAGAAATACGTGCGATCTCGCTGTTCATCATTCTCATATGTCTGACAGCCTGAACAACATCACCTGTACCGGGTTCACCCTTTGTACGGATCATGGATGCACCTTCATTAATTCTACGAAGTGCCTCGCCAAGATCCTTAGCACCACATACAAATGGTACTTTGAACTTTGTCTTGTCAATGTGATATACATCATCAGCAGGTGAAAGAACTTCACTCTCATCGATGTAATCGATCTCGATTGCTTCAAGAAGCTGAGCTTCTACAAAATGTCCGATACGGCACTTTGCCATAACAGGGATAGATACTGCATCCTGAATACCCTTGATCATCTTAGGATCACTCATTCTTGATACACCGCCTGCTGCTCTGATATCTGCTGGGATACGCTCCAGTGCCATAACCGCACATGCACCTGCTGCCTCAGCGATCTTTGCCTGCTCCGGTGTTGTTACATCCATGATAACGCCACCCTTTAACATCTGTGCCAGTTCTTTGTTTAATTCATACTGTCTGTTTGCCATAATCGTAACTCCTTTTTTCATTTGATGTGTGTATTTATCTGTAACATATTCATCCTTGAATATCACTACTCAAAATCACGAACAGATTCACTACAAACCTGCTAGGATTTATTATAAAATCATCTGACCATATTGAAATATTCAATTTCAAACTTTTTCTTATATCCAAACTGACCATATCAATATATCGCATATGCAAATACCAGATATCAGATTATGTAAACTGACCTCTCAGGCAGATCACCAGAATAATATATAATAAAGCACGACCATATCGTATGATAAAACCATAACGGAAGCGACCATGGCATACGCAATCGATGGTTGAACAGCTTAGGCAGATCACCGTATTGTATAACAAACAAAATAGCAGGAAAAATGTTGCGAAAACGTCTGTGTTTCGATGGTTTTGTGCCGGGATGGAGGACACAACGATTTTATCGTGTCCGAAGTCCCGTGCATATAAAAACCAATCGAAGCAAAGTAAGTTTCGCATTTTTTCCTGCTATTTTTGTTTATATGAAATACGGTGATCGTCCGGCTTCTAGCCAAGGCGCAGCATCGCATCGATGCTCTTTCTGGCCTTCTGCATTGTCTCCTCTGTAAGGGAAATGCTCTCGCCCTCACCATTTACCACACAGTTATAAACATCACCAAGTGTTGTCATCTTCATGTTGTGGCATACACAATCCTTAGACAACGCATAGAAACGCTTCTCCGGGTGTGCGAGCTGAAGATGCGATACGATACTGTTCTCCGTACCGATGATGAATTCCTTTGCATCACTCTTGGCTGCATAATCCATAATACCGGTTGTACTTCCGGCATAGTCTGCAAGCTCAGTTACTTCCTTTAAGCACTCCGGATGTACCAGAAGCAATGCATTCGGATGAGCCGCTTTTGCTTTCTCTACATCTTTTACGGTTACTCTGACATGTGTCGGACAGCCACCCGATACCAGCTTAATATTCTTTTCCGGTACCTGCTTCTTTACCCATGAACCGAGATTACAGTCAGGAATAAATAAAATATCCTTTTCCGGCATATTCTTCACGATCTTTACTGCGGAAGAAGAAGTAACACAGACATCACTTAATGTCTTTACTTCCGTTGTAGTATTCACATATGCTACAACTGTATAACCCGGATTCTTCTCTCGAAGTGCTGCCAGCAGATCATAGTCGATCTGGTCAGCCATCGGGCATCCGGCATCCGGCTCCGGCAGGTATACGGTCTTTTCCGGCGATAACAGTTTTACAGTCTCTGCCATAAAACGCACGCCACACATGATCATAGTCTTTTGAGGTGCTTCCGCTGCTCTCTGTGCAAGACCGAAGGAATCTCCTACATAATCAGCCACTTCCCAGATATCGTGGCTCTGGTAGGCATGTGCAAGGATACAGATATCCTTTTCCTTCTTTATTCTCATTATTTCATCCTGCATCTCTTTTATATTCATGACAATTTTCTCCTTTGTCTGTTATGTTTTCATTTTCTGTTAAAGAATGCATAGTAAGTATACCGCATATTGAGAAAGATTACCATCTATTCTGCTAAATATCAAACACAAATGATCATCCGGATTATTATTTTACTTTTATCTTGCATCCGGATTTTTTAATCAATGTCTGATATTTCTTCTTTTTGCTTGCGGGTACCTTGATCACCGCTTTTTTGTGGATATTTTCAAATGCATTCTTGCCTATTTTCTGTACCTTTGTTCCTTTAAAGGTTATCTTCTTTAAACTCTTACAATCCCGGAAAGCATCTTTTCCGATCTCTTTTATTGATTTCGATATGGTAACTGTCTTTAAAGCGCTGCACTTTCTGAAAGCTCCCTTTCCTATCTTCGTTACGGATGCCGGAATTGTTACACTTGTTAACTTCTTGTTTCCGGCAAATGCGTTGTCTGCCACAGAGGTCACACGATATGTTGTCTTTCCTATCTTTATCGTTGATGGGATCGTTACTTTTTTAGATTTTTTATTTTCCTTTACATAAGAAACGCATTTATTCTTTCCCTGTGAAGTAACTTTATAACTGACTCCTTTCACCTTTATCATATCCCCAACCTTCGGTACAGAAGCAGATGGATTCTCGGATACAGTAATCCTGATTTTACATGTATTGTTCTTGCCATATGCAGTTTCTTCTACCATCACTGTAATAAAGGTGACTCCTGCATCTATTACTGTAACCTTTCCTGTCTGATCGACTGTTGCTACCGCCGGATTGCTGCTCTTATAAACTACTTTTCCGTCTCCCGTTGTCGTTACTCCAAGATTAAAGGAAGCATCTCCCACTTTCTTTGTAATCGAAGATGACGGTACAGCTATCTGCTGTTCGCATTTAGCTATCATAAAGGAAATGATATGTTCTCCCTCATAAATACCCTTACCGGTAATTACGATCTCTGCCTTGCCCGGATTCTGATTATTCCTATATAAGATATCGTAATCGATACCCTTTCCCAATGTATAATTTCCATCCTTGACAACAACTGTCGGCTCGTACTTTCCCCCTGAGTAAACGACATCATTTACAGAACTGTATGACAGCTCATCCAGACTGATCTTGTACCATCTGGCATATAACGTCACATTTTGGGCCGGCATGGTTATAAATTCAAACTTCTCGTCAAATCTCTGACTTGTATACCATCCACCGAACAGATAGCCTTCTTTCGTCGGTACTGCAGGCTCATATGACTGTAAATCCGTTCCATATGTAACCGTGATATCCGGCTGTCCCGGATAGTCCTTCTGATTAAAATAAATCGTATAGCTTCGGATCTCCCAGCCTGCATAAACCGTCTGATCCTTCGCCAGGCTTCCCGAAATCTGTTCTATCTGATTCGTTAATGCCTGATCCGTAAACCATCCTGTAAATCTATATCCTTCTTTGGTCGGTGTCTGCAACACGATCGTTTCAGATGCAATAAAATCTGTCGGATTTTCAAGATGATTTCTGCCACCATTCATCACATAGGTTATGTTATATGTCTTCTCAAATAATGCCCACAGTTCAAGGTCTGTGTTTGTTCCCAGGCTAATTCCTGTAACCGGAGTTCCCACATAGTCCTTATTATCATACCAGCCCATAAACCGATATCCGGTTTTACCTGCATCCTTTAATGTACAGGATGTAGCAGTATCAATCGTCGCAGGATTTGACGGAGCATTTGTTCCTCCATCCAGATGATAAGTCACCTTATATTTTATAAGTGAGAAATCATATACCGCAGTTACATCTTTTTCCGGCATCACAAATGCACAGGTGTTCCCTGCCGCTTCATACAGGGTATCCCCTATTCTTACACCATTAAACTGATATCCGGCCGGTACATCATCAATTGTTACCGTTATTTCTTTACCCGCATTATAATACGCTACACCGTATGTCGAATATATACCGGCATCTGATGATGACCACTTATAACGATATATTGCATTTTGAGGCGAGTCTGCAAGAATCGGATGTCCGGTAGAACTGCTGACTGTCCACCAGCCACGATTTACTCCGTCTTTGTAATTCATCTTCCATGCAACCTCCGCTGCATTCATATCACTACCGACATAGGTTGCCTGCGGAGATGTCAGACTGTTTGTGGATTTATTATATACATAATTTCTTTCAAAAGAAGTTGTACTTGAATAGGTACTGTTGGCAAGCGGCGAATATTCCGCATTTTCCGATACCAGATTTGCTTCACTGTAGCAGCCATCAATCACCGGCATATAATCTGCCCCATATTCAATATATCCGGCAATGCCATATCCATTTGCATGAGTCGTAATTCCATAAGCACTCCAGTAAAATGTACTTCCAAGGGTTGCAGATTTCTGATAACAACCATAGATCTTACAATCAACCACCTGACCTACGATTCCACCAATATAAACAGTGTCATCCATGCTCCCTCTTGTCATGGGGTAAGTGATTCCTGCACTGTTGCTGCATGCCGTAAATGTACAATAAGATGCACATCCAACCAGACCACCGATGGCGCTGTAATTTTCCTGTTTATACGAACTCGCATTATTTTGCAGGCTGCCAGATGAATGACAGTATTCAAATGTCGTTTTATTCGCATAACCCGCCAACATACCGACTCCGGTCTGAAGATAACCGGAGTATGTTATATTTCCCTTTACATTCAGATTACGTATCTTGCATGACTGCAAACTCTGAAATAAACCGGAATAATTGTTGAGTGCCGATCCGCTCGTCACAGTGAGCGTATGTCCAAGACCATCAAATGTGACATCCGACATCGTAACTTCACCGGCAACAACACTGAAATCCGCTGTAAGATATACCGTACAACCTGATAACTGACCGGCTCCAAGCTTACTGAAGCCTTCCGCAGATGTAACCTTCCACTCCTTTGCATCCTTATACTGGGAATCTGACAGATCTGTCTCCACATCCGGAAGGTTAAACAGATATTCATCTGAAATCTCTGCCCCCAAAACTCCGCCATCTGTCCGGAACAGCACCCCAACTGCTGCACATATGACAAACAACATGATCATTATATATCTTTTTATCTTCATAGGCATATACCTCCCCTCGCCTAATTATTTCCCTGCTGTACATTAACCAGACAGTAGAACGATTTCCCATAGACAGTTGCAACAACATATGTGCTTCCCGGTGCAAGTGCGCTGACCGTACCTTTACTTGAAACAAATGCAACACTGTCATCCATGCTTTTCCATGTTACCGGATATGCTGTTCCATTTAACGTAAGCTTTACCCCTTCACCTTCATTCAATGTGACCGATGTCTCATTCAGATACGGAGCTTCTACCGTAACCACACATGTGTATGTCTTCTTATTTACAATTGCCCGGATCTTAGTCGTACCTTCGGATACTGCCAGCACATTTCCATTTGCATCAACTGCAGCGATACCCGGATCATCGCTTTTATAGGTAACAGCCAATGAGGTTCCTGAAAATTCAAGTTTTTTACGTTCTCCACGTATTATTACCGCAGAGGATATCTGAAATGCAGGTGCTTCCACCCGAATCCGGCATTTATACTGCTTACCTTTATACTTTGCCGTAATTACCGCATTTCCCTTTTTCTTAGCAGTAACTACACCTTTCTTTGAAACAGCCGCAACCGATTTATTACTTGATGACCATGTAATCTTTCCTTTTGCTCCAAGTAATTTGCATGTCTCCTTCTGCCCTGTAAGAAGCGTCTTTTCTTTTTGCGCCATTATGACTTCCGGCAGCTTAACCTTCTGTACCTTGCTAAATGCTCCATAGATCTTAGAATTTGCAGAATCTTTCTTGTAGGCTCTGACACGAATATAATATGTCTTTCCCTTCTTGAGATTTTTCAGGGATATACTTGTTTTTGTCAGATTTTTCTTCGTCGCCTTTTTAAATTTAACATTCTGTGAATACCAGATCTGATAGCCGGAAGCCCCTTTCACCTTATCAAATGACACATTCATCTGACCATAACCGACTTCTACATTTGAAAGGCTGCTCTTACCTACAGACACCTTTTTCCAATGCGCGTAATAACAAACATCATCTGTAGGAATCGTATTCGAAGTTACCTGAGAGCCACCGCTCTTACTCGTATACCAGCCTGTAAACTGATAGCCTGACCGTTTTGCTGTCGGTAAACCTCCAAGCTTGTTTCCGTTTTTTACTACTCTTTTTGCAGTGGAATTTGTACCTCCGTTTGCATCAAAGGTAATATCATACTGATTCTTTTTCCAGTGCGCATACACAGTCCTGTCTGCCATATAAATGGCTGTTGATGTGATCTGATTGCCACCTTCTTTTTCCGAATACCAGCCTGTAAATTCATAACCTGCCCGCTCCGCCGTCGGCAATGTTCCAACCTCCGTCTGTGTATATACCTTCATCTGTGATATTGATGCTTTTCCTCCATTTGCATCAAAGGTCAGAGTTCGTTCTCCTTCAACGATAATGTGATAATTCACTGTGCGGGTGGCAGAACTCGAATATGAATCATACTTGTTAGTTATCGGATTATAAACTGTCGTTATCATAATAGCATTTGTCTGACAGCATATCGTAGCTCTACCCTCTGATAATGCGGTCACTGCACAAGTATATCCATTTCCATCTATGGACACACACGCATCCCCGCCACTTATCCACCATCTTTTTGTGAGCTTCGTTGCTCCGGAATAATTGCGATCCAGTAACGAGAAAACCTCGCCCACGCGGGTAACCCATTTCCCACTTTTCATCACAGCTGCCCTTGTTTCTATTGGCACTGCCATACAAAGAACCAGTGAAATCAGAACGAAAAATCCCATTATTTTTCTTTTCCATGTCATAATGCATCTCCTCCTTTGCCTGTTTTTCCCAAACTATTTTACAATGTATCTACATATATTCTATGCAAACACCCTCCGCCTTGTTTACACTTTGAGCGTACCATATTTTACTATGTTTTTTCAATATAAAAGAGCCGGAAACCATTTAATTTATTGACTTTATGACCGCGATATGTCACAATTTGTATCAATGAAAAAAAGAGCCATAATTCTATGGGAAATTATAAATCAGAAAGGTTGAAATATTATGAATAAAGCTCTTGTATTATTGTTTTTATTTTTTGTTGGAAGTCTTCTCGGATGGGTGATTGAATTGTTCTTCCGCAGATTCTGTTCTCCAAAAGGTCGAACAACAAAGAAATGGGTAAATCCCGGCTTTCTGGTCGGCCCTTACCTTCCGCTATATGGATCAGGACTATGCGTCTTGTATATGTTAGCATCTATTAACCTGTCATTTCTGGATGAACATCCAATCATTGAGAAGATTGTTTTATTTGTATTTATGGCGATCGCTATGACCGTGATCGAATACATCACCGGATTGATCTTCATTAAGGGAATGAATGTAAAGCTCTGGGACTACACAGACCGATGGGGCAATATTCAGGGAATCATCTGTCCACTGTTTTCATTCTTCTGGGCAGTTCTCGGTGCGATCTACTACCTGCTGATCCATCCACATGTTTTATCCGCACTTGACTGGTTATCCAGAAACCTTGCATTTTCATTCTTTATCGGATTCTTCTACGGCGTGTTCCTGATTGATATTGTTTACTCCTTCAACCTTATCGTTAAGATCCGTAAGCTGGCTGCCGAATATGAAATCGTCGTTAAGATTGACGAACTCAAACAGCATCTGTTAGAGGAAGCTGAGCTCCGTAAGGAAAAATCACATTTCTTCCTTGCTATGAAAAATGCACGACCGCTCCGTGAGGTATTTGAGGATTCGTTAGAGAAATATTCTATTAAGAAGATTCTGAAAGAAAAGAAGAAGAAATAACGCATTTTTATAATTTATGTATTTTTTATAATAAATCATTTGACTACCATTCTGGTTATGTTATTATAAAGATACAGGTGAGTCCTACCTTAAGTGTGACTGCTAAAAGCGTTAGCAACTCTACTGGAGTTACTACAAAAAGGCTATGTGCTGAAAAACACATAGCCTTTTTTACAAGGAGGAATATGCAGAATAAATTTAACTTATATACTGTTGATATGAAATATATTCGTAATTTACATAACATTGATGATAAAGTACTTTCCGTTTCTCCGCAAACTGGAAAGAGCAACAGAGTTTTTGTTGGCATTATCATTATTTGCAATGCCCATCAATATTGTATTCCTCTTTCTTCTCCCAAAAAGAAACATTTAACTATGAAAAATTCTATGGATTTCTCCAAAATCGAAATAGATGGAAAACTACTGGGAGTTTTGAATTATAATCTAATGATTCCTGTGAAAATAGATCTATTACAATTAGTTGATACCACCATACATAAACGTGATCGAGAAAAAATACGTTACTATAAGTATCTTTGCTTAAGAGAACTGGAATGGTGTAGAATAAATAGCGAAACCGTCTGTAATAAAGCAAATGTTCTTTATACCAAATATTGTTCGGGACAATCCTTCTCTTGTCGAGAACGATGTTTAGATTTTCCTAAGCTTGAAAAAGAATGTGATCGTTATCTTTTGAAAAAAAATAAATCCTAATCATATAAAATGGTAATTGATAAGAAATCGAACACAGTAATCTTTTTTATTTCTTCTCCCCCACAGGAATCTGTGCGAAGATAATCGCAATAAAGATCAATAAGCAGCCAAGGAGCTGGCGGGCGGTCAACACCTCACCAAGGATCACCCAGCCGGCAAGTACTGAGAATACAGATTCCAGACTCATGATCATAGATGCCAGCGTCGGATTCAGTCCATTCTGTGCAACAATCTGCAAGGTATAAGCAACACCGCTCGACATCACACCGGCATACAGAATTGCAACCCACGCATCCCACGACTGTAACTGCGGAAGCCATGCTGCTATTCCCGCTGCCGAATGTCCCATCTCTGAAAAGAACATCGGAAATGCACTGAGCACCCCGACAACCAGGAACTGGATACAAGACATCCGTACACCATCAACCAATGGTGAAAAATGATCGATCACCAGAATATGTATAGCAAACAAAAATGCACAAAGCAATACAAAGAGATCACTGTTCTGAAATGATAGCGAACCCGCTGTCATACATAAAAGATAAAGTCCTACAATCGTGATCACCATTCCAAGCCAGATATTCCAACCACATTTTTTCTTTAAAAACAAACCAAGAATCGGAACCAGCAGAATATAGCAAGCCGTCAGAAAACCAGCCTTTCCTGCCGGAGTGCCATTATACAGACCAAGCTGCTGTGCAGAGCTTGCAAAGAACAATGCTGTTCCGCAGCACAGTCCACCGATCCATAACTTTCTCTGTTCTGCGACTGTCTTTGGCTTTTTATTATTTGGATTAATTTTATCAAGCAACCTGATCACCGGAAGCAGCACTACACTTCCAACCAGACTTCGTATACAATTAAAAGAAAATGGTCCCAGTGCCTGTCCGCCCTTGCTCTGTGCCACAAATGCGGTTCCCCAGATAAATGCCGTAAGAACTAACAGGAGTGAATTTCTGATTTGTCTGCTTTTCATTTGTATTTTCTCTTCCTATCTTGTTTATTGTCAAATAATTACATTATTCCTTTGCTTCATTTTCTGTACAGATATTTTTTTTGTCATATGCATCCAGAAAATGATGCTTCTCTCCGTGCTGCTTCCATGCAACAACTGTGTCCAGATTTACATTTTCCACACTTTTGAAAATATTACCTTCCACATATGGATTTACCTGCTTTAAGTTCTGGATCAGCTCCTTGATCTCAACACGCTTGGAACGGTTCTCGTTGTTACAGGTCGTACAGGTGTCCGTGAATTTGCATGCACACTGGATAAAATGCAGACCATTATAGTCCCTCCATGCCTTGATATCATCCTCTCGCACCAGATATAACGGACGGATCAGTTCCATCCCTTCAAAGTTCGTACTGTGAAGCTTCGGCATCATCGTCTGTACCTGTGCACCATACAGCATACCCATCAATATAGTTTCAATTACATCATCATAGTGATGACCAAGTGCGATCTTATTACAGCCAAGCTCCTGTGCAAAATGATACAAATGTCCACGTCTCATTCGTGCACACAGGTAACATGGCGACTTCTCAACCGTAAATACAGATTCAAATATATCCGATTCAAATATCGTGATCGGGATATTCAGACTTTTTGCATTTTCTTCTATAACCTTCCGGTTCGCCTCACTGTAACCCGGGTCCATAACCAGAAACTTAACTTCAAATTCAAATTTGTTATGCAGCTTCAATTCCTGAAAACATTTCGCCATCAGCATCGAATCCTTACCACCGGAAATACAGACTGCAATCTTATCTCCCGGCTTCACCAGCTCATATGTGTTGATCGCCTTGGTGAACTTCGACCAAATGCTTTTCTTGAATTTCTTACGCAGACTCAGTTCAACATCCTTCGCCTTGTTCTGCTCCTCCGGCTTGCTCATAACATCCAACAGCCATGCAGCATAACCGCCTTCCAGACTCTCCGCCTGATATCCTTTTGCTTTCAAATGCTCCGCTACATCGATGCTGACTACGCCTCTCGCACAGAAAATAACAAGCAGCTTGTCCTTGTCCACCTCGCTGCTTGTCTCTATTTCTTCCGCAGGAACCGCAATCGCATCCGGCACTGCCCCATGAGAGATCTCAATGGCATCCCGGATATCGATCAACCGGTAACTGTCTTTATCTCGATTCTTTAATTCCGCTATTGTAATGCTCATATGCACGCTGCCTTTCTTCCTAGTGCGCCAATAATCTTTCATATATATTTAACCTACACTAAAATACCAAGCAATTATATGACCTAAAAAGTTACTTTGTCAATGCAATTATGGAAAACAGCTACTCTTGAAGAATATAAACGAAAACAGCTCTGTTTTAGATAGTCAATATATTCTCCTGTTTCAGCGTCAATTACCAGCAGCGAATCAGGAAAATAAAAATAATCATATGTATAACAGGTATCCAAATCCTCATAATACGCCACAAGCCAAACAGGTTTGTACTCAAACATCCCTAATTTTTTCCCCTCCACAAGCATATAATCAAGCTCCATAAAATTAAATGCCGCTGGTTTATCAATTTCTGGATATGCTGCATAAAATGCCTCATATTGTTCTGCGAATTTCGGTTCTATATCTTCAAAATCCATTAATGTTACTGATTTTTCTCCTGCCTGCACCCCTGCAATATAAAGTTCCGCATTCATCACACCATTATCATCAACACAAACAGTAAATAATTCAGATGTGCAGAACGGATATGGCGCAAACAACTCCGTTTCAGCTGTATATGCCCCTCTATTGCCTGCAGCTCTGGTAAACTGAAAACAATAGCCATTAAAATCAATTGGTCTTGCACTTTCAAACGTACTATAACCAAGCGGTCCTTCTTCTAAAATCTCTACATCCGTAATTCCACATGCTTCCAAAAACAACAAGGCTTCATCACGCGCACAATCCATATCTTTTGCACATCTGTTTTCCACTGTATTCTCTAAGTCAACAATCCATTCTGTTACATCTCCCAGATGATTTTCCAATGTGATCGTATCATCCGTCTTCATTCCGTAATATGTATATAAACCCGCAGTTCCCAGATAATTCTCCAGTGTAATTCCTGTAATACAATCATTTTCTTCTTTAAATGTCAAAAGGAATAAATTATCTCCGATATATCCAACATATTTCTGTCCCTCATAATTCTGTATCAATGCTCGTTTATCTGATGCACCTGCCTCACAGGCAATAATATTTTCTATTTCTTGATCGCAGGAAACTGCCTGTGATGTTTGTCCCTGATCCAAATAATATTCTCGAATTTTCTCCTGATATATATGTATGGTTTCCAGATCCTCTCTGCACAGATTCTTATAATCATTTTCCAAACGGTTCTCAAAAATTCCTTTCTCTTCCTCAAACACAGCTTCAACAATCTCCTGTTTTTGTTTTGCAGCATTCGGAATCTGCTTATATTCATATATTCTAAAATCAGAATCTGGTATATATTCAACGCCCTCTACCGCAAGCTTAACTGTATTCTTATTTACTTTCCATTCTTCCATATAACTATCCGGAATATGCAAACTATTTGCCGCATCCCCTACATATGATATATTCTTCTCTTTTGCACTTTCACAAGCAGTTAATCCCCCAAAGCACAATAATATAGATATCATAAGCGTGACTTTCCCCAAATTATTTCTCACTTTGCTTCCTCCAATATTTGTCCATCTGCAAGACGTATCATACGATCCGCCCGACTTCCTATCTCTTGATCATGTGTTATCACAATCAATGTCTTTCCTCGTTTATTCAACATTTCTAACAACTCCATAATTGCGATTCCCATTTCATGATCTAATGCGCCTGTCGGTTCATCTGCAAGGATCAAATCTCCCCCTGCCACCATCAATCTTGCAATCGCACAACGCTGCTGTTCCCCACCTGAAATCCTGGTTACCTTTTTGTCTGCTAAATCCCTGATTCCTGTAAATTCTAACATTTCATTCACCAGTTTTTTTCTTTCCCTACCGGAATATCTGCCTGCCAGTAATGGCAGTTCTACATTTTCAAATACCGTATAAGATTTCATTAAGGCATAATTCTGAAATACAAATCCCACATGTTTACGACGAAATTCGTGAAGCTTATTTCCTTTCATCTCATGAACAGCAATATCATTATAATAGTATTCACCGCTTGTCAGATAATCCATAGTCCCAATAATATTTAATAATGTACTTTTCCCTGATCCGGATTGTCCCATGATCGATATGTATTCCCCATCCTGGACATCCAGTGATACATCCTTAAGCGCCGGAAGCTCCCGATGCTCATATATTTTTGTAACATTTCGAAGTTTTATCATCACTATTCTCCTTCTTTTCCTAACAAATCAATCGGTGAACACTTATAAATCATAAATACCGGGCAAATTGTTGATAATGCAACAAATAATATGCTTATCTCTCCAAGGATAGGAACCACTCGCTTCCAGTATATACTTCTGTAAGAAAATTCCATTAACTGATCAGGCTCTATTATATGAATAAACAACCACCATACAAGAAATAATGAACAGCCATAGGCTAGAAGAAACTTAAGAATATTCTCCCATAGGATCATCCAGGTTATATTTTTCATTGAAAATCCCGCCGTCAGCATAATTCCATACTCTCTTCGCCTCCGCAAAAAATCAAGTATCTGCATACATAAAAGTACAATACAAAATGTGAGTCCCACCAGAATTAACATCTGAATAATATTATAATTAATCTTCCGACTCATTTCTTCTCCATTTTCTATTGCTTTACCAATATCAATCACTTTTATATCTTTATATCCAGCCTTTGCCAGCTTTTGCATAAGACTTCTCTTTATCTTTACATAAGAGTGTCCTTGTTTTATAGAAAAATAGAAATCCGAATTATTACAAAATATCTCTCCCGGGCAGGCTAACACTTCATAATCCAACGGAATTGTTCCTGTAACATCTGAAAAATCCAGCATTTCCATCTGTGAAACCGGAAAACTTTGTCCTTTTTCTAATATCCCGGCAACTACATATGTATATGACTTATCCTCCACTTCACCAATATATTTTGTTCCAACTTCTATCTTGTCCTTATATGCAGATCCCAGGTATAAATACATACCATCTTCCATCGGTTTTAATTCTTCGATTAAGATTCCTTCGTCTAATTTCATCTTCCATATATTCTGAATGGTTGCATCTATTTTAATATAATATAAGCCATCTTTTCCATCTTCATCGTCGATTGCCTGAAAGCTATGGCCTGTCTGAATATTTTTCAATTTCTCTAATGCCGGATCGATATTTATATATCCTGTTTGCCACGCACAGGTTACAGCTTCCACTCCATCCACTGATTTTATTATATCCATTGCCGGGTCAGACTGTAATTCACTATCTAGTTCATCCCAAAAACGAATTTCACACAAGGTATCTATATTCCTGATTCCTGACTCTTGCAAAGAATGTCTGATATTTGTTGACATACTATAAACACTGATCAGCACAGCAATCAAAAGCAATAACACCATTGCCAACACAATATTACCACCCAGTTGCAAAACATGAGACATAACATTATCTGCTGCTAATCGTATTATATTTCGTTTTCTCATACTTAATCCCTAACCTCCTTTGCAGGCACCATGTGTCTTAACAGCTTGCAGATTGGAAAAAGTAATACCAGCAACAAAATACCAATCATAAATATAAAATACCACAAAATATATGTATTCCAGACAAACACCATCTTCTTTTCCATTGCATGACAATAGAAAATCTGTAAACATCCTGCAACAATAATAGAAATTCCCATTAATATCCCGATTCGTACCAACTGCCACTCTATGATTCGTCTATCTGTTATCCCAACCGTTTTCATGATTGCAAAATCTCTTTTCTGTCGTGCATACCATACTCTTGCAATCATTATGCAATTTATAATACCCACTATGTACAGTAATATCAGAATAGCTGCTTTTAATTTATAAACGATATACACATCTGTCTGACTCTCATAATGATCCAGCAACTGTGCATAATAATTATCTGATTGTCCAAATATCTCTATCAATTCATCAGCCTGCTCTGCAACCGGAACACTCTTATCCATAAGCTGGATTGTCATTCCCAGATAAGAAGATGAAGTATAGGTCATTCCATCGGCTATCCGGTTCAAAAATACATCTGATTCCGATGTCCAGTTTTCTATCGAGCCAAACGCAATAATCATTTTATCTGAATCATTTCCAAATGATTCCAGATACCCAGTCACCTGACAATCAATTCCATCTAATGACAAGCATTCCGTGCCTTCTTTTGAAACTGTTACTGAATTCTTCCATCCATGTCCTACTACAAGATAAATGTTATCCGAATTCCATTCCTCCATTGTTGGATATCTGCCACTTTCAAGCAATCTGTTCCAGTCCCCATGATATGCCACTGCAATCTGCACTTCATCCGCATCTTCCTCATAACTGCCAATCGAAAACTCATATCCTCTGATTACAGCATCACAACTAACATCACTTATGCGCTCCAGAATTGCTTTTGTACTCCGAACCGCCATCTCCTGTATTTGTCGATATTCTTCTATATCATTCAATTTATATTCCGTTGCTCCTGTGGTAGAGTAGATATTAATATAAGCGTTATACTTTGAAATACCATCCTGACTTTCATATTTTTGAATCCAATTACTCATAATCTGATATCCATTCAAAATTGTACTCAAGGACAGACTCATACCTACTAAAAAAAGTATAAATGTCAGCTTATCTTTTGTAATTTTATACATATCATCTTCTCCTGTAATCTGTAACTATAAGGATCTCATAACGTACATTTCTAATAGTTAACTCCGCAGTCACCAAAGTCTCGTGCAAGCACGGACTTTGGCTTATTTTTGCGTATATAAAATAAATATCTGCAGCTACCTATTTTAGAAGCATCACATCCTCCATTAATCTCAGCCGAAATCTTTAAATGATCCTTTTTAGTTGTACACCCCTCATATAATTTCGCACGATAATTACAACATATTAATACTCGAATTAAATTACAAACACTTTTTTCTAAAATATCGATTTTTGTTCTGAAATATACTTTTTTCACTTTTTATTTAAATAGTAATCTGTGTTTCATTCATATCACTATAAAACAAAAACAAGCAGCTTGTCCATATCTACCTCGCTGCTTGTCTCTATTTCTTCCGCAGGAACCGCAATCGCATCCGGCACTGCCCCATGAGAGATCTCAATGGCATCCCGGATATCGATCAACCGGTAACTGTCTTTATTTCGATTCTTTAATTCCGCTATTGTAATGCTCATATGCACGCTGCCTTTCTTCTTTGCACAAATCTTTTACCACTTCACCTGCAATGATCAGTCCTGCTACAGATGGTACAAATGCCACACTACCCGGAATATCTCTCCGTTCTGTACATTTGTGCTGTGCTCCCGGCGGGCAGATACACTGTGTTCTGCAGCTGATCGACATATCCTCAAGTGGTCTTACCGGCTGTTCTTCCGAATATACAACTTTTAACTTTTTCACGCCACGCTTCTTAAGTTCCCGACGCATAACCTTTGCAAGCGGACATACCTTTGTCTTATAAATATCTGCTACCTGAAACATACTGCCATCCAGCTTGTTTCCTGCACCCATACTGCTGATGATCGGCACTCCTTTTTTCTGTGACTGGAGCACCAGCTCAATCTTAGCCGTAACCGTATCTACTGCATCTACAACATAATCATAGGAGTCAAATGGAAATTCATCTGCATTTTCCGGCAGGAAAAAGCATTTGTGCATCTCGACCTTAGCGTCCGGATTTATGTCCAGAATCCGTTCTTTCATAACATCCGTTTTATATTTCCCCACAGACTTTCTGGTGGCAATAATCTGGCGGTTCAGGTTTGTCAGGCATACCTTGTCATCGTCGATCAGATCAAAGGAACCGACACCGCTTCGTGCCAGAGCTTCGCACACATAACCGCCAACGCCTCCAACGCCGAATACCGCTACTTTTGAATTTGCCAATTTGTCCATTGCTTCTTTACCAAGCAATAATTCTGTCCGGGAAAACTGTGTTAACATGTCTATCTCTCCTAAATAACCTACTAAAATGCTAGGCAAAATTATAGGACCTGAAAAGGTTCTTTGTCAATGATTTTCTGGCAAAAAGGACCGGTATTATACCACGTCATATAATACCGGTCCTGCTTACTTATGCCTTAACTATTTTCTATTATTTAATCTTCCACGTCTTTACATATCCGATAGAACTCTTTTTTAACTTCTTTATTAATGTAGTCTTTGCTTTCTTTGCGCCCTTCACTGTAATAGTTGCTTTCTTATTTATGCCCTTGAATGCACTCTTACGGATGGTTGTAAGATTTCCTGCTGTGACAGTGATCTTTTTCAGATTCTTACAACCGGAGAATGCTTCATTGCCTATCTTCGTTATACCCCTTCCGATCGTGATATTTGTCAGATTTTTGTTACCCTTGAATGCCTGGCCCGCAACCGCTGTTACTTTATAGGTAACACCGCTCACCTTTACAGTAGATGGTATGGTAAGTTTTTTCGCTTTCTTGTTTGTGATCTTCATAACGGCAACAGTTGGATTCTTCTTTGAAGATGAAGTTACTTTTACTTTAATCTTCTTAGAAGGAACTGTAAGAATTGTACCTTTCTTAGCAGGCTTCGGCATTAATTTGACTGGTATATTGTTCTTTTTTGCGTATTTATATGCCGCAGAATTTTTATTGCAGATAATTGTTACATTTGGTGCTGCTCCAAAAGACGAGCCCCAAACCGCATACCCCGGCTCTTTAAGTGTATCAAATTCGGTAACACTATCCGGTATCACCACTGATGTTAATTTGTTACAATCCCAAAATACCAGTCTACCTATACTTGTTACTCCCTCCGGTATCGTTACACTGGTCAAGCTGGCACAATCCGCAAATGCCCTGTATCCTATGCTTGTTATCTCTATCCCATTAATCTTAGCCGGAATTACAACCTTTTTTGCTTCTCCTGTATATCCGGTAATTGTAATTCCATCCTTAGCTTCTTCATATGTAAAATCACCATATGTCTTTGACTCTTCCGCCTGTGCTGTCATACCGACCCCACCACACAGCAACACACATAAAATCAATCCCAAGCCCGCATAGATCAGGCTTCTTATCTTCTTTTGCATCATTTTCATTCATCTCTCCTTTTCTCTTACGCTCCTTGTTTTTATAAGTTACATTGCTTTTTCCCATTTTTAGAAACAGTGCCAGGTACAAATAAACACAATTTTATCTGTATCTGACACTTTTTGTTTGATGTCCCTAAAAAAGCATAAACATTATAAAAAAAAAGACTGTCAATAGTCCACAAGATATTTCTTATTTATTTAGATTTTGACAAAAAATCCAGATACAGCATTTCTGCCATATCTGGACTTCTACTAAAATATACATGTTATCTGTTCTGCTTATGTCTTTATCCTATAATTGCCTTAATTTCCGCTTTGCTCATATCGGTTACATCCATGATCTGCTCTAAGGAATAGCCTTTCTTATGCATATTTAAGACAATATTCGCTCTTTCTTCTGATCGTCCAATGACCTTGCCAGCGGCTTCGCCCTTTACATATCCCATTTCTTCTACGCCTTCACTCAGATTGCACATGATCTTCACCTCTTCCCTTATACTGTGTCTGTCTACCGGTATGTCATACTCCTGTTTCATCAGCTTCAATTTTTGTTCTGCCGTCATTGTCTGCGACAATAGCGCTCCAAGCAAGCGATGCAGTTCATATTTTTCTTCCTTGTGTGGTATCTCCTTCGCCAGCCCGATCATCACGATATTTAAAATATCCAGATTTCCTTTCCAGTCCTGTTCGCCAAGTAAATCATCTTTTACCATATGAATATGACTCAGACTGTTCTCTTTCATATTCATACAGATCCAGATGGAATACACCTGTTTGATCTCGTTATAGTCAGAACCTGTAAATTCCCGTTCTTTCTGGGATGACACCAGTCTTGCCGTATAGAAGATTGCCCGATTTAAGATAAAATACTTTGTCGGTTCATTCTTCTGTGCTTCCAGATTGATGATCATTTTTGCCAGTCCATCCCGCATCCGTACATAGAAAATAATATCAAAATATATCTTTCCCTCATCGATCTCGGAATTTTCTGTATTTAGTCCGACAATCCGTTCACCGCTTCTGGCATCTGTCATTTCTTTATTCGTTAGTCCCGGTTCTACCGGAACCTGACCGATATACGGTTCGCCCTCGATCAATGAAGCAACCGTATCTGCATCCATACCTTTAAATTCTTCTACTACCCTAATCAGTATATGCGCCAGTATGATCTTCTGTCCAAGCAAGCGCTTGGCGCTGGAATCATACTGTGCTTTCTGATCAGTAGCTTTGGAGGAATATACAATTTCGTTATCCATGTTTCATCTCCTTTCCCGATAAAACAGAATAACATGCATATTTTAGCTTTGTATATTGCCTCCGTCTCTCCAAGTTTGATTGTAACGGATATCCGAACGGAAAACAAGTTTTACCATAAAAAAATCCAGATACAGCATCTCTGCCATATCCGGACTTCTACTAAAATATACACCTTATCTGTGCCGCCTGCACTCTTACCTTAATCTATTTATAACACCATCAACAAAGTTCCCAGTCCGATCAGTACACAGCCAATGATCGACTTCATCGTGAATTCTTCATGCAGGAATACAAATGCAAGAATCAATGTAATAACAACACTCAATTTATCGATTGGCACTACCTTGGATGCATTTCCCATCTGAAGTGCTTTATAATAGCACAACCACGATGCTCCGGTTGCAAGTCCTGATAGGATCAGAAACAGCCAGCTTTTCTTTCCGATCGCGCTAATTCCGGACTGTGTATGTGTCAGGAACACCATACCCCATGACATCACAAGCACAACTGCTGTTCGGATCGCTGTTGCAAGATTCGAATTTACTCCTTCAATACCAACCTTTGCAAGAATTGATGTCAGTGCCGCAAATACAGATGACAACAACGCAAATATAAACCACATATAACTCCTTCTTTCCCTATTCCTTGACGGCTGTATAAAAGACACCGTCCGACATTAAAATGATCATATTGTCGCCCTTGATGTAAAACTGGCCAAGCAGACCAATTCCATTTTCCACAGTAACCATAGGCATACTGTCATTTGCCACATTGATATCCGCAAAACGCAGTTTTCCGTTATAGTCATTTTCAAATTCCTCAGCAGTAACTGTCGAGACTGTATAGACCGGCTGTTCCACCTTTTCATCCCCTATAGAGCATTCATCGGCTGAAAAAGTACAGACAGCATCCAGCATCTTGTCGGCTTCTTCATTTGATACCGCACTGACCGGAGACATAAAATAATTCAAAATCCTGTATGAACCATACCAGGCATTCTCATCCGTCGTCGTTTCACTGGTATTCTCGCTGGTTGATTCCGTCGTGATTTCCGTCTTATTCTCCTGTGTGCCAGTCTGTTCATTTCCGCTTTTCTGGCATCCGAATACTGCTGCCATCAGCATCATGCCAACAAGCACCGCTGTAACTTTCTTCTTCCTCATTTTTGCACCTCACATGTCCCAAGACAAAATAATTATATTCTTCTTTTATTATCTTCTTTTTCATGCAACTGTGCAATCTATGAAATCTTAACTTTTTCTCTTAACTGCCTGCCGGTAAATGAAAAGTGCGGCAACTGCTGTTATCAGTTCTGCTACCCAGAACGCATTCCAGACACCAACAACACCAAAGATACAGCTGAGTACAAAGGCTATAGGAATAATGACAAACACATAACGAAGCAGGGAGATCATCAATGACGGCGTCCCCTTACCAAGTCCCTCTAATGCACCGGATGAAGTCACGGATACCGAAGAAACGATGAATCCGGCACAGATAATCCGAAGTGCCGTCGCACCCTCCGTGATCGTTGCCTGATTATCCGAGAACATTCCGATCAATTTATCCGGGAAGATCAGGCAGATCACTGTTCCAAATACCATGATCAGACCAATGATCGTAAGTGTAATATTATAAATGCTACGGACACGTTTGTGCTCTCCTGCTCCGTAATTATAGCCAATCACCGGACGCATACCCTGGATCATGCCATTTGCAGGAAGATATAAAAATGTCTGCAATTTGTAATAGATTCCAAGGATCACAACATAGATCTGTGAATAGGTGCTCAATATCGCATTCAGTGCAGTCGTAAGCAGGGACGGAAGTGCCATATTAAGAATAGCCGGAATACCGATCGCATACAACTTCCCTGTCAGACGATCCTCTGTATGCAGATATCGTCTGCCGATCTTTACGGATATCGGACGGAACACATAGACAAACAGATAGATCAGCAGGGTAAACACCTGTCCAAGTCCGGTTGCAAGTGCCGCGCCCCGGATTCCCATTTTCGGAAATGGTCCGATACCAAAGATCAATAGAGGATCTAATACAATGTTCATCAGACATCCGCAGCCAAGTCCGACCATCGTAACAACCATTCTTCCAACTGCCTGATAGATCTTCTCAAATGACAGATCAATGGAAATAATAACAGAAAATGCAAATACGATCACCGAATACTGAATTCCCATCTGAACAACTGTCTCATTCGATGTGAACATCCGCAGAAATCCCGGCATGATCCGGATACAGACTACTGTCATGATCACACCATGAACAACAGAAAGAAGAGTACCCTTTGACGCAGCTGCATTTGCCTTGTCCGGTTCCTTTGCGCCGAGATAGAATGCGATCACCGCATTGATTCCCACGCCAAAACCGATGGCTACCGCATTTACAAAATTCTGGATCGGAAAGACAAGTGACAGAGCTGTCATCGCATCCTCGTTGATCTTCGCTACAAAAAAGCTGTCCACAATGTTATACAAAGAATTGACCAACATCGATAATATCATCGGAAGTGCCATTGACAAAAGCAGCGGCAGCACCGGTCGTTCTTTCATAAATTCTTCGTTCATACATTTCTCCCTCTCTACATAAAAACGCCACACAGTTATAAATGGTTTCACTTATAGCTGTGTGGCGAAAAGATGACTTATTTATTATCCGGAAAAATCCACTTCATTCGTTTTCGTGGGTATTCTACCATATTTTTTCAGAATGTCAATAACTGCTTAGCGAATATAGTATACTCTGTTATCCTTTCTTGGAATAACATCAGGATACGCTCCATCCGTAAATCCAAGTGCGCAATGTCCGACACCGATATAGTCGCCGGTGATTCCAAGGCCTTCAAGGATCTGCTTTCCTTCTTCGCTTTCGAATTCTTCTTTTGCACGATGGATCCAGCAGCTTCCGATTCCAAGATCATGTGCGGCAAGCATCAGATTTCCCATCGTCAGGCTTCCGTCATAGACAGCAGTCGGACAGGATGCATCTGCCAGTACGATCAATATAACAGGTGCTCCGTAAAATGGATCAAAGCCTTCCTCCCAGCCGCCGATCTTACGGTTCATCTCCATGATCTTATCCCGCATCTCTTTATTTGTTACCGCAATAATGATCGGAGACTGCAAGCCTCTGCCGTTTGCAGCAAATGTTCCTGCTTCAATGATCTGATCCAGAACATCCGCCGGAACCATATCCGGTTTGAACTTCCGGATACTTCTTCTTGTCTTCATCTCATCCAAAACAACACTCATCTTAAAATCCTCCTTATTACAAGTACTGGCATAATTCATTAGATGGTGTCAAGCATGTTGACTTTACCAATCAGGGAACGCTTCCGCTCGTTTCCACTCTGTGTAACTTCGAACTAACCTCGGCCAAGCCTCGCTAAGGTCTCAGTTACTCCTGCAGCGGTACTAAGATGCCGCCTTTGCGCCATCAAGTACCGGCGGACTCAAATGTCCCTGTATTGGTAAATCAACATGCTTATACACCATCTTATGAATTATGCAATTACAGCAAGCTCTTGCGGAGTTCTGCTCCGTCTTTTGCGCTCAAGTACGCCGGTGCTATATCGAACACGGTCTTACATCCGCTCTGTCCTTCTTTGTACAGACGGTATGCTGCTCTTGCATAAGCCACGATGACACAGGATGTGAATTCCGGGTTGGAATCCAGCTTCAGGCTGTATTCGATCACATGATTATTTTCCAGATTCCAGCCGGTCTTACCGGAGCGGATCACAAATCCACCATGAGGAATTCCGCTGTGGTTTGCCTTTAATTCTTCTTCGCTGATAAAATGAACCGTCGTGTCATAATCGGCAAAATAGTTTGGCATATTCTTGATCGTTTCCTCAACTTTTACAGGATCGGCACCGTCCTCTAATACAACAAAGCACTCTCTTGTGTGCTTCTGTCTGGTTGTAAGTTCGGGATTCTCACCATTTCTGACTGCTTCCAGTGCTGCTTCTACAGGGATCGTATACTGCTTGCCATCCTTAACACCCTCTACACGACGGATCGCATCGGAATGTCCCTGGCTGACACCTTTTCCCCAGAATGTATAATCACGGCCTTCCGGTAAGATCGCATTTGCATACATACGATTTAAAGAGAACATACCCGGATCCCAGCCTACTGAGATGATGCCGACATGACCGTTCTTCTTTGCGGCAGCATCTACATTTGCAAAATGCTCCGGAATTCTTGCATGTGTATCGAAGCTGTCTATAACATTGAACATCTCTGCATACTTTGGTGTCTGCTCCGGCAGATCGGTAGCACTTCCGCCGCAGAGGATCATGACATCAATCTTATCCTTCCACTGCTCCACATCATTTACAGAACAAACGGCTGCTCCCTCTGTTAATATCGATACTGTCTCCGGTGCACGTCTGGTAAATACCGCTACAAGCTCCATATCCGGATTCTGCTTGATCGCACACTCAACACCCCGTCCAAGATTTCCATATCCTAAAATACCTATTTTCATGTTTCATACTCCTTTGCAAAATTACTCTTCTTTCAGTTTAATGATTCAAAAAGAGCCTGTCAACTTTTTCATTGACAGACTCTCATTTCTTTTTCTCAATAATATAACTCTACTTTAAACGGTCTTCCTCCGTGATCTCACGAATAACTCTGCATGGATTTCCGGCAGCCAGTACTCCCGATGGAATATCTCTTGTAACTACACTTCCGGCTCCGATCACAGAACCGCTGCCGATCGTTACGCCGCCACATACTGTTACATTTCCTGCCAGCCAACAGTTATCTCCGATCGTGATCGGCTTCGCATATTCCCGGTCTGTATACACGCCGTCTTCCCTCTTATAAATGTTGCGCTCCTGAAACCGGAACGGATGCATCGGTGTCAGCAGAGAAACATTCGGTCCCATAAATACATTGCAGCCGATCTTAACAGGTGCACAGTCCAGACAGGTAAAATTAAAGTTCGCATAACTGTTCTCGCCTATCTCGGTAAAGCAGCCGTAATCGAACTGAGCCGGTCCCTGAAGATATACATTCTTGCCCTTATTCGGAATCAGCTCTGCCAGGATCTTCTCGCGTTTCTCATCCGTCTCAAAGCAGTCATTATACTCTTTACTCAACCGATGCGCATTCTGTCTTAATCGTATTAATTCATCATCAGATGGATCATAAACGGATCCTGCTATCATTTTTTCTCTTTCTGTCATCTTAATATGCCTCCGTAGAAAAATATTGGAAACTTCTTATTCTATCTCAGCCCGTACCTCTTTTGTGATCGTTTCACCGCCATTCTGATACCAGTTCTCGACAAAACGGTCAAATTCATCGAGTGAACTCTCACCGGTTACAATCTTCAGATAGGTGTCACTTTCCAGATTCTCAAGGCTCCACCAGTCTGTGACCATCGTTTCCGTTTCTCCGAAATATAACGACTCTACTTTGTTCGTCCTTCCATCGTTTAAGATCCTACAGGCTGTGATACGGGAAGTGTACGCCGCCCAATCTTCCGCACTGGCATTCTCCGCATCCTTCAGATAGGATTCGCATGCCTCATAATAGGAATATTCCAGTACGTTCAGATCATCTGCGGATTTGTCCCCCGCAAATACATGATTCAGTTCTCCATAGCAGATCTGTAAAGCATTGTTGTAATCTACATTGATCGCAAACGGTCTGGCGGTAGGGTCTACATTTTCTTTATAATAATCGACAATCTCCTGATTGTCTCTGTCATTATACCGCAAATAGTCAAATAATACACTAACAATCTTACATGCGATCTCCGGATATTCATAACCCTTACGCACTACAATATACTTACCGGAAGGATTCTGTGTGTGATAACTGGTAAGTCCGGATTCCTCTGTTGCGATCAGATAAGGTTGCCACTCGGCATCTTTATTCTGTTCCACTGCCTGCATCAGCGGGTTATTCGGTGCCCACCAGGGGCCAAAGAAAGAACCGCATTGGCCATCCACGATCAGCTCGATCAGGTTACTGCTCGTCCGCATCAGAAAATCCTGATCCAGAATTCCCTCTTTATACAACTCATGGATATGGGCAAGTGCCTCTTTCGCCTCCGGCTGAACCGAACCATAGACAACATTGCCGTCCTCATCATAAATCCACTGTTTCGGAAATGCACCATATGCGGCAAATATAATATCTAATGTATATTCGCTGCTATAACCACAACCGCCGCAGAGACTGGTATCACATACAAGCCCTACGGTATTTCCTTCCCCATTATGTCCGGGATCTTTTTCTTTAAATTGTCTTATGATCTCTTCTACATCCGAGAGTGTTCTCGGTGCGGATAGCCCAAGTGCATCCATCCAATCCTTACGAAGCCAGATCAGATTCGGTCCGTCTGAGATATTCGTTTCCGGTATCGCCATGATCTTCCCGTCAAAGGTTACAACATCAAGGATATCCCGACCATAGCTTCCATATATATTCTTGATCGTATCGCTCATGCAGTTATTATAGCTGTCTGTCAGATCTGCGATCATATCATTATCCACCAGATACTGAAGCTCATCCAGATCCTCCACGATCATCACATCCGGCAGATCATTCTGTGCGATCACCATGGTCACATTATCGGTATATTGCTCATCCATAGCCTCAAACACATCCTGATTTTGAACATTCAGCCTTTCATTCAACAGCCTTGTATAAGCATTATTTTCATATGTCTCGCCATCCGGGAGATTGGAATTATTTGCTCCGGACAGCTTACCCAGTGTGTAGGTAAGCTGTTCCGGATATTTTCCGTAAGGTGTCGTTCGGGCTGTATATAACGCAGCTTCATATTCTTCTTTTGTCTCCGCATTCTCCCGGGTGGAGGGGGTAACCCCGGAATCACCGCATCCACATAAGATCAATAAATTTATAATCAGCACACATAAAATAATCTTTTTTAAATACGAACCTGTTATCATATACATTCCTCTGTTTCAACCAAACTATAAGCAAATAATCATATGATCCCTTAACCTTTTACACCACCGGAGAAGCTCTCACGATAACACTTCTGCATAAACATGAACAGAATGATGATCGGAATTGAGATCAGCACCGCACCGGCTGCAAAGGAATTGAACCATGGATACACATATTCTTTCTCTAACATATTCCAAAGTCCGATAGATACGGTATAGTAATCCTTATTTGCACGGCAGATAACCTTTGCAAATACGAAATCAATCCAAGGAGCAAGGAAGGAATTCAGAACCGTATATACGATGATCGGACGGCTTAACGGAATAATGATCTTAGTAAACGACTGCCATCTGGTTGCTCCGTCCAGATAAGCTGCTTCCTCGATTGACTTCGGAATCGTATCAAAGAAGCCTTTTGCAATGTAGAACTGTAAGCCTGCACCACCGGAATAAACCAGGATAAGTGCAACACGGATCAAGGATCCTTCTGACAGTCCGATCGCCTTTAAGATATAATAAACTGCGATCATAGCCATGAATCCCGGGAACATACCAAGGATCAATGCTACATTCATAAATGGGCGTCTCAGTCGGAAACGCATTCTCGACATACAGTATGACATCGCCAATACAAATACTGTAGATATTATACAGGAGAAGATCGCAATAATCAAAGTATTCATGAACATCTTCGGAAAATTCAGGATACCGGTATCTGTAAATAACTTTGTGTAATTGCCAAGAGTATACGCCTTTGGCAGCAATGTAGAAACATACTGTCCTTTTTCTGCACGGAAACTGATCAGAACGATCCACAGGATCGGGATCATCCAGATTACGGAAAGAATTACCAGTATAATATGAACAACGATATCCGATGGTGTAAGCTTCTGTTTTCCATTTATTTTCTTACCTGTTTTAGTCATTACTGGAATCCCTCCTCGTCTTTATAAGATGTTGTATTATGATAGGTGATCAGAGATACGATCGCAAGAACGATAAATGTCATGATACCGATAACCGCACCCAGATTATAATACTGATTATCAACTGTCAGCTTGTAGAGCCAGGTAACCAGAAGATCGGTCTTTCCTGCTGTCTTTCCAACCGGAATCGGTGCTCCGTTTGACAGAAGATAGATTACATTAAAGTTATTAATATTACCTGCAAAGGTCGTGATCAGATATGGAGCTGTTACAAATAACATATATGGAAGTGTGATCTTAAAGAAGATCTTCACCGGTCCGGCTCCATCTACTTTTGCGGCCTCATAGATATCTTCCGGTATACTTTGTAAGATACCGGTTACCTGCATGATAGTAAATGGAATACCGATCCAGATATTGATCACGATAACCATGATACGGGCAATGGTTGCGTTGCTCCAAAACGGAATTGCATTGTCGATGATATGATGATTCAGTAATAAGGTATTTACGATACCATTCTGACTGAAGATCGTACGCATCAAAAGCAGGGATACAAACTGTGGAACGGCTGCGGATAACATGAAGATCGATCTCCACACACCCTTACATCTTGTTCCCTTTCGATTGATGACCATTGCAAGGATCATACCGAAGATATAGTTGGTAAATGTCGCAGCAACCGCCCATACCAGTGTCCATCCGAGAACAGACCAGAATGTACTTCCGACTGCGTCATTAAAATTCAAAATCTTGGCAAAGTTTTTCAGTCCTACCCAGTTAAACAATACCGTATGGGAATCCAGCTTACTGTAATTTGTAAATGCCATACAGATCATGAATACGAGCGGCAGGATCGTAAAGACAACAATCCCGAGTACCGGAAGTGGGAGCAGAAACATATGAAGATTTTTATCAAATAAACTCTTAATATCATCTGTAAATCCCGGAACTTTCTTCCCTGCATCATGCAGGCACTGTGCACGATATGCGCTCTCGACACTGACTACCCAGAGGCATACAAATGCAAATATGATAAATACCGTGGCTACTCCATATAATAACATCAAAAGAGAATTATCACCCTGTGTATATTCAAATATGCCTTTTGCATCATTCCACACCTTCTCCTGTTCTGCTCCTCCCAGATGGAAGAAATCGGTCAGAAGAGATGCACCGTTTTTTATCATGAAATAAATAAATATGCTTTCAAGTACCAGAAATGATAAACCTTTTACAAACTGTTTTCTGACAATGTTTCCGAATCCCATGATCAGGAACGATAATCTGGTGATCCAGTCACCATTTCTCATGGCCTTGAAAACAGTATATGAATAATCACTTCGTCTTATTTTTTTCTTTTTGCTTACTGTTGCTTCAGCCATCCTGACACCTCCGTCTCAAAGTAAATGTTACGTTTTTACGTTTCTTTCATAAAATAAAGTGTTCCACCACCCCTGTGGAAATGGAACACTCTATCTTATGATCTGTTTATTTTTACTCTGCTACATCTGTGTTCAATGATGTATTGAATGCTTCTGTCTGCTCAGCAGCATTATCATGTGTAACTTCACCGTTTAAGAGTGACTTACCAAAATTCTCTGCTGGTGTCCAGAAGTTACTCATCTTAGGTACGAACGGCTGGATTATAGATGTATTGTTGAAGGTATCATTCTGAGCTGTTACTAATGCATCATTCTTTACCGTATCACTCTCTAAAAGATTTGTGTTACAAGGAACAATGCTTCTTGCTTCATAATGTGACTGCTGTGATTCTTCGTTACCAAGGTACAGGGCAAGTGCTACTGCTACCTGTGGATATTCACAGTTTGGATTTACACCGATTGCCTTTGAACCGGCGAATGAAAGTAACTGCTTGTCAGATCCGCCGATCTTGGCTGTAGGCATAGCTGCGATTCCAAGATCATCACCAAGTGCATCATGTAATGCCTTATAATCCCATGAACCGGAGAACATAGCTGCGATAGATCCATCTGTCATACCGGAAATACCGACACCGGATTCATCATTTACAAAATTCTTATTTGCTACAAGATCTACAAGGTAATCTGTAACAGCCTTTCCATTGTCTCCGCCAAAGTTGATTCCTGCGTCGTTATCTGTACCATCACCGAATAATGTACATCCGTTTGCAAGATAGAATGCTGCATCATACCAGCTGTTTGTAAGAGGAAAAGCAACTTTTCCTTTTTCAAGCATTGTATCAAGGCTCTTTACATCGCTGTCTGAATATACTTTCTTGTTATAGTATAAAAACCATGTATTTGTTGTAAACGGAACACCATAGATTCCGCCATCTACTGTGATAGAATCCACAACTGCCTGTGAGTTCGTTGACTTTACATAGTCTGCTGTGCTTCCGCCTAACTCCGAGATTGCATTTGCATCGATCAGTGTCTGTAACTGGTCGTTTGCGAACATATATACATCTGCTGATGCGGATACATCCTGTGTTACGGTCTTTCCTGCATCTGCCTCGCTGCATGTACCGTATTCAAATGAAAGATCCCAGTTTGGATGTTCCTTATTAAATGCTTCACATCTTCCCTGAAGCCATTCACCATAATCCGGTGACTGATCCTCGGCAGGTCCCCATACTGTAATTGTTGCTTTAATGTTTTCCTCTTCTGCAGATGCATCAGTACTCTCTCCTGATGTTGCCTCTGCATTTGATGCTGTTGTGGAATCCTTGGATGTATCATCCTTCTTATCTCCACATCCTGCGAGTAATGACATGCACATAGCTCCTGCCAGTGCAATCGCTGCATACTTTCTTAACTTCATAACCGTTCCTCCTTTAAATAAGTCATGTTTTTTTGTTTGTTTTTTAATACTTTTGCAGTACCTTTACCTTATGACATTATTATAAAAAGGAACCGTTTCATCGTATATATCAATAATTTCAGAAACATGTTGTTTTTTTATGAATGTTTGATTTCTGCATGCAGTTCTTTTGGAAAATGGATCGTGACGGTCGTTCCCCTGCCAACTTCACTGTCGATACAAACCGCATATTCCGCGCCATAATACAGTTTGATACGTTCATTGACATTTCGCACACCATAGCCCTTTGAATCGGCAGTCAGTATCATGTCTGCCTGCTCCTTCGTCATGCCGACGCCATTATCGGATACCGTAAACCAGATGTCGGTATCATCTGCTTTTCCACTGATGCAGATCTCTCCCCTGCCATCCTGTTTCAGATCTACGCCATGATGGATCGCATTCTCAAGAATCGGCTGCAAGATCAGATTTAAAGTCTCATATTTTAAAATAGAATCATCGATATCATAGATGACATCGAAGCTGTCATCATGCATCGTAAGCTGGATATCCAGATATGCTTTGATGTTCGCGATCTCATCCCGGACAAGCAGGATATTCTTTCCCTTATTTAACGCTGTCCGGTAAAAGGTGGACAACGACAACGTGATACGGCTGATATCCTCCTGGTCTGCCTCTAATGCTTTCCAGTTAATGATAGACAGGGAATTATACAGGAAATGCGGATTGATCTGCGCCTGTAACGCCCGCATCTCATATTCCTTTTCTTTGATCTTGCTTCGGTATACTTCATTGATCGTTGCATCCAGACGCTTCGTCATACTGTTATAACCATTGATCAGATCACCGATCTCATCCGTACTGTCATTCTCAATCTCCATACCAAGATTTCCGGTTTCCAGATTGCGCATTTTCTTCTGAAGCTTACTGATACGTTTCGTTATGAACTCGGAAATTATACGGATACATGCGATTGCTGCCATCAGACTGACCAGGATTGCGGCAGCAGCAATTATTAAGATTGGCTGAACCGAAGAAATGATCAGCCGATCCGGCTTATAGATCCAGATCTTCCAACCGGATGCCTTCGACTCCCGCTTAATAAACTGATAACCAGAATCCTTCTGCCCTACTGTTGCAAAGAACTGTTCCTCTGATAATTCATACGGCTGTTTTTCTTCTGTAAATACACTCTTTTTAAAGATGCAGTTACCTTCTGCATCCTCTATCACAACACCATAATTATCAAATACTGTTTCGTTATTAAACGGCTGGAATACGCTGTCATAATCTACCCCTACATAGAGCAGACCTTTTGCCTTTTTCTGCTCCAGCATAGCCATGCGGTTTAACGAATAAGCAGTCTTATCCTGCCCGTTCACGATCCAGTGGATCTGGTTATCACCGACCATCCCATAATTTTCTTCTTCATTTTCAAGTGTCGTAAGCGGTGCGATCGTACTGCCGTGCTTCACCTGACAGGCATCCGTATAGATCGTTACCTGCTTTACATCATCATGAAAATACATAATAGAAGAAAGCAGGGGATCTATGACACTTGCCACCTGCTCATAATTCTGATATGTACTCTGATCTGAGCTTAAGATCTTCGCGATCGACTGATTATAGGATATATAATTAGAAAGATTGTTATAAATCTCTAACTCATTATCAAGCGCATCCGTCGTCTGTGTCAGATACGATTCCAGGATCATTGTCTCACGATCCCACAGGATCTTCTTCATCTCATGGTAGGTGATCGTCAGCGTGATCATGATCGGCAGAAGCCCAGCAAGTATATAAATGACCAACAGCTTGCCGGATAATCGCAGATTCTGGAACCCTCTTTTTATCCTTTTATCTATCCGTTCTTTATGCATCCGCCTGTCCTCCGCTCTCTCTGAATTTCTGCGGACTCACGCCAAAGAACTCACGGAAGCTGGAACAGAAATAAGACACATTCGGATATCCACATGCCACACTGATATCTACGATCTTCGTCATGCTGTTCTCTAACATATCCTTTGCCTGTTCCATCCGGTATGCCTTGATGAATTTGCTTAGATTCTGTCCGGTCTCCTTCTTAAATACCGTACTTAGATAGCTCGGTGCAAGATGTACCATATCCGCCAGCATATCGATTCCAAGCTCACTTCCATAGTTCCGGTAAATATACTGCTTCACCAGTTCCACTTCCCGGTGCGCCGTCTGTGTCTTTCCTGCAAAACAGGTTTCCAGTCTCCGGATCGCTTCTTCGACAAGCTCCGTCAACACCTGAAAATCTGTCGCCATATATAATTTCTCAATGTCTTTATTTAACTCTGCTTCGTCTGTCTCATCGATGCTTCCGTAGATATCCTTCATCAGATTCGAGAACAGAAACTTGATATAGATCTGGGAATACTCTGTCTTATGTCTGTACTTCTCACAGAATCTCTGAAAATGCTCCCGGAGTGCTTCCACATCCTTCATCTTGATATCCTGTTTCATCTGCTTCATAAAGGTGTCGTCATCGAACTGGATAATACCCGGAGTCTCGTCCTCCATGTTCGGATAAAATACATGGATCTCCGGATGGTAGAATTTGTTCTCCATCAGCACTTCGAGTTCTTCCATCTTATCTGCCACTTCGGACAGATCACCGATATCAGAGGATATTGCTATGTAACAGTCAGCATCATAATCGTCTTTGATGATCTTTACGATCTCATTTGCCTTACGGAGAATATTCATCTCATCCCCTAAGAATAAGATCTCCTGCTGCTGGTTCAGGTTCAGATATTGCAGGATCCCAATTGACTTTAAGTTCTCGTTCTCTTTGAAATCCACTCCGCGTCTGCCGAAGAAATCATGATTGAATTCCATCAAAAGCATATTTCTGAATTTACCCAGATCAAGCGATAATCCGCTGTATTCCTGTCTGAGCTTCGTAACATCCGTTCCGTTCAACAGCATATAGAGCGCATGCTCATATAAGAATTCCATGCTCTTGTTCTTCAGCTCGTCCGAAGCCTTTGCCTCTTCCAGTTCATTTACGACCTTATTCAGTGTATTCTTGAATTCATTTGGATCGACCGGCTTTAAGATATAATCAACAACACCCAGCCGGATCGCTTTCTTTGCATAGTCGAATTCATTGCATCCGCTGAATATGACTGTGCGCAGCTTTTTCTTTTCCTTCACAACATGGTCGATCAGTTCGATTCCATCCATGAAAGGCATCTTTACATCTGTAAGCAGGATATCAAAATCTTCTTTCTCCAGCTTCTCCAGTGCATCCACACCATTTACCGCTTCTGCAATCTCAAATTCCAGATTCAGTTTTTTTAAGAGAAACCGGATACCGTTTCTTTCTATCTTCTCATCATCTACGATCAATATCTTGTACATATCTATCAACGCCTTTCTATGGTGGAAATATATATCTTATTTTAACACATTTTACAGCTTCCAGATATCTTTATTATATTCTGCGATTGTACGATCAGAGGAGAAGAAGCCTGCCTTACTGATATTTACCAGAGTCTTCTCAGCCCAGCCCATACGATCTTCATAATCGGCAAGCACCTGTTCCTTTGTCTTTATATAATCACAGACATCAAGAAGTGTCATAAACCAGTCTTTTACGATCAGCTCGTTATGAAGTCTGGTAAGAGCTTCCTTCTGACCGATCGCAAGCAGCTCATCACTCACGATGAAGTCTACCAGCTTCTTGATCTCCGGCTTCTCATAATACTCTCTTGCCACATAGTCTGCCTTTGCATAATGCTCGATCACTTCCTCACTGGATTCACCAAAGAAATAAATGTTATCCTCGCCAACCAGCTCTCCGATCTCTACATTTGCACCGTCACGGGTTCCCAGAGTAACCGCACCGTTTAACATGAACTTCATATTTCCTGTTCCGGATGCTTCCTTGGATGCCAGTGATATCTGCTCTGAGATATCGCATGCCGGAATAATCTTTGCTGCCTTTGATACATTATAATTCTCGATCATGACAACTTTCAAGTACGGACTTACCTCAGGATCATTGTCGATCAGCTCCTGCAGGCAGAGGATCAGATGAATGATGTCCTTTGCGATCGTATAAGCAGGTGCAGCCTTCGCTCCAAATATAACTGTGACCGGAGTCTCCGGCAGGTGTCCCTTCTTGATCTCAAAATATTTGTAGATCACCCAGAGGGCGTTCATCTGCTGACGCTTGTATTCATGCAGTCTCTTGACCTGAATATCAAAGATCGAATTCTCGTTGATGTCGATTCCCTGTGTCTCTTTCAGGTAGTCCTTTAAGACTGCCTTATTGCTCTTCTTGATCGCAAGGATCTCTTCTAATACGTTCTTATCCTTGTAGTAAGAAGCCAGCTCCTGTAACTTATCGGCATCCTTCTTGTAGTCCGGTCCGATCAGCTCTGTGATGTAGGCTGCCAGCTTTTCATTGCAATGTAATAACCATCTTCTGAATGTGATACCATTTGTCTTATTGTTGAATTTCTCAGGATAGATCTCATAAAATGGATGCAGTTCTGAATTCTTCAGGATCTCGGTATGAAGATAAGCAACACCATTTACACTGTGGCTGTAATGCATATCGATATGTGCCATATGCACACGGGAATCTCCATCTATGATATAAACACGCTCATCCTTATAACGGTTTCTGACCTTTTTATCCAGCATACGGATCACAGGCATAAGCTGTGGAACGACCTTCTCCAGATAAGCAACCGGCCATTTCTCCAATGCTTCTGCAAGGATCGTATGATTGGTGTAAGCACATACATCGGTTACGATCTCTGTTGCTTCATCAAAGGAAATGCCTTCTTCCATTATCAAACGGATCAACTCAGGGATCACCATAGATGGATGTGTGTCATTGATCTGAATGGCTGCGTAATCTGCAAGGTCATGGAGATTCGAACCTTTCTCCTTTGCCTCTGCAAGGATCAGCTTCGCACCATTTGCAACCATGAAATACTGCTGATAGATACGAAGCAAGTTACCGGCTTCGTCACTATCATCCGGATAAAGACAGAGTGTCAGGTTCTTCTTGATATCTGTCTTATCAAAGTTAATGCCATCCGGCTCCATGATGCTCTCATCCACGCTCTCGATATCAAACAAATGCAGCTTATTTGTGCGGTTCTCATATCCTGTCACATCAATGTCATACATTCTGGACTGAACAGTACAGTTTCCGAACCGGATCGTGTTGCTTACATCGGTCTTTGTCAGCCAACTGTCTGCCTCGATCCACGGATTTGCAGTCTCCTTCTGATAGTTATTCTCAAATACCTGCTTGAACAGACCCATATGGTAATTTAATCCGATACCATCTCCCGGAAGTCCGAGTGTTGCCATCGAATCAAGGAAGCAGGCTGCCAGTCGCCCAAGTCCGCCATTTCCAAGGGATGGTTCCGGCTCTACTTCTTCGATGTCATAGATGCTCTTACCGTTTTCTGCCAGCACCTGTTTTACTTCATCGAAGATTCCAAGATTGATCAGATTGTTGGATAACAGCTTACCGATCAGGAACTCTGCTGATATATAGTAAACCTTTTTCTTGCCATCCTCTGTAACCTTGTCCTCTGCTAATTCTTTTGTCATATCAAGCAGCGCAAAATAGATCTCCTCATTGCTGCATTCTTTGATCGTTTTATTATATTTTTTCTTACAAATCTCTGTTAACATCATATCCTCCTTACAAAAATACTGCTTCACAGCATTTCTTCCATATACTCTTGTTAATTCCCTTAATCTGTCTCTGATCTCGTCTGTAAATTCACCCTTCTTCATCCGCCAGCGCCAGTTTGTCCCGATCGTAGACGGAAGATTCATCCGTGCTTCGTTATCCTTTCCAAGCAGATCCTGCATCTGAACGATAACTGTATCGGCAGGGCTCATATATAATACCTGCATCATCTTCTCCGGGATCTCCTGCTCATCTGCCGCTCCCAGATATTTCATCATAAATGTAAGATTGTCCTTTGATGCATTCTCGATATATCCTTTTAATGTGTCATTATCGTGTGTTCCGATATAGACAACGTAATTCTTTTCGTGATTATGCGGTGCATGTTCATTCTCGGCATTTCCGTCAAATCCAAACTGTAAGATCTTCATTCCCGGATAGCCGGATTCCTTCACCAGCTTCTGTACCTCCGGCACAACGACTCCCAGATCTTCTGCGATCACCTTTGCATTTCCTCTGGCACTGTCGATCGCATCTACAAGCTTCTTTCCCGGACCTTCCAGATAGAATCCGTTCTTTGGCTCTCCATCTGCCGGAATGTTGTAATACCGCACAACCCCGATGAAATGATCGATACGGATCACATCATAGAGACTGGCTGATTTACGAATCCGGTTCTTCCACCAGGAGAACCCATCCTGTTCCATACGATCCCAGTCATACAAAGGATTGCCCCATTTCTGACCGTAATCGGAGAATGCATCCGGTGGACAACCGGCTACACACACAGGTTGTAGATTCTGATCTAACTGAAATTGTTCTGTATTTGCCCATACATCTGCACTGTCCAGTGCTACATAGATTGGAATGTCGCCGATCAAACTGATACCATGACGGTTGGCGTAAGATTTGAGTGTCTTCCACTGCTCATCGAATTTGAACTGAAGGAACATATAGAATCCGATCTCGTCGTGTAACTGTTCCCTGCACGTACGAAGTGCTGTTTCTTCTCTCTTTAAAACCGGTTCTTCCCAGCTTAACCATTCTTTGTTCTCATGGTCTGCCTTGACCGCCATATAAAGGGCGTAATCCGGAAGCCAGTTTTCATTTTCCGTGAGAAATTCTGCATACTGCTTCGATGTCTCATGCTTTGATCTGCCATATGCTTTTCTCAATACCTCAAACCTTTGTCTGTACAGGCGGGCGTAATCGATGTCAGCCGGCTGATCGTACCAGCTATATGCATCTACCTCCTCCTGTGTCAGTAAACCTTCATGAATCAGAATGTCGAAGTCGATAAAATAAGGATTGCCTGCAAATGCTGAAAATGACTGATACGGACTGTCACCAAAGCTGGTTGGTCCGATCGGAAGCACCTGCCAGTAACGCTGACCTGCCTCCTTCAACCTGTCAACAAATTCATATGCCTCTTTCCCCAGAGATCCAATTCCATAAGGGGATGGAAGGCTGCTGATCGGCAGGAGGATTCCTGCGCCACGCTCTAACGCATTCTTCATGTCTGATACCTCTTTATTAAATTTTCTATTGAACAGCTATCCATTCGCCTGCATTTAATAAAGGTAAAGGTAAGGTAAAGGTCGTATATTCGGAATGTCTGTTCTGGTTTGTATTCTAATATCTTTTTCATGCTATTTCTTGCATAATAAGAGCATTTTATGGTACTATTCTATCATCCAAAAAGCATTCAGCTACTATATCTTATCAAACAGGTGGACGCTTCCGCTCGTTTCCGCTCTGTGTAACTTCGAACTAACCTCGGCTAAGCCTCGCTAAGGTCTCAGTTAGCCCTGCAACGGTACTAAGATGCCGCTTGTGCGCCATCTACACCACAAGGGTGCGCTTTCGTTCTAAGCTCGTGTAAACACTCACTAAGTACGAAATGTGAGGACCGGCGGTCTCAAATGCCACTGTTTTGATAAGATATAGTAGCTGAATGATATTATAATAAGGCAGGTATATATATGAATAGTCTTGAATATGAAAACTATATGGAAACGAAGGCGCACGCCGATCCGCTTTTCCCTTACAACACCTATCTGTGTTCGATCCCGCTCGACTTCAATGCCGTTCCGCTCCACTGGCATCCATATATGGAGATCATCTATATTAAGAAAGGAAAAGGCAATGTAACGCTGGATTTCACGACGCACTATGTAGAAGAAGGAGATATCATTCTGATCCTGCCGGGAAGGATCCACGGCATCTCTCAGTATGCCTCCTATTCGATGGAATATGAAAATATCATTTTCTCTGTTGATCTGTTTCGATCCAGAAATCATGATACCTTAGACAGTGAATTCTTCCTGCCTCTGCTCTCCGGTGAATTAAATATAAAGAGTATCTATGACCGTGACGATCCATTATATGAAGCCTTGTCCTCCTGTCTGAACCGGGTAGATACCCTCTGTGCATCGACACCAAAAGGATATCAGCTTGCTCTGAAAAGTTGCTATTTTGAATTCTTCTATACCCTGTATGCACATGCAGAGCAAAAGGCAGAGACCTCAGACCGGAAGAATCATACAAAGAATCTGGATCGTACCAAAGCGATCTTATCTTATATCGACCGAAACTACAAAGAAGCAATATCCATTGCGGACATTGCTTCTTACTGTGGATTCTCTGAATCCCATTTTATGCGATTTTTTAAGAATACGATGGGTGTATCCTTTACCACCTATCTGTGTGATTTCCGGTTAAATATCGCAGCCAGACTTCTTGTCACAACCGATGACAGCATCCTGTCCATCGCAGAAAGCTGCGGTTTCTTTAACCTGTCCTATTTCAACCGAACCTTCAAGAAGAAATATAATATCACACCCGGAGAGTATCGGAAACGGTAGTAAACCGTTTCCCTGCATTGTTTACTTTATCTTGAATGATACATACTTGTTGCTATATCCAACATACAGACGGTACTGACCTTTCTCTAACTTTGAAAGATCATACCGGCCTGCCAGATTGAATGTCCAATACTTGCAGCTATGTGCCGGAAGAACATATCCCTCTGATATCGTTATATTCTTTTCGTCTACCTTCTTCCATTTGCCATTTTCATATTTTCTGAGTTCTCTCATATTGCTGAATGTACGTTCTTTATTTGTTCCATTGTACAATACATAAGTAACTACCATATACTCCGGATCAAATTCAACAAGTTCTGTTTTCACAGCTTTTCCCTTGTATGCAGAGGTTGATTTCACAACCTTGATCTTCAGCTTATAAACAACCGTTTCTGATGACGTTCTGTACTTTGCCTGTAAAACTACAGAACCTGCCTTATTGCCTGTTTTAATCTGCATACCATTCTTCGTTTTTACAACCTTGGCAATTTTCTTATCAGATACTTTCCAGTCTGCCTTCCGAAGCTTATTTGATACACCATATACAGCATGCAGGTTATCAAAACTTACCTTTGTGTTTGTACCCATCCATAATTTCCATGCATGTGTTGTAACACCTCCATACACATTATTTCCGCACAATACTGCCTCTGTTGTCTGTTCCGTAGCCTGTACTCCATCATTCGTTTTGATACCAGCTGCATTGCTGTTGATACCTGTTGTTACCACCATGGCAAAAACCAACAGGATACCAGTTAAAGTTTTTAATACATTTTTCATTTAATTTCCTCCTTCATATTTGTCTCTTTTTTAATATACTATATCGTATGCCGACTCCGTCAACAACCCTCCTTTGCAGAAAACGGCAATATATAACAGAAAACGGATAAATTCAACTTCGTTTATACAAAATCGCTCCCTATTCCCTGCCAAATACATCTTTTTTCCGGACAATGATATAGCCGACCACCCACAAAGCAATGATCCAAATGGTCAGATATAATAATCCAAACCGGACAGACAGCGCATCCGCTCCATCACTACTGAAAAAACGGGTGATCATAGCATATCCATGCGGAAGATAACGACTGCCATAATAACTGCTTACGACCAACATCATAAATACAACAACCATACCTGCCGAACTGCTGTACTGTACTGTAAGTATCATCTGAAGAAGAGACTGTATGATGCCAACCATTAATGGCAAAACAAGCAGATTTACAAGCATATCTGATGCCCCAACTCCTATAAAATCTGTTCCATATATCATGTTAGCCAATGTTATATGATCCCTGAATGATATCTCTCCGTACCGTGCCCACGCATACGCAAGTGTTCCAAGCCATGCACATGTAAAATACAGCAGATTCACACAAATACACCAGGCACATTTCGAGCACCACCAGATTGAACGCTTCCTGCTCTTAACCATCATATACATACCAAATCCATGCATATCCTGCCGGATATAATCTCCAACACAGAACAGCAGACACAGATACAGCATAAACCACGTCATTGGAACTCCAAATGAACTATCTCCTGTAAACGAAAAAGGGCTTTGTCCCTGAAATAGATTCAACCCATATTCCCATATTGACAGGTTCTGTCCATACCACTGCCGGAAGTACTCGCCGGCCTGATCGACCATACCACAGGCAATCGCACCAATCAGCACAGCCAGAATATATCGTCCAATATATTTTACCAGCCCCTGCCGGATATCATGTTGAAAAAACTTAACGATCATTCTCCGTCTCCTTTATAATCCTTCCCTCTGACATATAGATTTTCTCATCCGCCAGATAATCCATTTCAGATTTATCATGACAGGCAACGATAATGATACGGTTTTCAGCCGAAAGCCCCCGAATAATTGCACGGATCTCCTGCACTCCATCTGCATCGATCGCATTGATCGGTTCATCTAACAGGATCAGTTCCGGACTTCCCATGATCGCTGCCGCGATTCCAAGACGCTGCCGCATACCAAGTGAATACTTGTAAAATTTTTTCTTATCATCCGGATCCAGTCCCACCTGTTCCAGAACCCGGCGTACTTCTGCCTTATCGACATTTTTCTGAAGACCAGCCAGCATCTCCAGATTCTGTTGCCCTGTATAATCATTTAGAAATGATGGATTCTCAATCAACATACCAACACTTTCCGGAAATGAAATATCTTTACCAAGTATCTTATCTTTGATCCGTATAGTTCCGAAACTTGGATAGATCAGGCCTGCCATTAAACGCATCAACATGGTCTTGCCACATCCATTCTTTCCGCATAAACCGTAGATCCTGCCACCGGTGAATGTATAATTAATATCATCCAGCACGGTAGCTCCCTTGATCACCTTTTTTAAATTTGTAATTTCTATTTTCATTCCATTGCTCCAGTTCTTAATACATCTTTTTTATAGTTACTTGCAGCAAACAGCACTATAAGGATCAGAAACGTTCCTGACATTGATAAGAACAAAGAATGCCAGGTAAGCTTCATGCCTTGTTGTGCGGGATTTGGGATCAGACTAATATTATATGCATTTATATCCGGGATCAGATTATGAACTCCATAATACATACAGCAGTTAAACATCAGTGGCAGGATCGTCAATACAAACCCGTTGTTGCAAAACTGTGTGATCGCCAGCGCCATCAGTGCAAATAAACCGCCATAGATAAAATCTATAAAAATATACCATGCTGCATACAACGCCGGTGCTTCATACACAAGATCCCCCAGAAGTGCCCGTCCCGGTACAACCGACTGCAATGCCATTGGGTCTGTTCCAATAATCGGCATAAAACAGGCAATCGACAGAAAATTAACAAGCAATGGTATTGCTATCACACATCCTCCACTTACAAATGCTGCAATTCCTCTGGCTGTCAGATACCTGCGTCGTCCACATCGTATGATCATCTGCCCGGCATACCCATTGTTCCATTCAGAAAACAACTGGCTTCCATATGGAAGTACTGCCAGAAATGGCAGCAACAGGTAGAATAGCTGATTGCAGGGTGACTGCAGCTCTGTTCCTAACCATCCATCCAGAACACCAATCTCATACCAGTATCCATATTCCTTATCCATTTCCCCGGCTTCCGCAACCTCTTCATATTCAGCATTATTCGGAGCATAAGCATATCTGTAAATCCACACTGTATGGTACAGACTGATCAACAATCCAACCACCAGTGCAATATAAAATCCTTTTGTCCGGAACGCTTTCTTTAATTCCAAGCTTACAACCTGTCTCACTGTTCTCCCTCCATTTCTATATCTGTGATCTGTAATCTGTTTTTCACCGGATATGTTCCGAGAACCATCTCATATACCACCTGATTGTTCTCCACCTGCTCCCATTGTTCTTTTGTTAAGACTTCCTTATATATTTCATAAGGAATATAAAGGGTATCTCCCGATGCAAACGTTCCATCCGCTAATGACGGATTCAGATCACTGAAAAAGAATGGATCAAATTGATTAAATACATGGAAATACTGAATTGAAGGCGTTGTTTCCAGCACATTCTGATCCTGAAGCTTCTCCACTGTATATGCCACCAGCAATAACTTCGTATCTTCTCCTGTACGCCACGATCCCTGATAATGCTGGTATTCCGGATGTTCTTTGAAATAATCCTCATAATTCCATAGAACAGCGCCTTTGATCTGATAAGCTAATCCCCTGTATGTCAGCTTTTCTCCCTGTGCGATCACATACTGTTCCGGCAGTCTGGCATGTGCAGTTACATAACAGATCCGGGCTCCAATTATTAAAAACACAGCAATTGCCAATGCTATACCTGCTATTTTCTTCTTTTTATCCACTTCGTTCTTTTTCCTTTCATAACGCTATGAATCAATCCTGATAAAAATATGCTTTGTATCCTTGTTCACATTAAATGCTGCTCCCATTGTTATATCTGCTCCCGGAATTCCCAGATACCAGGTACACGGATCAAATAACTCAGATGGCTTAACTGACCCATCTTCTCCATAACTAACGCATTGTATCCCTACCTTCACCAGTGCAGATTCTCCCGGCTGAAGTTTAGGTGCTGTCGGATTCTTCGCATCGACAGGATGTTCCGCCGGGTTCGCATAAAATACTTCCGAAAAACTGCCTTTGATCGGATCCGGATCGCCATCCTCAAATCCCAGATCCGGATCATAGGAATATCCATCTGCATTAACCGGTGCCGCGATCAGTTCATTTGGATAATATGCCTGTTTTGAATCACTTTCATTTGTAACTTCAATCTCTGCATAGACGATCATACTTTCGTCCTCTAATTTAATATCAGGATCACTATAATCTTTCCGATAATCTTCACTGGCCTCAAAATCCGCCGGACTGTCATACAGCTTCAACTTCTTCACTTCAAATCCAAAACCACCAAATGACTGCTTGCCATCTTCCATGGTAAAGATATGTTTCTGTTCTGCTGATGCAACATCCTTCTGGATCTGCTGCTGACGTTTCTGTTCTTCCGCTTTCACACTTTCTGAATTTTCCTGTGAAGATGTTTCCTCCTGCATTACATCCTTATGCTTTCTTCTGTAAAAGCCGGCAAAAACAATGCCTGCGATACAGATGATAACAAGAATCACAACTACAAGTTTCTTTTTCATATAAACCTCTCTTTCCTTTTGTTGTCCCATTTTGCTTTATCTATATATTAATAACATGCAATGTGTATGTCAACATTATTTTAGTTTTTCTATACATTTACAAAATAAATGATATATGTTATATTAAAGCCCTGAAATTGAGGTGTTCTAATGGATCGAAAAAGCAACTTTCGACGTGGATCCGTCGAACTAATGGTCTTACATCTGTTAAGCTTACGAGATTACTATGGATATGAGCTGACACAGATCATAAGACAGGAAACGAATGGCGTCATTGATATTCCGATTGGTTCATTATACCCGGCATTATACAAATTAATTGATGCCGGATATATCTCTGATCATAAAGAACAAGTGGGAAAAAGAATGATTCGTATATACTATCACTTAGAGGATAGCGGGAAAACACGATTAGATCTTTTGTTACATGATTACTACCAGACCAATCAGGCAATTCAGGACATTTTAAGATTTAATGGAGATGAACATTATCTTAAATAAAAGCAAAGAAACCAAATGGGAATCCCAACTTACAGGATTCCCATTTGGTTTCTTTGCTTTTATTTTTATTCTTCTACCACCGGAAAATATACTTTTATCTCACAGCCGTCTGCAGCTTCATCAGAGGAAACATCCAGCTCCACATTCAGGTCATGTGCCATTTCTTTTGCAAGATAAAGTCCCATCCCGGTTGCTTTCTTCCGCCTGTCCCCGGAATCTCCGGTAAAGCCTTTCTCGAATACATACGGAAGATCGCAGGCTTTGATTCCCATACCATTATCCCGGACAGACAAAATAATCTTCTCCTGCTTTCTGATACAGGAGATCCAGAGCTGTTTATCCTTTCCTTTGCTGTATTTGATCGAATTGCTGATAAACTGTCCAAGTATAAATGCGAAGCCACGTTTATCGGTAAATAATGTGTTCTCTTTTATATCAAGCTGAACCTGTATCCTCTGTTCTTCTAACAGTGGAGTGAAATCCTCCAACACTTCTTTTACACAGGTTTCCGTATCGACCGACTCGAATCTGTAATCTTTTCTCGCCCCCTTTAAGCGGGCATAATATAACATCTGGTCGATATATCTCTGCATCTGACAGTTGATCCGGTCAAGCTTGCATACCACATCTTCTGACAGCTCGTCTCTGTGATTGTCCAGCATAAATGTCAACAGGGCAAGTGGCGTCTTTACCTCATGCGCCCATGCTTCCACATATTCCTCATAATCATTTAGCTGTAACTTCGTCTGTGCGCATTGATCCATCTGCTCATGTAATATCTGACTGAAGCTTCTGATCTCCACCTGCAGATTCTCCGCATCATGAAGCAGTTGTTCCTCATGGTAGGAATCCGGCATTGCAAGGAATTCATCAAATGCTTTCTTCCGTTTTCTCTCTTTCTTTGCCAGATAAAGAACAGCCGTTACAAATACCAGCAGACTGAACAGAATTACCGATATTGCGATCACCTGAAATGCCTGTGCATCGATCAGCCATAACAGCAGGATACTGAGCAGATCAAGCAGTCCGATGATCCCCAGCCAGAATCTATTCTGTTTTATGATCTGTCCGATCTCCTTTACGGATATATGTTCCATTTTTACCTCTCCAACGTCTGCCCGACAAAACGATATCCGACGCCACGCACAGGAAGGATCTGCTGTGGCATATCAAGATTTGTCATTGTCTTTTTCAGTCTTGTAAGATTCACCTGTAAGGCATTTTCATCGATGAATTCTGCCGTTCCCCATAAGGCAATACAGAGTTCCTCTTTCGTCACGATATCCGATCCGTGCTCTAAGAATATCTCAAGAATCTTTCCCTGATTCTGCGGCAGGATAACAGACTGGTTATGAATGTATAAAGTATAGGTCTGGCGGTCAAGGAGAAATCCATTTCCTTCCAATAGGTTATTTCTTCCCTCATACCGTTTCAACACATTGGATACTCTGGCAAGCAGGCGTTCTTTTCTGCACGGCTTCGTCAGGAATTCATCTGCACCCAGATCCAGCGCATGCAGTTCATCCTGAAGCTGATCTCTCGATGTCAGAACCAGAATCGGTATGGAGCTTTTCTGCTTCAGTTCCCGGCAGATCTGGAATCCACCCATGCCCGGCAAATTCAGATCGAGCAGCACCAGATCCGGGGATGCCGCAAGAATTACTGCTGCCGCATTCTCAAAATCCGTGATGCCGCTGGTCTGATAACCTGCCTTCTGCAATATGGCTTCCAGTTCTTCCCGCATCATATCTTCATCTTCTACCACTGCTATATGCTTCATATCTACTCCTCATCTATCAGTCAAGGTTTCACGCCATCGCCATTGATCTTCATCTGCTCTGAATCTACTCCTCACGTTCCGGTACCATCAGTGTCAGAAGATACCGGTTGCTTGATCGTTTTACAAATGCCATATAGATGCATTCTACCACACAGAGCAGCAAAATCATAGCTACAGCAAGCAGCATGGCATCTCGGATACTATTTGAGATCATACCGGAAACCAGTGTAAGGACGGCGCGCACACCGAAGATACTGCTAATGCCTGCAACGACAACCGGCATACCAAAGTACCAGTTGATCTGCTTTCTTGCGGAACGGCAGAGCAGTTCATATGTTGCTCCAAGCCGGATCAGTGTCTTATATCTACGGCCGGATTTCTGCTGTCCCATCAGGAACTGTACCCCGATCACGGTATTTGCAATGATCAGGAAAATGATCGCCAGATAGATCGTGATATAACTTGCTGCTACGATATAGAACATCCGGCGTCCCATATTTTTCAGATAACTTTCATACTCAATATTTTTTGCTGCAAAATCAATCTGCGCAAGTTTATCATTCATCTGCATGACCGACTGAAGCAGGTTATCTCCCTTGACCTTTGACTGATCCAGCACACCATTCAGATAGATCGTGCTGTCCCATGTATATTTGTCAAATACTTCATCCGGCACGATTAGGGCAAAGGATAACGTAATTGCCCGATCTGTGACAATCGGTGTGGTCTGTATCTTACCGGTCAGATACATCTTATGATCCAGATATGCTACCTCCGGGCGGTCTGCCATAATATCATTTAATATCTCATTAATACCGTCTGATGTAAATTCCGAACCTCTGAATACCGCCACCTCATCATCATCCAGCGTGAGCGGTTCTTTTCCTGCAAGTTCGAGTACATGATTATATCCGCTCAAAGAGATCAGATATGGATATGACACATATTCCAGATTGTTAAGCAGAATATCTTTATCCTCTGAATCCGGCAGTTGTTCTACCCGGCTCATAACGGATGACAGATCAAATACATCATAATCACCATTTGCACCCGGAATAAGATGACCGACCCGCACCTCAAACAGATCGGAGAAATCCTGCTCCAGTCCGTTGTCTGTCAGAAGTTTTTTTACATTTTCCACACCCTGTTTCTGATCTTCTTCGTAATTCTCAAATGTATAATCCATGATATGGATATTTCCCTTTTCATTTCCATAGGAAAACGCGATCACAATTCCTGCTCCAAAACAGCAGAGGGCTGCAAGGATCAGAATCGAACTGATCGATAAGGTACTGGATTTTCTTATGACATTTTCCTGCACCTGACGGAAGTTAAATACCCGAAGGGCAGCTCCCCCATGGCTGTGTCTTGCCAGACGGTCGATAAAAAACCGCATGCCATAGAATAAGAGCAGCATACCGACAAAACCGATCAATATTGTCTCAGACATCTTGCGAAGTGTCGCCCATGACGTTCCTCCGATCGCCATGCTGTATGCCACAGCCAGACAGATAATACCAAGAACGAAACTTACCGCATAGACGCCAGCCGGGAACTGCTTCTTTGTTCCCTCCGGTGTATCAACTAACAACGCACCGATCTCCTGTCCCGCGATCTTCCCGCTTAAGATCAGGAAAGCAACCAGCTTGATCACCAGAAATCCAACAGCAGTAATTATGATTGCCTGAATGGAAAATGTTACCTGATGTCCGACAATACCAAGTCCTACACATTTGGCTGTAATCAGACTGATCAGTTCAGATAATAAAATGGCAATCGGAAGTCCTGTTATAAGGGCTGCCAGACTGCTTCCTATATCTTCTGCAAGAAGCATCCCGAAAAGTTTGCTTCTCCTCATTCCCATCATCAGGTAAACGCCAAATTCGTGTCTTCTTCGTTCCAGTTGGAATTTGCTTGCATAGTAGATCAGGAAGAATAAGATCACAAGTGTCATTACAAAAAATGCAGGTATGATCTGGAACAGACGATCTACCGCATCACTCTCCATTTTCTTAAGGAATACCATAACATCCTGTGAAGAAAGTGACAGGATAATATAGAATGCCACGATGGATATTACTAACGAAGAGAAAAACAAACCGTTTTCTTTTCTGCTTCGTTTACTGTTTTTTCGGATCAGTTTAAAGAACATTTGCACTGCCCCCTCCCAACTGTGCCATAACCTGCAGGATTCTTTCATAGAACTGCTGCTGTGTCTCTGCGAGCAGATCCCGTCTTAACTCATGGAAGATCACGCCATCCTGAATGAACAGGATACGCTTGCAATAGCTTGCTGCATTGGAATCATGCGTTACCATCAAAACAGTTGCCTTCTCATCCCGGTTCAGACCGGCTAGTTTCTCCATCAAAGCTTTGGCATTTCTGGAATCAAGTGCTCCGGTTGGTTCATCTGCCAGAATGATGCCCGGATTCAGGATCAATGCTCTGGCTGCTGCCAGTCTCTGTTTCTGACCGCCTGACATCTGCGATGGGAACTTATCCAGTACCTCTGTGATCTCCAGATATTCCGCTAATTGCTCCAGACGTTTTCCGCCCTCTGCCTCCGATATGTTATGAATCGACAATGGAACCATGATGTTCTCACGTCCGGTCAGATTATCCAGCAGTTCAAAATTCTGGAACAAATATCCGATCTCCTTGCCACGGTATCCTGCCAGCTTCTTGCCTTTCAACCTCTGGATCTCTGTACCTTTCATCCGGATCTTGCCGCTGTCCGGCTGGATTACTGTTGCGATACAATTTAATAACGTTGACTTACCGGAACCGCTGCTTCCCATAATTCCTAAAAACTCACCCGGCATCACCTGAAATGTAATTCCGTTCAATGCCTTTGTCTGGTTTGGCTCCTTACCATAATATTTTTTCAGATCTTCTATCTCTAATAATGCATCCATGCTGCCGCCTCCTTGTACTTTCTTAATTGCAGTTGTCTGGCTTCTTGGGGTATCATGGTTTCCTTCGCTCTCTCATACCCTCGCCTGTTTGCTGGTGCATGACTTCTGGGGGTATCAAATTGGTTTTCTTGCTTTCATACCCTCGCTGGTTTGCTTCTGCGGGTATCGCATTCTTTTTC